>JAABVA010000246.1_pt1 | contig 70905 bp, 55 predicted proteins | sample 5560331 | NCBI WGS metagenome assembly JAABVA01 (sample SAMN12812661, study PRJNA571458) | rock metagenome | isolation source: Antarctica rocks | place: Antarctica: Victoria Land, Mt New Zealand sud | collected 2016-01-07
GTCAGGCGGGCGAAGCTGTGAACCCACCTCAAAGATGTTAACCTGATGTTCATCGCAGTTAGTTAATGTAAATTGTAGTATAATCTTTAGGTCAATCTATACAGTTCCTACATGCTCACCACCCTATCCACCATCCTACTCACCACCATACATGCTCACCACCCTACTCACCACCCTACATGCTCACCACCCTACTCGTCACCCTACATGCTCATCATTCTGCTCACCATCCTACCTACTCGTCTACCTACATGTTCAGCTACCAACTCAGCTACCTACTTGTTCGCCTACTCACCAGCCTACTCGCTTCAAAACATGCTTTCAAACATGCTTCATGCAACGCGTTCGAATACACGTCATTCGCTTCATAGTCTACTTCATAGTATGCTTCATACATGCTTCATAGCACATGCTAATTAGCTCAATAGAAAGCATTCTTCATGACTCGATACCAAACTCTCTACCAAACTTCCTACCAAACTCTCTATCAAACTCTCTATCAAACTCTCTATCAAAACTCTCTATCAAACTTTCTATCAAACTCTCTATCAAAACTTTCTATCAAACTCTCTATCAAAACTTTCTATCAAACTCTCTATCAAAACTTTCTTCATGACTCTCTTCATGGCTCTCTACCAAACTCTCTACATGCTTCAAATTACGCGTCGATCAGGCGCATAACATGCGTCAAACAGTGCGTCAAACAATGCTTTCTACATGGCTTTCTATCTACTTGTCACTCTACATACTCATCTAACAGAGTGTTTGGTAGAGATTCATAAAGAGAGTCATGAAGAGTGTTTGATAGAGGTCATATTTGATGCTCGATAGAAATCAAATTTGATTCTCGAATTTGAAGCAATTGAAAGCTTGGTAGAAAGTCATGTAGATAGATGATCATGTAGGTGAGCAGGTAGGTGAGCAGGTAGGTAAGCAGGTAGATGAGTAGGTAGAAAGCATTGTTTGACGCACTGTTTGACGCGTGTTATGCGCCTGATCGACGCGTAATTTGAAGCATGTAGAGAGTTTGGTAGAGAGTCATGAAGAGAGTCATGAAGGGAGTTTTGGTAGGAAGTTTGATAGAGAGTTTGGTAGAAAGTTTTGATAGGAAGTTTGGTAGAGAGTTTGATAGAGAGTTTGATAGGGAGTTTGGTAGGGAGTTTGGTAGAGAGTTTGGTATCGAGTCATGAAGAATGCTTTCTATTGAGCTAATTAGCATGTGCTATGAAGCATGTATGAAGCATACTATGAAGTAGACTATGAAGCGAATGACGTGTATTCGAACGCGTTGCATGAAGCATGTTTGAAAGCATGTTTTGAAGCGAGTAGACTGGTGAGTAGGCGAACAAGTAGGTAGCTGAGTTGGTAGCTGAACATGTAGGTAGACGAGTAGATAGAATGGTGAGCAGAATGGTGAGTATGTAGGGTGGCGAGTAGGGTGGTGAGTAGGGTGGTGAGCATGTAGAAACTGTATAGATTGATCTAAAGATTATACTACAATTTACAATAATTAACTACGATGAACATCTATGAGGTGGGTTCACAGCTTCGCTCGCCTGACGTTCGACGTTCGACGTTCGACATCTGAGATCTGAGTTATTTCAGTTTGCACGATACGGTCTGCCGTAATATCGGCCTTTGGACAAGTCATAGAATGGTTCGTACTGTCTTGGTGTACGTACACATAGGATAGAAGCTGTCATAACGTGTCGTGAGTGTTGTGAGTGCCGTGAGGTGTAAGATGAGATGGCGGAAAGCTCTCCATACTGTATGCCGTGTGTAAGCGAGACATGGAACGACACTACTCCCACGACCGCGAGGGGCACTACAAGCAGAGACACGATGCGCCGGCGACACTTCACATACACGCTCCAAGACGCGTTGTATCTGAAGTACTGCATCGTCACATCTCTATATAAATTTCCGCCGTGAGCCTTTCATTGACTGTAAACCGCATAAAATCACATCAGGATGTATGTATCTAGCCCACCCTATCAATGATCTCCCTCGCATGCATGATCGGGAGTTGGATTTGTATACGTTCCACAATGCCGAGTCCTTGTGCTAATCATCTGGTGTGACAGGTACACAGCATCGTTTGCATTTTTCGAAGCACTGTGGAGCGCTGGTGTCACGCACGTCTTTGTAAATCTAGGGTCGGATCACCCGAGCATTATCGAGGCGATTGTCAAAGGCCAAAATGAAAAGAAAGGTCAATTCCCAAAGGTTATTACCTGCCCCAACGAGGTATGCTCCGCCAGAATTATTCCAATATTGCTTCAACAGCAAGACTGATACCATGGCTTTTACTTTCATAGATGGTCGCCTTGTCAATGGCAGATGGTTACGCTCGTCTTACCGCCAGACCCCAATGCGTAATCGTCCATGTTGATGTCGGGACCCAAGGTCTTGGAGCGGCCGTCCACAACGCAAGCTGTGGTCGCGCTCCCGTCCTCATCTTCGCCGGCCTCTCGCCCTTTACGCAGGAGGGAGAAATGCGCGGCTCTCGCACCGAATACATCCACTGGATCCAAGATGTGCCGGACCAAAAGCAGATCGTTGCGCAGTATTGTCGGTACACTGGAGAGGTTAAAACGGGGAAGAACGTCAAGCAGATGGTGAACCGCGCTTTGCAATTTGCGACAAGTGATCCAAAGGGTCCTGTCTATCTTTGCGGAGCTAGAGAGCCGATGGAGGAAGAGCTGGAGCCGTATCAGCTGATCCAGGAGCATTGGGGAGGGATGGGACCTGCTGCTTTGACCGAGGACGCGGTGAAGATGGTTGCGGAAGCGCTTGTGGAGGCCAAGGAGCCACTACTCATAACGGGCTACTGTGGGAGGAATCACGCTGCGGTGGGGGAGTTGGTGAAGCTGACGGAGACGGTCAAGGGGTTGAGGGTACTGGATACCGGAGGCAGCGATATGTGTTTCCCAGCCGACCATAGGGCAAGCTTGGGACTCAGATATGGCGTCGACGAGAGCATACGGACGGCAGATGTAATTCTAGTCGCGGACTGTGATGTGCCATGGATACCAACGCTGTGCAAGCCAAAAGAGGGAACGCGGGTATTCCACATCGATTGTGATCCGTTAAAGCAGCAGATGCCGGTGTTTTACATTCCTGCGGAAGCAAGATGGAAAGTCGACAGCTGCACCGCATTCCGGCAATTACATCACTACATCAGCAGCGACAAAACTCTTTCGCAGAAACTCGAATCTTACGGTGATCGATGGGAGAAGCTCAAAGAAAATCACGGGAAGCGGTTGAGCGTGATCCGAGAGTTGGCAAAACCGGGGGATAAGGGTAGCTATAATGTTTCGTACCTTACGGCCGCCGTACGTAAAGCCGTGCCCGCAGATACGATTTTTGCTATCGAAGCCGTCACAAACACTGGATTCGTCGCCGACCAGATACAAGCCAGTATCCCAGGCACATGGATCAACTGCGGAGGAGGCGGGCTTGGCTGGAGTGGTACGTATCTTTTTCCAATTTACCAAAGAATGCTCAATCTAATCCTACTTGTAGGCGGCGGCGCCCTGGGCATCAAACTCGCCGCCGGCCCCTCGCGTTTCATCTGCCAAATCGTTGGCGACGGCACCTTCCTCTTCTCCGTCCCCGGCTCCGTCTACTGGATCTCCCAGCGTTACAACCTCCCCGTGCTAACCATCGTGCTCAACAACACAGGATGGCACGCGCCCAAGCGCTCCCTGCTGCTCGTGCACCCCGACGGCGCCGGCTCGAAAGCCAGCAACGAAGAGCTGAATATATCGTTTGCGCCGAGCCCGCATTATGCGGATATTGCCAAGGCGGCAGCGGGGGGGAGGTTGTGGGCGGGGAGGGCAGAGACGGTCAAAGAGTTGGAGGAGATGTTGCCGAAGGCGGTGGAGAGTGTGACGAGTGGGGTGGGGGCGGTCTTAGATGCGTGTTTGGATGTTATGCCCGATGGGGCGATGGGTGGAGGGAAGGCGGTGTTGGTTGGGTAGGGGGGAAGCTGGGGTTTGGGGTCGGAAGTAGAGGGAGTAGGGTGGAGCCCGGATTGGAATGGGATAGACAAAACAACTAAAGATTCAACTAGCACGACCATAAGCATAGGTATCGCCGCAGCAGCATCAGCTCCATAGCATTCGCCACATCCATCACAAAAATACACTCAATCCCCTCCTTTCCTCGAGACCAAAAAAACCCCTTTTCTCCGACACCAGCATACCGCACGCACCCACCCTCTGGTGTAGACTCTTTAACCAACAAACCAAGAGTCAAAAATGTCAGGTCGGTTAAAGAGAAAGAGAGAGAGAGGAAGAAACGCAGCTCGGATCAAAATCGTTGATGACGGTGAGGATGAAAAATGAAAAGATAAAAGTTGGACATGTTTAAGAATTGGGAAAAATATGAAAAAATGAAAAAATGAAAAAGACGATATAGCAAGGACGACAGTCTCACTCATCCCTCATCCCTTCCCTTCACTTCTCACACTCTTTCCCCCACTTCTCACACCCCAACACCCCTCCTAAACCACCCCCATCCCCATTCTCAAAAACACCCAAATCCTTCCCCCCCCCTTTTCACCCCCACCCTCCACCTCCACTCCATCCTCCCATCTCATCTCATTCACTCTATTCCTCTATTCCCCTATTTTCAAACCTCCCAGGCATGCATGTCATGGGTGTTGGGTTTTTCTTGGATGGTTGGGGGGTTGGGGGGATGGGGGATGGGGGATGGGGGATGAGGTTAGGGGGAGAGGTTGCTGGGTAGGGTGGGGTTGGGTGGGGAGGAGCTGAGAGAGAGGGGAGGAGGTGAGGGAGATGGGTGGTTGGGTGGTTGGATGGATGGATGGTTGGATGGATGGATGGATGGGTTGGTTGCTAGACGGCTGGACCCACACGGCTTGAGAATGGTAACAAATGAGATTACGAAAATCTATACCATCCACAGCAATTTTCAAGAAGACGCAGCGCCCTCGGTCGTAGAAAAAGATCCGACCTCGTCTTTTTGTGCCGTGTGTTGAAATAAACCCTGGATGCACTTCCTTACCCCCCCTTCACCTACTCCTCAGAAACCAAATTCTCTTGTAGCTTTAGGAATCCCACACACACACACACACACACTGCTACGAAGAGAATGAATTTAGTAGATTTGGGGGTTTTGGGGCATTGAGTTTGACAATTTATATACCTTCTCAAGGGGTGGGTCGATGGAGTGAGTGGGCGATGATAGTACGGCGTCATCCCCCAACCGACAGCTCGAGTTTTCCTTTCCATGGCATTTCGCTACTTTTGACACTCATCCCATCATCAGCCAATGAAGCAAACTGCCCGCCAAACCCAGCTCGAGACTTACTTCCTCCCCGCTCTGTCCAAGGCATCGCTCAACCGTCCCAGTTCCAGGAAATGACAAGCCTAGGTATTTCCGTAGTCATCGCATAACCATCTCTCTGGTGCAAATAACCCATCCTTCCATCGTTTAAAACGATTTTCCGTAGACAAATGTCTCCATAGGCTGAGAACCCCATTCGTCTCGCAACCAAGATATTTATTTTATTTACACATGAGTGCTTGCATCCGATGGCTGAAACGGTCCAGATACTATACTGTTTCCATGGATATCAGTCTTGTCTTTTGCCAATTATAAATGTTCGGGTTGGTTTTGAAGGGCACATGGTCAACGTGAACGAATTAAGAAAGAGTTGAATAATGACGGTGAGCTGATTGATCGATATGGCCGTCATTGATGATGATGATGATGATGATGATCCACTTATTCAATCAACAAAAGCCCAGATATATAGATAGTCTGGTAGACGAGGGGCGAGTTTGGTTGTTGAGGCTGGTATCCATGGTAAATGGTATTCCTTCAGGGGTCGTTTTGGAAGCCTAATACAGTAGCACGGCTCGCTCCGGACAAGTCTTGGCATCAGCATCGCCACCGCTTCGGCAGAATCGGCCCAACATGCAGCCTTTGCGGAGAACAAGAAGGGCAAAAAGAGCAATCTCAGGCCAGGGGAGTTGTTGACCGCAGATGCGTGATCCATGGTATTATATGTAAAATAACAATGTTACAAATTTGTAAGACTGAAGCCCCGCCAGGGCCTCGCACTGAGATCCAAGGCACCCTAAGTATATACATCGAAACGAAGAGAATAAACATGAGAAAAGGTAGTTGTATAAAAATGAGCTTTTCAAGTAAATCGACAAACCCGTCCTCCCATGTCTAACCCCGTAACACACGAAAGGAGCACAGCACCTACTGGAACATATCAAAGAACATTACCCTGCGGCAGAGCGACGACCAGCGCAGTCAGGGGTATGGTAATCAACAGTGACCAGGCGTGGCTTTGCATAACGATCCGATCCTGCAGCAGCCGGATCGTCTCGTCCTGCACCCAAACCTGCCGTGCGAAAATCTTCCCCATGAGCGACTTCTGCTTGTACTTTTCGACCCAAATCTCGTGCCCGTAGCTATTCGACGTGCCAAAGGTATCGAGGGAGATGCCACGCTTTGATCGATGCGACATGCTGTATACGTCGTCGGTGGACAGCGTCGCCTCATCGTCAGCGAGACTCGTCACCGAAGCGCCGTCGCCAAATTGCTCCCAAGGCCGGAGTGCTCGGTTGTGGGTGGTGTGGATGATGACGCACAGACCTTTGTACGCTGCAACGGCAATGTCGAAGCCGACGAAGAAGAGCGGGAATACAAACAGGCGCCACCACCTGGATTTGTGCGACATGATGAGGAATATTGCGAGGACAATGGCTAAGACAACGTGGGCAACGCCGGAATTGACGACAAAAAGCACACGAGGTTTGTTTCCGTTACAGATGGACCAGCGGATAAAATTCGGGTGCGACTGACCCCGGAGGGTGGCTTCGACCACATCTTTCACGAGGGAGAACGCCGAGGGGTGGGTGGTGTGTTGTAGTGCGTGGAGAACCGCTGCACGGTTTCTGTGGGATAGATTGAGTTCGCGAGGGGAGTTGGGAGCAAGGTAGTGGGATAGATTGAGTTCGCGAGGGGAGTTGGGAGCAAGGTAGTGGGATATCACACGGTTGATTTCCGATCGAAACGGTTGAACGGTGACTGGGAAGGTCAGTATTGAACGGTTCACGATGAAACAAAGCAGAACATACATGACTGCCACTTCAGTCCCATCTGGTGATTGGCATCTTCGACCGTGTCCGCCACGCTTTGGTTCGAATTGGGACCGGACATGAAGGATTGTTTGTCAAACTGTGGAGACACTGTTTGCTCAACATTGTCGAAATTGACGTTGTACTGCGACACATTTGGCTGCTTCTTGTCCGACGTTCGAGGAGGGGCTTCTGTTGCATTGCCCAGCGGATGAGGCGCTTCGACTTGATACCATGGCGGTGACAATACCTGCTCAGATCTCGGTGCTGCATAGAACCTTCTGGTGTAATCCTGGAGCCATAGCCAGAATTGGAGGTTCTCCGCATCGTGCGAAACATAAACTAGGTAGTCCATGAAATCTTGTAGAGCACATGGCTGCAACGGTTAGACAGAGTTCTCTGAAAAGACACTCGACGTTTTCTTCGGGTCTTACCGGCAATGCTCGGTTCTGAATGACATTCTCAAACGACAACTCCGGTGGAATCGCTCTTTTGTGCTTCTGCGTTCTTTCAACATACACTTGACATTGACTCAAGCTCATAGGCCAGGAACCTTGGCGATATAGTCAGGACGGCGATAGAAGAGGATCGACATGTCGGAGGGATTTGGAATCTTCAAGGCCTGAGGGCACAGTATAATTCCTCACTCCTCCAAGAACAAGGGAAGTCGAGAGAATAAGATTACGGATAGAGGACTGTGGGGGAGATTTGATGTAAGACATCCAAAAGGCCGGGGTACGGATGCGCGCCACAGACTGTAAGCATTTTTGCAGCAAGGATGTCGATAGGGGGTGGGTGGGGGGGGATCTAGCGGAAGTCCAGGAAGTTCAGGTACCGTGAAAGCGACAATATGCCCTACGGTGATTCGCCCATGGAACCTACCGGACAGGCCTAGTTCTAAGGGCCCGTGGACTACGGTGGTACGTGCCAGGGGTGCTCTAGGGCGTCACGGTTCATGTGTAAAAGGGGACTGTTTCTGTCGCAAAGTCTCTGACGCATCACAGAACGTTGTCGTTGCACGCTGCCGACGGCGATTTGGGTGTCTCAGCTCTCTGTTGTACAGAAACCCCCGATTGGAAAGAGAGAAGCTCTCCAGCAACGAGGATAAGCGTATCCGAGCGGGATGGAGGCACCAACCATTAAGGTACTTTACCATTATTACCGCAGTAGTACGGAGTAGTACACAGTAGATCCGAGACTAGTGTGTGGAAGTGATCTTGGCCCCGCGTCCACGGCAACGTGAAAGGGTGGTATCCTCGTGATTGGATAAAGTAGTCTGATCCTGGGAGGAAAACATACCACGTAAGCATACCTCAGATTCGTCGGATAGTACTTCCGTATTTTTCAATGTATTGTATTTATTATCTGGAGACATGGTACGGTCGTCGAGTTACATTTGGGTTTTTCAATTGCCGGAGGAAGGGTTGGATCATCGGCCCGTAGAATATGGATGTCTGTCTTTTCTTCTTGTCGATGCATAAATTCGAGGTTCAAAGCCCGCAGCAACAAAGCCTAACAGGTACCGTGTAAGGTACCTAACCTTAATTACTCGTACCTTACGTGCCCATGCATACATATAGAGTAGCATTGCCTAACGGGGTTAGGACACGTCTGAGATCTGGCACGCGCAGAATTAGATTCAACAAATTGATCGAGCGAATGATTATGAGCATAGCGTGTTCAGATGCGTTGAGACATGAAAAAGAATCGTAAAAAGAGATAAAGATTGATATATACGCGTACAATGAAGGTAATGACAGATGCAGATATGTATGAATAAATAGATAAACAGGTAAGAAAATTTCAATCGTCGATCAGATGATTTTCGATCATCTGATGTATGTACAACGACTTCAATGAATCGTAAAAATCAGAATGATAGTTGAGGCGAAAGAAAAAGAAATGATGGCAGTTTAAACGGGAAAAAACGACTTGCACGGGTCAACGCAGCGAAAAAACATAGTGCGGAGTCGAAAAAGTTTTGATGTTGGGTCACGTGGTGGAACCCTTGGCAACCAACGATCAGAATGGACTCTTGCTTCAGTACTATATAGATATATAGATGAGCCCATTCCAGCACCAGAAACCCTCGATTGGAGTCAAGCAACGAGGACAAGCGTAAGGTATCCGAGCGGGATGGAGGCACCGACCATTAAGGTACTTTACCATTATTACCGCAGTAGTACGAAGTAGTACACAGTAGATCCGAGACTAGGGTGTGGAAGTGATCTTGGCCCCGCGTCCACGGCAACGTGAAAGGGTGGTATCCTCGTGATTGGATAAAGTACTAGTCTGATGGGAGGAAAACATACCACGTAGAATAAGCATACCTTAGATTCGTCGGATATTCTAGTACTTCCGTATTTTTCAATGTATTGTATTTATTATCTGGAGACATGGTACAGCAATCTCGCAAACTCCCTCGTCGAGTTACATTTGGGTTTTTCAATTGCCGGAGGAGGGGGTGGATCATCGGCCCGTAAGGATGTCTGTCTTTTCTTCTTGTCGATGCATAAATTCGCAATGATGCAGGTTCAAAGCCCGCAGCAACGAAGCCTAACAGGTACCGTGTACGGTAACCTTAATTACTCGTACCTTGCGTGCTCATGCATACAGAGTAGCACTTGCACGCGCAGTTGCTGACTCAACTTCAGCCCAACCAATCAAACACCCACAGAACATATCCAAGCCATGCGCGGTCAGCAATGGAACGGAGTGAAAATCGGCATACATAAGGTAAGCGTGGTAGGGACTCAGAAGTGCCCAAGAGAGGTGAACTCCGAGGGGCACCTTTAGAGTGCCGACTGTGCCCCCGTGGCAGGCATAGAATACATAGTTCTATACATATCTACGGTCTACCTAATTGTATCTGCCTTGGTCTTGCGCAGCGCTTGCAACATTGACGATCTATAATACACAAGGACATTGATAGAAAACATCGCCGATCTTTAATCAATTTGACGGTAAGCACTTAATTTCAAGAACGGTCGTCAACAGGTCAAGGGCAGGAGGACCTCGAAGATAAGATACCGAAGGAGCAGCCGTCGGGTTCTCAGGGGGGTTATGCCGCTTGCTGTACGCCTTCGTTTTCAGTATTGTGTCTCAGAATGAACCACGATTAAAGTGTTGTACTCAGTTTATACCACACGATTCGCAATAGCCAAGGTACCAACAACACTGGCGCACACGTGGGCCGTTACTGGTTCTACCCTCATAGTCCAGATGCCCTGCATCAATGCGGCGCAATCACAACCACGCATGGAAAGCCTGTGCCTGTCAGCCTATGAGCTTCCAATCGGAATTACGGAGTATATATCCAATAGGCTTGGCGGCTCAACGTCTGTTAAAAAGGTAATTCGGTATATAATCCGTATTGGGCAGAAAGCACATCCGGCATTGCTGTTGGCAATCAAACTGTGATGACTGATAAGCAACACTTCAACTTCGAAAGATTTCCACCAACACCCCAAGTCGCTATCAGGAAGTCTTGGCCCAACAGAATTAAGGAAAGATGAGTTTGTAGATACTCCGCGTCATACTGTAGTGAGCGGCAGCTCCACACTGACTATCACATGTGATAGTGATCGCAAGGAAACCGTTATTGGTGCTACGTCGTAAGTATTTGACAGCCTTCGATATTTCGGAAACAACAATCGGTAGCCAGGCCAAATAAGACTGAGTGGCATTTCGGGTATCAAACTTCAAAAGCCGAAATCGACCGATTTCATATGTTCCTCTTCCCTTCTTATCGCACTTGCTTTGAAAAAATCGAACCTGCGTTGATGAAGTTACTCTTTCAGGAAATCTACTCGAGATGGTTTACGGTTTCCTTGACATTGTGTACCGCCTGGTGGCTTAACAAGTCGTGCAAGACGCTGATGCAAGCATGCCGTCTCGACTTCGCTCTATGGGGTGTGGAATAAATGCCATGGACGGTGCATGTATAGCAGCGAAAATGCGGGATCGTGCGCTTGGGCAGCAGAAGCAGGCATGAAGTTTCCATGCATTTGAGACTTGTAAGAAAGCTCTTTTGCGATGGGTCGCCTTCACTTACTTCCAACACCACACAACGGCATGAGATGGAAATTGACATAGAAGTTCCCAAGGCGAGGTAAGCCCCGTGAGGCACCTATAGAATACCGACTACGCCCGTGGTAGGCAGATTCGCTAGGCAGCTTAGCCTCAAATGGAAGCACTTGCAACACCTACGATCTATGATGCAAAAGGATACTGATGGAAAACACCACCAATCTTTAATCAACTAGACGGCAAAGCTCATACTTTCAAGAAATATGGTCAAAAAGTCAAGATCACAATAGGGTGGGAAGACCTCGAAGATACCGAAAGTTGTTGCTGTACACCTTCGTTTTCAGTATGTTGTCTCAGAACGAACCACGATTATCTGCACATCATTGGACCGAGATTCCGTTACTCGTAGTTTATCCCACACTACTCGCAATAATTGATCAAGGTACCAACAACAGCGACGCACACGTGGGCCGCTACTGGCTTTGGCCTCATAAATTCAGACACCCTGCATCGATTCAGCACAATTACACTGTGAAAGCCTGTCAGCCTATGTGCTTCCAATCGAAAATATACATCCAACGGGATTGGTAGCTCAACGCCTGTTAACAGGTACACATTGGGCATTCACCATGACTGAATTGGCGCCGAGAAATTTGCAAGTTGCAACCAAGTAGGTGTGGTAGGTAATCTAACCAAACGCTTTAAACAACGCAATGTTGGTGATCTGTGACGAGCAACACTTTAAGCTCGCAAAATTATTACCTATACGGAGGACATCGAGATAAAGTGTCCGTTTCCAGGAGAGACATGTGCAAGAGAAAGAGATCCTGCACTTACATTAGACACTGGCCTAATTGACGCAAACCTCATTGATGTAAATTCCGAAAAAAGATATCGCTTTCGCCGGACAACGGCCTCAGCTTGCTAAGGAATATCAATTCTGCAATCGATAACCAGGTCAACCATAAGACTAAGTGACATTTTGGGAATTGGAAGGTCAAGATCGACCGACTCTACATGTTCCTTTCCCCAATTCTTCTTATCGCGGGTGCATTGAGGTTGGACCCCGAGTTAGAGACATTACTCATTCATAAACCTATGGCAGCGGTTGTTCATTTCGGACATGCTCATGTAAATCGTCTATTGCTTATCGACTCTGTGCGCCTCTGGGTAGGTCAACAAAGCTGTGCAAGACGCTGGCGCAGGCATCTATCTAGTCTTGACAAGGCTTGAATACCCGCTTCGGCATTCATCTACGATGTACATAACAAGCCAACGGCATTGTGAAATGCGAAGACAGTACTCTATGCATGCCTGGCCCGCATGAAACATAAACGAAGCACCCCCTATCTTTGAAAACGCGCGAAAACCCCCCTTTTCAGCCATCGCCCGTCGCCGAAGAGCAAAATCGGCCTTGACTTCGATGCTCACGGGAGCCTGGTCGAGCTGTGTAGATCGAGCTCGCATGCTGGTGTCGGTATAAAAAAACCATGCACCTACATACATCGACTTCAGTCGGGGACGGGTCGGCTTAAGCGGTTCTCACCGAGGGGACGGTGCTGGGGGGATGCCAGGCGAGGTGCTGGACGGAGTTGTAAAGGATGTATATAGGAGTGGTGGAAATGAGACTGTCGATTGGGAAAAAGGGATTGACATTCGTGGTACATCTTGTACAATCAGAAGATTCACTGTACGCGTGCTTGGATGTTTACACTATATCGTACAGTACGACAATTTGGATAGTCTACCTCGCGGTTACGAAGATTTGACTCCCTAAATGTCGACACGACGATACTATTTCCTCTCCCCTCGTTGCTTCTTAAAACAGGCAAACTCGCTTCTCGTTCCCTCTCTCAGCTTCTTCAAGATGGCCCTCATCTCCGGCAACTCGTTCTGTAACCTACTACTGGCATCTTTGTCCGCCCCCCGGTCAAGCTCCAAATATATCTGGCTTTGGGTTTTACTCGCTTGGTCGGTCGTATATTGAGTCATGGTCTGGGCCACGAATTCGACGTCCAGGGTTGCTTGCATAAGAGCTGCTAGCGAGTACCTTGAGCGTAATTTGAAAGCTTCTAGAAAACCAACCGACATTTGTTCGAGCAAATGGGAGAGGATCTGGGTGGTCAACGGGGCCGCAGTCGTGGAGACTTCGGTATGGACGTAAACCAATAATAGAAGGGCTTCATATACGTACGGCCGGACCTCTGTCGGCCGATTGGTGCTCGGAATCCAATTTGGAGATGAGATACCAGCGCGGACGATCGACGAAAGCTGCCCGACAGTTGGCTGGGTGTACGATTGGAACAGCCGCGATTCGATCTGGCTAAGAACATCACGGATAGTCTTTGTCTCTTCGGTGAGCTTGACAGAGAAGCTCGTCTCGAATTGAGCGATGAGTTGGGGTACCACGTCTGTCTGGAGGGCCTTGAGATTACTCAACGTAAGCAACATGCGTACATTCTGTAATAAGGTGAGTTCTTAGTCTTGACCAGGGTGGCATTACCTTGACTCACTCTATTGCCATCATCCATTGAGGGATCATCTTTCAATGACAGTCTCGATATTGACGCACGAACCATGCCTTTTCCAGCTTCCCAACTGTGGTCATTGGGCTTGGCAGACTTTTCGGCATTCTCAACCATACCCGATAAAGCCTTGTACAAAGATGCGACGAACTGACTTCTGACCATGTGTAAAAGCTTCTCGGGCGGAGGAGAGAGAATGCCAACTGAGCCCGATCTGGGGGCAGCCGCTGCCGGAATATACAATATCTTCTGCATGCCTCCTAGAATGGCTTCCTCAAAGGCAGTTAAATAGGAAGGCATTCTTGTCACATCACGCTTATCAGTGGGGCGTGTCCAATCTTCCAAAACCTTGCACATTTCTGCGTCTCTATTCCAAGCAGCACATACCGCTCGTGTAGCCCTCTCACGTGCCCCAACAACCAGGATTTTCATTTTCTCGGTCACCGCAGCGCCGGAAGCCAAAGGTCGCATTCCAGCGACCTCACTCGCCGCTGCGCCTAGTAGGTTAAGAAGCTTCTCAAGGTAATATACGCCACTCAGCGAATTTGCGTATGGCGGCCAGAATGCAAACTCTTCCCAAGCCTCGCCACGCCTTGGCGATGGCGGGGGAGGATTGTTTACATCAAACTTAAATCGAGTATCTTGGTGGGTGAACGGTGAACGCAGTGTTGGGGTACTCGGCGTTAAGGGTGGTAGGGGAGAGTATAACATGGAGATGTCCTCAATTGGCGGATCTGCGAAAAAGGCAAAGACGTCTTCCCGCAACATATCTATAAGCTCAACAGCTCCATCCTGTAAGTCTCTTACTCCGTCAGTGGATAGACGATGGTGCTTGCGGCTGCAGCCATCTATTCCTATGGGTAAAGTCTTCTGAACCTTTCCATCTATGAAAGTCTGAGCCTTGTCCCAGAATTCTGTCACTTCTCCGAGTAATCCCCCTTTTAGAGAAAGAAGGTTATTGACAGAATTGTAAATCAATTCCCAGAGCTCTAGGACTGGAACAGTGTCTAATTTCCTTGACGTTTCATCATGAACTTGACTTGCAGCACTTTTGAGATGCACAGCGGCGACCTGCGGCGTCGGCTGCTCTGCATTTGCGAGTCGCCTCCTCAAAACCTCGATCTCAACTCGAGATCGTTCAAAAGTGGTACTGATCTTGTTCTTCAGATAGTCATATCTGCTCAGAAGCCATACCCATATAGGGTTGTCCTCAACTCCTAGCTCCAAAAGTAAACTTATTAATGCCATGTATTCTTCGTTTTGACTGCGATCAGCTAAAGCTGTTGGGGATGCTTGCGCATTCGTCAACTTTCGCCAGACCTCGCGCTTGAAATTACTGATCTCGTCTTCTACTCCCAGCCAGATACGTCCTGTAATGACGATCTGGTGGACATAAGGCTCCGCAAGTGGTATTTGAGCAAAAGTAGCGTTCTCGGCCATTATCCGAGCTTCATCTGCAAATTTCTGTGCACGAGAATACTCTTCCACTAGCTTCTCGTAGTCCTTGCGTCTGATGCAGTCAGATACCGCCGCAGCTGCTTCGAACATAGCGTGACTTCTCTCTATCGAATTCATAACCAACTTTAGATCTCCCTCGCGCTCTCGGCCTCCCAAAGCCGGACCCCAGATTTCTTCTGCCTTGACCGCGACTTCGATCAAAGGCGCTTTGATACCTTGTACCCCATATTCGCTCTCTTTGAGCAAAGCGTTCTTTTTCTTGTCGCTTGGCAAGGGCTTGTGAATACCTCTAGAGGGTATTACGGGCGCCTGGCCGCTTGTATTCCTGAAGTGGGTACTACTCCTGCTTGTAACCCGGGAGTGAGTTTTCTCCGGCTGTATCTCAGCTCCTTGGCTCCGCATTTCTGCATATACATTGTCAATTGTGGTCTTTGCACGGACGAAGCGCTCGAAATTGCTCTCAACAAGGACTTTCAATGACGCGGATTTCTGATCAATCGAGCGAGAAAGATACTCGAGGCCCCGTAGCAGATCTTGGGTGGAAGCATCCGCATGGACCTGGGATAGGTATAAAGTTGGTGAAAAAGTGGTGGAGGACAGGAGAAAGCGATTCCGAAGACGCTGGTCATCTTCCACGGGTATTCCCTTGTGTTTCAGCACTCGTACGACACTGTCTGTACCTCCTAATGGATCGGGTTCATCCTTTTGAACCAAGTTCTCTACCCCATCCCCAGTCTTCTCAGATCCAGGTACCAAGGTGCGGCGATCACTGCCACTGCGTTCTAGAGCAGAGTATCTTGATCTTGATCGCCGTATAAGTGACTTTGCCACGCCTTTAGGGGGCAGATTGTCGTCCGAACCATCGCTCTCGTCTTTCTCAGTCGGCCATTCCGTAGGGAATGGAATGGTAATATTGTAATGGTTAAGGACATCCGCCATGCTGTAGGTATTCCGAAAGGATAACTAACACGCTATGTTTCAAGGATATTCAACCTTACACCGAGTGAACTTGCCTCATCTTCGCGACATGTTCTTCTCTCACCTGCATGTGGAGAGCTACTAAGGTAAGGTATGTATGCCAAGCAGTCGCTGTGAGCTTCGAGGCTTACAGGGGTCTCACTTAAGGTTGTGCTTGAGCACAAATTCTTTATGCACAACAACGCAATCTCTTGGCATGGTTTCCGGGGATTAGAATTGCTTTCTTCATGGTAACTACAACGTTCCAGCAGTCACAACTTTCCTTCTTTCCACCGAATGAGTCCTGGAGTGCTTTTAGGCATTGATGCGAGGGACTGGTTGCCAACATGTTAGCACGTCGTTCTTTTAGTGCTTTGACAGAGCCTTGTCTACGGAGAGTGTCCGCGCTGCAAAGATGGGTTCCATTGACGCAGGTATGCTCACCTAAACAGTGGAGGGTTGATACTTGGGGCGAAATTGACAGTGGTGTCAGCAACAGACACAATCGAGATTCTTCTCTGTACCGTACGGTGAAAAAGTTGCCAAGTTCAAGGGACAAAAAGGCCCAAATGTAAGGAATAGTTTGAACAAAGACCCTAACGGCTCGGATCGTAATGGGGGTTGGTTAGAGAGATGGTCAATGTGCTGATGGACTTCCAATTCCAGGGCAAATACATGGTCACGCTCATAGAGGGTGATGGCATTGGCCCTGAAATATCACAATCCGTCAAAGACATCTTCACAGCAGCGAAGGTCCGTACAAATCAAGCATACTGAATTAGCTCTAAGTAACGCCGCCCAGGCTCCAATCGAATGGGAACCTGTCGACGTTACGCCAATCCTCAAAGACGGCAAAACCGCAATACCTGACAAAGCCATTGATAGCGTCAAAAAAAACTTTGTGGCTCTAAAAGGACCCCTGGCCGTATGGCCAGTACTCGCATATACAAGTTTTCCCGTCGCTGATTATCTCGTAGACCCCCATCGGCAAAGGCCATGTCTCGCTGAACTTAACCCTCCGCCGCACCTTCAACCTCTTCGCCAACGTTCGCCCCTGCAAATCCATTGCCGGCTACAAAACCCCCTACGACAATGTTGACACTGTCCTCATCCGCGAAAACACCGAGGGCGAATATTCCGGCATTGAGCACGTCGTTGTCGACGGCGTCGTGCAAAGCATCAAACTCATTACCCGCGCAGCCTCCGAGCGCGTATTGAGGTTTGCGTTTCAATACGCTGAGGATGTGGGAAGGAGAAAGGTAAGGGCGGTGCACAAGGCGACAATCATGAAGATGAGCGACGGATTATTCTTGAATATTGCGAGGGAAATTAGCAAAAACTATCCCAAAATCGAGTTTGATGCTGAACTTCTTGATAACACCTGCCTAAAAATTGTCACGGACCCGACCCCTTACAATGACAAGGTACTCGTCATGCCTAATCTCTACGGCGATATTCTCTCCGACATGTGCGCAGGATTAATTGGGGGCCTTGGTCTTACGCCTTCGGGCAACATTGGAGACGAGTGCTCAATCTTCGAGGCGGTGCATGGGTCTGCGCCAGATATTGCGGGCAAGGGACTGGCGAATCCGACGGCGTTGCTTCTGAGTAGTATCATGATGTTGCAGCATATGGGGTTGAACGAGCACGCCAATAAAATCCAAAAGGCGATTTTTGATACTCTAGCAGAGGGCAAGGTCAGTGCATTTGGGTTTCTATGTTTATGAGCGGTGGGATTTGCTGACGCTTGAATACAGTACTTGACGGGCGACTTGGGAGGCAAAGCGAAGACGCATGAGTATGCCGGGGCGATTATTTCGCGGTTGTAGATAGAGATGGATATGTTGGGAGGAAATTGTCTATACCTTTGCTTAACCCTCTGCTTGTAGCACCAACATGTAGTCTTAGTCTTCGAACCTATGGAAACGTTGAATGACTTTGATATGGAGGTGCGATTTACGATGAGAGAAGCTGATCTTATGAGGCAATCAAGTAGGATGAGCACTATCTGACTAGAGCAGCTTTCAGTTGATATAGCTATGGTTTTCCGGTTGAGCAGCAGGTCAGGAACGGTATGATCTTAGGGTCGACAACCCACTCACATCACGGATTCATAAAACATGGTAGATGTCCATGTAGCAATTCTCACATACATAATCATCAATATCTAAAACGGCTGTACATAAAGCTATTATACTTCTTCAGGTGCTTCCAAGAAGGGTCGATCATACCTTCGGCGACGCTGAGGGACAAGGACCGTCAAACATCTCTAAGCCATCCCTGTGCTGAACCCTGAGAGTGAGTATCTAGGATCAGCAAAAAGGTTTCTCTAGGAAAGATGCCGGGAATGCTCTCTTTTTGGTAGATCTGATTATGGAAAGGATAGTTGGAGTGCAATGTTATGCGTCTCCGCATATTAGCACGTATGCATGAGCAATACCATTGTTAGGGAGTAGATCTCGTCAGTAAGGGTAGTCTGCATGTAAGAGACACACCACGGCTCCGAAATGATCCCGGCAATAATTGCCGTGAATATGAACCTCGAAAGCAGTGAAATCTCGCAGCGAGCATATGGAAAGATAAGGCAGGGTGACGTTGGGTGTACGGTCCATGCAACAAAAGCGATGCGGCTCGTATCCTTTGCGAAAGACCCCATGACCATTGAGACAATCGACGTTTGAGAAAGCGAGATGGATGAGCCGCGTTAGTATTGCCCTCGAAGATCTGATGGGAAGCAGATCGAACAATGATCTAACGTATGTCACCAACGATCAACGGATTTCTTTGATTTTGGATTGAGGAGGTGAGTATCGAAAGGTGAGATAAGACCCATCTCGGGAAACTTCCGGAACAGACCGAAATCTTTTTTTCATCAAAGTAGTCGGCGCAGAATAACAAGACACCCTATGCAAACATTCACACATCTGTGTACTCGGGTGTCAAACAGAAATAGAAACAACTCCAGTTCTATGCAAATGTCGTCTGGGTATCAAGAGATGCAGGTAGCAAAGTACATCCAATATCCGAGCAAAGAATACATCGAGAACAAGCACCCAAGACTTTGCAACGAATCAAACGTACGGCTTTGCCTGTCATAGGTCTTTTAAATCCTCTTCATCACTTGTACTATCATCATCAGGCATTTCGTCGAGTAGCTTGTCGATATCAGCACCATTGGCAGGCCTTCTCAGGTCTAGGTGATCGGACATAGGTCTGTTGGGCCGGAGCGGCTTTTTACTTGTACCACTGTAGCCTGTGGTGCTCACCAATCCAGGATTTCTGTCCACAACCGACAAGTGGCTTCGCAGCGACGTTACAGGTATTTTAGCTGGCAGATGATAGCCAGAATTTCCAGGACTTGACATGAAGAGTAGAGTTTCTACAGCATCCTGTTCCATGGCGGCATTCTGACTCGGCGTCCTTGGTTTTGTGGCGTGTCTCTGGGGAGGCGTTGCTGGCGTGGCCGACAGCGTCGATCCTGTGGAAGAAAAGCTATGCTGGTTGCTACTCTGGAGTGTTGGTGGTTGAGTCTGTGGCGCATCTGAGCGCCGGACATGGCGAGGCTGTATGTCAGCTGGCGGTGCCAGCGATGGCCCGTCGGCCGAGTTCTGCGTGTGCAAATATCTTGAGGCATTACTTGTAGAATGCTCGCGCCAGAACGATTCATATGTGCGACCTGATTGCCCAAGCTGTGGGGAAGTTATATCATTAGTTTGTGAGTAAGGGTAGTCGAGCATCGAAGTCCGGCTTTGCGTTTGCGGCGAAGCGTGCACAGTCTCCGGAGTTGCAGTTGTTCGCTCGGAAGACTTGGTGAACCCAGCTCGATCGAATTGCGCACTCATCAGGGTAGTCCTTGGAGAGTCGAACGGCACCCGTACATCCGAGACAGGTGAAATAGGGGAGGGTTCCTGTGAAGTCATGCTTTCAAGCTTATCAATGCTGTGAGTCTGCCAGCCGTTCTGAACTTTAATCAAAGCATAGGAAAGACGGGCCTTAAGATGGTTCGACAGCTGTTCGCGTACAAAGATGAGCCTCTACTATCATAAGGTCGAAACGGTAGAACCTACCTCACCGATTTGGCTGCTTTGAGATGTAGCACTGTCGTTCTTCGTGTGCCCACGAGACCGACTGATATCCACTGGGCTTATTGGGACATCTGGGTCTGCGGCTTTAACTTGCCCATCTGCCGTCCGTTTTTGCGCATGAGTGTGTTCGCCGTTTAGACCACGCGTATAGAGGCTCCGCGGCCTTACATTTGGCGCATGATGTGAAACTAGCCTGCGTTGCCCATGCGCATCATCATCGTCGGCGCTCAAGATTTCTCTGAGTCTATCTGCAGCGCGCTCTTGGCTAGATGGATCTGACAATGATGTAGAGGGGGTGATTTGCCGCGTCGAGTAGCCAGCGGCAGAGCTTTGGGGTTTGTCGCTGGACATGGGCCGCTGTGGTGACGCCTGACTCGCTACGGAATCTTCGAAAGAAGAGACTTGGGAATTGGAGACTGAACTTGGATCCGACCGTTGCGCTGTAGCATCTCGTTCCTGCCCTAGTAGAACGTCAGATAATCAACAGCATAGGAATTTTGTAACATGCTCGCGCATCACTTACCGTTCGTAGGATTAGAAACAGAGAAGGTCATCATAGGCAGTGAGTGGTGGTAACCAGCTTCACTTTCCCCCACAGTGCCGGCGCGGGGTTTGAAGACGCGCTTCGAATGTCCGCGTACTCTAATTCGAACAATGAACAACTTACAGGTAACTGCAGGCTCTCTGAAGGCCTCCAATGGAAGGATGTCACTGTGGGCTCACAAGTTGCACCGGATACGTACAGACACAAAGATCTCCCTTGAGATGCTTTATATTCACGAGTAATCGCACGTCGACGGAGCATTCGTCACTGGTTGTGATTAAGAGATACGCTTTCACGTGATTGAAAGCACTGACGCGATGTAATGAAACTGACACTGGTAAATTACATTGGCGTTCAAGCTCCTTAGGCTCGTAATTTGACGAGGACTTGCATTACTCGTAGAGAAAGACCAGATGTGAGGTGGATGAACACCAAGCTGATACTATTGTACATATATCGGGAAAACGATAGAAGTTAATAAATAGAAGAAAGTTAACGCCGCGCTATGCCAGTGGTACGAGCACGTTTTGGGTATCAAGGTTAATCGTCTTCCTTCACGTTCCACACATGCCGGTCATCTAGACCCGCATACTGGGTATTGCTTCGGTCTCGGTCGGGGCGTTCGCTCCATTGCTCAGCCTCTTCAGACGGTCCATCACCGCCTTGCTCATCTTCGTCATCGCCCACCGCGGAATCCGAGGAATTTGATGCAGGTTCCTTGGCTGGTTGAAATCCGCCTCGAATCATCTCCCCTTCGTCTTCATCATCATACGTCCTGACAAAGTGTTTGGCTTCGTCTTCGTTCCAGACAGCCCCACCTTCTTTCCGGGCTCGAACACGCTCTATCTGCTCAGCTTCAGTGTCTTCGACCACCAAGTCAACCAGTTGGCTCCTGCCTGATTTGACTGATTTCGACGATGACGAGTCTTCACGGATCAGCTCGTTTACTACTGGTGCGCGAAATGACCTCGAATTGGAAGTTTCAGCGCTGCTGCTGCCCTTTCGATGTTTGCCTTTGCTGATGCCCTTCTGCATGCTGCTCGCTCGTCGAGCCTTTTTTGCTTTCGTAGGTTCTAATAAGTTTTGGTTGGTTGAAGTGGTAATGATATCTGGGTCAGAACTAAGCCACCTCTCAGAAGATGGGACGTGAGCCGTGATAACAGGGTACTACGTTATGTTAGCAGTTGACAGTGCACGTACGCGGGTACCCAGCGTACATTCCAGTCCCCAAACTCCAAGACCCTCGCACTTATAAAAAGCCTCTCATCTTCGGCGTCCAGACTCCCCTCGTCGACCTCATCAGATCCTTGCTCATCATGTAGCCCTCTTCCTCCTTGCGAAGAACTCATGGTCGTAGCACGACTTGGTCTGGAGCTGGCACCAAGTAGAGGCGTACGACTATTGATTTCCCCAGGCTTCGGTATCCAGTACTTACCTTTTCCACCTCTCTCGTACCTCATCCCTTCCCGCATACGAGCAACTCGAGAGTCCGACTCTTCGTGTGCTAGAACATTATCCCCAGAGTCGAATATTCTATACTCGTACTGATTACCACCAAAAGTTTCCTTTGTATCTTCTATCAAATCGCGAACCCCAAATGCATCCCGCACGGCATATTTGACAGGCATTCGGGCTGCCGAGATTGTTACGTCGGCGTAGTCATGCCAAGAGAAAGCGTACCAGTGCGAAACAGCGAATAGGGGCATTTCGCAACAAATGAGAGCGTCTTGTATAGCGGCTGCAAGATTATCCTGCGTGTAGCCCTGAACACTTGGGATAGCTCCTAGCCATTGCAGGATCGATAGGAAGAAACCTTGCCAATACGAAGCAAAAATAATTAATTTGATGCAGAGAAATTTCGGCACGGGTCGAAACGGTTGCAAATCTTGGGACATGCACACCCAGAACATTGCCAGAGAGTATAGGCTGATCGTAACACTGAGATTGTACACTATACCGATCCATAAATAACCAGAGCTCGGTCCTAGATAGCCTTCCTGGTATGTGTCGGTGGACTTCAGAATGATTGTCGCTAAACCGAGTATTGGTTTCAGCCATGCATATTGCAGGATGCCACGCTTGATAGCAAGGAACGTGTGTGGGTCAGATATGTCGACTTTGGCTAGACAATGGTTGAGGGGCCAAGGATGATGAACGGGTTGTCGACCATGCATCATTATTATGAGCGAACGTTCGCCGCCAAGAAAATTTATGAGAAGTTGGAAGAATGTGTATATGGTGAAGGCCTAGGGCTTTGCTCAGCTACGATTCGTCGGGACTAGACTTCGAATGGGTTGCTTGCCTCATAGATATCACGTATTGGGTCGAGATAAAAAGCTGCGGTCAACGACATGATACTCGCCCATGAGGATGCCGAGTATATAGGGACCCTGTAAGCGTATGAGCTAATTATCCAGATCTAATAGTGGTTGAGCGTACATGAGCAAGATTCGAATGACATATCGTTGTAAGAGCGGTTTCCGGTAGTTTTTCCTGTAGCCAAAAGTCATTCTCTTAGCTATTCAAGGAGTGTTACAAAGGCATACGTCTGAAGCCATATGGACCTATTACGTTATCAGCTAAGGTGCCCTTACTCAAGACAAATGGGGAGCTTGTTCATCCGACTTACAAGAACGATATGAGAGATGCTACCAGAGAGGCCACTCCACAAACGATAACTGTCGCCTTGGTGAGATTAGATCCTGTACCCCCACCTGCTGCACCATCACGCATCTCGAGGACTTCCGCCGAGGAACAGCAGCAAGAACGTGCTGAGTATGAGTCCTACAATTCTTCGAATGTTGTATACTGGCTGGGGTGAATAATGCTGGATCAACCATTCGTTCTATCCTTTGCTAGAAACAGGTGTAAATCTGATTAATGAGGTGGACTGGGACAGCATGAGGGGGAACAGTCTCATTGCAGGACCACATAGGTGATGACAGCCTAACGAAGCTAGAGGATTTAATACGGTATGATAATACATACAGAATCAATGCTTCAAGATTCGACATTAATTTGCTCCATGAAAGGCCTCGCTTGCTGTAGAGGGAAATGCAAGGATCTTAGGTTCAGAGGAGGCTCGGGAGGCATGTTGCTAGAGAGAAGGCAGCTCTTTCCTAAACAAACGCAGCAAAGATGTCCCCGTTAAGCCTTCAGCGAAGCTCAAGCGGAGATGGCGGCACCAAACCCGGAGCGGGACTTTAACTGGTAGGTGACTTTGATCTGTAATAGCTTTGATTTAACGATTGGAACAGGTTGTACCTCTTGTTACTTCTCATCTCTGGTGCGCTGTAAGTTTACAGCCCATGGACTGGAAGTCATGATAACACTACTTTCGCTAGAAACAACTAACTCAAATCTATCTCCAGAACCATCTTCTTCCTATTCTACTTCAACCGAATCTTTGCCAGATTAATCTCCTACGGCATTCGAACGTATGTCTGGCACAAGTACCGCGCGTACGTTGAGATTCAAGCTCTCCAATTATCGCTTTTAGCAGGCCGTATATTCTTCAGGGGTTTGCACTACCATGGCCAGAATGAGACCATTTTAATCAATGATGGTTACATTACCTGGAGATATTGGCTTCGGCGGGTAAAGGAAGTAGATTGCGCTCGACCAGGGCCTTCTAGTGAAGGACCAGATTCCAGCAAAGAGCATGGAGGAAGAGGTGGAGCAGGCGAAGGTCAACGAGGAGGTGCGAAGGGTTCAGATGACTTACCATGCCGAGTCGTCTTAAAGAGCCGTGGCCTCCAGTGGTTCCTCTATAACCGAAGTCCAGCATACGACGCTATCTTGAAGAACATGTTAGGTGGTGATATGAATGATCAGACATCAGAGGATGAACATTACAAGCAGAAAGCTAGATTGAACAAGACAAACCAAGTTCCGGTCGACTCTCGCCGTTCTCCATCGTCAAGTATCGATAACGAAAATGAGATATATGAGAAGCTGAACGGCGATATCGATCGCAAGGTACCGTATCCAGTCAATACAGGAGGTTCTAGCCATATACCTGCAAGTACGCTTCCAAGTATCCTAACCATCTTACCGATAAAGGTGGAATGCATAAAAGGTGCAATCGTAATGGGTAACCAAAATACGCGATCTATTCTCACCACCCGGTTTCAGACGGTAGTAGGGTATGTGAACGCCCGTAGCTCGCGCACTGTGGATCAATACAAACAGTGCATTGATTTGGACTTCGTCCATCCGGTAATCCAACTAAAGCCGAATCGAGACTTCAAAGAGGCTCAACTTGTCGCTGGTGCCCAAGTTAAATCCGACAACGCTCGAGGTCTCGCATCTCAGACACCATGGCGTATGCTTACGGCCTGGCGACAGCGAATTCATAAGACCTGGAGTTCCCTCCGCGAGCTTACTCTGTACGGTAGAAGCTCCGTCGAATCCTTGTCGCAGGACCGTTCCAAGACAAGTCCCAAGACCCCAATCGATACTGCGGGAATGCCCGGACAGCACCGATGGCTTGGGCTGACACGTTATCTTGACGATGACGATGATATGGTCGAGCAGGAACGCTGGAAAGCCATCGAGTACGGTGCAGTCTCCACGGTCATCGACTCGCCAAAGGTTGCAGTGAGCGTCTATTGGGACGTTCCTGGCCTAGTCCCTAACCCCGGCGATAAACATTACAGTACCTTACCCAAGTTCACTTCAGATATCAACGGTGATGTTCCCCCAGATTGGGGTGTTGAGCTCCGGGTTGGAGGAGGTACCATTAGCTACGGTCCGTGGACCGATAGACAACGCGCAGATCTCCAGAATGTCTTCTTCCCTACGCTGTACAGGGACACAATACCTGCGGTAAGGCTCAAACCGGGACAGTCTAGAGTAAGCACTGTGTTCAAATTTGTGCTCGAGGTTGAGGAAGAAACTTCTCTCCAGATACCTACTCGAGAAGAATCAAAGGACTGGAAATGGAAAGACCAAGCAATCAACGGGAATGAGCCAGCGACTAAGAAAAGGGGCAAGATGGGCTATGTCAAAAAGAGAAAGGGCCAAAAAGCCGTTCCAACTCCAGACACTCGTCCCTTCGGTTGGCTAGATGTCAAATTACTTCCAGATTCCACAGTGAGCTTCATGATGGATCTAGTCGCCAGCAGCAGCGGCTATAAAAGCCGAGTAGACATTGATCTGAAAGGGCTAGAAATGTCATCCAGCGTCAATCATGGCCTGCTTTGGCGATCGAAGTCGCAAGTTATATCGTGCGATCTTTGTTACCCCTTGGGGTGGAATACTCTTCGACAATGGCAGTTTGAAGTTCAAGGTGATGCTTTGGAGCTGTTCCTTCTCCGTGACCATATCTTTTTGATTACAGACCTTATCAACGATTGGGCTTCAGGGCCACCCAGCGATTTCCATACGTTCGTTCCTTTCGACTATGCTATCCGTCTTCGGTTTTCTAACTTTAGACTTTACATCAATGCTAACGACTCCAACATTATTGACAATCCGTCAGATGTCAACGATAATACGTTCGTCGTCGTTTGGGGCAAGACATTGAATGCTGAACTTGATATACCTCTAAACAAATTCCGTCCAATTCGCAACAGAATAACATTTGATATCAACGCTAGTAACGGTGGCTTTGAGTTACGCACACCACTATGGAATACGCAGCATGCTTTCTTGGATAACGCCAACGTTGCCGCCCTAAAACATCTCATCATAGACGGCTCTTATAACTATTTCACTTCTACATCACCAATGTTGACAGATATCGTACTTCTGAACGTCCACGGTATATCCCCAGAGATCCATCTTTACGGCTTTCTCATTCGATACCTCATGAAGATCAAAGATAACTACTTTGGCGAGGATCTACATTTTCGAACTTTGGAAGAGTACCAACGTCAAGTTGCCCAGAAAGAACTGTATCCAGAATCTGTCATTATCATTCCGCCTTCTAAGCTCAGTAACGATCTAGATGTTATCTTGAGTATCACTGCCGAAAACACTGGTGTCCTTCTGCCTGCACATCTTTACTCTGCTGCCGAGAGTCTGCGGCTTGACATATCCTCTATTAGTGGAGACCTCCGCTTCACGAACTACTACATGGATCTCGCGGTGTCTTTCAGCCCTGTCGCAGTCTCGCGTACAGTTGCTATAGAGCACTTGTCATCTGGATCCACAGCAGACTCGTCTACTCAAGTCTTCGTTGATGGTCTCGAAATCTACGGTCATCGGTTGTTTGGGCTGCCGCCCCTGGAGCCGACTTATGTTTGCAATTGGGACTTCAACGTCGGGTCTATAACTGGAGAATGTTCGACGGGCTTTCTTCGTTCCCTCATGTTGGCATTGCGATGCTTCACTTTCTCTTTCGGAGATGGTGAAAATGCTTTACCACCATTACATCCTCCAGTAGTCCACGACGTGACCTTTTTGCGTGCCAGATTGCGTCCTGTTTCTGTCTGGATACCTATTCATGAGAAGGCTCTACTATTCAGCACTTCTGAAATCAAGTTTGACTACAACGATTGGGCCGATCCCCCGTTCTCAGAACGCTTCTATATATCTGTTCCGGATATGAGATTTATAATAATGGAAATCGTCGCACACTCAGGCGATCGAAGCAGAAAGCACCCTCCCGCCACCACGCATGCTTACTTTGAGACTACTCTTCTACTGAGGATGGTCAAGCAGAAGTTAGAGTCAAGCAAAGATTGTATCTTGCAACAAAGTCACGTTAGCATACACGATGCAAGGACGCATCGAACAAATTGGCTCATTCATGACGCAGACCATGTGAGTTCGATGCGCCATTCAAGTCGACCAACGAAGGTTCGACCTCCTGCAATGCCTTTTCCTACAATGCCTGAACCTGTATCGGACGGCAATAACGCCATTGTCGACCGTACGTCTTTGTCGTCCAGTTCTATCCAGACTATCTCTAGTCGGAGAAGTAGCTTCCTGGTGAAAGTTTCAAAAAGACAAATGAACGTAAGGCGTCGTGCCGGTAAAGGCTCACCAGATCATATTACACAATCTAGATTCAGCAACAAGCTCCCGCAATCTACCATTCCAAATTCGCGAGTTCCCGAGACAAGTCAATCCCAAAATCTTCCTCCTTGCGAACCGGCTTGTCAAAGCTCTTACGGCAACCAGCTTGGGGAATTCGCCAACGAACGTATTATTGCCGCAAAACTTGGTTTCGCATTCTCTAGTCCCTATAAAAGACCTTACTTTTCTCTTCACGGGACAACACCACATATGAGTGACGTGCCAATACTGCCAGACGACTTACCATCCGACAATGTTATAATTGATGCGAGTGAGAGCATCGATTCGCGGTTATCGGCTCAAGATGTCGAACAATCTAGTTTCCTCTTGCACTTTAGCCGGGGTCTCCGGGCTTTTTTTACACCTGAAGCATTAAATGAAGTGCCGGTACTGTTGGGACAGCTACAACCTCTGGATACTGTGGGCCTTCTAGACACACTACAGATCGAAGCCATAGCGGGCGTATTGAAATCCGTCAAGAAGCGAAGCAACGGACGAAAGGTCACTGAGGTCAGAGCCTTTATGCCTTATCTTCACGCAAGGTTCTTAAACAACTCGATTTCCGGGTCAAGCGATCTCATGCGGCGCGAACAACTTGACTTGACTATAGAAAAATTTACTGCCACCGCAAGATCGAACGTAAACTTTCCAATACAAACCGAAAATACAACAGATCAACAGTTATGTCATATAATTCTAGACCGGCTTAGCTGTTCCGCAAAGGACCTTGCAGGAGATCCGTCTCAGGATCAAGCTATGATACAACTGACTATTGATGAATTAGTACTTTGGATATCAAGCGGTATCCGTGCATCTGCTGATCTGCGATTCAGCGATCTGGATATAAGCAGCGCAGGCAGGACGGTAGATCACATATCGTCTCTAGTTCGCCAAGCCGCTCTACTGTCGAGAGAAACTCTTCGCAAGCTCCCGAACATAACAAGAGAACACGCTCTCCGGATCAGAACGCTTGTCCTCTCCCTTACCACAGATTGGGACAGTATTCCAGATCCACCTTTCCTAACAAGAGCTTCATATGTCCTGCGCAGTGCTACCAGTCATTTGAGGACCAGCGACTCATGGAAGATGCTGTCTCGTCTTCGCTATGTCTATCAGTCCCTATCAAGCCGTTCACAAGCGCAGATGTTTGAGGAATTTGCACAGGCACGGAAACCCTTCCCAGAAGATGCCAAAAACCGCGTCATTACCAGCTTTGAGCATTGGCGCGTTTTGGATGTAGCTCACGTCAAACAGAGTCAACTGATCCGTAACGTGTTTGGCGATTCGAAAAATCCTGCGCATGGATATATTTTGGCACGTATGCCATTAGAAATATCAATTAGAGGTGGAGGGATACAACTCCTTTTGCACCCCGGACCGAATCAAAATCAAATTGCCATAGACAGACTTGTCGTCAGCGTTGCAATGAATAAACAAAAGAACTCCATCAGTGATGGTTCTCATCAAGACGACTCCAAGGCTCTTAATTCCATGATTGAAATGCGCTGTGCCCAAAGTGTAGTATCATTGAACTGGGATATATGCAAGCTTTTGGAAGATGTCGTACGATACCTCCAGGCTTCAAAGAAATCAACCCCGGCACAATCGAACGATGATCCTTTGGTCAAGACTTCGAACGAAACTCACAGCGTACACTGGACAGCTTTGTCCGAGACGGCCATGGTGAGTCTCAACAGCATCAATTTGAAGGCCACTACAGTTTGTGAAGGCCTGACCGCTTCTCTCCTTGTTTCGGATATACAAGATCGCCCGGAAGGGTCAACAGCGAGCCTCCTGGTCAACGCTCGCACTACAACCTCAGAGGTCCAGAGCCATTCTAGAATTCTCACCCAGTTTAAGCTACATATACCAAGCATTTTTGGCTCTAACAATATCCAATTGGGAGACGAAAGTGGAGCCCGGAAACTGGCAACTTCTTGCAGCGAGCTCTCATTCACGATACTAGAGCATCCACTCGAACTGCTTGAGGTCGCCGATCTTCTCTTAAAAGATGAAGTAGCGTACGTCAAGACATTCGCCCAGACTCTACAACCTACTAGTAACCGAAGAACTTCTCCAACGTTCCCTTCACAGCCTGTCGATTTGGGGGAATTCCATGTTGCACTTCTCCTAGATTCCTACATAGTCAGCTTCGCGGTGCTGCCGTCTCTGACGTACAAGCTGGCCGGGCAGGGAGTCCGCAGCTCGATACAGTCCGGGGTATATCAGGAGTCAAAGATAGTTGTTGACTTTGATGTCAAGGATCACGCGCACACATTCACAAGTCAAGCCAATGATGCCTCCGACGAAATTTCTACAATGCACATGCCACCATCAAATGGCCGTCTTACCCTCGACCTTAGGTCAACTCAGAAATATGTAATCTTTCACTCTATGGTTGAAGGCATTGTTTTGGACGCCTCTGCAGTGCATGCTCTACTCGTGATAATGAACCGCCCAGAATTCAGCAGCCTCGCCGCTAGCATACATCGTGAATTCGACTTAGTAAGGGACCACTACGAGGAGCTTGTTCCCTTTCAACCTCAGGTGCAAGCAGAACACCAAGCACAAATACTGTACAGCGCATATGTGACATGGGCAGGTTTGACGGTAAGTGCAAGCACATCGAATGCCAACGCCAGCCCTGGAGGTACCCAGCTGCGATTCGACCTGGGGTGCTTTCAGTTGAAGGCCACAAACAGAGATTCTGACCACAGACAAGCTTCAAGGTACCCAGAATTGGAGCTGAAAGTCAAGGGAATGGAAATGAATTTGACACGGCCTGACATTTTTGAGCTACGTTCGTGCGGCGATATTGGCATTGAAGCTATATTCAAATGCACGTCAGAGGTGGACGCAACTGGAAACCTCATTCAGGCTTATCATGTACGGAGCACTAATTTCGAGATCAATCTCTACGCCGAAACAGTATCCGCTGCTCTAGAAATCCTCACCCATTTGCAGAACAGGCTCAAATCGATCGATCTGTCCAATGAGGTGAAGAGCCTGCGAAAACACAGGCGTGCAACATTGCGGAGTGAGGCTATAGTGCCCGATAATCTCAGTACCGAAAACGATGCAGTCTCAAGTTTCTTGTCCAGCGCTGTGTATTCCCTTGAGATGGCCGCTGTCCGAGTATGTTGGAAAATTGGCAACTCCACACCAACATCGCCAGGTCGTGAAGCTGAAGACCTTGTATTGTCATTTACAAAGATTGACCTTGCCACAAAGAGAGATAACGCCGCCCGCCTCCTCATGCAAGATTTCCAGCTTCAAATGGTACCCATTTCCGGTGCGAGAAGCACTCGGTCGCTGAACTCGGCGCTGTTGCCGGAGGTAGTCTTCAAAGTTGCCTACCTATCAACCACGAAAGATCGCCGGTTAGCTTTTCAGGCTGCTGGGAAGTCACTAGATATACGTCTTACGCCGCAATTCATCTTGCCGGCGACAGCTTTACGCCGATCAATTGCAGTCGCTGTTACCGACCTTAGAGCAGCCAAACATACGACTCAGACCGCTACTTCGATACGGACCGGAAACCAAACGCAAAACCTGTTCATTCACAAGAAGCTTGCATCGCTGTTGATAGATGCAGACTTTGCAGGCGCGGTAGTCTATATCCAAGGTCAGAACGTCTCGGATTCTGGTCCGCAGGCGTTGAACGCTCTTCAAGGTGGGAAGCCACCGCAGCGCGGCCGTTACGGTCAATTTACTTCCCAGGACGCAGGCAGCAGCACTACTCTGCGAGCACCTGGTATTGCGCTAAAGGTCGAGTACAAAGATGCAAGCGTGGACAAGCCATCCCTGAATGCCGAATTCAAGGTTGATGCGTCTTCAAATATCCTTTATCCCTCCGTGGTACCTCTCATCATGGAGGTTTCATCAAGTGTGAAGGAGATTGTAGGTGAATCTGACAACCAGGAGCAACCACTGGAGCCAAAGCTGTCAACCCCAAAGTTTCTTAGCGAAGGGACGTTACGTACCGCCAATCCCAGCGCTATACTCGGAAACTGTACACTCAATCTTGGACTTCGTATATGCAGGCAGGAATTTAGTTTGAGCTGCCAGCCGGTTGCAAGAGTTGCTGCAACAGCTCATTTCGACGATATCTATATTACTGTCAACACAGTGCAGTCGGCGGACTATGGGCAGTTCTTCACTCTCTCGGCTGCTTTCACTCGTCTACAGGCTTCTGTGCAACACGTATACTCAAGAGAGTCTACTGCTAGCTTTGATGTCGACTCTATTGTATTGTCTTTGATGAACAGCAAGCACGTTAGTGCAGCGAATGGGATATCTGCAATTCTGAAGGTCAGTCCTATGAAAGCACTCGTAAACGCAAAACAGATGCAAGATTTTCTTCTCTTTCGGGAAATTTGGATTCCCCCCGAAATCCGACACTCGCCTGATGCATCTGCGCCGACGCCATCTACAGAGCCTCAAGCCTTCATAGTTGAACGATACCAACAGGTTGCCGCAGCGGGAGCTTTTCCGTGGAATGCCACAGTCTCAATAGCAGAGCTTGACGTCCAGTTAGACTTAGGCCAATCATTGGGCAAATCCGTATTTATCATATCCAACTTTTGGATCTCCTCGAAGAAGACTTCCGATTGGGAACAAAATCTTTGCCTGGGTTTCGAAAAAGTCGGAGTGGACAGCAAGGGCAGGATGAGCGGATTCGTTGCATTACAAAATTTTAGAGTGCGCACTTCGATCCAATGGCCCATAACGCAGCAGGCCCAGAAGCACACACCGTTAATTCAAGCGTCTCTAGGGTTTGATCACTTACGTATAAAAGCTGCCTTTGACTTTCAAGCCTTCTTGGTCGCAGACATAACTTCGCTGAGTTTTCTTATGTATAACGTCAGAGATACTCGTCAAGCCCGTGGTGACCGCCTGGTCGGCGTGGTTGATGGTGACAAAGTGCAAATTTTCTGCATCACTACCAGCGTGTCCCAGGGTCTTGCACTTTATCAAGCAGTTCAGCGTTTGATTCAAGAGAAACAAGCAGCATATGAGACATCTTTGAAAGACATCGAAAAGTATCTGCGCCGAAAATCTTCTATCAGACCTTTGACGATGCAAGCAGCAGCAAAGCGAGAAGCAGAAGAGAGCCAAAAGACAGCTCGAGCGCCGCTGCAGCTACAAACAAATGTGGTAGTAACGCTTAAGGCTGTGAATATTGGAACATTTCCAAGTACATTTTTCGATAACCAGATATTTAAACTCGAGGCACTCGACGCATCAGCTCGTTTTGCTGTCAAACTGGACCATGGACGGATACACAGTGATTTGGGCATGACCCTGGGCCAACTTCGCATCGCACTATCAGGCATCACTAGGTCGACTGCCCCCAAAACACTAAGAGAGGTCTCCGTAGACGATGTGGTATCCTATGCCACAGGTTCTCGAGGCGGCACTATACTGAAAGTGCCTAAATTGGTGGCTACAATGCAGACATGGCAGAGTCCAGAATCTACGCACATTGACTACATCTTTAAAAGCTCGTTCCAGGGCAAAGTTGATGTCGGTTGGAATTATTCACGGATCGGATTCCTTCGAGGCATGTGGGCCAGCCATAACCGTGCGCTTGCACAGCGTCTAGGGAAGCCGATACCCCAATCTGCTCTACAAATCACCGGTGGACCTCAACCTAAAGGGGAAGGGGAAGGGGAAGGGGAAGATGATGGGCAGAAACATGGAGAAGGTGGACAAGAGAAAATAACTGCCGTTGTTCACGTACCGCAGTCAAAGTATCAGTACAAAGCCCTTCAGCCAGCCATCATTGAGACGCCGCAGTTAAGGGATATGGGTGAAGCCACACCACCACTAGAGTGGATAGGACTCCACAGGGACAGACTGCCGAACCTGACTCATCAAATTGTTATTGTCACGCTATTGGAAGTGGCAAAGGAGGTGGAGGATGCTTATTCGAAAATCTTAGGTTCGTCGTAAGGCTTAAGCTTCAGTCAAAGCTCTATGCTAGTATTAGGAATTGGCGTTCCATGAGGCTGGACATATAGTATATACTCTAGAATAACAGTCGTCTTAGACATCCATTCCAAGCATCGAATTCCATAGATGATTATTGGTCAGGAAAAGCTAGACATGCTCTATCAGACTTTGGGTATCTCTGCTGACAAAAGTGACTCACAGACGTACCTTAAGTAGGTTATTCTTTGTGTGGTGAAGATGAGTATCAGTGAGTCTGTGAGTCTGTGAGTCTTGTTAGCGCAGAGTGGATGTTAAGCGATGCGGGGCACATTTAGTGTGCGAAAGGGATCACAAATCGGGATTCCGCACAATCAACCCAAGCTGGACTCTCATCTTCATTTCTTTCCTCCCTCCACAGACTTGCAAGATCTTCTTCAGGTCTTAAGGAATTCTACGTTCGACGCCGGCCACCTTTTCAACGCTTCAAGACATCGCTACAGGTCGAGCGAGCTCTCGGTCCTGCAAAGCGGGGTTCTTCTTCGGTCGAAAATCTTTCGCCTCGAGCGCACAAAAGTCACAGCCAAAATCAGTTGAAACACCGTCAAGATGGTTAAGTAAGTTTATGCTGTTCTCTTGATATTGTGCCCTTGTAGCCCTTTGCCAGATATTGTCCTGGAGGGGTAACGAGGTCCGAATGCTGAGCATCCCTTTGCTAACTGTTTTGCGCCTTATAGCTTTACCGTTGAGGAGGTAAACACTCACTCAATATCTATCACGTTTCTAACAGGTCCATGACTGACGCAATTCAAGATCCATGATCTCATGGGCAAGCCTGCCAATATCCGAAACATGTCGGTTATTGCCCATGGTAAGATATCTGTTTCCCCCTTTGAGCATGCAGTCTGATGCCTCTTCTTCGTATAGTCGACCACGGAAAATCTACCCTTACCGACTCTCTCGTCCAGCGTGCCGGTATCATTTCCGCGGCAAAGGCCGGTGAAGCACGATTTACAGATACGCGGAAGGATGAGCAGGACCGCTGTATCACCATCAAGTCAACCGCCATTTCCCTGTACGCGCACATGGCAGATGAAGAAGACATCAAGGACATTCCCCAAAAGGTCGATGGAAACGATTTCTTGATTAACCTGATTGATTCGCCAGGCCATGTTGACTTCTCGTCTGAGGTCACCGCTGCTCTCCGAGTTACCGATGGAGCGCTAGTCGTTGTGGATTGTGTTGAGGGTGTCTGCGTTCAGACGGAAACTGTCCTTCGACAAGCACTCGGCGAGCGTATCAAGCCTGTCGTCATTGTCAACAAGGTCGACCGCGCGCTCCTCGAACTCCAAGTCTCAAAGGAGGACTTGTACCAATCATTCTCGCGAACGATTGAGTCGGTCAATGTCGTGATATCCACCTACTTCGACAAAGCGCTCGGTGACGTCCAAGTTCAACCCTACCAGGGAACTGTTGCCTTTGGATCAGGTCTCCATGGGTGGGGTTTTACAGTTCGTCAATTTGCGGTCAAGTACGCCAAGAAATTCGGTGTCGATCGGGCTAAGATGATGGAGCGTCTATGGGTAAGCATCAAAAACAGTATATCCGATAAGCTCAAACTGACATGTAAGACAGGGCGACAACTATTTCAACCCTAAGACCAAGAAATGGACCAAAGTTGGCGAGCACGAGGGCCAACCCCTAGAGCGTGCCTTCAACCAGTTTATCCTTGACCCAATTTTCAAGATATTTGCAGCCATCATGAACTTCAAGAAAGCCGAAATCCCAACGCTTTTATCAAAACTTGAAATCAAGTTGAGCGGCGAAGAGAAAGACCTGGAAGGCAAACAGCTCCTCAAGGTCGTCATGCGAAAGTTTTTGCCGGCTGCAGATGCACTCTTGGAAATGATGATTATCCACTTACCATCCCCTGTTACAGCCCAGAAATACCGGGCCGAAACACTTTACGAAGGACCCTCGGATGACGAGGCCTGTATTGGTATTCGTGATTGTGATCCTAAGGCTCCTCTTATGTTGTACGTTTCAAAGATGGTCCCAACATCTGATAAGGGCCGTTTCTACGCTTTCGGACGTGTTTTCGCCGGTACAGTTCGCTCAGGTTTGAAGGTCCGCATCCAGGGTCCTAATTACACTCCGGGCAAGAAGGACGACTTGTTCATCAAGGCTATCCAGCGTACCATTCTGATGATGGGTCGTAACATTGAGCCAATTGAGGATGTGCCAGCGGGTAACATTCTTGGTTTGGTTGGTGTCGATCAATTCTTGCTTAAGTCTGGTACACTCACCACGTCTGAGACAGCTCACAACCTCAAGGTTATGAAATTCTCTGTTTCCCCTGTCGTGCAGCGATCGGTCGAAGTCAAAAACGCCAATGATCTACCGAAATTGGTCGAAGGTCTCAAGCGTCTATCGAAATCCGATCCCTGCGTACTTGCCTTCATCAACGAGTCCGGCGAGCACATCGTGGCCGGTGCGGGCGAGCTGCATCTGGAAATCTGCTTGAAGGATCTCGAAGAAGACCATGCCGGAGTTCCACTCCGGATCTCGGATCCTGTTGTGTCTTACCGTGAGTCCGTTGGTGCCGAATCAAGCATCACGGCTTTGTCAAAGTCGCCGAACAAGCACAATCGTCTATATATGAAAGCTTGCCCCCTAGATGAGGACGTCGCAAAAGATATCGAAAACGGTAAAATCAGCCCGAGAGATGATTTCAAGGCCCGTGCTCGTGTGCTAGCCGATGACCATGGATGGGATGTTACCGATGCGCGAAAGATTTGGTGTTTTGGTCCCGAAACGACTGGGGCCAACTTGCTTGTTGATCAGACAAAGGCTGTGCAATACCTGAGCGAAATAAAGGACTCTGTTGTCTCTGGTTTCCAGTGGGCAACAAAGGAAGGTCCTGTCGCTGAGGAGCCAATGCGTTCGGTTCGCTTCAACATCTTGGATGTCACTCTTCATGCAGACGCTATTCACCGTGGTGGCGGACAGGTCATCCCAACCGCTCGCCGTGTGCTCTACGCAGCGGCTCTTCTTGCCGACCCAGGTATCCTTGAGCCTATTTACTTGGTCGAGATCCAGGTTCCTGAGCAGGCCATGGGTGGTATTTATGGTGTACTGACCCGAAGAAGAGGTCACGTCTTCTCTGAAGAGCAGCGCCCAGGAACACCGCTCTTTAACTGCAAGGCCTACCTCCCTGTCAACGAATCCTTCGGTTTCACTGCTGACCTACGTTCGCACACTGGCGGTCAAGCCTTCCCTCAAATGGTGTTTGACCACTGGCAGATCCTGCCCGGTGGCTCGCCTCTCGACCCAACGACGAAACCCGGTCAAATTGTGCAGACAATGCGGAAGAGAAAGGGTCTCAAGGAAATTGTGCCTGGTGTTGACAATGTGAGTTTTGTGTCTCTGCAACCTAACCAGATGCACCACTGACGCCTTGACAGTACTATGACAAGCTATGAACGCAGCCGCCGTTCATTAACGACAAATTTCCAAATTGGGGCCGGGCTGATGTATCTGATATGGCATCTTTGTATCTTACTCAAGCACAAGACCATTCATGAGACAAGAGAGAATAAGAGAATCATGTACACGGCTAGTTAGCGACAGGAGGCAAAACGATGCAGATTGATGGGTTTTACTCTTTACTTTTTCTTCGATGCCAATGTCTGTCCATTCAGTAGAAAGAGGGATAGAATAGAAGTTTACCATCGCGCTCGCTGATTGGCACTGTGATATGCCTCCCTACACTGGGTGAACAATAGCCTTAATGTGTATGTATGATAGTTGTCCACACTGTCTTATTTCGAAACTTCCCTCATGTTTGGTTCCCAGACCCTAAGCGGGATAGGTAAGGTCTGCAAATCTCGGATTAATAATTTTCCATCGCGACTCAGCCTTATCAAGGCTGAAACAGAGCAAAGATTGTTCCTCAGTAAAGTCATGAAACCAATTGCTCACTCAACAAGACGCGCTTATTCACTTTCTAGCCTTTGAGCGTTTGTGATCTGTTTGGGCCGTTTCTATACCGCTCACTTCTCAGAGCTGTTATTCTGTTCCGCAAGATGATCATCTCCGAGGAAGAAGCAGCAGAGTTAAAAACCTGGGTCGTGAAGAAGCTGGAAGATATGTACGTGCTTTCTGAGCACTGGATGCTTATGTCGCCCAGCATGCCAGACTGTTTCACTTGTATCCGTCTTACTGACTGCAATATCTCATTCAGCTCCGATGCTGACTCGGACGTCTTGGCCGACTACGTCCTGGCTCTAGTGCGCGCAGACACGCCTGAGCCAGAGTTGAGGATCAACGCAATTGAGAACCTAGAGGACTTCCTTAAGCCAAGTACGCTGCTCTGCTATGTTGTTGATGATCTGTCGAGCTCTAACGGGATGCTAATCTAAGCTCTCGCCTCCTTCAGACACTGCAGCTTTCGTTGATTCTGTCTTCGTGGCTATCCATACCAGATCATATAAGCCGGGTTATGTTCCATCACAAACATCGCCTCTTGCGAGTCCCGCCTTTGCTGCTCCTTCCGGGCCTGTCGGCGCATACCCTCACATGGGTGCAGGAGGTGGCTATCCTGAAGGGATACCGCAATCACGGAAACGCTCTTACAATGATCGGATGGAGGATGAAAGTGCGAGTGACCCACATTATGGACGAAGCGAAAGGCAGATAAAGCAAGTGCGGAGAGGTGGCAGAGGGAGTGAGAGGGGCGGGCCCTACGGTCGACCAGGTTCAAGAGGCGGATCGCACATATCTGGAAGTCCACCTGGTCAATTACCGCGGCATCCTCTAGGTTTTCCAAGAATGCCCTTACCGCCGCCTGGTCTACCGTTTGACCCTAACGATCCTATGATGGCTATGATGACTTTGCAAGCAATGGGACTTCCACCACTACCAGGCATGCCTTCAGTCCCTCCAGTTCCCTTGCCCAGTGGCTATGGCTCGTATGGAGAACAACATTCGCCAGGTTCCGATTTACCCATGAAGAACAAGATCAGTGCCAGGTGCAGGGACTACGATACTAAAGGCTTCTGCGCGAGGGGGAACTTATGTCCTTTCGAGCATGGCAACGACCATATGGTAGTACCTGGTCAAGACGGTAAGCGAGAAGTACTATGGAAGCGAGCAATACTAATATCGATTAGAGTATGACCCCAAAAATTCGATGCTCGATATTCAAAGGCCATCTCCTACTACCAATGGACACAGCATTTCTGACATGTCTCGCAGCGACGGGCGTGGTCGAGGCAGAGGTAGAGGGGACCGCGGCAGCTACATGCCTCCACGACGCAATCGCGCCGAATTCTCCTTTAGTGGTCCTAATCACGACCGTTCCGTTACTACAATAGTTGTTGAGCAGATACCAGAAGAGAAATTCGACGAGCAATCGGTGCAGGATTTCTTCTCCGAATTTGGGAAGATCCAAAACGTTACTATGCAAGCCTACAAACGCCTAGCTTTGGTTCAGTACGACGACTACTCGGCGGCTCGGAGAGCATATGACAGCCCCAAGGTCATTTTCGACAATCGTTTTGTCAAGGTCTACTGGTACAAGCCTGACAGTGCGCAATCTACACCAAAAACTGGCACATTTCCTGCCATCTCTTCTACCGTAATCAGAGAGGAGGACCAGCCATTTAACAAGGATAAATTTGAGCGCAACGCCCTGGCGGCGCAAAAGAGACTAGAAGAGAAAAAGGCACTACTTAAAGACGCAGAAACTAAAAGACAAGCGCTAGAAAAGCAAAAGGAAGAGCTCGCGCGACGGCAAGCAGATGAGAACAAAAAGCTTTTAGCAAAGTTGGCGGCGAAGGGGAAAGCAGGAAGCATGAGTCCGGACGCCCTCAGCGACGCAGCAAATGGCCACAAAGCCAACGGCGCAAATGGCGCAGACGATAGTAATGTGAGCGCACAAACCAAAGCATTAAGAGCACAAGTCGCAGCTCTTGAAGCCGAGGCGAAGAGCCTAGGCCTCGACACCGCATTATCAGACAATCCATATCCGCCACGAGGGCGCGGAAGAGGAAGAGGACGAGGATCGTATCGGGGCTGGGAGGGGTTTGCCGGGGCATCCTCGTTCCGGGGTAGTCTAAGAGGTAGAGGAACTTTAAGAGGCAGAGGAGGCGGTGTGTATAAACTGGATAACCGAACGAAGAAGGTGGGGGTGAGTGGGACGGAATCTACGGGGGAGAAGGATGAGGGACTGAGGCAGTATTTACTTGTAAGTATTATTCGTCACCCCCAACGCAATCGTTGCAACGCCACTTGGACCGTAGCTGACAGGGGCAAAACTACAGGGCATCGGCGAATACGAATCAATTACCCCTCACCCCGACCGCCCAGAAACCACACAAGTCATAACCTTCAAAGACCGCTTTACGGCCGAGAAGTTCATGTTCGGCACCAAAGACATTCCATCAGTCGGCAAATTGGAGTTCGAATGGGTGAACACGCCGCTGCCTCCTGTGAAGGTAGTGAAGAAGGAGGATAGGGATACAGGGATGGTAGGGGCTAGTGCAGATGGTGATAATAGCGTGGATAAGGAGGCGGGGTTGGGGATAGGAGGCGCCGAGGTCGACTATGATGTCGCGGAGGAGGATGATCGGTGGATGGTCGAGTGATTGGGGGGGATGTTGCGGGTAAGAATTGGAGATTAATTGACATGCCTATCTCTATGCATAGTCGGCTCAAGAGCTCTATGTGCTTGACAGATGATTTCTTCGAGTCAGGATATACGACATTATTAGGAGACGGAGATCCTTCAAATACCAGGAAAGATGTCGTTGTAGGTGTCATCAAAGATCATGTTGGCTGGGCAACTGTACGGTTTTATGAATATTCCAAACCCCCTTGTGATGTTCCTCAGGGCATAATACGACGCTCCTATCTTTCTGTCCGAACCACTACTCTTTCCCTCGTCTTCAAAATCCCAGCCCAATGCCCCGAAGAAGTCGTACAATCCACTATTCGTACAACAATGTGCTGAAATTTCAAAAACCTCTTTCATATATGAGAAAAAAGGCCTGGGAGAACAGTATAAGAGAGCAGAGCATACAAGCAGGACACAGTAGAAAATAAGAATGTAATTTCTGGCAAAAGTCATTTTGTTAGATGTGAAGAATCGCGGAAGTCCGAGTCCTTGGTTTCCAAGTCTTTGTAAGCATCGATTCATCGATACGTATAATTCGATCTGTTGGGGTTCGAAGTAGGTTGGAACGTGAAAGTAGATGAAGCAATCGTGCGTACTTTTTTTCCATCGAAGCTTTGATCGCGCAGCCTCTATTTTGCCATATTTCCAATTCGTCAACGCCTTGAGATCCCTCGAAGCATAATTCGACGACTCGCATGAATATGGGTGGATTATCCTAAGTATGAAGGATGTCTTGTATAAGCCTCGTCTACTTACATTCTCAGCTACCTTATCTTGAAGCTAACTTTTATGTCTCCCAATCTTGTAATTGGATGTCCCTATTCGCTTTTCAATCTAATGATAACATTGCTATCTCAGAATTTCTCCTGCGCTGGCCTCATATCTGTTCACGTTGTCAGCCTCACGACCGAGGACCCATAATGAACCAAAAAGGCTTACCCACGTTGTCAGCCTCACGACCGAGGACCCATAATGAACCAAAAAGGCTTACCCAATTCATGCGTCCACAGCTCAGGCCCCTGCTCGCTCAACCACAAATACGTCCTCCCCACCGCCTCCGCACTCATCGTCTTCCCCGTCTTTTGCGCCTCGCCATACTCGTCCTTTATCCCCCCGTTCGCAATCGTATGCACTACATGCACTCCCTGCGCACTATACTCCTTTGCCAAACTCTGCGCCAGCATTCTCACCCCACTTCTCCCAGCTCCGTACGCTGCGAATTGTGGGTTCGATCGCATGGCGCCGAGTGTGCCGGTGAAGATGATTGTGCCTTTCTTTGAGCCGCCGTCAGCGAAGGCGCTAGAGCCGTGATGCTCGAAGAGCATTTTGAGGGCTTCCTGCGAGAAGGCCATGGCGCCACCAACGTAGGAGGTTAGGCTGTCTGTGAATTCGGCATGGGTTTCTTCAAGAAAAGGTTTCTTGGAGGAGTGTTTAACGCTGAAGATTGCAAGTTTCAACTTCAAATCCTTGAACGATTTATGTGTGCTGATGGCTGAGAAGGCTTTGGAGAGAGATGTGGGTGAGGTGTCAGTGGGGAAGGTTTCGATGGTGGAGTTGGGGGCGGAGGAGCTAAGAGAGTGGGCGAGAGAAGAGAGATTCTCGGGGTTTCGGGCAAGGAGGGCAACGGCGAGGTTGCCATGGGAAGGGTGGGCGAGTATGCGTGCTATACCGGCGCCCTGCAGGTAGGAGAAGCCATTAGATATCAGATTTACAAGGATCGAGGGGAGCGTACTGTGGTTGGGCCGGCGCCGATAAGAATTGCGAGACCCGATGGAGCCATTCTGGTTTTCGTATTTTGTATGCTGAAATGGCAGAGGTTCGAGCAACCCTTATCCTCCTTCCAGAGTCAACTTGAGAATCGAATTTGCAACCTGGTGAACTTTTCAGAGACATGACGTATATGTAACGTCATTGCATAACTTTGATTTTTTGCACAATCGTATTCTGGTCGACAGCATCGGTTCAGTGGTTGATCCAAGAAGGTAACAACTTTGTTAGTGTTGCGTATATGGAGGCAAATTCTGCGATAATCAACCGCTTTTTAAAGAGCGTTAATTTCTTGAGACTGAGTTGATTCCCGATATCCTCCGGGATTCCACCTGATGAGCCCATCTGTAGACTACCCACGAGGGACGAATACCTAGGCCTACTCGAAAGTCGTCGTCGCCGTCGCTTCACCCGGGAAGTTGTTCCATGCCCCGTAGACCGTTAAGGGAGTTACGTAGGCGAATCATCAAGGCCTGTTGCGCCTCGTGGAGCTCATGGAGCTCATGAAAGGCAGAATAGGCCGGTTTATGCATTACTATGCAACCGCGATGCTTATTTCTCAAGAGCCAACGAGGATCTATTAGCATAAGAGGTTCCGTGAATATGAAAATAGTCGTAATGAAGATAGCGATGTCCCCTCGTACAGGCTGGAAGTTTATTTAGACCATACCTAGCAATATCTCCGCGTTGCTCCGAACAGTATGGCCACGATTGTGCATTCAGATACTCTGCCATGAAGACTCTTGTACTAGGCTCGGACGGTATCATACCATGACTCTGCCGGATAATATCTTGTTCCTTGTTAAAGTACCAGACAGCATGCTCGTAATTGCCTTGAATGACGGGGGAATTGGCCGACAATGACTTCTAGCAACCTGTATAATAACCTCACCAATTGTCCCGAGCAAGGACTTAGTGTTGATTGTACAAATATTCCATTCTTACGCTCCTGGCATTATGGAAGCTCTCTGAATGGCATGCGGCGTGATGTTCCAAGAGCAGCTCCACAATATCCTCGTAGCCACGTACCTTTGACCAAAATACCGCCGTCTGTGCTATCTCATTGCCTATATCCGAGTCCGCACCCGCCTTCAGCAAGAGCTCGGTCATCTTATAGCCGCCATAGTAGGCAGCTGACTGCACTATAGGAGCATGGGCCCGACCACCACGCAAGTCGACGTCAAGTTTTGGCTCCCCAACGAGCATCGTCCGGACGATTAGGGTAAGGCCAATTCAACAAGCGTAATACAACGGTTCTATCTGTAGGTGATTTACAGCCTAAAAATATTTGGAGTCAGCGTTGCTATTCTAGAATCGAACGGTGAGTCATGACGTGTCACAAAACGTATCATTGCACCTTGGTTGAGAAGTTTTGCTTTAATCCAAGCACAGTAAGACCCTCCATTTGGCAACTCTGACGTGGCAAAAAAGGCTCGTATTTGTTGTTGAACTTCCCGGCTAAATTCTTGCCAAGGTGATTGACATGAGCATCCCAGCTCCAGGTGGCGTAAACAAGCAAAGGCCAGTCGTCGGAATCCCTCCTCAAAACCCAAAAGGAACTCTGCTTCACTGCAATGAACCTAAGATATTGACAGGTTCATGCAAAGCCTATTGTCCAATCCTTTGATACAAGGCTTCTAATCTCTTCGACTGCAGAAGACGTCAGGACTGTCTTGCCGGCACCAGAATTTCCTGAGGCATAGAACCGTTCTAAGAGGGCCATCTTTCCATCTTTCGAACTCTCCATGGAAAAACCATGTCCCCGTGCCTTCTTGGTGTGCGTCACAAGCTTTGCATCAGGGTCAACCGGAGCAATCCAGTTGGCAATCTTTCCACCTTCTTCTCCTAGTGATTCGATTTTCATTGTTCCTAGTCGAGTATTACCTGTTAGGTCAATCTACAGACTTCTTCGTATAAGCTGGTCGTATAACCCATATTGTCGATTAGCATCGCAAAAATGAACCAAGATTTCACACTCTCAAGGCGCGCAACGTGCTCGTTCATTGCGCCTTCGGTGAAAGGCCAAGTGAGTCTCTAAAGAGCAGATTTCAAACCCTTTGCCTTTTGATAGGCCGTTCAATATGTCGTCCACAAACTGCTTTCTGGATTCGAGTATATCTTTGAATTCCTGAGATTGGAAAGCCCTAGGAAGGTCGTCTACTAACGTCTTGTCTGGATGCGTATAAGAAGCCCCATTGCTATAGCCGCCGTGACCTGCATTTGTACCATTTCTATAACACACCTTCAAGGCAAGCAACTCCTCGCACAAACGCTTAATCTCGCTTTTGGCATTCTTTGTAGTCTTGCCAAGCGTATAGACCTGTGATACAGCTTGTGTAATGGCTACTATAGAGACAGTAAGTGAAACAGGATCGGCCATGTCCGCAAGTGGAAGGCAATTGGATTTGTAGAAATCCAGAGCATATATCGCTACATCACGAGCATTTTAAGAAAACTGATAGACACCGGTATCATTTTGCTGTGCTAGCCAATCAATCACCCTGTATTTGCGGATCGCGTTAACAATTAAACCCCAAATACCACAGTAGTAACAACTCATCATGACTTCAACAGGTTCGCTTCCATCAGCTCCAAAAGACGCTTCCCCAGCGACGACCGCGACAGTAATTATCTTAATTAGGTGTTTCGGAAGGCCAAAGTGTCCTTGCAGGATGTTAAGCACAATGATGTCAGAACGGAGTTAATCGGCTATTGTCCACAGCTCCAATACAATGCGGGGTTTTTCGACGACGCCCTCAAGTCTATCACTTGCAGTAACACGAGAACCTACTATCTCATATACATGTCAGTAGTGGGCTGAGGACTACAAATGGCATCGAGTCTTGACTGCGCTGTCTGCACTGCTTGCGGCACTCAATTCCTCAACACCAGTGGAACTTACGCGAAAAGCTGCAGGATCTGCGATGTGAGAAAGCCGAGCTGTTGCTCAATGCCTAAGCCAGTTCCGAATCCTACTTTCATATATCCAATAATCCGAGCCCCTCTAAGCTAAATAGATATCCGATTCTACAGGATCCCCGCCAGTTTGTGCCACCCTCAGGCCAAACCTTCACTACCCTCAAAGACCTACGAGCTGGAGAGTATCACAATGTGTGGAAACAGGACGACGACGATAAGCGGATACAGTGTGTGTCGACCGAGCCAAAGGTAGGTAGAGTCGTTGACGACAAGAGAATACTAGTTTCAATGGAATGTGTGCTTATTTGGGTAGTTCGGGATAGGCCAACGGGCTTTCTTACTTCAAACCAAAAACGGCAATGTTCTCTGGGATCTGATTGCGCTTATTGATGGAGCCACAGTTGAGAAGGCACGCATGAGTCTTCCACACATCGTTACTATGAAAACATCGAACAAAATCTGAACGACGGCAGATCAAGTCATTTGGTGGTCTCTCAGCTATCATCATCTCTCACCCTCACTTCTACACCACAGCCGTGGAATGGGCTCGAGCTTTCAATTGTCTCATATATACGTCTGTCGAAGATGAAAAATGGCTCGAGCCGGACCTTCGCTCCAACCCAAACCACCGTTTCCTCAAGTCTGCAGCACAAGCAATCTTGCCCGATGTGACTGCTGTAAGGGTCGGGGGACACTTTGATGGTAGCTTAGTCCTGCATTGGGATGACAGACTATTTATTGCGGATACTTTCGTCACCGTGCCAGTAAGCGATCCACCTTACCCTCAAGGCCCATTTCATAACCGTTCATCAAGAGGATCTGATAAAAGCAATTTTAGTCGGCCCATACGCCTGACCCGCGACCTCCTGGCCAGACTTCCTATTCATTTATGTGGTCCATCCCGAATATGATACCGCTCCCTGCCAGTAAGATCGCAGATATGTGGAAAGCCCTGATACCCTATGATTTTAAGAGCACACATGGGGCGTTTCCAGGAATGGACGTCCGAGATTCGAACTTGAAAAGCAGAGTTTGGAAGAGTGCGCAAATACAGATCGAAGCGATGGGAGGGCGGCCAGAGATTATATGAACGGCCTCGTATTGCGGCATACTGAGAATAAGACGCCAGGGAAGAAACCTTTCAAAACCATGAGACAGCAATAGCTTCAAAGGCCTATTGGTTGGAAAAATGACGTGTGTACATCTAGGTATTCGCAAAGAACATTGTCTCGAATCTCTTAAATGTCATCATCTCACAGTCGCTTCTATTTCTCACATAATTCTATCACTTAACCTTAAGGACGTTCACAAATCTAAGGTTCTTGCCTCTAGTACTCGCTGAATGCCAATTTCGGCACCCAAAACGTCAAATTTCTTATGGCCTCCTGGGAAGCTCGGGTCTCTGGTATCAATTGCACTCTCCTTACTGACAAGCCAGTTCATCCGGTTCGTGCTATCTGCGAGACATTGTCGATTGTATCTGATCCCTCCGCATATGAAACCCCATTGGACTGTCAGGTGCCGTTTAGTATTGCACAAGCAACGTCAAATTGTTCTGACAGCGCAAATCCCTTCACAGACAAGGACGAATATAAAGTACGTGTTTCTCAGAAATTCTTAACTGTGTTGCCACGATGATGATCATGAACAGTTTATCGATTAATGAATAAGAACGTTATGAAATTCTTAAGCAAAATTCATGAACGCCAACCTTTTGGTGGAGGTTTGAAGGGAGCAAAGGATCTGCATCGCAAAAGCGAATTTCATCGCAGAATGATTGTCGGTACTAGCCTCTGCAGGCATCTCCGAATTCATTATGCCAGGTTCTACGATCAGAGAATGTTGCAATCTGGAGCAACTGGGGATAGAATGAAATAGTTTCGAAAATCCGACTCGGGTGGTGCTGAACGATCCAGAGCTGTTCTCAGGAAACATCTGAACTGATAGACACGTTACTGTATAGCAATAGACGATGCTTATTAGGTGCTTGTTACCGAGTATATCGGGTTCAGGATCTAGTAATACAGGACGTAGAACTCTCAAGCCGCAAGTTTATCACGAAGCCGTCAAGAAGCTCGGATATCATCGCCGACCCGCTAACACGAGAGTATTTCGTGATTTGGTGAGTTGAAGATGCAAGCGCAATCTCATACAACTTGTTGTGAACGTGGCTTTTGTAAGCAGGATACAGCAGATTTTTAGAGAGGACGTATGCCTTGTTCCGCAGATGGAGTTTTCGGTTGTAACTAGCTAAAGTCCCATTTATTGAGCCAAATCCTGCTATGCGGGATGTGCTTGATACCTCCTGAACTCACAGCAAAATCAATCCTTCTTCGAGCAAGCAGCCCGTGATCTGTTTCAGTGACACGAAAGCCTCCCTTTTCGAAGCGTACAAGCGCACAATCATGACGGTCCCCCTTGCCACCATACCAGGTAAACAATCACCGAATCAGCAATTTCCTTATAGGATCGGCTCAGCCTTCTTCACCCCAAACCTCTGCCCCAGCACAACCCACTGCGCAACTGTGAACGCGAACCTCATCGCCGACGCATCCTTCTCGTGAAACGCCTTTTCCACCAGCCCTTCCACCTTACCCCAGTCAACGAAACCAAGCTGCTCGATATTTGCGCGGGTTATCAGGCGCGAGAGAAGGTTGGAAAGGGGGCCGTTATGGGAGTAGGTTATCGGCGCGGTGAATGGCTAAGGAAGACGGGAGGTCTGTGAGTTGATTGCGTAGAAGGCGGAGAGGTTGAGTGTAGTGGAATAAGGGAGGCGCGGAAGGGTTTGGAGAGTGAAACGAGTGGAAATAGGAAAAGGTGGAAAGGTGGAAAGGTGGAAAATTAGACATTTGAAGATGTGCACGAAACATTTAGTGAAGAAATCAACATGAATGCAAGACAGCTGCAAATTTTCTGCTCGAAAAGACGATTTGGACTCACATGCTTTTTCCGCTTGTAGAGCTCTTCGGTGATAAACGGCTTGCTCGCTTCTCGAAGAATCCACTTCTCAACTACTTCCCCACTTGTTGGGTCGTATCTAATCTTCATGCTTGGCGGGAGGTTGTTGATGTACTCGGTCAGGATATGGTCAAGGAACGGAGGTCGGCCCTCAATAGAGTGCGCCATCTCCATACGGTCTCCCATACAAGTAAGGATCAGATTAGGCAGAATACTCTTGGTCCAAACGTATTGGCTTGTATGCAGTGGGTGCCATTTCGAGTTCATGAGGTCGAGGATGCGTCCATGCGGATTGTCTGCTCTTGACTGTTGGATGTCAAGGTCTCCATAACATTTTGTCCATTCGGCGAAATGGGCAAGCGTTACCGTCCAGAGGCACGAGGAAATAGATGTATCGTTCAGCATTCGCCGAGCTGTTAATGAGCCCTTTGTCACGAAAGCTTGATCAATTCCCTTGTAGCCCGGTTGTGTTTCTTGCTCCTTCACTGCGGTCAATTCCGCTCTTTCTAAATCTGAAATTGTATGCCCATTCCAGGCAGGGTCAGGCTCACGAAAGAAGTCTGGGAGGAAATTTCTATAGCCGCCGAAGTGCTCGTCCGACCCTTCACCTGTGCCTCGATCAGCGATGTCGAGTAGCATCAATCATTGGAAGGGGTCAACACACCAGAGAGAACAACTTTGAAGCCGTTCGCCTGTGGTAACTCTGATAGGGCGTACTTGGCGACAGAGTTAAGATCAGGGTTGTGGTGCTCCGAATGATATACCGCATCTTCGAAATTCTCAGCCAGTGCTTTCTCGTCCATGCGTTTTTGAACCAATGGGAGTCCCAAAAAATCTGCCGTGCGTTGCGCAATAGCTAATAAGGTGTCCTATTAGCATAGTCGAAGATAAAATAGGTCATGTTCAACCCACGCATCTCGTCAAATTCGGTGCCTTCTTCAAACCCAACGCTGAAGCAAGTAAGGTCCTGTTTGGCGCTGCGAAGATCAGTGCCAATTTTCACCCAGTCCTCTTCGACAAGATGCGCAGCCATTCCTGCAATGACTGCGGAATCTATCCCACCACTAAGATACAAACCAACTTTGACGTCTGCGCGAAGTCTATGTCGAACAGCTTCAAGCATCTGCTGCCGCAAGCCCAAGATCATTTCCTGCTCTGTGCGTGTTTCCAAAAGGCGCTATTAGGCTTCGATTAGCCAACTCAGTTCTTCTATGTACTTGCTGGAGATCGACTTACCTTGTCTGGAAAGGTTATATCCCAATACTGCCTTTCCACCATGTAGGAAAAAGATGAGCAAGTCAGGTAGTGACCGGGTTGGATCTTGCAAAGCCGTCAGAACATTGGCTGATAGAAAGTAAAGCATTGTTTGTCTCTAGAATCATTTACCTTGTGGATACCTTTGAAGAGCGTCCTACCGCTGTGGAGCCAACCATCCTCTACGAGGCTCCTAACATCCCACTCGGGCTTCCACCCTAAAGATAGAAAAGCTTTGGCCTCAGAGGCCACAAGGAGCCGATTTTCAGAAACCGTCCAGAAGAGAGGCTTGATTCCGAATCGATCCCTTGCTGCTACGAACATTTGCCTTCTCTCGTCATAAAGACACAGAGCAAACTCTCCACGCAATTTCCACAGGAAATGCAACCCGTATTTGAGGTAAAGTGCTATAACAATTTCGCAGTCACTGTTACCCTTGAATTGGTATGACCCGGCTAGCTCCTCCCTGAGCAGCTCGTGCCCATACAATTCGCCATTAACAACCGCATGGACATTCCTTTGCTCGTTGAGAAAGGGTTGTTCACCGGCCGGCGTCAGATCAGTGATTGCAAGGCGGACGTGACCAAGTGCTAGAACCGAAGTACAATTAGTGCTTGACCGTCGCATCCGGGGGTTGAAGCTATTACCAACACGATTATTCTCACTGATCCATTGGCCGCGAGCATCCGGACCCCGATGCTTGATACTATCGAGGCTTTCATCGAGCGTCCTCGTCAGTTTTTGCAGGTAGATGCTCTTATCAAGCGAGACAGCATTGATGCCGTCCAGAGTGACAACAGCGCTAATTCCACACATCTTGAGGTTGATAGTTATTGAACCTTGAGCTTTATGCTCACCAGCATCAATCACCCTGGCTTTGATGTTTCTAAGTGCTCCCGGTACAGACTTCAAGTCGCCACAGTCAAAGTTACTAGAAGGCACATATGAGAGTAACGAAAGGAAGAGCTATGGACAAATTCAAGAATGAGGGAACTATAAGGTAGGTACTTAATTCACATACGTAGTAAAGCAGCCTTGTTCGTCACGTGGATTCTGCACGTTAAATACTACCTCAGATTGAGCCGACGCCTGTACACGAAGACTAATGAGCTGTCTACCTACCTTGCCGCGCAGGCATCTCCAAGATATACCTTGGAAGGCTCGGACTGATGAGTGTTTGGGTTGAGCGACTCATGTTGCAACAGCACCGCTTCCACTAGTAAAGTACCTTGTCTTACCATGATCCAGCTCGGCTGTACAACATTAGATGAGGGAAGCCGTTGGATCATACAGTTGTGCTGATTTACGATCTGGTGATTGAAATTAAAAAGCTCATCTCAACAGACTTCAGGCATTACATCTCTGCTCTTCGCAGCTTGCCATGTTCTGCCACATCTGATGCATCATCGACCGGTCTGATCTTGAAGTGTCGATGATAGACCTGTGAATCGAAGCTATGCAACGCATGATTCGTCCATCAGCAATCGCTATAGAGTGCAAAGGTTCGCAGTAAGAAGTCAAGAGCATTTAGTCTGTGAAGTCATCGTCGTGAGTGTCTTTTTCCCACTATGTATGAATACACAGTGAATAATGGCAGTGCCCGTGGTCTCGGTCAATGATTTTCAGTCGATGATTTAGGGTTCATCGGTAGAATATCAGCCGCTAAGACTCCTCTCCTCCTTGGTAGTTGGTACAGTACATGGTACAGTACACTAACACCGAACCCCTGATCCTGGGCCAGCCTGGCATGTGAATCAGCCTCAATTTCTCCTTAGCGCCTCCACGACTAAGAACGTCAGTGAAGGAAAGAACGACCGACATGGCAACATAAGGTATCTACAAGGATTGTTCTTTGGGTACCTTATTCTTTCAGGATTGGCAAGACCTCAATGTGAATTTGCTGGAAACCCTGGCATTCCTGCTGGCTCGCTTCGAGTGGGTTGGCCCTGGTAGCCAGCGGGCCTCGGAGAGAGATGTTCATGCTCAGGTCCAGTGAGATTGTCACGGCGTACGATGGCCGCTAGCATCTGTGGTCGAAGCAGCAGCGGCAGGGGCAGCGAGGTGTCAGGCATACGGTAGATTTAGTCGGCTCATGCTGATATATAACCGTTGCGGTTACCCGTCATGGACTTGCCTGGCGCATTGAGTGGGCAGTCTCTTACTCCTTCCACGTGGCTGCTTTAAGGTCAAAGCCTGCGGCTGCAATCTCGACTTCACAGCAAAGTCGAATCTTCATTTCCTTGACTTTCGACTTAATTCTGCAATATTCTTCGACTGTAGACAACGCTAGATAAAACATCATAACTCACCGTCAATTGAGCATTTCTCGGTGGTCGTCGTCTACCGTTGAAGAACTTAACACTGCCATCTTCCACCCCACTAGGCTTGGTGGCTTGAGAATTGGCATACATTCACTGGCTGGCCCTCCCTTCATGTTGGCAACCACAAATCTTGACACACCTGCGCTGCAATACCAAGAAGGGACAAGCCCTACAGTTGATGATGGCTGATGGCAAGTCAAATCAGCAGACGCGTGATGTAGAGGTGTCCATTGCGTCTGGAACAAAGGGTCCAATCAACGCATCGGGCCACCACCAAGAGCTTGAGCGCAACTTCAGCCTCCTCAGCATTTGCGGTATCGCCATCAGTACTGGAGAATCATGGATTGCTTTGGGAGGCAGTATTGTATGCAGCTTCAACATACTGAGAGGATGGAAAAGTAATCGCTAAGTGAATAGACTGTAGCAATCTACAACCTGGGTCCGCCTGGCGTTATCTATGCTCTGTATGCTGCATGTAGTGGAAAACGTGAGTACTTGGTGCTGAGGGTATACAGGATCGTCGACTCAATCTTCTATTGGCTTGTCGCGGCTTCAGTCGCCGAACTGGCTTCGGCAATGCCTTCCTCTGGGACAGGCAAGTTACTCCTGCCTTTCCACTTCTCAGTATTTCTCAGGGACTTTGCTGATGTCGAAATAGTCTACCATTGGGCTTCGGTTACTGCAGGACGGCATGGTCGCATTTGTGGCTGGTTTGCTGGCTGGTGGAATCTAGCTGCGTGGGTCTTCGGAGCTGCATCCTTAGGCTCGTTCATGGCTCTTCAGACTCTGGCTATGTATTCGATCATTCATCCAGGCTTCAATATGCAAGGCTGGCATATATTCATCAGCTATCTTCTTAGCACCTGGTTATGCTGCCTGATTGTCCTTTACGGCAACCGGGCGTTGCCAATGATCGGAAACTTGGGTGGCATTTTCAGCAGCGTTGGTTTCCTTATATCCATTGTTGTCTGCGTCGTCATGCCACACGTAAAAGGGACGCCCTATGCGTCTAACACTTTTGTTTGGACCAAGATGGAGAATACTACGGGTTGGTCAAGCAGTGCTTTCGTATTCTGTCTTGGAATGCTTAATGGCGCCTTCGCCGTTGGGGCTCCGGATATATCTTCCCATCTTGCAGAAGAGATTCCTAGGTACTGTTACCCCAGAAGCTGTATCACATTGAGATCACCAAACGCAATGTGCATGAGTTGCTGACAATATCGATAGGCCGAGCGTTAACGTACCCAAAGCCGTGTTCGTGCAATACGTCTTCTCCTTCGTCACTGCTGTAGCTTACCTCATGGCTCTGCTCTACTCAAATCCAGACCTTGACGCGGTTCTGGCAAGAGACAGTGTATTCCCTCTTGCTGATATCTACCATCAAGCCACGGGTTCCAAGGCTGCAACCGTGTGCCTCCTTGCTGTGGCTCTGATACCGACGAGTATAGGCTGCATCGGGTGTTTTGCCATCGTTGGTCGCACGTTCTGGACCCTCTCACGCGACAACGCTACGCCGTTCAGCACAATTTTGAGTCAGGTCGGAACAAAAACCAACAACCCTTTCAATGCCATTTTACTATGTGGCGTTCTGACAACCTTGTTGGGTAGCCTTTACCTTGCCTCAGCACGAGCTTTTGACGATCTCGCGGCATCTTTTGTCATTCTGACATCGCTTTCGTACCTTGCAGCGATTTTACCACATCTGCTGAGCGGAAGGTCGAATATAGCACCGGGCTGGTTTTGGATGAAAGGTTTGACAGGCTACCTTGTTAATGCCGTTAGCTGTTTGTATATCGTCGCTTTCGCTGTCATTTTCTGCTTTCCCCCCTCTCTACCGACCACGACTGCGAATATGAACTACTCGAGTCTGATTGTTGGAGGCATATCCCTGTTTGTCGCGACGTTTTGGTATTGGCGAAAAGAGGGGTATAGAGGGCCACAGTACGTTCAGATGAAGACAGAGTTGATATAGAAATATGTTATATCTGATATCTCGCGCTTGTATGTGCATATTATCGAAGTGACTGTTCAATGAAAAGATATAAAGAACGAAATCGGCTAAGGAATAGTGTTTTTACATTAGTTTCTTGCATACTTTATCGACTAGTCTCATATGTATTAGAGTGTAGATGATTGAATCACTGTTTATCAGAGATTTTAGACTGAAAGATTTGTTCTGAGAGATTAGAAATCGGCAAATCGAAAACTCTAGCCAGAGGACTTTCTGGGCTCCCAGGGCCGATGTGGGCCAATCTGGGCCCTTGTGCTAGCTGGGCTGACAGAGTCATTAACCAACATCTTTATCATTACTGCATCGACAACATCACTATTTTCAGCGTAACTTGACATGCCACCAGTCATACGATGGAGAACCCAGGCAAGAACAACGATAAAAGTAAGATGGAAGACGATGTCGCTCGCCAAATCCAACGCGCCCACTATCAAGAGGGTTACCGCTGGGCTGTAGCAAGGAATTGGCAGTACATATACGAATCAGACTCGGACTCCGAAGACGATGGTCTCCTTACTCCAGTCTCTTTACCATCACCAGCCCAAAACCAGAACCAGGACCCAAACCCTCAGACCACCCAGCAACAGCAACCATCTCTATCGCACAGTCGCACCACCCTGCCTTCCCGCAAGATCAGACCCTATGCTTGCAGAGTGACTAAGTCTATGCGTCTTCAAGGCCCAAATCGTCCCGTAGTCGGTACGTGGGCCGCTGAGGCTGTGGCCTTACATCCTCGGCGGAAAGGTTGGGTGACTTTTCGTGACGGCGGACGTCAAATATCCATGACTTTTGAGCGCTATCTGAGAGAACATATTCGTATCGCTTATGCTCATAGCTTTTCGCAGCTAATCATTCTAGCAGATTTCAGCCGACACATTCTTTTGACCATACAATGGACGACAATTTCTTCCTAACACACTTGCCTAACACACGACGACCGTCACCAACAGCGCTTGAATGAATCTTGGAAACTTCAAGAAGTGGTGGGGATGTGAGATTGATCGGTTGGACAGGACGTAGTGGAGGGTAAGAGGGCTAGCAGCGCTTCTGCTGGGTCGAGGATTGGGGACTGCACACTCACTGCATCTGCGCAATGTACCTCATACCATGGAGACCATCATGCATGCGTTTAGAATCGTGTTTGGATGGGACCCAAGATGGATACACAGCGCAGGAGTCTACTCATGGAGACTTCAAGACCGACACAAACCAGTCCATATCACTAAATAAAGGTTGGGTGTCAACATATTACACTTAATGGACAGCTTGATTTGAGCAATGTTGTACCAATCATTCTGCGCTAGAAGCGTTGTACGGTGCCTCATCACATGACAGTAGTTTTTTGAGTCCGAGTCAAAACATCTAGAACTAACCCCGCAAGAGTGGCCAAAAATAGAGGGATTGCTGGGGGGAGTACTCGTCCAGGGAGCACTCGTCGAGGGAATACTCCCCACATCCAAAAGGTGAGGGTTCTGGGGGAAGTACTCGTCCAGGCACTCCATTTTTGGGATCTACCTTTGAAGAGTACTCCCTTGGGTAGTACTCCCTCAGCGAGTACTCCGCCCAATTTCGTGGGATCTACCTCTTCAAAGGTAGGTCCCAAAAATGAAGGAAAATACTCATCAGAGAGTACTCGCTAAGAAAGCACTCTTCGAGTGCAGTTATGAGCCAACTCTGAATGCTAGTGCCTCGCTTTTTTTAGGCCGAAACGCAGCTCTATACGTGACTTTAAGGTGTTGAGAATAGAGCATGAACATGTATAATACACGTTTATTGACTAATCAAATGAAGTTAGTCAAAACATGTTTTATACATGTTTATTGAAGTATGTATTATTAACAACGCAGTTGCTTATAGTGACTGATTTTGATCTTTTTTGCGTCAATCTTATTTTAATTCTTTGTAAAATGTAGACTGATCATCAAGTTAAGTTTCGAATTAACATTTTGAATTCAACTCGATTTGAAGTTGAGTTGCTCACATTTTCAACTTGACTGAAGTTGAATTGAGCATATTTTCAACTCGATTTGACTCAACTCGACTAGAAATTGAGTCAATTCAACTCAATTTGTCAAGAACTTGAACTTGATGTCAAGAGCATTAAGAATAGAAACATAAAACAACATGTTCACTTGTTCTTTACATTATCTTTTTGCATTACTTATTGCATCATTTATATATTGCATTAGCTTTTCGCATTATTCATTACATCATTTATATACTATCTTCAAGCTATTGACAACTATTGTTGTTAATATAAACTATTCTATAAAATGTCTAGTTCGTTGACAACTTTCAATCTGTCTGATGAAAGTGTTTTGCATAATTCATCTTTAAATTATCTTCATTCTGAAGACTTTGCAAGTTAAGTTCAATGATTTATGAAATTATGAATTCTTTACATCATTTTGAAAAGATGAAAACTAGACAAGAAGCAATTGACAAAATTCAGCAAAATTTTTCACAGTTCAAGCTAAGAAAGAATAGCAAGTATGTTCAATGAACTTTAAATACAGATAACTTTTTTCTACAATGATGATCTCAAATCTTTGTTGTTGAGAGTATTTAAAACAAAACTTCAAAAAAAGATAAATAATTCGCTTTGATTTAAAAAGTATACAGACAATAAGCAATTTAATATAGAAAATCACTTTATACAGTTAATTTCAATTGTTGAAGAATTGTTTAAAATCTCATGCAAAATCTGCAATAAAATTATGAATCATTCTACAGCTTTTGATAGTTTTAACACATCTGTTATGAAAAAGCATCTTGAATCAGACTTTTGTGCAACAACAGAGCGAAAACATGAACATTTATAATCACAAGTTGAACTGACTTTTGAATAAGTAAGTCATATCTGATAATGCAAATTAATAATGCAAAATTAACAAATTATTAAAAGAAAAGTCATATTAAATTAATCTTTATCTTCAATCAAGAAAATTGAAAAGATCAACTATGCAAGATTTTTGTTGACTTGAACTTAATCTTTTAAATCATTGACAATGAGCAATTTTGAAAGCTGCTACAAATGCTTTGTTCAGATTTGCAGATTGTGTATTGCATAAAGATGATAACTATAATTCTTTCACATTATAAAAAGATTTATGATAAGATTAAATTGAATCTTAAAGAGTCACAACGTGTCTTTATTGCTTTGAACGTGTGATTTAGTTCTTAAAGAGTAGCATATCTAAAAGTGTAGACTGATCATGATGAGTCGAGTTTTCAACTCATCAAGACTTGATTCAAGTCAGAATTTTGAAATTGAGTATTCAAGTCGAGTCATGATGTTTGAATCAAGTATTTAAGTTGAGTTAAAGTGTTGAAATCGAGTATTGACTTGATTTTTCAACTCGACTCGTCAAGACATGAAGCAAAGTACTACTAATATTCATCTGAGTGTCTGATAATGCAACAGAATAATGCAATTGATTGAAGAAAATTCATGCTTGTTCATTTACTACTGTTAATCTGAGATCACTATTATCTCATCATTCTTCTTCTTCTTCTTCGTCTTCTTCTTCTTCTTCTTCTTCTTCTTCTCATACTTCTTCTTGTACTTGTACTTGTTCTTGTACTCATTCTCATTCTCAATCATATCTGCATCATCATTTCTCTTGCTAAATTTCATCTTCTTGTCATCATCATCAATCTCAATGATATCATCAGATTCATCATTTGATGAATCTAGTGAATTAACTATCTTTCGATTAATCGCATTTTTTTCATTCAAAAATGTGTTCATGAATTTGTTGAATTCTTGTATGACATTTGAATCATTCATCATCTTCAATTCATTCAATTCTTCATGATGTAAAATGCGTTGCTGAATTAATTCAATAATAGATATCATGTATCTTGACATGTTTTTTTCAAGTTCATCTTATTGTGCAATAGTTTAATGCATACATTAGTCTTGTCTTTCACATCAAACACAGTACATACATTGATAGTAGAAGTAGTATTAAATGTCATCTTCATGATTATTGCTTCAAGCTTCGCTCGCTTTGCAGTCTTCTTCTTTCTCATCTTCTTCATCAAATTCGTCTTGAAGCATTGAGCTATTATACAATCAACTTTTGAAACACATATGCATTACTCAAATGCATTATCATGCAGATTCTTTTTCATTCAATCATTCATGATTGTATCTTGCATATTGTTCTTCATTTTCATCTGCTTCACTTTGATGACTTTCTGATAAACATTGATGCTTCTTAATTTGATGAGTTGTTTATAAAGAGTCACTTAATCTGCACTTTGTTTGATATAAAGAGTTTTCTGATTTTCATTTCATTTCATTGCATGATTTCTACTCATAATTAACTGTGACTTGATTGCTAAATTGAACATTCTGCGATTTTGATTAGTCTCAATGATAATGCATATAAATAATGCATAACAATCTTCTTATCTGATAGTGATATTGAAGTGCTTTTTCTAATGAACTTAGTCACAATAGATGAGTGCAATGAATAGATGTGAAATGTAGAAAAAGTTAGAGTTAGAATAAACATTAAGTGTAGATAAAGTTAGAATTAAAATAGATGTAAGATGAAATGTAGATAAAATTAAAGTTAAAGCTGAATCTTAGAGTTTATTCATCACCTTAGAACTGCAATCAACACATTCATCATATTAGTGCTAATATTAAAACATTCATCATATTGATTCTACTATAAATACAGTTAAAAATCATCATCTCTTGTTTACACATCATCTCTTGTTTACATCGTACTTCACTTTGCTTTCACTCAACTCAATAGTCTCAATTTTTCAAATCATTGTCAGTTAATATACATCATGATTCATTGCAAGCAAACAAATAATGCATTTAGATAATGCATTTCTTGTTATGCATTGCTGATAAACTTGATTTAGAACGAAAGTTTAAAGACACATCATGTGATGATTTGAAAATCTCAACTCGTGATGATATAATATCAGATAATCATATCATGAATGAATCAAGAACAGACTTCAAGATTGTATCTGAAAGCAAGATTAATAAAGTTTAGAAGATAATACAAATAAATAATGCATCAAGCTATCAACAGCTAATTTATCATGACAGTCAAAGAGAAAATGAAAGTCAGAAATCATTGCACTTCAAGAGATACATCATTATCAGAGAGTTGCAAATTTGTTGATATTGAAGATCTTATTTGAAAGAATAGTTCATGAAATCATGCAGAATGAGATTGATATGAACAAGATGAATCAGAAGATGAGTGATGCAAACTATAAAATTCAAACTTTGACACTGCTTGTTCTTCAGAAGATCACAGAAGCGTTTCTATGTAAATTTCTTGTCAGTAAGTGCATTACTCATTTGCATTATCATTGATGTTTTACAACACTTACTGATATAATGCTTTACATATGCAGATAGCAATCTTCTTGCTATTCATGTCAAGCGAGTAACTTTTCAGTAAAGAGATTTGATATTCATGAAAACTTTAATGCATAATCTTGAAATTCAGTTGAGTGCTCAATGAAAATAGCATTCATGATATCTTGATCAGATCAAGTTATCTAGCATAGCAATACACTTTATGAACTGCATTATTTCTTTGCATTATCTTGTAACTGTGTTATCATACTACATACATTAACAATGCAAAAGTGACTTCAAATGAATTGATATTGAACATCTAAACAATAATAGAACATAAAACATTTTGCAAATCTGCTTTAAAAGAATCAGCAGCTTCATCAATCACATTATCTTCATCTTCTTCTTTACAATAAATATTTCATGCTTTGATAATAGTCTTTTCAGAATTCAAGTTCATGATACAATTATAATACTTAAGAAGCATTATTTATTCAACTGATTTTGAAGTCATTTGTGATTGATTTCATCAACAAACTCTTCTTGCAAGATTGAATGTTCATTCAATATTTATAAAGAATATTGAACATGAAAGAATATTCTTAGTCATTTGAATCAATCTTGAATAGTTTGAGACGTTGTTTCTTCAATACTTTCATATTGAAAACTTCTCAACAATAGCATCAATGCAAAGCTATCAATCATCTTCACTAACAGATACAGAGCAACGTTGAGTTTTTTGAAGAAGAGTTCATGTAATCATCACAACAAACTATAACATTGTTAATAAATGATTAATTGCATTATCATATTGCATTATTTGATCAACATTATTAGTTCATCTGCAATTTGTAAAGAGTGACAGAGACAGATTTTAGCGCTTTTAGTGATCAATATCTTAAATATTTATTTAATCTTATGTTTCAGATTTACGTCACTTTTAACTGATGCATATTCATAAAAGCGTCAACATCTTTAGAACTTCTAAAAGCGCAGTATGTTTATTTATCATTTGATTCAACAAATACGATTTTGACATTTGTAGCAATTAAAGTTGCAATGTTGAATAATATCATTGAAGCATGTAATTCACTGTTATCTCTGCATGATCTTTCTTCATTAGAATCATCATCAATAATCAAGCTGTCAACTGCGTAATTATCATACATTGCAAACATAGCTTTAATATCACACAGACTGCTTAAAGTGTTCAATGTATCTTTTGTTCTCTAGTAATCAATGTCATCATAAACGTCTTGATCATTCTTCTCAATATTATCATTATTTTCTTATTGTGCATTAACATCACTTTTAGCACTATGTTCTCTCATGACAGCATCTATGACATAAGTGCTTGCGCATTCTTGAGCAAGATGTTTGAAGTGTTCAATCAGTGCGCTTGCATCATTATCAGTATCATGTTTTCTCATGTAAGCACATGCGACAAAAGTGCTTTCGCAGTATGAAGCAAAATATTCGCTTTGTTCAAATCATTTGATTATAATGACTACTGTGCTTGAGTTCTATTCTTCTTTAATTTCTTTCTTTTTGCAAGTTATGTTTATGATGCTTTTCTTTCTCATCTTGCACATGAAGCTTTCATATTTCTTCTTGTCGCTTAGAATCTTGTTTGTCTTGTCTGCTTTATATCACAAACATTTGTTCTTCTTTATGTTTAAAGCATCTCACAAGTCATCAAACTTTTATTCTCAGCTGATTTTAATCATTATCAACTCAACATCATTCTGTTGTGCTATCACAAGCTTATATTCATCGCTTTGTAATATGATACGTGATTGATCTTTAATTTGTGATGTAAAGTGAAATTTCTTGCTAAGAGTTTACTTCTTGCTGACTTGAGCATCATCAGTCAATGATTCATTTTCTGTGTTTGATTCAATCAATCTCTTCTACACAGCATTAATGATTGAATATTTAGTTACAAGTTGCAATATCTACAGCTTCATTCAATAACACTATGTCAAAGACAAGCAATGTTAGTTTTAAAGATTGAAAGATGAAAATGCTTTTTGAACTCAAGAATGTTTTCTTATGACTTGAGTTTAAATTGAGTTGCACGTCATTTTTTAACTTGTATAATGAGAGATCATTGAGATAATCAACGTATACATTGAGTACAGCTTGAATGTTCATAGTTGCTTTGATATCATCATTATTGATTTATTGCTTGATACAACATAGCAGAATCTTCAATATTAATTGTTGATGCTTACAAGCTTGTTGATTTCATGTCACATTGACGCGCATTCATGTCGCTGCATGTTATCAAGTTCAGCTTTGCTTCAATCACTTTAGTCATTGATATATGCAAATGTTCACTTACTCTTCACGTTTAATCTTTCAAACTTGTTTAATCTGTGTTTTTCTGATTCATATTCTTGTATACAATGAATAATCATTGTCATTGCAATGAGAATAATATTAGTAGAAAGTGAATCAAAGAATATCTTTGAATATTCTTGATATGCTATCTCATCTTTAACTTTGCAGTAAATCTTCTGAGTCAGTACGTTTGCTATGATTCTTGAGCAGAATCTGTCTTGAGAAGTCTTTTCACATTAGACGATGTTGCAATCTTTGATTAATATATATCTTTTCACACGTAAAATCATTATTGTTTAACAGACTTTTTATCAAATTCTTTCACTCTTTTCTTGTGAATTGCTTCTGTCAATCGTATTCACTTTCGACTATGATTCATACTTGACTCAGTACACTAGATTGTTACGCTTCAAAGATGTCATACATTTATTTATTATGAATCTTATTCGTAACGAAAGATCTGAGCATATTATCTTTCAAGTCTCTTTCGTCGTTGAAATGTTCTTTACTTCAGAACATTTGTGATCTGACTTCTTGTCTAGATGATTTGCAATATTCTTTCATGCTTTTCTCATTTTCTCATTAAGTCATCTCTTTTTAAAGTCTGATCATGAACTGCTATTGCTATCAATATGATCGCTCAATATTCACGTAAGTAAATAATGAGTGCAAACTTTGACAATCAACTTATGATCAATAATGAAGTTGCATTTAGTTCAACATGATGTTTTTTCTCATAAATATGATGTTATTGATTCTCGATCTGCATTGTTGATGTTATCATCATCAAAATCAATTTTAGTATGTTTATTATTGATTGATTGAAAAGAATTGAGCTGTTTAATGTTGCATACGTCAAGTTTTTGAAATGTCGTGATGACTTCACGAAGATACTTTCATTGAATGCTTTAACAGCATTCAATTTTGTCTTTTTGAATTAATCATTTATTCTTTTGAATTCTTAAGCAAGTTATTACTTTGAAAGTGACATGTTTATCTTCGTTGAAGACTTTTTTCACAGAATCGCTGTCGCTTAAGTCTGTTGCAATCTCGTTGTCATTGTGAATCTCTGTATGTTCAACTGCGCTGCGCTTTGACAATGATGATGTCTTGAAGTTGCTCATGTGATGACGTTTTTTCTGTAATGTCACTTAGTATCTTGATAAACTCATCATCATAAAGATTGACATATTTTCATGTTGCATTCAAGATGAAAGTTATTTAATGTGACTCAATAATGTATGATCATCAAGAAAATCTATGCAACAAATGATTAAGAAGAAGAATAGAAGAGAATGTCAGATTGCGAACGATTTTTTCTCATGATAAGAAAGAGATTTATCTTATTTCAAGCATTAAGAATAGTTCATTTAATCTTGATAAAAATTCATTGAATCTTTGTTAATGTTGAATGAATTATAAGTCTTGTCATTGATTCTTGAGATTTTTTAATTATGACATGATTTTGCTATGTCATTTTATACTGAGAATCTTGAGCATGAACATGTTTTCTACGAGCATTCTACATAATTTCTTCAGTGATCAGCTGCTTGAATCAAGTATCACAAAAGATCTGAAATCTACAATCGTTGTTTGCAGCAGACTAAATTGTAAAAAGAAAGTGAATAAATTCTTCTGCATGCATATCTTTCAATGCTGTTTTTCATTCACGCTCGTTGCTGATATATATTCTTACGAATTTAGCTCGATCGTATATCATCGTATTTGTGACATAGTTGTAATTCAGCTCATTCTCAATCAGCTTTATAAATCTGTTGTATTTTATGTCATTGATGTAAATTGAGTTCTTCACTGATTCATGTTTAAGAAGATCTTGTGATCTGCAACATATATTATGATTGAGATCATGACTGATTTGTATTATGAGAATTTTAACTGATCTGACTGATACTGATTGAGATTTCTTGAAATCTTATTCATTGCAGACGACATAACTCAAGAGATGTGAGTGTGTTTTCAGTTGAAAAGATGATGAAGAATTGTACTTGAGATTGTTTCATCATGTCTCTCTGACTCTGAATCATCTTCTTACATTGTAATTTAATCGCTGTGTCATAAACATTAACATAAAATCACTTCTTGATCTTGCAACATCGTTGAATATAATATGAAACTCATGATATATGACTTCAAATGTCAATCTGATGATCTTTTTTGACTTGTTTATATTTAACTTTCATTTTATAAGCTGAAGAGATCTCATCTGATCTTGTATTTGCATCTTCAATTGCATGTATTCAGACTCATCAATGCTGAGTTCTTCTTTCACTCTGTTTATCAATCATTTATAGTATATATACTTTTTACATGACATCTTCGACAATGCATTCATTATACTAAAGAGAAGACTTGATGTTTGTTGAATATTTTCATGTCTGTGACTAACGACTGCGCTTATCACAAAAAACTTTAACATCAGCAATTCATAACTTCAGAATTTGATTGATGTCACACTCGCTGCATCTTGTTCATGTGATAACTGATGTCAGCTTTCAATGATCTACTTACTGCTTAAGTTCTCAACTAAATTTATGAAATATATATCAATTATCTAGAGTTTACTACTGAGTCACTCACACTCTTTTATAATACAATCGCTTGCAATCATCAAGTCAATTTTCTTTCAGATTAATTCATTGATATAGTTGACTTTGACTGATTGACTTTATGATATCAAATTTGTAGCTGATGATACTCTTGCAATGAGCAAAGCTTTGTTTGTTACATATATTTCATAAGAACAAAGCTCTTGTGAGATTAAACTCTAACTTTAGTTCTCATTAATTCATAGTTGAAACTTCTGTTCATCAAAAGAAATTTGATTAAGCAAAGTCAAGAGATGATTATATTTCTTAATTGCTTAGTCATGTAACATCTTTGACTTCAATAATTCTGTATATGCTCTGAGACATAAACATAATATATATACATTGTTTGATTTTTGTCTGCGATGAGATTGAGTCAGTTTCAAATATCTTCAGCTTTTGCATTTGAAGTAGTATTCTGCTACTTTTGTTTCTTTATGCAAGAAATTCTTCTCATATATCAAATTGTATGAATCTCAATCACTGAAGTTGTTAATGTAGAAGAACTTGTTTTTGTTTGATTCGCTAGAAATATCGTTTACTGATACAACATGCACACTTCTCAGAATTGTATACAAATGAAAAAATCAATTAACTTCAAGAAAACGAAGATTTTAAATGTTATCTTTAGATCAGTGCTTTATCTCAATCATTTCATGCATAGCATGTTAAGTTTTCTCATTGCAAGATTTGAGTAGTTCAACGAGAACATCATTGTGTCATAGCTCATTACTCTTGTTATCTTGACGCAACGAATCTATAATGAAAAGAATAAGTCATAGCTGATCAGATAGTCGATCGTTTAGCAGAGTTAAGACTTCAATCATTTCTTTCAATCTTTTCTGAATCAAAACATAGTCACATCCTCAAACTCTCTTCTTTCTCTGTCAGTTTGATGAACAGTATACTCTATCACTGACAAGATTCTCTAAGTTATTGACATCTTTTTCATCTCGTTTTCAGCATTGAAGTGATTCATGAATGCTTACGTAGTATGATTTCACTTAGATTGAGTCTTTTTTCTTTTTACTTAACTCTTTATCTGATACAACTTTCTTGTTGACTATGTTGCAACACTTACACATGAAGACTGTCAATGCATCAAGAAGCTTCTTTATGTTCAAAATTTCAATTAAGATTAATGCATGACATCATAACTTTGAATTGAGTTCTGTCTTTTGTATTTGATTGCATTGTTTGCAAATGAGTGCATCTTGAATTTTATGAAGACTAAAAATATAATTGAATCATGTTATTATAACAGTCAATGCATGTTTATTGATCTTGCTTTGTCTTGTATCTTTGTGAAGAAGAATATTTTTCATTGCAAGAAGATTCAAATGTTGAGTATTATGATGCAATAACTGTCTTTGAAATGTTTCTCATTTATTGATGCAATCGAAAAAGATCTTTATTAAATGCTTATGTGCAATCTCACTGTGCTTTGTATTGAAATTATCAGCACTATCGTATCTTCAAATCTGACTTGCATAATGTGTTATTACATGTAGTTTTGAAATGTTGAAATGATTGACATCTGTATCTGAATGCTCAGATCACAAATGACAAAAAACATTCTTTAGCTTGTTCAATTGAAAAAGCGCATGTTCAAGATATCAAAGAGTTTCTTCATCATGTAAATGATACTGAGCAAGTATCACGAAGTCTATTACTGCTTAAGTGAAGTGAATCATTGCAGATGCTCTTGTGATCAGAAGCGATGCAATGACTGATATAAACTGATATACAATCGACTTTCAATTTGCATCAGTTCATTGCTTAATCATACTGTACTTGACAAATCTCTTCATGTCTTTAAATGATGAAATAACGCGAAATCTTTGATTTAGCTGAGCTGTTTCTGATGCATCGTTTAAAGCTAATCTGATTTCTTTTCTTCTTTGACTTGTATAAACATTCTTATTGATGATCTGACTGAGTCATAACATCAGATACAAGATGATTTTCTTAAGTAGTTGATGTAGCATGTTTATCATCATTGTCTTGTGAATATTGACAAACATATGTGATCATGCAAAGTTTTTCACTGAATATATTCAAGCAGAATCATTCTTGATCATATTGTTCTTTCTTTGTTGTCTTTGTTAATTTCTAGTGAATGTATGCATTTGAATTGATCATGTCTTGTCTAAATTTTCGCGCTTATGAGATGATACTTGATAGATAGAACATTGTTGATTCATCTTGATGTCTATGATTAATACTTGTTTCTCGTAGTTCATCATGAACTCAATGATTATTGAATAACATTGTCTTATTTTATTGTTTGCATAAAGAACAGAAATGTCATTTCTGAACATAGCTTCAATGATTGTTACGTGTGAGATCATGTATTAATGCATAATGATACATGTTTAACGTACGCTTGAGTATGATTGATAACATCATGTGTCAAATCTTTGACTTGATATCATCATCATCATTGTCAACTATGAGAAAAAATTTCAGAAGAATCAATTTCAATCGTTTTTGAGCATGTCTTGTACGTCGATTTAGATTTTCTATCGTTAAATATATAAATCATGCAGATAGATCATTTTGATGCTCAGTCAAGACTGTCTTATCAATGAAAATTAACAATAATATCATGATAGCATCATCAAAAAGCTTCTTCTGCGTTTTTCATCATCAATCAGCAGTATGCATCTTGTCATAGATTCAAAAGTTGTTGACATTATAATGTTAAATGAATGCGTAAATCAGCTCATCTTGAAATGATGAGTGACTCAATAAGAATCAAAGTATTTTGATGATGTCATAATACAAAATGCAGTGCTGCTCTTCTTGAACTTCTTTGTAACTGAATTTAACTGTAAATGTTTGAGAATGTCACTCATCGTTTTTGACATCATATGAAATCTGATGTAGAAGTGTCAATCACTTGTTCATGTCGTGAAAGCTGACATGCTGATGTAAAACTCGCAAGCGCAAATCTTGAAAAAATCGATTAACACTGTCTTTGATAATTTTCGTTTAATGAAGTCAGTGAGTGAACGTGTAATCTGCTTTGCATTGAAATGAATAATATTGATTGTTGTTTATGTTCTTGATTATTTGAGAATTTGAACTCAACAACTCTGATACTTTCTTTGACACGTCGACCGTTGTTTTGACATCATGATTAATTATTTCAACGAAGATTTCAACTTGCAACATTGATGATGTGAAGAGAAGTTCAGTTTAAAGTTGTATTATTTCGATTCTTGATGATATATGTTTCATATTCTGATTCAAATCAGTGCTATTCATCTCAGTGTTCATATGCTCTTTTGCAAAATCATTTATTAATATATATTCTTGATTCTCGTCTTCAATGTTCATCTGAACACTCTCATAGTGAGAATCATTCAAGTTTGAATCTCATTCTGCAGTTTCATGATCGCGTCAGATGAGCTGCATCGAATCGCATGATGATGATTCTAATGATGATGATAACTTTCGTCAGAAAATCTTTCGCGATCGATTATGCAAGCGAACATGACAGTGATGAAGATGATGTTCAAGTTCGCTGATGTTGTTTATCTTTATCTCACATAAAGAACATACGCGCTGCATTATTTGTAAATCTTTGATTAGTGTTTTTATATAATTTGTATAAAGCAATAATGAATTGTAATGATTCTTTATGCTCAACTGTTTATCTGTGCATGAAATGTCAGTAACGAGATGAATTGAAAAATGTCAATCGCAAAGTCAATAAATCACGTTTGTTCAGAAGTTATTAACTTCAATTTGAACTCAATAGTTAAAATATGTAAATCATATAAACTATATTTAGCTAAATTATAAAGAGAACGAAATCAATCACTTGAACAAATATCATCATTATTCTCATAATCTAATTATTGTCGCTCAAGATGCAATCATTTAAATCTCTTATGAAATGAGAGTAACAATTGCTAAAGTGCTATATATCTCAAGTTGAAGCAATCTTCAAAATTTACAAACTTTATCTTGTCGTTGTCATTTATCTCGCTCTTGTTATGACTTGATGAGTAACTCAAAAGATATATGACTATGCATCTATCTTCTTCATCTTTATTTGAAATTCTCTGATAGCATGTCAATTATGCTTAAACTTATCGTTGCTTCTTCTGAGCTTATCATAAATGCAAGACTGCTTAGATTTTATAGTCGTTGCTATCTGATGTACAATAAAGACTGAGAGAATTTAAGTATCAAAGACTAAAGACTTGAACTTAAATGAAGAGATTAACTGATCAACAAACGTAAAGATGAGTTCATCAGTCAAATAAGCAACAGTAATGAGCGAAGATGATTGTTGATGATGAAATAATATTGAAGATGATGTAGTTTTGTTTCAAAGAGTCTTTCATCTGATGATTCTTCATGTGATGTTGACTGTTTGTTTGAATGACGTCAAGAATTTTGATGCATCTGACAACACGTTTCAATTGAACTCATTTATTGCTACTGTTAATAGTTAGATCATGAGTTTGATTACAATGTGCATATTAATGAATCAGATGTTGCTGCATACATCAACTTTGATGAAAGTGTACTTGATGATGTTGCACTATAAACAATGTCTGCAATGAACTGACTGCTTAATGAAGACTTTGATTTCATCAATGAATCTTTATTTCTTAAGAATGAATGAAGTCGTTCAATGACTAGACTGAATGAAGAGTTGTTGCAATCAATCTCTTTGTCATCTCTCGCGATTGCTGTTGCTTAATATCATATCATCTTTGATTCTATTGCTTCATGAGAATGATTTATATCTCAATGATAACAAATGCAAATAAAGTTTTTACACTGCTTGTGACAACATCGTCAACGAGTAAGAAGATCAAGTATGTATGACTCATCTCTCTGCAAATGCTTTTTATGTTTGTTTTTTAAACACTTTGCATGAGTGATGTTGCTGATCTGAATGAAAGCAATCAGTTAACTGATACACAGAAGAAGCAACTCAAAATGATAATTAAGATTTCATCTTTTGACACTTGTATTTCTTTGTCTTTTCTTGATATTTTGAGCTCAAGAAAAGTTTCATTATTTGTGATATAATTGCTGAGATTTTTGCGAATTCATGAACTGATTAATTTAATGATGAATTCTCTTTTGTCATTATTTTGCAAATGAAACAGTATATTCTTCAGATCTTTTCAGTCATTACATTTTTTTAACGTTTTTATCATCTCAATTGATTGATCGAAGCAATGAAGAATAGTCTGATTGCAAAACGAAAAATGCATGTAGTTTCAGTTGATACATCAGTCAAAGATCAAACGAGATTGATCATTATATCAAAGCTCAAAGTCAAACTCACTTGCATGATTGAATACTCTTGTATTTGAGTCGTGTGAAATCTCTCTATCATCAAGTACGATTGTTTAGTTTACAACGTAAGACAGATAATATACATCTGAATCATCATCATGAAAGTCTACAGACTTCTCGATCATGTTCTTGTTTATCTCTTCATCATATATTTTAGAATCAACTCTGTTCTTTTAACTGTTATCGTTGACACTCAAGATCTGCTTGAATCAATGCTGTGTATCATGTTTGAATTGTAAGTTCAGATCAGTAAATAAGACAGTATCTTTAAGAAGATACTTGATATCTTTTAAATTAAACTGTTTATCTCACAACTCTGTTCTATTTATTTGCTTCAAAACATTCAATATTCTTTTTACGACTGCTTTTTTAACAGATTCAGAAGATGAATGAAATTCAAAAGTAGTATTTCTTCATCTTTTAACATGTTGAGTAGTGAAAGCTTGTCTAGCATTAGTTGTGATGTTTTGTATGCATTCAATCAACACTATTTTCATGATAGTGTTATTTGATGTTTATTAAGTCACAAGTAATGCAAAGAATAATTGAGAAGAAAGTGAAATTATGCAATACATTTGAAAAATTGAAGTGTGTAAGATTCAATGAATTTGAATAATGATTCTTTAAATTTGCTTTAATTTAAGAATGTTGTTCTTTAACATCTTGACTTGAAGAAAATTTCTTAACTTTCTCTGCTGTCAAATCAACAATGATATCACATTTCAGTGATTTTATGATGATTATCATTTCATCTTTCAATCATGTGAACTATGATTTACATCATCAAACACTTGAATGTAATCTTCACAATAAAATGTTAAAGCTGTGCTACTTATGAAAGACTTCGAACAAAGTGCTTATTTTCATGACTGTATTCAGAAAGTGATTGATAGTAATGTGAAAGTTATGCAATCATCAAATGAGTAAATGCAACACATCTTGATTGAACTACATGATTGATCTGCTCACTGACAATAAATAAATCGCTGTGATTCATGATACTTTTATGAAAGCGCTTGCTATCACATCTTTATGAATTGCAACAGTGAGAATGATAAACAGATTCGCTCGAAAGCATTATGACTTGCAGTGTGATACTGATTTTGTTAACAGATGTCATGATGCTAGAAAATAATCAGTTATGCTTTTTAAGCAAAGAAAATCTCAATTCAATATAAATGACTGACTATCTTGACAGATTCTGATTGAATTATGAAGATATATATCATATTTTCACTATGAATTGATTTATTCATCTCGAAGAACATTCTTAGTATAGTCATGAAAGTTAACAAATGATCATCGCAGAAAGACTCAACATGAAGAATATGCAGATTGATAAAGATGTGACTGAGATGTTTACAATGCAGTTTGTTTGCTCATGTCTCAGAGTAAAACATGATAAGCAATAAAAATGCAAACAATATTCACTGTATCATTTCTTCTATATTATTAGCTTGAATATAGTGAAGAATACAATGTAGATAAGCATGATTCAATATGTTATGATTCTAGTCTTTGTTTATTCTTTCTAATCTTCATCTTGATTTAATTCTAATTGAGTCTAGTGAGCATTTGAGCTAGAGATGATGTCATTGAGACTCTGCATCATATGTGTAAGACGTCAACTCAATCGAGTCTAGCACAGAGCTGAGAAACACACATATAAGAATCGAGTTCTTTTCTGTAAATACTTTTCTTTCTT
>JAABVA010000247.1_pt1 | contig 70900 bp, 55 predicted proteins | sample 5560331 | NCBI WGS metagenome assembly JAABVA01 (sample SAMN12812661, study PRJNA571458) | rock metagenome | isolation source: Antarctica rocks | place: Antarctica: Victoria Land, Mt New Zealand sud | collected 2016-01-07
AGGCGGAGGATCTCGAGGTGGGAGGGGGTCGGGGAGGGGGCGCGGAGGTCGGTGGGGGGGAGGGGCGCGGTGGAGGTTAGGAGGGTGGAGGGTGCGGGTGGGTCGAAGAGGTGTTGCCAGGTTTCGGAGGGTTGGAGGTGTGGGTGCTGTGGGTGGGTGGTGAGAGGGTGGTGTGGGGGGATGGGTGCAGGGGGCGTGGAGTACGTACGCTGGAATGGATGCCGCCTAGACCGTCTGTGCCGTCTGTAGGGAAGGGCATGTCAGGGGAGACGCTGGGTAGGATGTCAGTGAAGCAACACGTACGGAAATAGTCCGCCATCATGCGTTGGTCCTCCAGCGGCTGCTCGGCGCCAATGGCCACGATAGGCTTGTACCGCTTCAGCGTCTCGAAGCCCTCCAGCTGACCCCGTTTCCGCCGCCATTCCAGCTCTTTCTCGATGACGTGGAACATGGACACCACATTTCGGAGGCAGCTGTGTCGGTTTTCAGGCATTAGATAGGTTTTGCTTTTTGAAGTTTGTAAACACTGGGGGTAAATCTTCCGTACTTTTGAACTTCGACGTTCCCGAATGTGACTGATATCAACAAGACTTCTATCTCTTCGGGTTTGGCGGCGAGGGCGAGGAGTAGGGCAAGGGTGTCGTCCACGCCCTAGATTGGTTAGCCTTGCCGTTGGCCGATTCTGGGTGGGTATACCAAGGAGATACTCTCCGGATCGGTGTCTATAATGACGCGGCTGGGAGAAGTCATGATACTATCCACTGTAGAGAAACCCTTCAATACTTCTAGTATGTATTGATGCGAGGTTCGAGAAAAGCTGAATATTTGATGTCACTGGCCAATCTAAGCAGCGGTGACGAATTGCCAAAAAGACACTAGAGGTGGGTACATAAAGTAGGCATTGTCAGCCACGACCAAGGTAAACAAAGAGAGTCTTCACCTTCACTCCATCATTATTGTTACTGTAGGCCTGCAAAGACTCTTCCTCCCTGTGATGCAGGCTGAGAACCTGAAAGGCTTGCCTTTCAGAGCTAATAGAGTCATTAATTAAGCTGTGATTGTTGCAGTGCAAGATGTCATGATGACATCATGCAGACATTGCTGACATGCCTTGCAATGTGATCTTAACAGAACAGAGATCTACAATCAAACTGAGTATGAAAATCATCTGATTATTGTGTATTATGTGCAAAACAAATCAAAGTCAACATCTATATGCAATGAAAGTGAAGTCTACACAATTTAAAAACATCTCTAAAATAAATACAGAGTTTTCACTGACTGTCTAAGTAAGTCAGATCATCATCACAAACTTGTTAAGTGATTTAAATACACTTATTAAATGAACTGAATATGCTTATTAAAGAAGAAAGATAATAAAGATAAATAAAGAGCTTAAAGAGTGCTGTATTAATGTTTGTAAGAGCTGATTAAAGATTAAATTAAATTAAATAATTTTATTTAAAGCTTCATCACACTTATTTTATGCAGAGTCTGCATCTGCTATGAACTGAGGCTTGTTAACAGATGAAAATGAAGAAAATATATAGATGAAATGAAGATAAAATATGAATTGCAGTGAAGTAAGAAAATTAAGCAGTACTTTAATTAATGAATAAAAAACATTTAACTGCATATATTGATTAAATATGCAGCTTAAATAATGTCTGCAAAGCATAATTGATCTTTACTGAAAGACTAATGAAGATAATGTGAAGCAGTTAATAGCTATGAGGTGTAACACATAATGACAGTGAGAAGAGTAAATTTAAGTTATAATTAGACTGTTTATGTGATCTAAGAAAACAGATATACATATTGATTTATATATTGAAAGAATGTACAACAGTAATGTTCATTCTATAAAGAATATGAGCTTAAGAAGCAAACTATAGCTGAAGTGTAGATAAGAATTTTTGCTGTGACTTAAGTCTTAAGTGTAAAATTAAACAGTGAGTGAAAGCAAGAGTTTAAAGAGTTACATAATAAGAGTATAACAGAGACTCTGTAGAAAGATGTGAACTCTATGTTATAATGTAATGATTAGTCATAGCAATACAATAAAGTCATCACTACAAGCAGACACATCAAGAAAGAAAAAAGACAAGCAGACTTTTATTGATACTCTTTAAGACATCATTATTGCAATGAGTGTATCTGTTAGAAATGACAAGATTGAGATAGAAGAAGTCATTATAGATATAAAAATGAGAATCACAACATATCAATATATAACATATTCAAGAATGCTAAAGTCAAGAAAGAAGCAAAATCTCTACATAATTAAATTGTCAGCAATCAGTCAGGCTTTAAGATGTCTTTCTGATTATATTTAAAGACAAAATATATACATCATTATTTAAGATCTTTCAGTGATTCAGAGACTGATGCAACTCAAGTAATAGTTAAAATAAATGAACATAAAAGTCACATATTAAGCTGTGAAAAAGTTTCTGCAATGAGAAAATCAAATTATAATGTATTTGACTGTCAACAAAAGTAATGTCACAACAACAGACAGCAGTAAAGAAGATAGTATAAGACTTTACAAGATAGAAAGCTTTTTTGAAGCTCTTTCTTTATTAGATGCAACTCATCATTATAAAAAGAATCATAGAGATTATGAAAGAGTTATACACTTTATTAAGAAAAGTAAAAGTCTTTACAACAAAGCTGAACAGAGTACTGTTAAATAAACACATTAAGAAGCTTTATAATAGTTTAAAGAAGATAGAAGTTGTTAGATATATAACTTATGATAGCTGTGCTATTAGTGTGGTGCCACCTTTTAACAGGTTATGAGCTCAAGTTAATACATAATAACTTGCATAAAGTGGCATCTAGGCCATCTCTGCTGATGATTTAAGTTCATGATGAAAGAGTAAGTTCAAAAGGTCATAAATTTGAATTGCTGTCTGTGTGTATTCTTTACATCTGCAGGTCAGTTGTGGGCTGATTGTGAGTTAGAAAGAGTGTTAGATATATAATTTATGATAGCTGTGCTATTAGTGTGGTGTCACCTTTTAACAGAAGTGAAGATATTTATTTAATTATGCATAATTATGAATAAAATCAATAAATATTTGCACAGAATAAATGTCATTAAATCACTGAACTGTGTCTGTGATGTAGAGAAAGAAAACATAAAGTATTTTTTGTTTTGCTGTATTAGATAAATCACAAAAAGTGTTAGATATATAACTCACAATAGCTATGCTATAAGTGTGGTGCCACCTTTTAACAGGTTATGAGCTCAGGTTAGTGTGTGATAACTTGTGTAAAATGGCATCTAGGTCACCTCTGTCAGTGATTTAAGTTCATGATGAGAAAATAAGTTCAAAAGATCACAAATTTAAACTGCTATCTATGTGCACTCTTTACATCTGTGAGTTGATTGTGGGCCAATTGTGGGTTAGAAAGAGTGTTAGATATATAACTCACAATAGCTATGCTATAAGTGTGATGCTATCTTTTAACAAAAAGAGTGTCTCTGCAGCAATACTTTACAGCAAGAGAAAGTGCTTTCTTTTAATGTTTAAAGAATAAAGCATCATCAGATTCAGAAGACTGATCATCAGATATAATAGCTGTTAAAATTATCATTAAATTCATTCTAAATATAGACAGACTTAACTATCAATTAAGTCTGATGATAAAGCTCATCATTTCTTATTAATCATCTTCTCTTTCATTAACATGCACTTCATAGTCACATGATGTCTGCTTTAACTGCTGATCATAGAATGCTGAACATTTGTAGAATCATTTTTAAAATGTATTTACAATCTTATCTACAACTATTCAAGCATATCAGAAGTAAATGTGTATAGAAGATAGCAAGGAAAAGACATTTCAGTAAGAGCTTTTTGTGAGACATGAATGTAGCAATAGTTTTGACAGAATGATAGTGCTAGAGCCCTTTAGGTGTAGTGCCTTCAGGCGGAATAAATTACCTACCTACCTACCTATTGTTACTGTACCACCAAGTCCAATCACAAGAAGGTAATCATGCAACATGAATCATAAGCTCTGTCTTCATCTCAACACTTTGAGGATATCGTTGAATCAATCACGTGATGATGAACCATACGTAAGCACTCAAGGAGTATGCCTGGGGTAACTACATAGCCTAATTGTAATAGCCTATAAATTGACAACCCAAGATCATTAAGATACAGGGCACCATATTGGAGCAGGCGGCTTTCCGAGCGAGGGCGCATGTCGAGCGTGCAGACTTACCTGATCAAATCGAGAATCGAGGTTGTTGAAGGAAAGTGAATATGCAAAAGGACGAGGTCCCTCGACTAATTATCGAGCAGGTAGCACGACCTGGAACGGTGAATAAATCACAGTCCATAAAACCCCCACTTAGAACTCAGACGTAACACAAAACATCAACACCCCTTCTACATCGTTTCTTGAAAAGTACGATTCCCCACCATCTCCCGCCCCTTGTTCCTCCCAGCCCACCCTACCAAACCGACAACCATCACCCAAAACCCCACCATGGCCCTCCTCAACATTCTCCTCGAATGCATCCCCTGCGCAGGCACAGCGCGCAACCCCACCATCGAGAGGACCAACTCCCTTACGACCGGCACGTCCCACACCTGGGAAGCCATACCCGAGAAAGCGCCCTCTATGAATTACCAAACCCCCCCGCCAAGAGCTCCCACTGCCGAGCTAGTCGCCTCTCAGATCCTCACCGCCCTCCTCTCAGCCCCCAAGCCAGGCCCCACTCTCGACGCCTCCATCCTCTCCATCATCCACACCCACCGCCCCTCTACCACCTCCGCGCACAACTGGTACGCATCAATCGCCGAGGCGCTCTTTCACAAGCTCGAAAGCCTACTCAAACAGGGTACCGCTCGCCTGAGCGGCGCCATGGCGGACGCGTTCCGGGACGCCAGCAAGGCTGTTGATGCGGTCGGCGAGTTTGCGAGGGAGCATCCGCTCTGGACGGCGGCCGTTGTGGGGGTTGTGGTGTTCGGGATTATGGTGTTGCTGGCGCCATATCTGTTGGAGGCGTTGGGGTTTGCGGAGTTGGGGCCGTTGGAAGGTAAGCGCTTTGCTTGTTTTTGGGATGAGGTGAGAGCTGATGGTGTGGGGGGTTTAGGGTCTTTCGCTGCGGGTTGGCAGGCGAGGTATTTGGGTGCCGTACCTAAGGGGTCGCTGTTTTCGTTTTTTCAGCGCTTGGGGATGGTGTGGGGGAAGATTGTGGTGATGCGGGAGGGGTAGGGCGTCTTTGCTTGGGGTGCTCGATAACAGGTCTGTGGTGATGGGATTTGGCTCTCTTGTTCATTCTAGTCTGGCGAAAGTGAGCTTGCTCTGGGACGATGCGAGATTGTCGACCACGATAAGCCTGTCACCTCTTATAGCCAACATAGCTGTAGGAAACCCTTAACTAAGGCATTGCTATTGCTGTCAAAGCTACACTAACCTCCTCCTATTCCTCTCCTATTGAGCCTCCAAGAAAAAATAATCCAAGATACGCGTACAAAGTGTAAAACATATTTGTAAGGTGGCTCGCGTGTAGTATCTACATACCATGACTCCGTCCCGAATGGAAGGTCAGGAGAAGCGAATAAGAAGGGATAAAAGAAAACCCCCCGGCGCCGAAGCAGGAACGCTGCAAGAGCGAAAACACAAAATGGAAAAGGTGCTGCGTTGGTCGTAATCGTATCGAAGTCAATAGGAGTATGCGATAATCATGTCATAAGACGTGTGCTGGATGAGGTAAGACTATTGTCGTAGTAATGGTGAAGCTGTGGAAGGTACGGGGTGAAGTATACGTATATGTGAACATTCATCTCAGATAGAGGTACTGCGCCATTGCGTCACTGATCGTAGCTCTGGCGTAGGTCTACTCTGTGATAGTCCCTGCGATGGTCCCTTCGTGGGAAATCTGAAGTCTCTTAGAGGAAACCACGTCTCACATCCGGGTAATTGGGCCGACTCCGCTTCTTCTTGGCACGTGGACGGAGGAAGTCTGTCGCGTACTTCACGGTTGCCACGCACAGAACGAAGGCTGAATGATGGATCTGAGGAAATGGTATTGGCAGTGGTCGAGCTCGTGAGTTCTTGCAGCTGGTCGAGGGAGTCGGAACTTTCTGTGAATTTTAGAGAAGGCTGTCCATGGTGCGGTTGGTATGTCGAAGCGGCTACAAACTGTGGTGTGGGCGAAGGAGGTTCCAGTCTGGTAGGATTGGTGAAGCTGGAGCTGGGGTTCGTGAAGGATGGAGGTCTGTGTAGAGATGATTGCGACTCGAAGACGGAAGATGGTGGTAAGGATGCAAGTATGGCCGGGGCAGGAGGCCGCAATTCCTCCGATGTCAGCATTGGCGGAGGTTGTTTCCTCCGTCGAGATGTGGTGGACGCTGCTGATTCTATTGACCTCCTGGTATTTCTATCATGTGGCTGGCCTTCGTGATCCCTCTCAACATCCCCAACGTCGCTTTCTCGTGACTTTTTCATCGATATACTCAAGCACGCACCCGTGGGCGGTATCTCTCCTCGTTTGACCTTTTCTTCCATCAATCGCTCACCCACTCGTCTACCTAAGCTTACAGCTTCCCCTCCTCTCCGGCTACTGCCTCCACTTCCACTTCGGCTTCGATTCGCTCGCACCTTGCCTTCCATGATCTTGGCACTGGGTGGCGGCTGCAGCATCCATCTCGTCTCGCTCTTGTGCGCGGGTTGTGTGCTCACCACAGGCGGATGCAGATCGTTGACTGCAGGATTTCGGGCCAGATAATACCTGTAAGGCGTTGCATTTCCTGCCTTGCCCAGCCCGGCCGGACCAATTGAGGAGCCCCGACGACCCTCGCCGACTCCCTCGAACCCCCCCGCATCGCTATCGTCGTAGCCCCAGAGCTCTTCGTCTTCGCGCTGATATCTCCTTCGATTCCAACCTTCGCTGCTCAGCCTTGACTCGTCTAGCCCTGGGCTACCCCCTTCAGCCACGATGGTGGTGTCGGCACTGCTACCCAAACTGCTCCCTTGTCCAGCGGTCGCCAACTCTCTTCGGCTACCAGTTCTGCTGCCCTTTTCCTTCCCTCCCTTCTTCATCGGAGGACCAGGACCCAAGGCCATCTCTTCGTGCCAGTAGATGTTGGTGCTGAAGGGTGAAGGATGCGGGTACAGGCCAGGCTCTTGGTCTTCCATGGCCCTCCCTAGTTGTCTCGCGCGTGTGGCCTCGGCTTTGCGTTTCCGACGGTAGGTGAGCTTGGTACATGGGGCGCATGAGACGTAATAGAAGACGGCAGACTGGATGCCTTTCAAGAGAGACATGATGAATGGAGTTGTGGTCTTGAGAGATCTTCCCAATGTGTTAAGGCCTTTGTCGGCGCATCGATACTGATCCGTCCACTGTAGACCAGAATGTTCGCCAGGAATCTACCGCTCGCACCACATTCCAGCGTCGTCTGTTGTAACCTTTTGGAAGAGGCTCTGGAAGGGACTTGTGTTGCTCAGTACTCTTTAATTGTGTGACAGCCATGCGGTCACTATCAGTATATGAGTCGCATAAGATCCGCCGCTTGATCAAGAATGAACGCAAAGCTCGGCGCACAGCGTTGGTGTCAGACTCGAAACGGGGGGAACTTGGCTGGTTGCTACCGAAAAGAGAATTCAAGAATGCGCAATTGACGCTCTGAGAGCCATGTAATAAACGGTTGATGATATATAGAATTGCACAGAATAGAAGCGACCGTTGCTGCGTGCGTGTTGTTCCAGCTTTACGGAGTGTTCGTCGATTCCAATCGGAGGATTCGGGGATGCTCCGCGCTTACGATCTTCCGAAGAGTGCACCGTGAATGCGTCTCGTTGCCCTTCGTTTCGTCGGCGACTGCGGGTCTACAAAGGAGGGAATCGAACTCGTCCAAAGTCAGGCGATTGGACCCAATTGACCGCCCTCAATGCGATTTGAAGCCGAAGACGACGATGGAGACGGAGATGGAATCGGCGGTGGAGGGGTCGAAACCCACTATGGTTCAGACTCCTGACGGTAAATTACGGCAAGGTACCAGTCACCTTATCGTCACAAGGTGCTTATGTAATCACATTGGTAGGAGGTACCTAGGGCAACCACTTAGGGCCAATGAAGCCAACCTCTCTATCAGCGCAATACACATTTTTACTGAATAAAACTTATCACAATCAATTCCCTGCAGTCTCTTTACCTTAATAAAGTCTACACTAGGCGTCTAGATGCATGATGAAGACCATGAAAGAAAAAAAGATGATAGACATGTTCAATTCTCAGAAAGTCACTGCAAACATTAATTTAGCTACACTACAACAACTGATCATATCAGCAATAAAAGAAGGAAATCAGAAATACAAAGAAAGACTTCAAATTAGGATTCAGGCTTAGCTGAAGAAAGTTTAGAAAAAACATCAAGTCAGCATTCAGGCTTAGCTGAAGAAAATTTAGAAGCAAATACAGTGTGAACATAAGAGGATAATAGCAGACATGAAAGAGAAAGTAGATAAAGTACTTAAGCATCTTGTCTTAAGTGCAAACAAAACAGTGACTTATGCTATAGCAGCTTATGAAAATCATGCAATTCTCTTTATAAAGATACAGTACAGAATGACACTCACTAATTAAATGATTACACTGAAGCAGGTCATGAACTTAAGAGTGAACAGCAACATCAAGATATGTATTAAGAATGCAGTGACAGTGAAAAAAATCTGATATACAACAGCATTACTTCTGATGACAAACATCAACAAGGCTCTGAAAAAGAAAACAGATAGCAGAGTCATTGCAGCTAGATAGATATGAAGTGATGATATTAGTGTGATCATAGTGAACATCATCAGCAAAGCAGAATTGATGAAACATCAAGAATGACTATAGACACTTAATTAAGACACAGAGATCATCACTTCAGCATATTAAATGTTAATATATAGTGTCAGAGTCAAAGTAATAGATCTGAAGAAACTGAAGATTATGTTTGAGGCACTCAGAACAGAGAACATTGACATGATGTAGAAAGAAAACATTAAAAGAATCATATGAGTTAAGTATGTTCTGAATGAGAGACAGACACATATCTCTTTGATGATGAGCTTTGACAAAGCATCAACAGCAAACAAGATTATCAGAAAAGAGCTGATGTTTGAGTGCAGAATATATAAATGTGAGCTGTGAAACATGAGATGTTAATGAAGACAATGTTATCAATGTCATCAATATAAATATATGACACTCATGTGCAGAAGAACTCAGAAGTGCATCTTTTGCATGAGCTCTCACAATGTGAAGAAATGCAGTGTCAAGAAAGATAAGATGAAGCTGAAATGTGCTGCATGCAGAGAAGATGAACATTTCATCTGAGACAGATTCTGTAAGCTGAATAAGAAGAAGAAGAAGAGAATTAAAGCAGCACTTAAGATGAGATCAATACTCTACAACAAAGAGACAGAGATAAATAAAACAATGAACTGAAATCTTTTAAGCAAATCTACAAAATAAGCATCTCAATTTCTCTCTTCTTTATTTACAATCTAACAGTCACAACTTGACAGAACAATGAACAACACAATATCAGCAAAGAGAGACAGATCAAAGAAAAAAGCATGTAGCTCTGTTAAGAAAACTATGATGTCACAGAAGAACTCAAATATCAGTTAAAGATTTTTAGATACAACTCTTCAGAACATGATCACATCAAATCTTTAAATAACAAGAACAGAAAAAACAATAACTTCATTTATTCAGACATTGAATCAGAAAGAATGAAGAGAAGTTTTTTACAAAAAAAGAAAAGTGATTATAAGTCAGAACTCAGAAGAACTTAGCTTAAGTTTAAAAAGAATTTTACATAAATCACTAACAAAAAGAGATGAAAATCTGAAGCTTTAAACCTTATAGACAATGATCTTTATGAAGAAGAATGAGTTATAAACAAGATATGCTATTTATATTACAGTACAATGTTATGAAGTCAAGAGATCAGATGATGATCAGCTTCATAAAAGATTGATAAATATATAAATATGACATTCTATCAATTCAGAAATCTTAAAGAAATAGATTCATGAACATAACTTATTACAACAAAAAGAAATACTTTAAACTGAAATACAACAACTCATTAGATACAAGAGTCTGTTTCTTCATCAATAAAAGACTGAATTTAAAGAGCTGAACAGTCACACATTACTTATTAGATGCAGTCACTGTGCATTTGAAAGTATAAAGAGATAAGAAAGAGTTAATTATTAACATTTATAACTTCTACAATAAATTAACATCAAAGAGAAGCAGTAATTTCTATGTCATCATATAGAAGTTAAATGAAACTATAAATAATATTGAGAAAGTGCTCTGATTAAAGAAAGAACACATCTTAATTAGTAACTTCAATTTGCATCATTAAGTCTGAGCAGAATACAGAGAGATGAGATATTACAATACTGTGAAGATTTTAATGAAACTGATAAATGAAGCTAAAATAACACTCACTCTTTCAGTAAGAATCATCATCAGAAAGAAAGATAAGCACAAAGCATCAATGCTGAATTTAATCTTTATATCTTAATTGCTACTACAGAATAGCAAACTTCAAATATGTAAAAGAAACATAAAATTAAATTATCATTTTGATCATTATCTAATTTGTATGATCTTAGACCTTGAAGTGAAACAAGTCACATCAAGAAAAATCAAAGTGTGAAAGAAGACAGATTAGAAGATCTTTATATGAGTTTTATAACATTATCTTCAATTGACAAAGATTCTTCTTACAAAACAGAAGATAGATGAGAGCATATACAATGTAGTACATGCAATTCAGAAGGCAATTGACACATTTACACTATAAATGAATATTAACTTTCAGTTAAAATCATACTGAACAAATGAATGCACAGAAGTGATAATGAAAATTAGAAAAGTTAAATGAAGATAAAAAAGATATTATACAGCAGAGATGAAGAAGACTTTTAGAAATGTCAGAGTCAGAAAGAAAAAAGTACTTTGCAAATATAAGATAAAAAAACACAGAGCATACATTACTGAAGTAGCAGCTACTGATTATGGCATCTGAAGAATAGCAAAATGAGTTAAGAGAAAAAATGATAAGACAAAGACATCTAGAAAAATCTTTACTCTTGTAGAGAGAAACTTCTTTGCAGAGTTCACAGTAGATAAGCTGTAGATACTGAGAGACTTCTTTTTTCTTACTTTTTCATCATTAGATATGTTCAACACACTGAACTTTCAATATCTGAACAGAATTCATAACTCAGAAATACACATTACAGAAGTGACTGCAGTGCTAAACAAAACACTGTCAAGAAAAGCATCAAAACTAGATCAAATTTCTAACTACATACTGTACAGAGTAAAAACATAAATTTTATACTATTTAATACTTCTGTTGAAGGTCAGTCTGAGACTAAGATACTATTCAGAATACTGTTGTCAATTTAATATAATTGTACTTTACAAGTCAGATAAAGACAACTACACAATAGCAAAGATATACAGATCAATTGTACTGCTAAATACAGTGAGAAAAATTATAAAATCAGTGATAACAAAAAGATTAAGCTATATGACTGAGACAGAGAGTCTGCTCTCAGACATGCACATAAAAGAAAGAAAAAAGTGTTCAGTGAATACAGTAATGCAATTATTAGTGAAAAAAATCAAAGCAGTGTAAAATAAGAAAGAACATTGAATGATCAGCATTTTAAGTTTAGATGTGACTGAAGTCTTCAATAATGTCTTATATAAAAGATTTGTTCACAATCTAAGAAAAAAAAGAATATCAGAAGACCTAGTCACTTAAATTGAAAGCTTTTTAATCAATAAAACAATGTTTATATAAATGAAAAATGAACAATCTCTTTTTATTCAGAGAGATATCAGCATATCTTAAGAATTCTCTTTATTGTCAATTCTGTATCTCTTTTACAATACAGATTTGCTAAAGATATGTGAAAACACTGTGCTACATATAAGTAATCTAGAATACACAGACAATGTTAATATTTTTGTGTATAGATAGATAACAGAGAAGAATTGCAACACTTTGAACATTATACATAATTAATGTCAAATGTAAGCAAGTCAACATTGCTTTAAGTTCACATCAGCAAAATATGAACTTCTATATCTGTCAAAGAAATCAACAAGACATAATTTAGAAGTGATTTTGACACTAGAAAACACAGTAATACAATTAAAATCAGTAATCAGAATTCTAAATTTTCATTTAGATTTAAGATTAAATTGAAAAACACATTTAATTATAGTTTTCATTAAAGTTAAGATCTGCATCAGTGCTCTAAAAGACATCATCACATTAATTTAAGATTTCATGCTGCAGAAGACAAGAACTATATATATAGCTATGATTTAATCAATACTGCTCTTTAAATACACAGCATAAATGCAAATCAACACAAAAAGAAAGCTTTCTAAAGTCTATAACAAGATACTTCAATCAGTTTAAGAGCAAGCACTCAAAATAATGTATAACACTTTTAAGAACATCTTTTTAGAAGCATTTAATGTTAAAATACACATTATATCAATTTTAATTAAAGCAAAACAAACACTATAAGTCAATCTCTTGCAGCTGTGCAGCAGCAGAAAGCTTAATATTATTGAAAAAGTGATTAAGACAATAATGAATCAGAAAAGAACAAGATGCAATACATTTATAATATTAACATTAAGAACAGTTAAAGGCATGCTTAACATGCTCTGATTATAGACATCAATAAAAAATAAGAATCTGAAAAAAATTAAATGCATTAATGTTTTTCTTACTTCTCTGTAGTGACATTCATCTGACATAACAATCAACAATAATTCTGAAGAGACTTTAAAGAGACATAATGATCTGCAGAAAAACATTAATAGATCTAGTATTTATATAGATGACAGCAGTTACAATAAAGAAGTTGAAATGACTGCTATGTTCAGTTAAGCAGAATACAGACTCTATCTTGATATCATGAAAGAAGTCACAGTTTATATGATGAAACTAATAAAAGTAATGATGACTTTCAACATAATTAGGTTTCTAATCACTAGAAATCACAATCAAGGCAGAAAAGAATATAACATCTATATGAACAATTAGACAGTCATTAAGATTGTATAGACAGGTTATATTAAGTTTGAACAAGAAATATTGAGAGAAATTGTGAAGAGATAAGAGCAGATATAAGAAAGCATCATTATTAACATCATAATTATCTGAATCTCAGCTCACTTAAGAACTTCTGACAACAAGTATGCAGATTAAGCAGCAAAGAAAGCAGCAGAGAAAGATATTTAAATTAGTTAAAATTTGAAATACACTTTTAAAAGTCTTATTACAGTCATTAAGATGCAGTCTGTGTGCAGATGACATAAAAAGTAAAAGTAAGACTGAAAGATCAGTTTTAAGAAACAACACAGCTACTGCATTACAGAGTGATCAAATAAGAATGTTCTTAAACTATATAAAATGTTTTTTAAAGCTAAAAGTACAATTAGAGTGCAGCTAAGAACAAATAAGATCAGTTTAAAAGAGTTTCTTTACAGAAGAAAGATTTCAGACTTTAATACACTGTTATGCAGCTGCAGAGAAGAAGATCAGAGTGTATATTATGTGTTATTGATGTGCAGCAGATGAATGCAGAAAAGATAAAAGATTTTTAAATGCATTAAACATCAGAATCTAATCAAATTACTAGAAGAGCTGAATACTTTAAGAGTCACTATCAACATAATACTGAAAACTGAACTTCTAGAACAGTTTAGTAAAGTGAGAAAAGTGCTGAGATCAGTGATATGAGTTATGTTTTAAGAGTAATTTATAGATAAGTTAGCATAAAAGTATGCTCTGCATAATCTGCATAACTCATACATAAATACACATAACACATGATTAATCACACCTGCATGACCTAACTGACTGAAATGAAGTAAGAATCAATCAATTAATTAATCAATTTATGTCTTACAAAAAGCTCTTACTGAAACATCTTTTTCTTATTGTCTTTTATACTCATTTTCTCTGATATGCTCAGATAGTCATAGATGAGATTGTAGACACATTTTAAAAATAATTTTACAAATGTTCAGTGTTTTATGATCAGTGACTAAAGCAGGTGTCATGTGACTGTAAAGTGTATGTTAATGAAAAAGAAGATGATTAATGAGAAATGATAAACTTTATTGTTAAACTTGATTGATAGTTAAGTCTGTCAGTGTTTAAAGTGAATTTAATGATAACTTTAACAGCTATCATGTCTGATGATCAGTCTTTCAGATCTGATGACACTTTACTTTTTAAATATTAAAAAAAAGCACTTTCTCTTACTGTAAAATATTACTGCAGAAGCACTCTTTCTGTAGTTTATCTGATGCAGCAGAACAGAAAGTGCTTTGTGTCTTTTTTCTTTACATCATAAATACAGTTCAGTGATTCAGTGATGTCTATTCTGTGCAGATATTTGTTGATTCTACTCATAATTATATATAATTAAATAAGTATCTTCACTTCTGTCTTCTTTAAACTATCATAAAGCTTCTTAATATGTTTATCTGACAGTACTCTGTTCAGCTTTGTTGTAAAGTCTTTTACTTTTCTTAATAAAATATATAACTTTTTCATGATCTCTATGATTCTTCTTGTAGTGATGAGTTACACTTAATAAAAAAAGAGCTTTAAAGAAGCTTTCTATCTTATAAAGTTCTGCACTGTCTTCTTTACTGCTGTTTATTGTTGTAACATTACTTTTGTTAACAGTTAAATACACTGTATTTAATTTTCTTGTTGCAGAAGCTTTTTCACAACTTAATATATGACTTTTATGTCTATTTGCTCTGACTATTACTTGAATTACATCAGTCTCTGAATTGCTGAAAGACTCTGAGTAATGATGTATATATTTTGTCTGTAAATATAGTCAGAAAGACATCTTAGAGCCTGACTGATTGCTAATAATTTGATTATATAAAGATTTTGCTTCTTTCTTAATTTTAGCATTCTTAAGTATGTTACATATTGACTCATTATAACATCTTTTTTTATATCTATAATGATTTCTTCTGTCTCAATCTTGTCATTTCTGACAGATGCACTTATTGCAATGATGATGTCTTAAAGAGTATTAATAAAAGCTTGCTTGTCTTTTTTCTTTCTTGTTGTGTCTATTTGTAGACAAGAAGCTTATAACTAAATGCTATAAAACTTTATTGTTTTCATTCTGTTACAGAGTGTCTCTGAGTATTTAATACTTAACTTATTGAGTAAAGAGTTGAACTGTTGAGTCTATGTTGTGTCAAGCTTAATTAATAAATTTAAAACAAGCAGTATTTATAGTCTAATTTATGTTGTCACTGTCTTCTCAGTCTGTTAAAGTTGCATAAGCTTCAAGCAAGTTTCTGTCTCTGCTATAGCTATAAAAACAGTAATAAAGATATCTATTACTGTCTAAATCTTTATTTTCTGCACTCTATTAAAAATAATCATTGCTCTGACATTACAGGCATATCTTCAGACTATTATAGCATAATTTATTACTAATGCTATTATGCAGATGAACAGCTATCTTATTATTGATAAAAAATTCATTTATAATCTTATAAGAGTTATAGTCATCTTTAACTTCTTAATAACTATTAAAGCTATATAAGTTCTGTAACAAAGTTTATTATTTATAATTATTTCAAGCAGCTTCACTTCAGTGACTAACTGCACTTTCTATTTCTTAATCTTAATTATTGTATTGCTTAAATGAGCATCAATTCTTATAAAGTAAATTAGCACTGTCTTTTCTTTCTTAAAGATAGTGTTGCTTCTTCATTCTTACACTGTAACTTTTGATATAATTCTTTAAATATTTTTAATATTAATCTCTGCTGAGAAGTCTATAACTTATACTATATAATCATCAATAAATATCAAGACTTCTTCATTACTATCAATCTTCTTCTTCACTAGATCAGCATTGAAAAAAAAAAAAAAATAATAATAATAATGATCTCTGTAATAAATCTGCTTACAGTAATTTCTGCTTCTCTGAGTCATATTTATTTATTAATAGTGTTGTTGTTCAATCTGAGCAGAAAGTGTTCACTTATCAGTACAGTAATGATGATATGTATCTTGTATGCAATCTTTGCAGTAGTTTTTTCTTATATATCTTATTGTACACATCTTTAATGTCAAAGCTAATCAGATTAAGTACTTTTCTTTAATATTATACTTTATAGATTCTTTCTTATAATAGCATCAAGACTTATTCAGTGAACTGTTGCTTTCTGACTTTAAAGTGATTGATAAATAGTAAAGTATATATCTTTACTATATATAATAGTCTGTCTGCTATCACTGTCTCTAGAGTTTTGTTTAAAGTAAATAGTAATGATATTGAATATCATACTTTTACTTTTGTATAGTTTTTCTTTTCTGATTTCTTTAAGAATAATATCTTAGTGTTTCAATATTGACTTAATAGCTCTCTCTTATTCAGCAATGATTGAAAGAAATATAATATATAATATTTTATCATTGATTATATCTGTCATCATATTATTACTAACAAATCATCATCTTCTGCAGCTTTTCATAAGCTAACAGTCATTATTCTGCTTTTTACTTTCTGTAGTGTCAGACACAGCATACTTATTGACTCTTTTGCTGACACAAATAATTTATCTTGTATTTTTTTGAGAAACAAAGAAAAAAAAATATTCAATAATTCTATGATCTGCTCTTAATTATCTGCTGTTACTGAACTGTCTTTTCTTATCAAAGATGATGTTTTATTAAAGTATAAATCATTGATTGAGTCAATGTATCTGACAGTTCATTATATATTTGTATTATTAAATAAAAAGTTATGTCAATATGCTTTCTTTTGATTTTAAATTGCATTATAATATATTTTCACTGCTTTTCTTACTTAAACTTCTAAATCAAGTGCTGACTCTGTCTGTCTTTATTATGCTCTTGTGCAATTTCTTGCTTTTGTGTATTCAGTTTGCAAATATATTAAATTCATTGTTCATCATCATTTAGTGTATAAGAATGACTTCACTCTAAATGTCAACTCTTACACTGTATTGTTACAATCATTATTCTAATAGACTCATTGAATGTATAGATTCAGTAAACTACACTTTAAAGATATATAGCACAGTATAAGCTCACAGTGCTTATAGATGAGCTGAGTAAGCTGACTTATAATGTTTATGAGTGAGCAAGATAAGCAGCCTAATATATATACAGATTATTTCTTTTAAGAAGATAAGTATATTCAATGCAAGTATTACTTAGCATATTACTAGCTACTGATTAACTTAATATGCCTGAAACTCTCTTATATTACAAGCTCTAACTTCTAGCCTCTATATCAGAGAAATCTCTGATCAGAATGTAATACATTAAATACTTTTACAATATAAAACATGTTAGTCAGCACACAGAAAGCAGTCTTTATCAATATAATTAATCTTTAGAGTCTCAAAGATCTACAAAAGATGAGCAACATACTGAAAATATTAGTGCTGAATGTATTCAGTGATAAATGTAAAAAGTTATGAAGCTTCTTGACAAAGCTTAATCTATATATAGATTTCAATTAGAAGAAGTTCAGCTTTAAAATAAATAAAAATCTATACACAGTAATCTATCTTAAGAATGCAGTGTTCAACTGAGTTAACTTTAAACTGCATAAGTTTCTAGACAAGTCATCAAAGAAATAAGACACTGACAAAGAATTGATCTTTAATGACTTCAAGAAGTTTAAAAAAGAACTTTGAAAGACTTTTATAGTAATTAATAAGAAGAGAGCAGCAGAACAATGACTTTATATGTTAAAAATGAATAAGTTAGTGATTAAGTACTTAATAGAGTTTCAGTGCATTGCAGTCTTAACTGACTGAAATGATAACATCTTAGTATTGCAATACTATTGAAGATTGAGTGAAGATATTAAAGATAAAATAGCTTAAAGAGACTGTCTTAAAGAACTTTAAGAAATAACAAATATCTTTATCAACATTGACAGTTAACAGTGAGAATGATGAATGAAGAAGACAGAATCTTATACAGCTTTAAGAATATAAGAATAATAATTCATTATTAGAACATAAAAAGATCTGATGAATCTCAATAATATTGAGAAGCATAATTAAAAGCTATAAGCTAAATTAATAAAGTATAAGCACTACAACAGATAACTCACTAAGTTTTATATCTGATGAGCAGAGACTTATAAATGTTATAACTGTGATAAATCTAAATATCTTGTCAGAAATTGCAAGAAGTCTTAATAACAGAGAAAAGATGTTGCAGCAATAAATACAACAGTAGTGCATGACTGTCTGAGCTGAACAGTCTGCTATAATGATAATTGTTTTGTTTATATAAGCAGCAAAGATGAAGCTGAATGATACTTACAGCAATTAAAAGAAGATCAAAACAGCTATGACATGATAGATCAGTTAAAAGAATTAGTTATTTTAAAAAAAGTCATTAAGAATGATCTGAACAAGATTGAAGAGATTAATACTTATAAAACTCAGAAAGAAGACACTGCAGAAGCTTAAAATTAAAAAAATCTTATCTGAATGTATCTGAATTCAGATGTAAACTCAGAGAATATTGATAACTGAGAAGTTAATATGAAACTCAAGTAAAGCTATGAGTATCTCAAGAACTGATATTTAAAATGACACAAACACCTGCTAAAAGAACAGCAGCAGACACTTTAAAAAGAAGTTATCACTATTAAATGACATAAAGTAAAAATGACAGCTGTACAGCTAGAAGAGCTGACAACAATGATATGACTTGTGATATAAGATTATGAAATGTCAGAATGATTATAAAAAGATTATGAGATTGAGATATGTCTACTCATAGACTATGTGATGCTCACAAAAAAACATTAAATACATACAGTATTGAAAGATATAAATACTCATGCTATACTATGCTGTCTAGTGAAATCTCTAAACTGTGTTGTCTATGAGCACATCTTAGTTGAGAGAGTTAAGAAAAGAAGTAAAAAGAATGTTAACTGCAGTCAATATAAACAGAGTCTTCACTCAGTCTTTGATGCTAGTTCTACTCTGCTTTATAAAAGCAGTTAAAACATCATTTCTTAACATTCTTACTCAGTGAGACTGCACCTATTGACTCTCACTGACAACAAACATCAGATAACTAAATGCATTGCTAAAAGTTCAACAAATTATTTAAGAGTTCAACTAATTATCAACAGTGAGTTTCATAAATTCAATAAACTGTTTAAAGATTTATCTAAACAGAAGCTTAATAAGCTTGTCAACAATCATCTTTTAACTGAATACAAAGTCTATCTAAATCTGATTGCACTTGTGCAGATTACAGATGTTATAATAGAAGATATTAATGTGCTTTAATTACTTATATACATGTATGTTCTTAATTAGAGTCAAGACAGCTTGATTGTCTTCTCTGAGCTGAATGAATAAAGCTGCTTAATGAGCTTTGTTTTTTTGAATGCTTATGCAGTGCAAATTAATTTTAAGATATTTGCTTATATTCATGTCTCTTAACATCTGTTCAAGTCAGATCTCAGTCTTTGTGCATATTGACATGATTATGTATTCAGTCTCAATGATTAAGATGATAATAAACTTCTGTTTTTAACTTACTTACAATACTGATCTGTCTTTAAGCATATAAATATGTCTTAAAATTAATTTCTGATTCTGCTTGTCTGATGTATAGTTGAAGTCAGAGTATTTAAGTATTACTTGACTCTCACTAAAGCTGTACATGATGTCAAGATTGATAGTTGACTTTATGTATTGCAGTAGTCTCTTAAGTGTGTGTTTATAGTGCTTTACAGAATCACTGAAATATTGATTTAGTCAACTTAATGTGAAGATGATTTCTGACTGAGTATGAATTGCTGTATACAATAAGCTTTTAATTGTCTATTAATACTGTCTTTAATCTATTCTTTAATCAGTTAAGTCAGCAGAGTGAAAAGCATCATATTTATTAAGTGAAATGCTGATGACTCTATGCTTATCAGATTGCATATGAAGATTTTTTAGTATCTTATTTACATAGTGAGTCTGATTTAGATGCAGAGCTCTTATTTTGCAGTTATGTATAACTTAAATGTCAAGAATTTTCTGTGTCTCTTTTAAGTTCTTAACTTTGAACACACTCATAAGAGTCTGCTTGAATCAGTGAATATGTGATAGATTTACTGAAGTCACAACAATGTTATTTACATAAAGAAGCAGCATGATTCTTTTGACACTGTAAAGAAGAAGACAGAAATCAGTTTTGCTTTAATGAAAGCTTAACTTAAGCAGTTTAATGATACATTGTTTATGTCAGTTCTGTGTGACTTACTTAAGATCATAAAGACTGCACAGTATGCACAGAATACAATTAAATGCAATGTTAACTTCAGAAGAAAGTGCTATGTAAATTGTTTTCTTCAGAAAGAATTCTGTAAAAATGTTATTGATATCTACTTGATGGCACTTTAGGTTCTTGAGTGCAATGATGATCAGAAAGATTCACAGAGTGTTAAACTTAACAGTGAAGATAAAGATATTTTTATAGTCAACACTGTATGTCTATAAGAAGCCTCTTACTACAAGTCTTGTCTTAAGCTTATTTAAGAATTCATTGATGTTCAGCTTAAGTTTAAAGACTTACTTACTGATCACAATGTTGACTCTTCTTAATGATACAGTCTCTTCTTAAATTTCATTTACTGTCAAGACTGTCAGCTCTGCATAAATAGCATTCTTTTATATTTCTTCTTAAATTGAGTCTCTCACTGCTTCAGCATAGATAACAGATGTAGAAATGTCAGATCTGATTATAAAGTCTTTTTTGTCTGTAAAGAATGCTACAAGCATCAGCATAACTCTTAATATTTTAATTGAGAGCTTATCTGCATCTTAGTTATCATCATTATTTCTCTTTTATTTTAAGATCTCAACACACAGAAAGATTCTGACTTCTTTGATTATCACTATCTTAACTTAATCAGTGTTGATCTTTATATCTGATAACTTATCTAGATTGACTGCAGTCAACTTAGTCTCATAATATTTATCTTAAAGCTTATCAATCTTAACTATGATTAAGTCAGGCTGCATTTTGCTGTTTTAAGTTGTGAGTGCCTGATCTGAAACTATAACTTTTACAGTAATTAACTTTTTCTGTAAGCATTCAACAGATTTTCTGTCTAAAAGAATATTCAATGTCTGCTGTTGCAGTTTAAAATCAACAGTGTCTTTCTTCTCACTTTCAGCAAACTTTACAGCATAACTCTTAATGATGCACTTAAGATCTAAAGCTCAAAGCTGATACTGCTTTGTGATTTTCTTAACATAACTTATAAAGACTTTTACTCATTCTCAATTCATAAACTTGTCACATCTGTCTTTAAATAGTAACTTAAGATCAATGTAGCTGTAGCACTTGCATTCTTATACATAAATGTAATTGATGAATAACTTTACATCAGTGAAAGCTTTCTTAAGAGTTATTTACTTATCATTAATTAAGAAATCAGTTGCTGTTCAATTATGAAGATAAGCATCTGTCTGTGCTGTCTGCACTTAGAACTTTATTGACAGTTATGTCTCTTTAATTATAGCATGCACTGAGTTCTCTATAATTCAGATGACTCTTTCAGCAATGTCATTCTGAATTGATATGTAAAGCATTATATACTGCATTATAATGTCAAGAGACTTGCATCAGTTATTTAAAGTGAATCTTAACTTCATTTTATTGTTACTTTATACAGCAAGAATCTTTGCATCAGTCTGAAGTTCAGTCTTCAGTTATTATTCTTGCAGTGTCTGTAAAGTCTCATTACATCACTTCAGCAGTATTATTTATGTCTTTTAGAAGTGATTATCTACTATTTTCAGAAAGTACTGATATTCATTAAATGACAAGAATAATGAGTTACATATGTCAATGAAGATAACAACAAAAATATTAGTCTTTTTTTTGCTTACAGTGTAATCTCACTTGTTGATGAACTTAGTCAGAGCATAAATTTCATATATAATCTTATTGTTCTCAACAATGAGAATTGACTTTTCAAGAATTGTTATCTTATAAAAATCACACAGCTTTGTGAAATCAAGATGAGCAAATTGTCAATATTAAAGTCTGTAAGCTTTAATCTTTTTATTCAATAGTGCAGTGTCAACTTCTAAGAAATCAGTCATATTATTGTGCAAACTTACATCTAAAGCAGCTGCAGAAAAAGCAGTCTCTGAATGTAGTGTATGTACTGCAGATATCAGAGCAAATTTATTAAGACTCTTTGCAATATACTTAACTATATAGACTCTGTCTTGCTTTAATGCTTCTATTAGAGTCTTATTATACTTATTACACATTCAAAAACAGTATTGATCAAAGCTTTCATACAGTTTCATTTTGTACATCTGCTTTCTTAAGAGAAGATTGATCTCAAGTTTAGACACATAAAGTGTTGAACTCAGTCTTACAGAATTTTCTGACTTAACTTATATAATGATCACTTCACAATAGTAAGAGTATAAATATCTTCTTTTAACTTTAATTTATCAACATCTCATTCATATAAGAGAATCACTGAAGAGTTAAAGTTAATCAGTTATATATGAGAAGAATTCAGAGTCTGCAACTCATTTAGATTTAAATATCTTACTGACAGTCTTTTTAAACAGAGCAGCAATTTTATCATTGACTTTCTTTTTCTCTTTAAATTCAAAGAAGAAAAGGTTATCATTACTGTCACTAACTTCTGTATTAAAGACTCTGTATCTTTTCTCTTTATCTTTATAGACTAACTTTTAATGCAACTTAACTGCAGTCAATCTGTACAGCTTGACTGCAGTTAATCTGCTTGCTTTCTTTTGAATGTCTCACTTAATGTCAGAAAGAAATTTGCAGTCTTGAATAAAGTGAAAGTTGTTGCAAAGAAAGCACTTAATGAAGTAACAAGAAAAATGATTACTGTCTGAGCTGAATGATCTATAATATTGTTGCTTAATATTTACTGTATAATAATTCAATAAACTGCAGTTCTAATTCATTGAATATTAATTTTCTTTCTATTTATCTGTTCACAAAGCAGTAACAGTCTCATCAGTTTTAAACTGTATCTCTTTCTTTTAAAGCTTCTGCAGATCTCTCTTGATGTTAAAATTGTCTTAAGTATTAATGATATCACAAATTATAATGTACTTATCTGACAGCACTTAAAGCAATATCTGAAACTATTGCTCTGATTTAAACAACTTAGTCATATTAAACTGAGTTGCAGCAATCTTTCTGCTAAGTTTACTTAGATAAGTTTATACTTCTTTAATGAATACATTATCTGACATCTTATACTCAATAAATCTCATTAAATATTGCCTTCTCATTATCTGCAACTTCTTCTTGTATTTGATCTTCAGTATGTCTCAAATATTCTTTGCACTTATCTTGTTTATCAGATATTCTTAATTATCAGTGTTGATGCAAATAGTAAGTCAATATAAAGTCTTTATATTGATTTTCTGACTTTCAAAGCTAAGATTGCTGAGAAAAAATGAAGCTGAGAATTCACTGACAGAAGTGTTAACTACTAAGATCTTAACAACATTTTATAAATCTTCTTCTATCAGCTATCTCTGCATGAGAGTAAATCATTGATTGCAGTTCTTGTGAGTAAGAATTGAAATGAGTCATTGCTTTATGAAGAAGTTGTTGAAGTTTATGATGGTAATAGTTGACACATAGTATAAGAAGTGAATAAAGTAAATAACAATGTATGTATAAAAGATAATGTAAGTAAAATAATAGAAAGCTTTTATGCCTCTCTCATTCTGTAAGACAGTAGTGCTTATTCATCTTACTAACTTATATTAAGCTATCAATAAACAGTGCTCTCTGAGCAACTATAAATACTGATTTTTGCTGAAATCAATTCTCTTTAAATCTTTCAAGTCAAACATACTTAGCTGTCAAAGATGCTTGTTTGTTTAACAGATGCATATCAAGCTGCTATTACTGTGCTGATTTTATTAAAGTCAGATTTATCACAAATCTTAATAGTCAGTAATACTGCTAAAGTCAGATTCACTGTAAATCTCAAAAATCTTCAGACTCAGCTGCTGCATACATTAGAAGTATAGACTTTCTTTAAGAAGCTTCTTGTTAATTTGAGCTCATAATTTATTGAAAGATATGAATACTCATGCTATACTATGCTGTCTAGTGAAATCCCTAAACTGTGTTGTCTATGGGCACATCTTGATTGAGAGAGTTAAGAAGAGAAGTAGAAAGAATGTTAACTGCAGTCAATATAAGCAGAGTCTTCACTCAGCTTTTGATGCTAGTTTTACTCTGCTTTATAGAAGCAGCTAGAACACTGCTTCTTAACATACAGAAAAATACATGTTATCTGAGTTTCTTAACAAAGTGAAAGCACTAAAGAATCTTATTCAACACAAATATAATCAGTACAAGATGTATCAACACTTAAAACAAATCATCAGAAAGAGATCTGACAACTATGTAAAACTGATTATGACTGACAAAGAACTGACATAGTTCAAAGAACTATAAAGAAAGTTCACTGAATTATAAGATAAATTTTAAAGCACAGACTGAGCTTAAGAAACTTTGATAGAAGTTAAAAGCTTAAAGAAGTCAAAAAAATCTTAAGCTCTCTCAGTGAAACTAGAAACAAAGAAGCTTTTAATGTTTTAATGAATTGATAACAATTATAAGATATAAGTTGACATTAAGATATCACTGAAAAAACAACTTTAAATAATAATAGATTTAAGAGCAATCAATAACTTCATATTACAATGAGTAATTGAACAGCTAAAACTGATGCTGCAGTAAGTGTCTAAGTTTATATAAGTATCAATGATTAACAGAGAATACAAGTGAATTTATAAAGAAGTTTACATTAAAGCTATAATAAAGAACAATTTACAGAAGTTGAAACTAAATGTTTTTAAGTCAGTTAAGTATGATGCTATACTAGAAATGCTCTGATTACACAAAAACAACTTACAAATTGACTGAATTAATAAAGAACTCTATGTAACAGAAAACATATATAATATCTTTAAACAATCAGAAAAGAGCTTATCAGAGTATAAGTCTTAAAATTATGAGATACTGCTCATTGATGATAAATAACTAAAGTAAATATCACTTTACTTTATAAGTGAGAATTAGCTGAAGAAAGTTCAAGATTATTTTGCTGAGAATTTAAAGAAAGAATTCATTAAATCATTAAAGTCATCAGCAGAATATTTAATTCTATTTGTATTAAAGAAAGATGACATCAAGCAACTTTGTATCAACTACAGATAACTCAATAAGATAACTTACTGAAATAGTTATTCTCTATTGCTGATAGAAGAGTTGCAAGACAGATTAAAAAAAGTTAAATAGTTTATAAGTTTAGATCTGAAGAAAGTGTACTACTGTATATATATAAAAAAGAACAAAGAATGAAAAATAACATTCTGAATAAGATACAGACACTATGAGTACACTGTTATGTTATTTAAGCTTAAGAATGTCTCAGTTATCTTTTAAAAACTTATCAATAATATATTAAGAGAGTATCTTAATGATTTTATAATTACATATCTTAACAATATTCTGATCTATTCAGACAATCTTAAAATGCATTACAAACATGTATGCAAGATTTTAGCAAAGCTTAACAAACAAGCTATGTATGTGAAAAAGTTAAAAAGCAGATTCAAAATCAAGAAAATACAGTTTTTAGAATATATTATTTGATCTAAACAAATTGAGAAGAATCTTAAGAAAATAAAGACAGTCAAAGACTGACTGATGTTAAAGAAAGTTAAGAAAGTACAAGTTTTTCTAAAGTTAATGAATTACTATCAAAAGTTTATATTTAACTACACAAGATTTGCAGAACCTCTTATGTGTTTGATATGCAAGAAAAAGAGATAACATTGAGATAAAAAACAGAAAGATGTATTCTGCATATTAAAGAGAAGTTTTAGTGAAATAATACATCTGTAAATACTCAATCAAGTATGCAAAAAGATACTGAAAATCAATGTATCAAATTTTGCAGTTAAAGCATATCTATATCAGATTAAAGACAGACAGAAGAAGTCTATTATGTATTAATTTAAAAAGTTATTAGAACTCAAGAAAAAATATAAGATTCATAACAAGAAACTTCTTGCAATAGTAAAAGCACTGCAAGATTGAAAATCTTATCTTGCAGATATAAGTAAGTCTATTTAGATCTTTATAAATCATAAAAATCTGAGAAACTTTACAACAATCAAGCAACTAAACTGATGACAGATTTACTGAGCAGAACAGTTAGCAGACTTTGAATTTTAAATTTATTATAAGAAGAGTAATAAAAACAGTGATGCAGACACTTTAAGTAGATAATTTAATCATAAAGAAGTGAAAATGATTTATGCTAAAATTCTGCATAAAGATAAGAAAGAAACTCTTATAAAAGACTTAGCAGTGATATTTAAGATGAAGAATACTCTTTTAATAGATGAAGAACTCATTAAAGTATATTATAACAGTCAGACTGACAGACATCTAGAAGTTAAGTATACAGAAAATCTTGTACAGAAAAGATATAATATAGGCAATCTTTGCAATTAAATTACAGAATACATTGTCAGATATAATTCATACTGATATAATAAGATTTAGAAAGATAAGCATTACAATAAAATAACATAACTAAATGCATCAGATGCACTCTGAAAGTCTGTTATTATAAACTTTATTATTAAGCTATTAAAGTTCAAAAACTCAGCATAAAAAGTCAGATTCAACAGCATATTGATTATAGTAAATAGATTAACAAAGTACACAATGTTCATTTTATTTAAAGAGACTGCAACAGCATCAGTATTGATGTACATTATACTGTAAGAATTGATTAGCAATTACAGACTATTAAAGAAGTTTATTATTGACAAAGATAAGCTGTTTATAAGTAAGTTTTGAGAAATGCTTACAGCAGAACTCAGAATAAAACATAAGATGTTAACAGTATATTACTCACAAATGAATGAGTAAAGTGAACAAATAAATCAGGCAGTAAAAATATACTTATAATACTATGTTAACATAAAGCAGAGCAACTGAATACAGCTGTTGTTGATGATACAGTTTATGTACAATAATGTGTGAAATAAAATTACAGAAAAGATATCATTTAAAGTGAACTATAGATATTACTCAGAGATTTAAAGAGATCTGTAAGTACATAGATTTCAGAGTCAGAAAGTAATATTGAATATTGTTGAGCTTAAGAAACTGTATATCAATCTTACAAAGAGAATTGAGAAGCAGAAGGAACAGACAATAGAGATAAAATTATTTGAAGTTGATGAGAAAGTATATCTATGAATGAACAATATATGAAAGAAGAAGAAAAGCAAGAAACTTATAAATAAGAACATTGAGTCATTTATGATTAAGAGAAACATCAAGAAGCTAAGCTATGAGTTAAACTTACTTTAAAAGATATAAATACACTCAGTATTTCATACATTAATGCTTCATTAATGCAATCAATTCATATTACTTTAAGTCACATCAACATCTGTTGAATCTAAAATCAAATATGAAGTAAAGAACATTCTAAAGAAGAAAATGATTAGTAGAGAAGCTCACTATCTTGTTAAATGAAAAAAGTATGATGCTTTAAAAAGTACATGAAAACTTAAGAACAACTTACTTAACTGTGTAAGAATGCTTCAGCAGTTTAAGAAGAAAAGACTGCAGAGATAAGACTGTTTTAAAAGCTTAAAAATAAGAGATTTAAAGAATTAGAATTGTTTTTATCTCTGAAAACACTGTTATTATTATTGACAAGTTTATAAGCAAAACAGAGTATCTTCTCAGCAACTTTATTTTTTATATGTTTTAATGTCTTACAAAGACAAGTAACTGTAGCAAAAGTCTGTATCAGTTCTTTCTCAGCAGCAGACAGATCAGACTTAAGTTTATTGTATATATAGTTAAGAAATTCTTATGATACATTAATATATAAATGATTACAGCAAACACACTCAGTACACTTAGAATGATTCTTCATCTTTATGCAGAGAATTGAGAGATTGAAACAGTGAAGACAGATAGTTAACATTGAATTACTGTCTTTACTAATGAATTGATAAAGATAAAGATGATTGTGTGTTTTGAATGATTTTATCATGAAAAGCTTACAGATTATGAAGATAAAAACTTTTGTTTAAATAAACTTTAGAGAACTAGCATCTAAGAAGAAAGAATGATGTTATAGTTATTGTTTTAATAGACTTATTGAATGTATAGATTCAGTGAACTACATTTTAAAGATGTACAGCTCAGTATAAGCTTATAATGCTTATAAGTGAGCTGAGTAAGCTGACTTACAGTGCTTATAAATGAGCAAGATAAGCAGTCTGATATATATACAGATCATTTTTCTTAAGAAGATGAGTGTATTCAATGCAATTGTTACTTAACATACTACTAGCTATCAGTTAACTTAATGTGTCTGAAACTCTCTTATATTATAAGCTCTAACTTTTAGCCTCTATATCAGAGAAATCTCTGATCAAAATGTAACATATATCTTAAACTGTATTTATTAGCTTATCTATCTGCTCTTATACTAATATATTTAAGAGAAGATTTTTAAGTCTGTGTATTAAAACTGCACAAATTTTGTTTTAAAAAGTATTTTTAAAGAGAAGTTTTTTCTTTCTTGATTAAGATGATAAGATCATATTAAATGCAGTTATTATGACTTAATAGTTTAATTTATGCTCTGTCTCATAGATCTTGCATCTTATTATAGCTGCAGCAAGCTCTAATGTAGTTAATATTAAATTAATAATTGTTTTTATTTTTTCTTACTGCTATATTTTAATTTCTCTCAGAAGCAGACTATGCATAGCTTAAGCACTTATCAATTTAATAATGAGATCAACTTCACTCTGTCTTGCACTGATCACTGTATTCTCTCTTTATAGCTAATTGTAACAATTAAAGTTGCTTAATAGTAGTATCTGTAATTTCTTGAAGACTTTTCTTCTTACATTATTGATGAGCTTGTTGATGAGATGTATAGCTGTAATTAAAGTTTGTTTGTTGTTGTATAATATGTATATTGAGACTATTAACACTGTATATTCTTAAAGATACAGTACTGCAGTCATTAAATTATAGAAGTTAATCAGTATTTATTTTGTTTTTATATTTTTATAAATTCATAACATGCTTCTTACTGCTCATCTGTTCTCAGATTGTATAGTAGACAGCATTTTAATTCAATTTGTATGTTTTATAAAAATAGTTATTAACTTGTTGTCTGCTCTTTAAACATGAGATTTCAACACTGCTATAGTGCTATGATGCTAAAGATCTAAATTATTTATTAAGCTTAATTGTATACTGCTTTGCTTTCATACATTTAGCTGAATTGTTCAAAGTGTATTATTCATTATAAGATGAGTAAAGCACTCAACAGTTTTTACTGTACAATTTATGAAGCTTATCACAAGATATGCACTTCAGTATTGCATTGCAGCTGTAATGATTGTATTTTTTTATAATATATCTTACACAGATGACTGTCTTCTTGCAGTTGTAGATCTTATGATTTATACTTTGACAATTATAGCATTAATTAGATTTAAAACATCTTTCAAAGATATTGATAAATCTTAATTCATTATTAACATAAAAGTAGTCTTCTTATAGTAGTCTGTTGACATCACTGCCTCTGTGCAGATATATAATTATGAAACTGTATACTTTATCATTATTTTTTCTGTTAATTCATATCATCTTTGTCACTAAGATCTCATTTTTCTTCTTCAGTGACTCTATAATTTCTAATAGCAGTAGCTTCTTTATAGAAAGAACATCATCTCTATATATATTATTGACTTTAATGAAGTATAACTGATCTCTAAGCACTTTTAAGTCACTTATAATGATTTTCTTAATTACTTCTTTTATCATCTTTGTCTTTTGAACATCTCTGCCTATAATTTGAATGTAGTTGTGATTCTTAATATCTCTTGTCACTGCTATGCACCTTTAATTTTCTTTGCCTTATTGCTTGCAGATCTTTTTCTCTATAACTTTTCTCACTATAACAAAATTAACTTTCAATTTCTCTGTCACATCTGCTTAAGATGTATCAATAGTGCAGTATAACATGTCAGTGTATGTTGATGATATGATTAGTTCTGATGAGACAGATAAGATGTTGCTAAAGTGACTGTTGAGTGATGTTTTTATTATTGCAGCATAGATTAATGATTCTTCTAAGAAGATGTGAATGCTTTGTTTTTGTGCACTTACTAAAACTGTGTTTTCTGTCTTTAAAATCACTGTTTCTGCTTTCAAAATAGTTGCTTTATCTAGCAGCCTTTGAATAGTCATTTCTTTGATGTCTAGTTGAATTTATAGTGTTGTTACTTGCTCTTTTATCTGTAAAGTGAGTGTCATCATTAACATAATAAAGTCTGCTCTCATCTTCTGTATAAGATCTAATAGATTTACTGCAAACATGTTGTTGTTCATCTTAATTGATGAGAAATTCAACTTCATTTCTATATTGCTTGCAGTGTCACTCTCTTCATTTCAATTAACATCTTATGCTTCTCATGCCTTCTGTGAGAAGATCTTTCTTCACTCAAAGCTTCTTTTCTTCATGTTGATTGTTCTGGTGCAGCTGAGCACCATGCAGCTATTCAGAGCTGAGTTTTAAGTTTGATTCTTGAAAAGTTTTTGAGATTTTGAAATCAAGGTGAGTATATGGTGAGCTGTAGCACTGATTGATGTGCAGTCTAATGCTGAGTTTCAACTAATATCTGTAGTGTTGGTCTGAGCTTGAAGACTTTGAGAATGAACAGCATGTATACAAATTTATTAAGCTTTATGAGAGTCTCTTTACTGTCTGTCTTGTACTATCAAGTGTGTGAAGTCACATTAAGCAATAGGAACATGCATCTAGAGTGTGTCAATTGTGCTTCAGGTAAGATTGCAAAGCTTGTTCACAAGACATTCTTTTAGACAGCTAGAATGATAGCTCTTGCAGATATGAGTCATAGCAACATGTCAGAATGTACATCTAGTAATCTTTACTCTTATACTTAAGCTCATTACTTTGAAGGCACATGTCACTGATCTGCAAAATCTATTTTCTTGAGCTTCTAGAATATTCTAGAAATGAAGTGAAGAATTGATTAGAAATGATGATCTTAGAATTAAAAGAATATAAAGACATAATCTTTCTTACATCTCTCTTTTGACTCAGTTTAATAAAAGAGATTAAATATGAAGCAGATGATTCTCTGTAATGTAGTTGTTTTGTTATTTAGATTTATAATTGTCTGAAGACTTGCATAAGATAGTCAATGAAAATTCAATAATAAAAACCTTCTCAGATGTACAGTCACCAGTGACTATTGATCTTGAGAGTGAAATATTGTATCATGCTGCTCAGTAGTTAAGTAATAATCAGAGCAAGTTGTCTACATTTTATGTAACTTAAAACTCACTTATGCTCAATTCTTAATGATTACCTTTACTGTCTTTCTCTTAAGAATATTCAGACATAGTAAGAAGTTTAGTTCTGTCTATCTTGATATTACTGATGTTTGTAAAAAGGTTTGAGTATATACTATTGAATGATAAACTCATGACATAAGAATTAACTGCAACTGTCTACTAACAAAAGTCAATGCTTACATCTCAGATCTTGACTGTCTGATCATTCAATGCTGACATCAGCAGCTTTGAGTCATGTAAGAAGACAATAAAGTTAATTAACTCACTATGATTCTTAAGCATCTGCTAACAGAAGTCAGTGCTCACATCTTAGATCTTGACTGTCTCATCATTTGATGCTGATATCAGCAGCTTTGAGTTGTGTAAGAAAACAATGAATCAGATTTAATCACTATGACTCTCAAGCATCTACTGACAGAAGTCAGTGCTTGCATCTCAGATCTTGACTGTCTGATCATATGACACTGATGCCAGCAGCTTTGAGTCATGTAAGAAGGCAATGAATCAGATCCAATCACTATGACTCTTAAGTATCTGCAAAATAACATTTCAATCATCTTCTATAGTCAGCTTAGTCATAACTCATTCTGGTTCCTTCTGCATAAACAATTCTTTCATCAGACTACAGGCTGAACTGAACACAAGTGTTGAGGTATACATCTGAAGAGAACTATTCTTTATTGTTCACTTATGGTGCAAAATAAAGTGATGCACATCTCAAACTAAATTGATCAATTGTGATGCCTCTGCCTTTTTCTAGAGTGATGTTAAAACATATTCTAGATAGTAAAATAGCATCACTAATTTAAGGCTAATCTGAAGTAAATTCTTAAGTTTAATCATTGAAAGTACTCTCTCAGATATGCTTCTGAGAAGGCTAGGAGTCTTGAGTCAGTAAATGAATTTTTTTCTTAGAAAGTTATTGATGATGTCACTGTCTTCAAGATTGTTCAGGTGCTTTGTGCTCTCACTAGAATGTCAGTCATGCAGATGATCAACTTAGAAGACACAAAAGTAGCATACTGTGATCAAGAAATCTGAGTTAGATGATGTGACATTATTAATAGAAAATTCAGAGGTGTCTAAGCTGTATATGTTGCATCATAGTGTTATAGACATGACCTCAAGTGATCTTGAGAAGATTGCATAGTGCATCTTTTTCAACTCAGAAAAAAAGATTTCATTAAATGTCTTTTTAAGCAAAAAGTTCTTTGCTGACTGATGCACAAAATAAATGATGTTATCTCAAATAGTCAGAAATAAATCACAAAGCTTAATGATCTCTGTTCACAATTTAAGATCATCAGAAGTGTCATTTGAAAGCTTAATAAAAGATGTCAGTTCATTTAGAGTGATAGAACAGTATATATTAGTCATAAAGATGAGAATCTGCTTGCAGAGATGAACATTGTCTGAACTGCATATTAATTTTATCATTTACTCATAAAGAGAATCAAGTTCAGATGAAAATGTGTTCAACATTGTGAGAGTGTTTAATCATGAGCTTTTCTTGAGATTTTAACAGATCAAAGTCATTTACAGAAATGTGTCTTTTGCATTTAAGAATAAATGATCTTAAACATTACTTTTTGTTTTGTTATCATAGTTCTTTAGCTGCATCAATTGAAGCACTTTATGCCAGATATATGTGTTAACAGCAGCAAAGACAGAATCTGCATTTAATTTAAAAAATAATCTCACTTTCTGTTCTGCTGTTTTCAGTTGCTTCTCAATGATCAGTCAATTATGACTAGAGACTATTCACTTAATATGAAAAGATATAGATGACTTCTGAACAATCAAGTTGAGAAGTTGCAGCAAGTTTGTTACACATTCATTAAGCACATCAACAATCAAGTAGATACTCTTCAAGCTCAGATCTTGCAAAATGTTTGTAAAGATCTCAGATAAGATAAATTAGACATTCATGTTCTTAAAGAGCTCTTTATTTTTCTTATTATACTTCTTTCACAAGTGCAAGATGAGTAATGACTGCTTCTTAATGAGCAGATAGATTAGGCTGCACAGCACAGTCATGATGTTGTTGATTTGTGAATCAGTATCTTGACAAAAGAAATACAGCAAAAGATCTGTTTCAGCAGTTAACTTCTTCAACTCATCAATAATACTGCAGAGCAGCATTGTCTTACTTTTGCTGAGATTGTTCTTAATTCAGAGCAGTTGACTCTGCTGATTGTTATGTCATCATTGAAAGTCATTGTTTTTGAGAATTTATCAGTACAAATCTTAAAATAGACTGTTCTTAATCTTCTTAATGTGCTTCTTGTCATTTCAGAGATCAATTACTCACAAATTCATCAAACATTGATGATCTTTCTCATTCATTCTGTATGTATAACAATTGCTGATTGCAGTGCTTAGAACTATCAGATGAGTTCTATTAATTATATTAATTTACAGACAACTAAATATTTAACTTGTTCTTCTTATCTGATCAGCTCTTTTAGCAATCTTTTGAATCTATTATCTTTCATGAAGCAAAACTTAATTATATCTCTATGATTAATGTGAATGCTGATCAGATTATAGTCTTCAAGAGTGACTGATTTCTTAGACATAACTTTTTTAAGTGTAGTTAAAGACAGTTCTTTAAAGAAACATGTGATCTCAAGATGTCTGCTCTCTTTTTACAGCTCTTAAATCATTGCTTAAAATCTGACTTAAATGAACTTAAGAAACTGATTATCTGTCTTTAAGATTTTCAACAGCAACTTGTTGATGAACTTCACAACATTAAGAGTCAAAGTCAGTATCTTGATTCAGTCAGTCATTCAGGCTTTCTTGTAAGAAGTGTTCATGAATATAATGTCTTTAATGCAATCAAATATGTTCTGAAGATGAGCTTCAGAATTATTTCATAAGAACAGAATGATCTTCTTACAGACAAGGTCATTCAGGCTGTGAATGACAAAAATAAAAGAATAAGATAATGCATTGCAACAAGCTCTATCTGTTGTCAAATCATTCAGAAGATTCATAGCATAATTGATTAGCTGATTTGATAATGCAACTGATTTTTGCATTATGTATACATTGTAGTCATAAATAAGTATGTAAGCTTTACTGAGCTTGAGCAGAAGAAGCATTTTAAGTTAGAATATAAACTGTTCATCAGCAATTTAAGTACTGTTCTGATTCTCAGTCAAGCTGTGAACAAAGTAGATATCTATTATGACTTTAAAACAGTCATACAACACTTTAACTTTATATAAGAAGAAGAAAATCAATAAAGAGCTCTTTAAAGACAGTCTGAAGTATTCTGTCTTGAGGTGTGATTGTGACAAATTGAATAGAGTAGAATTGTCATTTCTTTCTTGTGATTAATCACTTCTCAACAGATTGTAGGCAGTTTGAGGCAGCTTTTATCTTGAATTCATAAATTTCTTAAGTTTCTTTATCATTCAAGATATGTTGTGAAATCAATCAGAAAGAAGTGCTCAGAATGAAGTAAAGACTGTTGCTGTCATGTCTGATAATGAAGATTGTGCAGACAATGAGAAATAGTGAGTAGAAACAGTCAGAAAATAGTTGATGAAGAAAAGATGAGATTATGTTTAGCTAAGTCATTCTTTTAGTGTGATTAACTAGCTTACAAAGAGACATAAAAGACTACTGCTTACATTAGCAACAGCTGAGACATACATCAGTTAGACAGCAGACAGCTTTGATGACTATTTATAAATGTATGAAGAGAGCTGAAATGACTTGATGAAGAACAACAATGAATTACATTACATACAAGTTTATAACAAATGAGATACACTCTTAAACAAGACAGCACCTTATCTCAACACAACTAAAGATGCTGAAATCACAGTCATCTTGTAACATGAAGCAATTCTGACACACATTGCTTCACAGTCCTCAATGACTGATTCACAGAATGAACATGTCAATGACAAAAATGTTTAGACACTCATAAGTTAAGTTGCAAATCTTTACACTCAACAGCAAACTTACTTCTCTGTAGTAGACATCTTTGTCATATGTGCATTCTATGAAGAAGAGATGACACTGCTGAATTAGAAAAGAATCATTGAGAACAACATATTTTAGATGAGTCTGTTATAACTATTATTTCTTCTCTATGATGTCTTTACAAACTGTGCAAATTCAGGTCAAGAAAGCACTCTTATTAATGTTAAAGAACATATAAGACAGAAGTCTGCAGTTTATATGAAGAATAAGCTGATATTTAAAGAAGAGATTATACAGCTGCAAGCATCAGCTTCTAGCTTGAAATGAGTTCTTGATTTGATCTATCAATGTTATAGAAGACTTGTTGATGAAAAGTAAGAGTGAGTGTAATAGAATTGTAATCAGATGTTGTATGTAAATAATATAAGTACAAGCAAAAGTAGATGTAATAGGCAAGAGCATCAAGCTTAAAACAAGTTAACAAAATTAATGAGTGACTTAGATTTAAGTGAAGACATAAAGATAAAAAAGACAACTCATTTCAGAACTAGAAGCAAGAAAGTATTGCTGTATTAAATTAATTAGATTGTCATTTATCTATGTATTCTTCAATCTTAACTTGTCTGAGTCTTCTGTGCACTCATCATGTTCATCATTGTCTTCACAATCAGCACTGCAATCTGTTCAGTAATATTTTTCTGCATATTTGCTATCTAATTCAATAATAATTTGTGCTGATTCTTGATCTTTTTCTTAAGTTTATTTAGTCATGTGTGAAGTTCTTTCTGATCATCAATAAGAATTTTGATCTCTTTTTTAAGCAAAGCTTCATTCTCATTATCTGCTCTTATTAATGCTCTGGCACACTCAGAGAGAACATTGATGTACTTAAAGAATGCATTGATGTACTCTGAATTTTCAATGAGAAATCTTTTAGACAGAGCTTCAAGACTGATAACAAATTTATGTTTCTTAAATTAATTATAAATATCAAAATCTGCATCTCTCTTCTCTGTCACTCTTCTCAAAGTAATTCTGAACACTCAGTGTACTTTAGCTGAGTTTTTAAATATTATTTGAGCAATAATGACTGAGAATTGATCACTGAAGTTGATTAACACTATCTGAAGTGACTTATAAGTTACATCTATGATCTCAACATATCTGTCAGCATGATCTTTCATGATTTCTTTATTTATCACTTCAAGCTGCATCACATCAAATAAGACTTTATATAATCTTCTGACTCTTCTGTCAACATCATTATTCTCTGCTTATAATCAAAATTTAAAAGCTTAATACTCAGAACTTTCTGTCTAAACAAGATACTGTTTATCATCTCTATTAACTTTCTTTCATCTCAGAATCAGTTAATTATATCTGATTTAAATCTCTCTGAATGACAGATTCAAATCATATAACTCAGCTACAGCACCTCAACCTCATGTCTAATCAGCAGTGAATTTATCTTTTTCAGAATTGCTTAAATTCTTTGTATCTTGTGGTCACTCAGGTGAGACCTCAGCAATTTATATTGAAGAATACTCATAATGAGTATTTAGCTGACTCAGAGTATTGTTTAACATCTTAAATGTAGCTGCAGATTCTCAAGTTCAAGATTTCTTAAATAGATTTGCAATCAATTCATAGTTCAGCACTAAACTGCTGAAATTGATAATATTGTCTTTTCTATTTACATTTTATTTCTTAAGACTGTCTTTATTGTAGTCTATAATCTTCTTATTATGCTTGATGATCTCAGCCTTAAAATTGACATTTGTAAAGTTCTTAATCAGATTAAGCATGTCTGATGTAGTCTTCAAATAAATTGTCTTATGAAAATCATTTAAAGCTAAAGAAGATTTCTCTTAAGAACAAGATAAGTTCAGATCATTATCTTCATCACTTTATGCATCTTTATGAAATCAGCTGAGTTCAATGTCACTCTTTAAGTTGTTACAAGCATCCTTGACATTTAAGACAGAATTGTACATAAGCTAATGAGTAAGAGAGAAATCAATGAAAGAGCTTTTAAACATATATTGAAAAGCAGCTGTTGTGTTTGACTCTTTACATTTGTTAGAATGAACTAACAACACTATCTTTCTGTAAGTATCAATAACTTCTTTCAGTTTAGAAGTATCATTTCTGTCAAAGAATGCTAGTATTTTCAGATATTAATATTCTGAAAATGTCATTATTCTGTTCACAGTCTCTTCTCACTCTTCTGAGAAGTAATCATGCTTAGCACTAAAGTCAGAGAAAGCTTTTGATTTATTCTTTTTCTGTATTTCATATTTAAGGATCTTCAATGAAGCTTGTGACATGATGAAGTCAACAATTATTGATTGATTTAAACTTAATGTAGAGAGAGATAATGATTAATAATTGATTTGAATCTCAACAGAGAGAAGTGACATATAGATTTAATAGTGATTAAGTATTCATGAGACTCTACAGCTTTCTGCTAATTGATCACAGAATGTTACAAATATAATAATAAAAGAATCTTAAGAAAAAAATCTCTGCAGAAAGACATGCTTTCACAATAAATAAATAAGAAAAGCAATTTACAGTCAATGCTGTTGAGTTAAAGATTAGATTAACTGTCTTTAAGAGTGTTTAATGTGTAGTGATGTCTCTGAGAAGAAGATATTGTACTGAGAATTAACTCAGATTTATAAAAAAATTAATCAGTATCTTGCATTCTTTAACTGATTCAGTGATCTCACTAAACAGTTAAGACATCAGAAAAAGCTTCTAAATTCTCATTAAAGAATATTTAAGATGTTTACTTAGTTGAGAAATAGTGCTGCTGCTGACTCTCAAACTTCTCAGTCTCAGTATTCTTATTCTCTGCATCTTAATCTTATATTGTGATTTGTAAGAGACATAATTTTTGAGATGCTCATAACATTATATTAAGTGCTCATTAGTCACTTGATAGCTGCCTTAAATGTTGATGATAAATTCAAATTTTTTAATTCAACTTTCTGTCATCAACAAACTCATTAACAAAAAACAAGATCTCAAGTCTTACAAATTAAAGTTTAAGCAAAATGCTGACATTTCTCTTATTTGTCTGCTTCAGTGTTGTTGTTCTTGATGAAAAATGAATGAGAAGATATGTAGTGAATCACTTAAATATGATATTAAAAGTTATACTAAGCAACATCATAACAAGATTTTCAATGCAGTTCATATAGATTCTAAATCTCTTTCTTTTGATCTGAACTTGAAATGAGAATTAAGAGTTTTGACAATCATAACTGAGCTGTATATATTAACAAGTATAACTTTTAAATTTATCATCATAATATCTGCTACTGTGATGAGGCCAACTTCTTACATAATTAATGTTGAAGCAAGAAAAAACACATTATTTGTTCTTAATTAATTGAATATCTCTGTCAAGAATGTAATTCAATTTCAGTTCTTAAAGCTAAATCATACTTTAACTCAATCAACTCTTAAGAATTCATGCACTTTAAACAGTAACTTTAACACAGACTTTCAATTCTTTAATCTGTTAAATCAAATCAATAAGACTCTGAATTTTATTGTTCTGAATATGAATTCTGCTTAATTCTTTTGTCATCAGATCATTGATATGTCTCATTGCTGAAAAGATATGATGTTTAAACTTAACTTAACAGAAAACATAAATCAATATCTCATCAATACTTAATCTACAACAATAAGTATTGCTGTCAGCTTCTATCTCACTGACAGTGACATAAACTTGTTCTTAATTAACAACATTCTTATATTCTCTGCATTATTTTCAGAACTGAAGTCAGTATCTTTTAATGTCTTCTATACTGACTATGCTGAAACTTTTAATGCTGACAGTAAATCTTATAAGTTTTCTTTGATAGTCATCTCATCAATAACTGCATCATCTGCTATGACTTCTCATATATCTACAGCAACATCAGACAGTATTATATTGTCATTAATAATTAATTTATGAACATCTCATTTTTAAAGCATCTTCTTTTACTTCTATGCAGTCTTAATGATGCAGATGATTCTTGTTGTAATATAGACATTTATGATTTTAGTTTTTGCTTTGTGTCTATGCAATCTCATATATATAACTTGTATTCAAAGTCATAAATCTCTCTCAATTCTCAATCTCAATCATAGACATCAAGCAGCTGTGAAGATCTGCTTTTATCAAGAAGCATTCTTTGATCTTTAGTCAGCAGAGATTGAGATTCTTTTTGATGAGTAATTTTTATTATCAAGAGCTATTCAAAGTCAGATGATGTTGATTCAATATACACTGAATAATTGTCATTTACAATATCTTATTCATCAAATTCTCACTCAGAATTTGAACATGCTGATTTACAATTCATTACAGCTCTGCATCACATGATTTTGTCTTCTGCAGAATGTTTATATCTCAGATAATGAAGTATTCTGATCTTGCACATCTGTACATGCTCATCAGTATGCAGAATTGAACAGAATGTTTAAAGAGTGTATCATTATAGTAACTGAGTAGCAACAATGACAATGATACTGTGCTGAGTCTGTTGTAAAGTTACTTAATATAAATCAAAAGACAGAGTACTGTTCTCTGTGAGACTGTGAATTATGATTCTGTCTTATCTTCTAAAATTAGATATGATGACTACTTGTATACTCATATTTCAATACATCAATACACTTACATTATATAAAGTCCTCAAGATAAGGTATCTGTGCTTTTCTGACTTCATACTCATACATATTAGACACTGTGCAAGAAATTGACTAAATAGCTTTTGCAGAGAGAGTCTGAATTAGATGTAATTGAAAGAATATTTTTAATGAAGATGAACAGCAATGTATTTAATTAGTAAATGACTTTGCATTCATTGTTTTAAAATAAGATCTCAATCTCTTTCAAATGAATTATTCACATCTGCTAGAATTCATCAAACATCAATGTTTTATAGCTTTTGATCTTCACTGTAAAAGATTGAAAATAAGTGTTGATTAAATTTCTTTTTGATGCTTTATTGTGAAGTATAATGTGAATCACAATGTATAAGAGATCTCAACTTCTTTCAGAAACATTGTAAGCTTAATATATGCAGAATGTTTATAAAAGTTAAATTTAGTCATGTTCAGCACTTTAAGAGTCTTCTATGATGAGATGATGCTGAACATTCAATGTACATATATTAAGACTGATTTCTTCTGATAATTTCTAATTAACATCTCATTAATTCTTCTTCAACATTCTGAGAACAAGATTCAGATCATTGTCAGTTGACAGACTCAAGTTAAGTAAGAAAGCTGAAATAAATTGAAAATTCTAGAACAGTCTTTAATTTAAGTGAAGATATACATTGTGCTTGAGTTCTCAATAGCAGATTGAGAAAGATACATGATTGCAGTTATAACAAGAAGCAGATCAGAAATATGTAAGTAATGATGAGTTTAGCTTGCAATCTTTGTAATACAAGACTGCAAGAAGAAATGACAGCTCAACTTTCATGTAAAATAAATAATTACTACATGACTCTTTCAGCAAATGTTCTTTCTGTATTCTTGAGTGAAAAGAAACTGATTAATTAAGATTGATCAAGCTTTTCTGTCAAGACACAGTTAGAAGACAAAGATTGATCTGTAAGCTTCATTATTGATGAGTTGTTAATGACTTAATATCAGAAATAACAAGACTTGATGAAGCAGCTATTGAGTGCAATACAGAGCAGCTAAATAGAATGTATGAAAAGAATATGAATCTATAATGATGATATTGAATGCTTTAATCATAATTATAAAGTAAATTTACAATTCTTTTTTTCTTCTCTTTCTCTATTCTTCATTTCAATCTCTCATCTCTCAGTCTCAGCTCTTCTGAAATCTAGTTCTCAACATGTTCTGATATTACAGAAGAATATCATCACTTCATATAAGATGAAAAGATAGATTATCAAAAATTTAAATTTCATTAATATTAACTAATGATCACAGCTTCAACATGTGCTTTGTTCTTATTATTCATCTCATATTGTAACTCAAAAAATACAAAAGATCAAGTAATCTTTTCAGTTAAATTCAAATTAAGCTCTAAAGCTAATGTCAGTGAAATCATTCTTAACTGAATGCTGTCAATATCTGCAGAGAGACTCTTTCTTTAATTATATCAATTATATCTTCTTCTTATCATGATTCAGACACATTTAATGACAATTTTATGAATAAGTCTTCTTCATATAACTCTGTCATTACAGTTTCTTCACAAGAGTGAAGACTGAGATTTTAGTTTTGTGTATATGTAGCAGAAATGAATGTGTGCAGAGATTTAAGTAAAAATTTAATTTTATAATGACTCATTTTACAGTTCTAAAATGTAATAAAAGCAAGCTAATATTTATTTTATCATTTTCTGATATAAATCTGTCTGTTTCTATTTCATAATACACAGTTAATATACATCTACAAGTTTGCTATTCAGAATGTTCTACATTTAATTACTTCTCAACAGATAATATTTGTAACAGCAAAGACATCAATATCTAAGTTAACTCTTAACTTTTTTGCTGTGTAACAATCTTCTTATAATCATTTATCAAATCAATCTATGTACTTTCTTTAAGTTCTACATTCTCAATCACAGACTTCTCTTCTGTCATATTAAAGTCTTTAATGCTATCATTAATCTGAGCCTCAAAGTCTGATGAGTACTTGCAGTTCAGAAATAAATAGTAATTATTTTCTTTAAACAGTCAGTCAAGCTCACAGTTGTTGTCTCTCAGTTTTAAAGATGAACTTTACAATTTTGAATTCTGATGATGATCAGTGAGATTGCTTTGTTGATTTGTATGTGTAGTATTTATCATTGCAATAAATTAAAATGTAAATCTCTGCTTAACACAAGAATCTTAGTTTGTGAGCTTTCTTAAGACAGTTAACTCTTCTCTTCTGAAATCTCTTTCTTGTCATTCTCTTCAGATTAATCTTTGACATAATGAATTTTTTGTTGTCTTGAAGTATAGCTGTTTTTGTAGCAGAAAAAGAGTTCTTTAAATTGAACATATATAGTATTTGTAGATCATATAGCTAATTATGTGCAGTGATAATGAATCATCATTCTTTAAAAATAATAACTGACTTGCAGAGAGCTCTCTTTTCAATGTCATGCTACTGCTTAATTAAAGTTGCTGTCTGAGCTTCAGAGATGACTTCTTAGTGTATATTTAAATTTTAAATGTTATTTTGTTCTTCTTCATTTTCTCAATATATCTCTTTAAATAATTTAACTACTGCTTTCTGCCCTTTATAAAACTAACTTATGTTTACTTTATCATCATCAGTGCTGTATTCATTCTTCTAGTACTATATTACACAATTTTGAACTTATTTTGCATTCTACAATTTCATACACTTCACTTCATTCTGAAGCATCTAGTGTATGCAGTTATTCTTTGTTGATGACATTTCTTGAGGTCATGAACACACTGATATTTGATTTTACAGTTTATTCATTGAGATGTCACTCTGAGTTGCATCAGCATCAGAATTAGAACATTGACTCAGACAGATATTAAAACTGATATTCTCACAGTTATTCAGCTAATGCTGCTATTCTTTGAGAAACATCTTAATTTTGCTGCTGACTTGCTTGAAATGCTGTTGCTTGTGTATTGACAAGTTCATGATTTCATTAAAACTTCAGTCTTTGTGCTGAGCTTGTTTCATGTACTTGTCATTGTGATCACTGACTTAGGCCTTTTTTTTTAGAACAATCTTCAGCTTTATGATTTCATTGTATGTCTTACTCACTGTTGAATTTGAAAAAGAAACTTATATTAATTTAAAGTGACATCTCATTAACATTGTTGCTTCTTCTTATCTTCTTACTGTTTTGCAGACTCTCTTACAAGTTATTTCTCAAAATGCATTAGCTGTTGATTCTGATCACAGTGTATGTCTTGTAACATCATCTCTCAGTTAAGAAACTTTTTGCACAGATATACATTCTGATTGCTGCTGAGCTATTCTTTAAAGTGATGACTTAATAAGTTCTGCTTATTGTATTTTGTAACTTGATTTTTGATCATGTCTTTGCTTAAGCAGATGTGACTTAAGATAATAACATAATTAAGATTGATCTGACTTTATTACAGCTTTGAAAAATATGAACAGATTAATATGTTAATCTTTGCATATCATTAATTAATTTCTGATCATTTCTGCAAAATCACTCATTCATAATTGTCTTATAAACTAAAGAAACAGTATCTGACCTGTTTCTTCTTACAGTCTCAAAAGCTGAATTCATCATGAAGTTATTGCAATATGCTTGATCTCACATTGATGATTTAACAGAAACAGACTATCATCTTGCTTGATTTAATAATCTTTATGATCATATTCTGAATCTTAAAGATTATAAGAACATTATTATGATCATAACTGAGTTAAACATTGCTGCACAGTTATTCTATTTGAAGAAGCTGATCAAAGAGTATAAGAACTGTAATGTGTGAACAAGATGAATACATCTCATATAATAGATAGCAACATGAGATAGATGAATTAACTTAATTCTTATATATAATCATGATTTTAACACAGAGATGCAGATGATCAGACTGAAGCTGTGAATTTAGTTAATGAGATCTTAAGAGAAGACATCAAAGACAATAATTATATAAGTTTAATCTGTTCTCAGATAATGCAACAATGCAAGAAACTGATGTATTAGATTCTTTATATCTTGATTTATGTTCTAAAAGATTATTCTTATGAATTATCTTCAAGAAGTAAAGAAGAACATGAGCATCTGAAATATTATGATGACAGAGCAGATCTGAATGCTTTAATGATAAAATATGTAAATCAATGCAGAGGCAAAACACTTATAACTGATAAACTTATGTGTTCTGAAATTAATGTCAATCACTGACACTTTAGATCAGTTTTTGTCAGCAATGTTGTGCATGATCAGCTGTGAGAATTGACACAGAAGTATGTAGATGAGAGTGTTTAACTGCTAGAACTGAACTTTTAACTGATTAAGACAAGAAGTTTGTGATTATTATAAAGAAGAAAGACACAGAATCAGACTGTCTGACTGTAATTAATAGATAAGAAGATTAAAGATGAATTAAGTAGATCTTTATAGTTACTTGAAATATACTTAAGCATTTATAAGTATGCACTTTAGAATTCTACTTTAGACAGTAAATTTTAATAATTAAGAACTGTACTATGTGCTGATGCATCATCACTGAGATTTGTATCAATCAGAGAAGCAATTGATGTTCTAGATCTGCAGAGTAATGCTTCAGACTTTACACTGTCAATAATGAAAGTAGTTTGCAAATGCAAATTCTTCATATCTGAATGCTATCTTCTGCAACATAGTGACTCTCACTATTTACAATTCTTACTCATTCAAGGTTCACCTCACAACTTCTTTAATATCTAAAATTCTTCATTTTTGACTGTGAAAGACACAAACAAGGTTGCTGCAATTCTTCATATTCTTAAATGATTGTCATAATGATGAGTAACCTTGTCAGACCACAAGATATCTGAGCTTTTCACAAAATTAACAACAATTTAAGATTTAATTCACTTCTTATTTCTTCTTAGGCTTCACAAAGGCTTGCTGAACAGAATGATGAGTGAACAATATAACAGACAGATTGTTGATATAAATTGATGTAAAGTCATGAATCAGAAGTAATTATATCTGCAGCAAAATCATTTTAATTAATAATTCTTTCAGTGTTTAACTCTGTTTCTCAGATCTATTCTTTCTTGAGCTCTGCTCAAAGTCTGTTCTTATTTTTCACTCTGAAATTGAGTAATATCTGTTCTTGCATCATCATCATACATCAGATACAGTTATCAATGAAGAATCTTTTAATTTACAATTTCTTCTTCTGTCAATGATCACTCTGAGTGCTCTGTAGACTTGTATGTGTAGTATCTGACACAATAATATGTAAGAACATATATGTCTGCATTATATATGAAGCTCAGCTCATGCACCTTCTTAAGCAGAACTTTTCTTCAGTGTTTAAATCTTTGCTGCAGCAATTCTTAAGAACTTCTTCTTCTGACTATGTGATTTTGTGACATACTTGAAGAACAGAGTTTAACAAGAAGATATGTTGAGATAGAAATTCTATGAATAAGCACAATGCTTAAACTCACATTTGTCAGCTGTGCTGTTATGTTCTGACCAGAGATTTCTCTGGTATAGAGGCTAGAGGTTAGAGCTTGTGATATAAGAGGGTTTCAGGCATGCTGGGTTAACCAGTAGCTAGTAGTATGCTAAGTAATGATTGCACTGAACATGATCATTTTCATAGGGGAAATGATTCTGCTATATAGTAAGCTTGCTCATCAGTGCACACCTATGCAACCTGTCATGCTCGTCATGCTGTGCTCATTCTGCTCACCTTGCACGCTGTTGAGCCCATTGTGCTCATTGTGCTTATACTCAGATATATGCCCTTGTCTTGGCAGCTTACATACTGGTTGCACCAGTAGTCCTTTCCAGAACTATGATCATAACATGTGCCTAATAAAGAAAAGTAGATCATCTTAACTTCTGTGTATACTTCTTTAAGTGAAGTTATGTATATATATTTGTGATACATCTTAAGCTGAAAATGAACTGTGCTTAATTCAGGCTACCTTACAGTGATGATGTCTAGTTGAAGATTTATAAAAGATATACACATGATGAATTGCAAATCTTCTCATGATAGTTAATGATAATGAAGATCTACTGCTCAACTTTAGAGTGAAAGATGAAGCTTAGAATGACAGTGAGTCATCATTATACTTTAACTTCACTGTGTAATGAAAGCAAGATGATCATGAGTAACACATCAACATTGTGTATAAGTTGACAGAGCAGTCACACAGTAAATTGTCAGTTTTATTTAAGCTGTTTTCATCTTATATCTGTACTGTAGATGACAGCAATCTCTTAAGAGCTTCTCAGTTACTGATTAACAGCACTGTCATTCAGATTCTATCACTTATCACTTGAGACTGATGAATTCATTTCACAGAAGACACAAAATTAATAATGTTGTACTGTAAAAAAGAAGTTAGATCATCTGATCTTGCTGAGCTCTTCAATAAAATTGATTTGATCAGAAATGTGCTCATATTTCTTTAAAACTGTTAAGAAAATTATATTAATAAGCACTGTGATCTCTGCTGATGTTCTGATATGTCTTTGAATGTGAATCTAATGACTATTAAAGAAAAGAATGAAGATCTTTATCTTTATCTCACTGTCTGATCTGAACCTCACTTGTTATAACTCTATCTCATTATCATTTATCTTTCACTTCAGTGCCTAATAATTTATATCTTACATCTGCAACATCTAAAGCTGTTCATACTCAAGATCTCATTTCACTGCAAATGTGCATAAACAATGTTCTGAATGCACAGTGACAGCATTGTTGAGACAGTAATACTGAGTTGCATCTAAATTCTTAAACTTCATCATCTTTCACTCTTTGTAGTTCTTAATCACATAGTGCTTTGTCAGCTTTTGAAGAGCAGAAACTACAATGATATTCAGTAGTGATCTTTTAATTAAGAGAGAAAGAGATAAATAATGATGTTTATGCATACTGTAAGATTTCAAGAGTCAAAATCATTAAACTGTCATGAAAAATGCATTAATTATCTCATTTCTTTTCATACTCATTTCATTCACTTTAAGCTCAGCAATTCATTCAATCTGAGTCTTCAACATATGAATTAATTGATTTCTCTGAAAAGCTAGATTGTACTTAAACTGCTTGTTAATATTGTTCTTCATAATCTTAAGATGACAGTTCATGTTGATGAGATGACAGTTCATGTTGATAAGATGTTCATTGAGATCTTTCAGATGTCTATTAACTTTATTGAGGTGTTTATCAACATTATCAAGGCATTCATTAACTTTTTCAAATCACTTATGAACATACTGAAATTCAAGGTCAATCTTGAACTCAAAGATAATCAGATCACTCTGTATCTGTTGAATGCAATGATTTGTATTATCACAATCAACATATATCTTATTAATAACTGTACTCAAGAGATCAATAGCTTCATTAAAGTATTGAGATACATTGATCTTAAATTTAAAAGATGTTACAGATCAAGTCACAGTGTTGTCAGATGCTCTGAAGTGAAATGTGCAATAAAGATTGAGCACAGCAATAAGAGATAACACATTTATTGATGAGACTGTTGCTATCATCTTTGCTGTAATAAGCAGAGTCTTTGAGACTGAGATGAAGTTTAAGCAAGGTGTGAAGTTTGAAGTTGACACTGTAAATGGAAAAGCAGTGTCTCATTGTGCAAGCATACATCAGATGATCTTGCTCAAAACAAGATTTTATTAAGGTACTTTGTATATATACATTACTATTAGTGTTGTATGAATTCAATTGATAATATGAAAGATTATCTAGAATTATATTATTAATAGAAAAAAGACTTAACTGAACATTTTCTCAGATCTCTCACTGTTGTTTACATCATCATCTACATCATCACTGTTCACCTTTCTATACTTCTTGTCAAGAGCAGCAACAAGAGCCATGATGAGAACAGTGAGAACAGTAAGAAGAGTTAAGTCAGTAAGATAGATATTAGCTACTGTGTATATACATTGATTATAAAAGTTTTTTTCAGCATCAACTATTCAAGTCTTCAATGCAGTTGCATGAATCAGCAAAGTCTTTTACTCTTAATTTATAAATTAATCATCTCTCTCTCACTCTCTGTCTGAATCTCTCAATCAGCACATCATCTTTATTCTTATAACTTAAAGCTTATCTTAAGAATCTGTCACAATCAAAAAGAAATGAGTGTCTCTAATTTGACATTATGTCTTTAAATCTTCATTATGAATGTTCTGACTCTCAGATCTGACTTGTGAACTGTGACTGTATGATTAATGAAGTAATTGAGATTTAGAATGATCTTGTTGCAAGATGATATTGAGCATAAAAATGTATCTATTTAATACTGAAAGTAAATCATGCAATAATGATTGTGTAAGTTAACAATGATTGAAAATTGCTGAGTCTGTAAACACTGTGAATTCTTAAAGCAGAAAAGACATGTATGAGTGATGAGCTGCTTCTGCACTTGCAGAATTATGTATAGAATGATGACTTCAGTAATCTTAATAAGTTAATTACATTGCTCAGGCCTTGTCATTTTAATTGCTGATTGAGTTAATTGAACATGAACATTAAACTTAAGAATGAGCTTTAATGAGCTATTGTAGAGCTTGAAGTCATGAATAAGAAAGTTAATGTTATGCTTAAAGTTGCTGAAGCTTCATTGATCTTTGTCTTCTGACTGTGAACAGAGATGTAACATTGTCTTTATTATGTTAGTGAAAGACTCATTAGTTACTGAGAGAAATAAGTTGATAGTCAGTCAGTTGCAGTTAGTGATGACATGTTTGATCAAAGCAAGTAACTAAGAAGATAGTTTCTTTTTCTTAAGTTGTGCAATCATATGATTAAGATTTACAGTACTATAATAGTGACACACTGTTTCTTTCAGGGCTGCACACTCTTTCTGCAGCTTTATGACTTGAATTTATAAACAAAGTCACTTATACTTAATGTTCTTCAGCAAGTCAGCAATCTATTTATAGATGCTGTAAATTAAGTTGATCTTTTTCTAAAGCTTAACTATTGTCTGCTCTGCACTGATAATGTCTGAATGTTAATGTACTGAAGTCTGTTAACTGTCTATAAGACATCTTAAAAGATTAAAATCTCAACATAAACAGAGCTTTTCAATCTCTTTAATTATGTTTAACATAAAGTCATGTCTCAGAAAAGCTGTCTGCACATTAGCTACAATATGTGAAGATAAGTAAAACTTCAGAAATGTCTCAGAATTAAAGTGACTGTCAGGTTGAGTCAGGCTCAGATTTTAGAACTTAACTTAACTTATTAAGCTTTACTTTGCAACTCAACTCAACTCTATGCAGAGTTGAGTTTCAGACAGAGTCAGATCAAGCTATTCTTGACAGCTCAGACTAAATCAGAATTAATTAACTTCTGTTATTAAGCAGCTTTATATTGGCAGCAGTTACTATTGCAACATTTTTAATTAGCATTACACACAACTCTTCTTGTTTGACTACATGTCTGCTTTATGAACATTATATATGAGCATTATTAACTTAATTATCAGATCTATTAAGAAGTGCAGTGCTCTATCTGCTTTCTTGACTTCTTTAATCTTAGCATAAGAGACTGATAGAGTCTTCTTCTGTCTTAGATGATAAAGCTTCTGCTATTCATTTAATCATACTCAAGTTGACTGCAGTCAACATCAATGCATTAGATTCACTAAATAGACAGATAACACAAGTACTCATTATTCTTTCAATAAGATCACTCATTCTCTACAGAGCAAAAATACATTGACTTATTAATTAGTTTTAGAATTCTTAAAACTTGAACAGAGCTTCTAAGTCAGATTAAGCTTCAATGTTAAAGTCTGACTCAGATTCTTAAGCTGACAATTGAAGCTCAACTTAACTCAACTTAAAAGCTCTGTTCAGATCAGGCTGAGTTAACCTGACCTGATGATCACTTTACTTAGAATGAATATAACTGAGAATTTGATTTCACTGTAATTCACTGACATCACAATCTGTCAAGACAGTCAGTCAGTCTTGCTCTTTAAATTAAAGACTTAAGAAAAGAGATTCAGAACAGATTTATTAGCTCTGTTTTCACTTCTTACTGAATGCAGTACAGATAAAAAGACTATTTAAAATCAACATTTTAATTCAGTCTTCTGATTTCATATGAAAGAACAATGCTCAACATGACTCTAACTGAATCAACTGTCACATTCTTTATGATCTGCTGAAAGCAATAAAAGATCAATGTATTCAGTATATTATTCTAAAGAACAAATCTGATAATGATCTGACTATTTAAGCAATAAAAGCTGTACATAATGTAAATTATCAGGTCTGCATCAATCAGCCTGAGATGAAATGCATTATTGACAAAGATGATTGCTGTAAAGTGAATGACAGAACACATAACAGAACACATTTGATTCTTATAGACTGTAATTTATTTTCTGTATATTTTTGTCAGTGCATTCAGTTCATGACTCATTGATCACTCTGAATGTGCAGTAAGACTTATGACTTATTTTACTTGTGTTTATTCTTGTTTAAACAGATTCTCATCTTTAAAATGAGAAATAATGATCTCTGTTTAAGCTGCAGAAGCTTGAGCACAAGATCTTTATAACATAATGTAATATTAATGTTGACAATTTCTGAACTGCTACTCTTAACTATTGCATCAAATCTGAATTCAGTGTAAATCAAAAGCAGAAGCATCACTGCAAGCTAAATGTGCTTCTGCTTCAGATTGTAAATCTTGATGTTAAATATTTAGTAATAATAAAGCACTTCATAAAGAGCAGTGTAATCAACAATGTGCTTTTTTCTGTTGTCTTAAATTAGATTATACTTGTTGCAGAAGTTCTTATGCAAGTACTGATTATCTAATTAGTCTCAATGCATATCTCATGAGAAGTCAATCATAAAGTAATCATCAGATCAGATTAACTCAGTCTGACCTGAACAGAGCTTTTAGGTCAGATTGAGTTGAGCTTTAATTGTTAGCTTAAGAGTTTAGATTAAACTTAAACATTGAAGCTTAATCTAATTCAGAAGCTCTGTTTAGATTTTAAGAATTCTGAGACTGATTAGTAAGTGAGCTCTTGAGACTTGACTTAAGAATAAAGATTATGAGCTTAAAGATTACTGATATATGAGTGTTATAAGTAAGCATTATATATACATAGTTGAACAGCTTTCAATTTAGTCTATTTATTTACTACATTGAGAGTTAGATATTCTCAAAATAGTCTAGTAATGATTGCTTCAATCTGCATCTTTAGATGTGATGTTTCAGTTATGCATGTATCTCTTAATAAGAGATATGTTCTTGTGCTGAATGATAATCTGCTTTGCATAAATTGCAATTAAATTGACATCTGCATCCTGTTAGCTGATAGATGATAATTACTGTACAGTTCATTAGATATACTTACTAAAAAGATAGAGTGTACTAGTCAATGTATTTTTGCTCTGTAGAGAATGAGTGATCTAATAATTAAGTTAATAATGCTTACATATAATGCTCATAAAGCAGATATGTAGTCAAACAAGAAGAATTGTGTGCAATATTAATTGAAAATGTTGCAATAATAGCTGCTGTCAATATAAAGCTGCTTAATAACAGAAGCTAATTAATTCTGATTTAGTTTGAGCTGTCAAGAATAGTCTGACTTAATCTTGTTTGAAACTCAACTTTACACAGAGTTGAGTCAGATTGCAAAGTAAAACTTAATGAGTTGAGTTAAGTTCTAAAATCTGAGCCTGACTTGACCTGATGATCACTCTAGTTAATCAGCAGACTTATCATGATAACAAATTTCTTAACATTCTTGTCAACAACTTTTCAGATCTTGTTGTAATACAGCTGTCACAGGATCTTTCAGTGACTTTTGAAGATGTTGAGATGCTGTGTGTGTGAGTGATGACTGCAATATCACATCAGATAGCTCTTAAAGACTGTGACATCACACTTTTTAAGCAGCTTCACAGAATCCTGACACAGAATGACACAATAATTAAGATCAGAAGTCAGAGAATCAATTAGCTGCAACAGATTGACACTTTGAGCAAGCTGAAAGCTGAGAAATAAGAAAAGAAAAGAAAAGAAAAAGAAAACAATACTGTTCTCATTGTTTTATGACTGTGATCTGCAAGACAATCATTGTGTTCATCAGATCATGCTGCATCTTCTTTAAATCAAGCTTCTTGAGAGACTGTTGAAGTTTTAATAACTCAATGTTAAATACATTAAAATCAATCTCAAACTCAGATTCACTGTTTAAATTGCTGTCTGTCTTCTCAGAATATGCATTCTAAATTTTAAAGAGACTCATGATGCACTGTAACAGCACATCACAATTTATTTAAAGTTAACTTAATGAATTCTGTTCAATGAGCAGTGAAGAACACAGAAACAGATGACAGATAAGATTACAGAGAAAAGCAATGAAAGAGTTAAAGTAGAAGAAATGATGTAGAGTGAAGATCTATAAGAGAATGAGAATGAGAATGAGCACAAAGAGGCAGATGTAGATCTTATGTGAAAGAGAAGGTGATTTGAGGTTCTTATGTCATGAGAATTTGCAAGAATGTAAGATAAGACTTGATCAGAAAGACACATTGTTATGATATATGCAGCAATGACTTTTCTGCTCATTGCAAATGAGTCAAAGTTGAGTTTAAGATGCAGTGCTGGTGAATCTGATATGCAATGATACATATGAAACTCATAAGGTAGTGACAGTAAACAGAAAGATTATTACAACATCAGAGAAAGCAGAATATTACAGTGTTTTTGTTGATGTGCTGAAGAGAAGTCAGAGGTGGAGGGGGTGGCAGCAGAAAGGTGTGAAGAGGGGAGTTGGTGAAGAAGGGCGGCAAAGGGACGCTAAACCTCACTGGGCGAGCGATCCTGTAACGGGGAATTCGGGCGCACCGAGATTCCGTGACTTGAGGTAAGTTTGTCCGTTCTACTCGTCTACATTGTGCACAATTTTCACGTTGTATAGCGGTCATCGACATGTGGCCTTGAAAGTGTCCACCTTTGTGAAAAGATTCCCTGATTCAAAATACCGAGAGCTACGCATTTACGAACACCTCAATAAGGTCAATGTAGCACATCCAGGCCGCTCTCTAATCCGTGACCTCTACAAAACTTTCGAGATTTCTGGACCGCATGGGTCTCATCAATGTCTTGTGCAGCCACCAATGCATATGAGTATCGATGATATGATGGAAACACATCCTGAACCGCTTACTGTACCCCTTTTGAAACTGGTGCTGAAACGACTGCTGACGGCTCTCGACTTTCTTCACACAGAAGCCCATGTCATACACACAGGTACGGGTTATCTACTCCAAGTAACGTGACCTCAAATCAACATCGATGTCTAGACCTGAAGGCAGATAATCTCATGCTCTCAGTGGAAGATGAATCCATGTTCGAATCTTTCGAAAAGGAAGAGGAGGAGGATCCAAGCCCGCGAAAAATAATCGACGAAACGCGGTCAATATATCAGTCTCGCAGTCTGCCTAAGCCAAGGAACGGAAGATGGGGACTGCCAGTGCTTTGTGATTTTGGAGAGGCGAGAATTGGAAAGATACAAGAGACCGGTCCTTTTGTGCAACCGCATATATATCGGTCACCAGAAATCGTATTCGAAATGCCGTGGGGTTCTCCGGTAGATATCTGGAATGTAGCTGCCTTGGTAAGCCTTTAATGCTTGAATCAACGTGCAAAGCTTTTCTCACGATATGCCAGATTTGGGACCTCTTCGAAGGCAAACATCTGTTTCACCATCTACTAAACAAGGACGACATTTATGACCCCTTCAAGCACATGGCCCAAATAATAGGATTCATCGGTCTTCCGCCCAAAGAATTTGTACGACGGAGCGAGACAGCAGCGCAATGTTTCGACACAGAAGGTACGTTGGGATGTTCTGCGAGAGCGAAGTCATCCACATTGTTGACTTGTGTGGCATCAGGAAACTGGGTCGCTGAAAAGCATGCAAAGATTCCTTCGGTGTCGTTAGAAGACGTGGAGACCCGGCTTGAAGGGAGCGACAAGATGCTCTTCCTCCAATTTATCAGATCCATGCTGAGATGGCTCCCAGAGGAGAGAAAGTCGGCAAAAGATCTACTGGAAGATCCGTGGTTGAATAGACGAGGCCTTTACTGGATTATAATTCCTAAAGCGGCTGATGCATGGACGGCTCGCTCTATGTGACAAAGTGGGTGGTTTTGGTGTCGATGATCTTCTCCGCTCTGCTTTGTTTCGGAGTGGCTTACGAATTCTGACACCCCCTGGTGGTATGAAATGAGAGGATCCATTTCCCTAGAGAGTTTTTGCAACAGAGATAGAAACATTATTAAAGGTCGGTGCAGCATTCAGTTGACACGCGATGATGATATTTTCACCGAGGGCGTACTCCAGGGAAGAAGACTAGAGATGGCTTTGCTTGAATCAGGAAAAATCCGCGTCACGAACGTACTGACACGACTTATCTTAGGTATGAAGGAAGAAAATCCTGACGTTATCGAATGACAACTCAACGTAGCCCTGTGATTACGCCTATCCACAGAGAAGAAGCATGAATGAGAACGAGAAGCAACAAAAGACAAATCGAAGAGATGGATTGTGTGGCGGGAACGGCTCCTGGCGCACCCGGTCGACCCTGACCACGCTTAGGGCTTGACTTAGAGAATAAGGCGCTCTTGTGAAGAGATACTGCATCTACAACGAAGGCGGCAGGGTGCTTAGCAACAGCGTCTGCGCTACAAATCAACCCAGGGGGCAGAGCAAGGTCTTGACCAACCTATGGCATTATCATTACAGCCAATGAAGCAATGGGAGGAGCGACATGTGAATCGGATGATGGCAATACAGGAGCAAAGCAGAGAAGAGAAATGGTGCGCTGGTTGCCCGAGACAGTTCTGACGGGGTATAGTTGACTGTTGAGAACCATAAGAGAGTGATAGCGCAATCGAAATGTTTCATTACAAGCTTCACCCTCAGTCCTTACTCTCATGCGTCATCCACCTAGCAATCTTGATTCTTAAAACTTTCTCTCTTACTACCTTACTGTTCAGTCTCATGGTGTCCTCCAAGAACGAGTATTGACGATGTCCTTGGTAAAATCACCTTGCCCAAGAAAGCGATCACACAAGGCGTGACGCTGCTAAAATTCATGACACATCAAGTCCCTTCACTTCCAGTCCCTTCTCACAGGCCTTCACCTTCACGCTAACAAAGACATCATCCCCTTTCTGTGGCGCCATGACACCCAAACTCGGCGTCATCTCATCCAATCTCGGGAACGCTTGCGTGCCTTCCCCCGTCCCCTCTCCATCTCCCGGAGCCTCAGTCAATCCCACCTCAAACCTCTGCAGCGCCAAGGCCACGAATGCAAAGATCTCTTGCCGGGCAACGATCCGGCCGGGACAGTATGTGCTCCCGCCCCCAAATGGTCGATAGCTCGGATTGCGGCTGAGATCCTTTTGGCGCAGAAAGCGCTCGGCGTCGAAGCTGGACGCGTTCGGTCCGAATACGGACTGGTTGTTGTGAAGCTGGCGGTGTGGGATCAGCACTTTCCTCCCGGCGCGCAGGACCTTGCTGCCGAGGCGAGTCGGGGCGACGACGGCACGGACGGATGCAGAGGAGTTGCTGATGCGTAGGACTTCGTGGAAAAGTGCTTCGAGGCGTGGACATGTGGTTAGAAGGTAGGAGATATCAATTGGAGTGGTAGAAGTCGTGTTCAGGGCGGGGGCTGTTTCAGCACGAATGCTCGAGAGGAGAGAGTGGTCGTGGAGGAGATAGGCTAACATCCAGAAGCACAGTTTATACGCGTTTGAGTTCGCGCTAAAGGAAAGGGGTGGAGTCAGTGGCGATGCCCCAGGAACGGGAGGTTTACGGGGCGCTTACGCCCAATAAACCATCATGAGCAAGCGCGCCATATCCTTTTCGTTGACACCGAGCTTTCTCTGCTCATCTTCAATTGACTGGACCAACCACGATGCTCCTTGTCGCAGCTCCCTTGGTAGCTGCAGATAGGAGGTTAGCGCATCTATGACTTTGGCTCTTGCGGCATACATTTTCTTTGCTGCAAAGCGAGGGTATTTGTAGAACATCATCCAGCCGTCATCGTTGAAGTCGAAGTATGCTTGGACGATCTCCGGCTCAAGTTCAAGCAGCTTCTCGCCGAATAGAGCGTGCGTAACGGCGGTCACAAGAGTCTCTCCGCACCAGCTCAGAAGTGAAAGCCTCATCTCATTCGCAGTGGACGCTAGCACGTAGTTGCCGGTCATTGTCTCCCAACGCAGACACTTGTCAATGTATCCAGTAAATGTGGCGGTGAAGGTATCAAGTTCTTCTCCCGGAAGTAGCTGCTTGATGTACAGGTCTGAGACTAGGTGAACAAGAGGCTTGTGCAGTGGATTCGTTGAGCCGCCTTCGGCGGGGGCTTGCCACATTTTGTCCATCGCTGAAGATGAGACTCCAATGCTAATCATAAGGTCGCGCACACATACATCAAATCGAAGAGTTGTGGTGTTTTTGTAGGCGGCAGATACATCTTCAGGGAGAGTCAGGACATAAAGCTTCTCTCCGGCTACCGTGAGCGTATAAGGTTCGAGATTGTTGTGAAAGTACTCCCTTTACTTCTATCAGCCTTCTCCAGTGTATGAGAGCTGGTTGGGAATATGAAGCGCCTCTCGTAAGACCGCAAGGTCAAGACTGTCGTATTCTTACCGTCCAGATGTTAAAGTTCCATGAGCATCCCTGAAGAAAGCTACCGTGTGACCTGTGATAAACAATGTTACTCTCATCCTTGTTCGTTTGTTATTAATGAAGTGCAGACGCTCACCTAGCACTGTGGTTATCGTCTGGTCAGCATCCACAAAGAAAAGCTGATATGGCACTTCTCTACGTACCTGGTGTCCAATACGGCAGCTCCTTTGGCTCATCCGGGTGCAATATGGGAAGTATCGTGAAGGTCCATATACGCCACAGTAGCAACACGGCGAGAAGTGCGAGACTTATGGACAGTGTGGTAGAATAGGAGAGCAGTCTCTCAACGAGCAGTTGCACCGCGTTGAAAATCATACTTGGCAATGATATGAGAAATTAAACGAGATGACTAGAAAGGTGTTGATTTGTATTGTGCTAATCAGCGACCGCAAGCAAGCCTGCTCTATGACAGACTGACTGAAGCGTGCAAATAGCCAGAGGAGCGGGTGTCGAATCCATGGTGTATGTTGAGGGAAGGAATACATCTCATACTGTACTCCGTAAATTGTCAGCAGATCCAGATCCGACAGCATGATAGTACCTGATGATTCAGACCCAAAATCGATGCCAGTACCTAGGTATGATACGGCAGGACAGAAATTAATAGAAGAACAAGGTACCTACCTAGGTAGATACGGGTACTAACCTGGTCCATGCGAAGTCTACCTTACCTTACCTACAGGTAACTCAGCCTGACTTCTACCTAGGTAGGCTGCACGGCCGCTAATGCAAGGCATTCGGTCGACTCCTTCGTACCTTAGCTCCCAAGCTAGAACTACCAGGTACCTTATGAGGCACAGTAAAGGTACATACAGTACCTTAGGTACTTGTACCTTACCTTGGGAGATCTCAGGTGCATACAGTACATGTACAACGGCGCAGCTCCTTTGACTGCATTGCATACCGCCCCCCCTCGAAACAATGAGTCGGACTCACATATCAATTCGGGTGGGGCGATCGAGGTAGGGAGGACCATTTACTCGTAGCAATCTGGCTTACGAAATCTGGATGCCTGGAGTTTGGATCTCTTACGACCATGCATCCAGCTCAACACACTGTCAGTCACTTCAACACACGACACGCAGGACTAATACGGTCATTCGTGAGTGCTATGCCCGAGAGCAAGGAAACGATCGCAGAGCCAACTGCTGCCATCTCAGAGGAAGTATCGGCGTCAACAAACAGCAAGAGCTCGAAGGGTAATGCACCGGCAGAAGAAGCAATTGTGTCTCGTGACCCTGAACGATACCTCACCTCATGGCGATTGGCAGTTGTTATCCTCAGTTTGATTCTGGGGACGTTGCTGGTCGCCATCGATACCACCATCATTGGGGTCGCCATCCCGAAGATCTCCACCGTGTTCAAGGCGCTGGATGAAATCGGCTGGTATGGCTCTGCCTACTTACTCACAGTGACAGCCTTCCAGCCCACGTTCGGTAACATCTACAAGTTCTTCGACGTCAAGATAACCTACATGATATCCATCCTTGTGTTCGAAGGTGACGTTCCTCGTCGTACTTGCCTGCTTTTGCCCTCCCGGAGTAACGCACGCGTGCAGGATTCTAACACGTTGCGCTAGTGGGTTCTATCTTATGCGCCGCTGCTCCAAAGTCATCTGTTTTCATCCTCGGCCGAGCCATAGCTGGAGTTGGCGCAGCAGGATTGTTTCAGGGAGCTCTGGGGATCATTGGCTTCTCAGTGCCACTGGACAAGAGACCGCTGTACATGGGAATTGTGGTCAGCTCCTTTGGTTTTGCCGTTTGCTTTGGTCCCATTCTGGGTGGGGCACTCACAGATCATGCAAGCTGGAGATGGTGCTTTTGGATGTACGCTTTCTTAGTAACTACTGTTGGAACTGACGCTGACTTCACTAGAAATGCTCCTATCGGGGTCGTCGTTCTGATCCTGATTTTTCTCTTCTTGAAGCTCAAGAATGACAAGACTACCGCTAGAAGCTTGCCGCTGAGGGAGAAATTACAACATATGGACTTTGTGGGTGCCGGACTGTTATTAGCAGCTGTGTGCTGCTTGCTTCTTGCGCTGCAGTGGGGTGGAACCAAAAAGCCATGGGGATCTTCACAGATTATAGGTCTATTCGTTGGCTTTGGCCTACTTACAGTTGCGTTTGGCTTTGTACAGTGGAGACTTGGCGAAAATGCGACGATACCATTGCGGGTTTTGCGGCAACGATCGGTTCTCATGGGAGCTTGGTTCTTGTTCTTCCTTCAAATGTCAAGTTATACGGTGTGTCTCACAAAAGTTGGAAGGAGAATAAGGCTTGCCGACAGCTGACTCCCCGACCTAGGACAGCTACTACATCCCTTTCTATTTCCAAGCGGTCCAGGGTGTCTCAGCAACTACCAGTGGAATCAGGTTCATAGCATTAGCCGCTCCCCAAATGTTCGCTGTGATCATTACAGGCGCTATAGTTAGCAAGTCTGGACATTATGTTAGTGCGCATATCGCTCGTCATGTATAGACCATCTGCTGATAAGATTAGGTTCCTTTCATGATCTTGGGGGAAGTCATTTGCGTCGTTGGCACCGGCCTCCTCACTCGTATCGGGTTAGCGACATCTACAGTAGAATGGGCGACATTTTTGGTGATCTCTGGGTTAGGGCTTGGCATTGGAATGCAGCTGCCGTACACTGCTTTGCAAGTAGTTCTAAGGCACGCCGTTCTCCATTTGCCTTTTGGATATAACGATGACCCTTTCCAGTGAGAATGACGTGCCTACGGGGAATGGTTCGTGTTCCCTAGTTCTGATGGATGTCAAAAGGCTACCACTAATTTGCGAAGCCATAGCGGTTTTCTCTTCACAGCTTGGGGGGTAAAGAGCTGCTAGTGGGCAACGATTATCCAGCAACTACTGACTTGTCGAACAGAGCCCTAGCGATATCCGTGGGACAGAGTATCTTCGTGAACAGCCTCCAACGGGAGGTTCCCCAACGAACGACGGCAGTCTCGGCACAAGCGGTCATCTATGCTGGGGCGACGAACCTCACTACGCTGACAGACTCCGCCACGGTCTTGCAGATGCTTCGGAGCGCATACGCGAAGGCTGTGACGAACACCCTCAGATTTTCTCTTGCAGCTGCGTGTGTGGCTATCCCGTGTGCATTATTCATGGAATGGAAAAATGTGACGCGAGAAGCGAAAAAGAGGCAACAAGAAGGCAAGGTCTCAAAAGATGCCGGTCATGCGTCATGTGCATAGCCCTGAGTATATCTTGGGAGCCACTGGTGGGTGTCTGGGTAGATTCGACCTCTCCCATAGTTGGACCCCAAGAGATCGTTATCGAAGTATTATGTACATTATTGCGCACTGTATGTGCACGCTACAGGGACAACTGTCAGGTTTCGAAAAAGCATACTCTGGATCCCTGCTGATTGGGATGATCCTTGAGAAAGTTTGGCGGGAACAAAAGACTTGTACTGGTACTCTCTCCCGCTCTCTAGGCTTCTAAGACTCACTCTATGTGTAAAGCGCAGCTTAAAGTTCAGTTTGGCATAGATATTTTACGGTAAGGGTGCTTGTTCCGACGGCAAGGTATGCAAGGCTTACTTCTACGCAACCAATCGTTAATGATAATGCTGTGCAGGTCCATTATTTGTGTGGTTAACCCTCAGCCTTGCGGCCATCGGTAACTTTTCTTGGGTATTATTGTGCTAATGTACTTAGAGGACCTCAGTCGTCACACCTCATCAATAATAGATTAGCACAAACGTCCCTGGATGGTTTTCTACGCCTCAGCCAGCTTTTGGATCAGCTGTACTGACGGTCAAATATACATGATGGAGAGTGTGGGGGCCGTGTACTTGATGGCGGTACGAGATGCTGCTGGAGCCCAACTCGTTGTGGGAGACTGCGATACTTTCTTGATTTTCAAGAATCTTCGAAGATATTGTTCCTGCCCTTAATCAGGTCTAGATTTCAGGTTTATATCTTTTCTCGAGCTTTCCTCAGACTCTGAAATGACGATGCTTTCCCATGAATATTTCTCTGACCAGCAACGTTCCAACTGCTTTGTCATTGCCAAACTCTTCTTCCTCGTATTCTGGTTATGGAGAGTGCGGAGGATTTTAATGAAAATTCCCTGCGTTTCTGTACGTTGGAATCTTTATCACCTTTTATCTGCTTTCAGCTCCATGCCCTATTGTCAGGAGTCTAATGCAGAGCTATTCCCGAAGATTTCCGAAAGCAAGCTCTACCCTGCCTTCGTTGCAGATTTGCTCCAAGGCATCCAGTACTACTTTCGAGCGCCGACTTTGATTGCGAGAGCTTACGACAAGGCCAGTGTGACGCTCCCTATCTACTCTACTCCGATCTGACGTTCTAGTGCAGGCAAAAGGCGCTCCCTATGCAATAGCCACCACCGAGAACTATCAGATCTTTGTTTCCTCTAAGGAGCACATTCAAGAGTTGAGCAAGGCCCCAGAGCGAAGACTCTCTCTTCATGCTGTCGTCAATGATGTTACTATACTCACGTCTAGTCTCTGATACCGATAACTGATGATCAATAGTACCTTCAAGTCAAGCATACTATTCATGGCTTTGAGTTCCATAACGAAGGGGACGCAAACAGCAGCATTCCGGGTCAAGTTTTACGGAACCACCTGACCTCGAATCTTCGGGTCCTACAGTCAAAAATGCAACTGAAAGTGGCTTCTTACTTAGCAAGCGAGCTAGAAGGGAAAAAGAACGTGGACGGTAGATCTCTCTCTAGTACTGCGTGACATTAATGCGTCTTAATGATCTTCTAAACCTTCACAGGATGGACCAGCATCTCCACGTTTTCTATGGCCAAACGGGTTTGTGGGAAGACCAATGCTTATATCTGGTTTGGAGAGCACTTCAGTAAGCTTTCCACTGCCATCAAGAGAACGATGAGTGACTATCCACAGCAAGTAATCCGGACTATCTCAATGCAGCGATACAGTATGCGCACGACGTCGTCATCGCAGGCGAACTTTGCCGCTTTACGCCTAGACCCTTGATCCCGTAAGACCTTGGAAAGCCGAAAATTCAACACTTATGCTCATCCAATGTACACAGATACGTCGCCTCCATAACCCTTCGATCTACCGGTGCGTCAAGGACGCTGGTGAAGGCTTTGACTCAGTTGGTCGAAGAACGGTTGAGGAGGGATGACACCAACTACTACCAATTGCACCCCAAACCGGTATATACTGCAATCCTTGTGAGCAGTACCAGAACTGAATTGACCTCCTCGAAGCTCGACTGCGTGCAATGGGTCATCGACTCCTCACACCGAACGAGTCACCGTACGGTTAAAAGGATCGTTCAGGAGACGCTTGGTCTCTGGGTGGGCAGCGTCCGTCAGCTTCCCATGGTACGCAAACCTGTTCTCCTCACCGAGCTGCCTGCCCTGAACTCGAAGACAACATCACTAACACACCCTGACCTTAGACCCTCTTCTACGCCCTCCATGATCTTTGCAAGTACCCAGAATATATCGCCCCCCTCCGCGAAGAGCTCGAAAGCTTCTCAAAAAGCTCTCCAGCTGCTGCCGACGGCACCACCCTTAACTTGACCCAAACGCCCCGACTCGACAGTTTCCTGCGCGAATCCGCGCGCCTCAACCCTCTCGACGCCCTCTCCGTCCGCCGCAAAACCCTCACCCCATACACCATCTCCAGCACGCCCCACACCCACATCCCCGCCGGCAATTGGATCTGTGTCCCGCAATCGGCACTAATGCTCGACTCCGCGCACTACCAACACGCCGAGACATTCGACGGGTTTCGGTTCGTGTGCGCCGGCGAGGCGACGACGCCGGCAGGCCGGATGGGAACCGAAACGAAGAACGACACCGCTGGCGGGAGTCGGAAGGAGAGGGGCAGCAAGTTCACCGACGTGGACTGGAAGTTTCCGTTCTGGGGCCTGGGCAAGAGGGCGTGTCCGGGCCGGTTCTACGCTTCCGCGCTCTTGAAAGTCACGCTCGCCCGGCTGTTGCTGCAGTACGATTTCCGCCTCCCGACCGCGGCGGGCGACGGAGAACGGCCGCTGTCGTTTACGTGGCGTAGTGCTGTCGTGCCGAGGCAGGGAGTCAGACTCATGGTGCGGAGGAGGGGGAGTGCGCCCTGACGAACGAAGATAGCTTTTCCGTTTCTTCGTGCAGGCATGAGCCGCGGCTGTTGGTGACTGGAGCTCTTTTACATGACCGGTCCACATCTAGCTGTATCGTTCAGATCCAGGGCTGGTCCATGCCTTGTTGTGCATTTTGGGTCCAACTCGGGGGTGTTTCCAACACCGAGCGGGCGCGGGCAATGAAACGGGCAAGCGACCCCAGGTGCAGCGAGTCTTCTATCGCGACTTGATGTTTCTGCAGAGATTTTCAGCTCTAGAACTGACGACCGTCGATACTGTGATTGTAGGATATCTTGGCTTTCTTTGTACCAAGTAACAATGTTTCCTGCAAGTTATGGGTACATAGTCTCTCATCTTTCAATCTCAATCCCCAGTATCTATTATATATGTTTTGCCCTCCCTTTTCACCTCGAACACGATTGATGGGTATCGTAATACAACACAAAACATAGATGCATAGGAATAAAACTAGTCACGGAGTACTCTAGAGACGAACGAAGCCTCGAACAAAACTAAGAAGTGTGTCGAAGCGGTGTAGGCTAGGTATGTATAAACCCCACTGCATCAGTGGCCTAAAACATGCACCCTAGACGTCTCCCTTCAACACCCAACGAACCCTCACCCGGCCCGGGTCCGTCATCCGCAGCGTCATCCGAACCGCACTATCCTCCACCACGCTCTGGACCCTCTCCCGCGCCCGCGACTCTGTCTCGCCTTCTCGGAGGATCGGCCGCACGCGGTGCGTCCGGAACAAGGCGGCCATGACGGCGACGAATTCGACCTGAGAGAACTTCCGGCCGGGGCAGACATGGGCCCCGTCGGACCAGGGGAGGAAGGTGCCCCGCTGCGGCTCCTGGAGGGTCTCGTGTTCGAACTCGTTTGTGGGTATGCGGTCATGTCCGCGAGATGATTGGGGCACGATCCAGCGGGCAGGCCGCCACACGAGAGGGTCAGGAGACCAGTAGGAGGGGTGGGTGTGCAGAGCCAGGACTTGTGGGATGACCATGGTGTGGGGTGGAATGAGGTGCTTTCTGTATGAGATGGTGAGGGGTTGTGGTGTCTGGGCGGTATATTTGGGGATGCCGGTTACCGGAGGGTAGAGACGGAGGGTTTCGTGCTGGAAGTGAAACGAAGTGAGTGAGTTGTTGATGTCCGAGTGGGGAAAAGGTGGTGTGGTCTAATGGGTACGTGGTGAGGATAAGAGATTGAGCTTACCATGATTGCGAGACAACGCTTGAATTTTGGGAAGAGCTCCTCGTATGTCCAGGTCGAACTGCTTTGGTGCGTGGCAGCATAGTGCTCGATCTCTTCTCCTATCCAATCTTGGACCTCGGGATGAGCGGTCAGGAGGTAAATGCTGTAGGAGAGTATGTTGCCCGTTGTCTCGTGGCCCGCAAAGTTGTAGATGAATAAGTTCCCGAGAATCTCGTCATCCCTCAGACCTCCCTGATGGCTGGTACTTCTATTGTTGCTATTGTGCGTCACTATGCATGCTTCCTCTGATCCACGGACCAGAGAGTTCATAAGGTTTCCAGATCCCACTTGTTGAATAGATATCATGCGTCGCTCCTTTTCAAGCATGGTGGTCATATGACTTTTGAAGTCGTTCACGGCTTGAGCCACTTTGGCCCACTTCTTCGGAACCAATGGCAGTGTCAACAGTCGGTGAGGCAAACCGACCGCAAGCAACGTTTGATCCAGAATCATAAAGAGCGCATCTCGATAGTCCATCATGGTTGAGTTTGGGTCGGCGGGTTCCATGGCACTTTCGTATGAATAGGACGTGCCCAATCCAGCGCAGGTCAAGACATGCATTGACAATATTCTGGTATCCTTATCTGTGCTGTTGAAGCCATTTGTGTGTTGATTAGTCCACCATTCGAGCATACCTTTGGCTTGGCGTAGAGACTCGTCCCAGACAAGGCGGCTATTACGCTCGTTGAAAGGAGGGGAGGTGATCTTTCGGTGTCGTTGCCACTCCGGGCCCTCGAGCTATTGCAGTCTTTTCAGCGGGGTCTTGCAGACAGCAGACAGCAGACATACTGTATCAACATTTGGACCAAACAGCTCGAGCATCTCTGCAGTTGTGCACGCAATCATCAGCCATCTCGTTGTGAGCTGTGATACCTCGCACGCCTGACAGATAGAAAACTCACTGTAGAGACGAAGTGGTTTGATGAAATCGTTCCGTCGGGAGAAAATATCATTTGCAACATTGGGGTCTGCAATGAACAGCATATTTTCCCCTGGACTCACGTTGATCCACGCATCACCAAGCTCAGCATGCATCTTGTACTTGTCGTAGTAAACCCACCCTCTCACACTATACCTAGTAAAACCACCAAGCCCAAACGGCAAACGTTTGAGGAGGGGGAGCAACAGTTTTTGAGAGATGACCCACAGAGGATGCATAGGATCAACAGGGCTAACGACGAAGGGAAGGCCCGTCTTGAGGGCATTGTTGCGATTGGTAACAAGACTGATGACATGTTGTAGTAGCGCAAGCAGAGGTAAGATGAGGAGCACTGTGATGTATACCATGGTGCCAAAAGCATCAATCTTGCTATCTCCTGCAGTCGAACAGTAAAGGTGAAGTAGTGTTTACTACAAAGAAGAAACGATAGCGCACAATCTGACAGACAAGACCGCACCTAATTGAGCGGTGATCCTACAAGTAGGCTTCAACGGATCAAAGTATGTGCCACTACTGTTTTGTACCTGCAAAGCATCGGCACAGCAGAGTAAGGTATACAGCCTGTATCCTGTACGCTGTGCCACATTTCAGCATATAAGGTGCATGTACGATGCAGTGTGAATGCAAAGCAGCAGTATATATTACGGAGTATAATAATCGCTAGGTACCTACCTTAGGTACTTGTCAAGCATCTGAGCTACCTACCTTAGGTACCTAGGTACTGTAGGCGCTGAATACGGTAGCGTGTGCATTGCAAGGCTGAGCCTGGAACACGCCAAAAGTCAGCCCGCAGATCCCTAACCTTACATATCAGGTAGCTTAGGGACGTAGAGAAAGAGAAAACGCTGAGTACATGTCTTGATCCCTAATCATATTGCTGACCTATATTCGCTCCATGTGCAAATCAGAACACTCCAAGCCGAAAGACGAGGATACCCTATCCGTTCCTTCACTGCGGCCCATCATGCACCACCGTCTCAACAGCACTTGTGGCACGGATTCATACTTTGGACCCCATGTGGCACGACAGCCTTGATCATTTCCACCCCCACCTGGGTGCTACTCCCGCTGCTTGCGATCTTTCCCGACCCCATGTGGCACATAGCCTTGATGATGGCCACCTTCATCTGGATGCTGTCCCCGCTTCTTCCCCATCTTTCCGTCCAGTGGTTTACCGTTCATCTCCAATTTGGACTGTGAGGCACAATAAGGATTCTGGTGTCATTGCATTCAAACGCCCTGCTCGACGTTCACATAAGTCAATCTTCTCTCGCACTAATGGATCCCTCTCACATGGATCTTTCCCATACACCGTTCTTGAAGCCTCCGCCTGGCGTTGTACCCGAATTCGTTGACCCAGTCTCCCAGGCGCCAACCGTCATTGTTATCAATGTCGTATGGATCACTCTCATGCTCTGCTTCGTTGTGATGAGGATATATACCAAAGGTCGTATTCTTCGGAACTTGGGCTGGGATGACTGTAAACCATTTTCTCTTCCTGACTCGAGTCAGAGCAGGTTGGCTGATAGATCTCAGATACTTGTGTGTTGGCAGCAGTAAACACCGCTCAGTACACACGTCGCTCAGATGTGCCCTAACACAGTCTACACAGATAGGATCGATATGCCATACAGCTGTTGTGCTCGATTGTGAGTGACGATCCATTTTAGCATCTCCGCTCGATGAATACTGACTGCGTCATAGTACTACACCAAGGATTAGGAAATCATATGTGGGACATGCCTGTCACCAAAGTGACGCAGAAATTCGTCCGGGTAAGTCTACTATATTGGTCAGACAAGAAATCACCCATCACCATCTTGTCTAATGTCTGAACCTAGGAAATCAATGCTTTGAGCATCATTTACCCTGTCGTTATATTTCTGACGAAATTATCAATCCTCCTCCTCTATTATCGAATCTTCTCTTGCCATCAGATTATGAAGTACCTGATATGGGCTGGGATCATCTTTCAGTTCGTCTTTTACACATTCTACACCGCGGATGAGATCGTCTACGAATTTAAGTGTACCTCCGCGAACTATCTCTCCTCTGCATACTGCCGTTCGTCCTACATTCTACTGCTTCTTCAAGGGAGCGTCAACGTCGTAACCGACTTCTATGTCTTATGCCTACCCGCGGCGAGAGTGTGGAAATTGCAACTCCCGCTCCGGCGCAAGGTTGGTATCGTTGGTATTTTTCTGACCGGACTTCTGTAAGTCAAGACCACCTGAGCTGTCTGCCATCCTTAAAGCTGACACGTGCAACGAGGGCCTGTGTTGTGAGTGTAGTCCGCCTGGCTCTCTCCGCCGAGCATATCCGTAGCGCCGACATCACCTGGACCGCCACGCCGACGACGCTCATGACCTGCGTCGAAATCAACACTGGTATCATTGTCGGTTGCATGTCTACTGCACCCCTATTCTTCCAACATCACCGTCCGGCGTCATTTTCTCTCTCTTCCCTCAGATCCTATGGCTCCCGCCTCCTCTCTCGAATCAGGGATCCGTCGACTCCTGGCTTCAAGGAGTCTTCACCTGACCCCCACCAATCCATTGACAAACCACGCCTAAAAGATAACAGTCCGCTGACTCTCGGCAACATCACTACTACTGGACGACTGGGCCGGTGGAGGAACGAGCCTGATACTGGTGGCTGGGCGGTGCTGACGAACAAGTCCACGGATGGTGAACCTGAGGTCAACAGCACCATGCACACCATTGATGAACGCATGAAGTATTCTCATAGCAGCCATGAAGGGACTCATGAGCTGGGCGTATGACTCTAACCAGGCTCTGTGATTTTCACTAATCCGATAAGAGTTCACCATCTTCATGATATCGTTGGATTCTTTGTCAGTTGAGTGATGATACTGTTAGACTCCAGGATGTCTAGTAAATATGAACGAAACACAGTTGTTTTGACTTGGTATATAGGCTCCGATGTGATGTGTGAAAGTGCTTGTTGCTTTGTAGACTAAGATATGTTTGTTAAGGTATTGTAGAGATCCTGCTCAGAGATTCGGCTCAGAGTCAGATCTCACTGCAAGGAGATCTCACTGTATCGCATTTCATCATAAGTCTACTAGACATATAATTCCGGGCGAATAAGTATCATCAAAAAAAACATAGATCAGTCTGTCTTTGGTTTGATTGTCGATGACATTGAAATAGTGTTCCGGTAATTTAGTCTTCCGTAGGTAAAGTGGTGGGCTTTGACTCGGTGCATCTGAACAACGCGCAGGTGTCATGTATCTCCCCATCCAGACAAACGACCAGCTTGTTCGATGAATTATGTCTGGACACTTCCGTGGCGGTCTTCTTGCACCGGCCTACGAAGTGTTCAGTCAACCCTCCTGGATGTCCCGAAAGCCCTGTTCGGGATCCGAATGGGCGGAGGATTACCAAGATCACCAGGACGGGTTTCAAGAGAGTATCTAGCCTCAATTCGATCTTTACAGCTACAGACAAGATGTTTCAACAGTGGGAGCTCATTGTGGGCGAAGAACCGTACAACAAGTATAACAGCACAGAGCTGGCTCAGAGCCCAATATCATTCGAGCAGCGCATTCTCATCGAAACGTCGATTACATCCCAAACATCCAACAGCCAAACCACCGAAGGCCAAAATCCCGCAAGCTAGAAGACCAGCGGAATCAGAGGATATCGATCCCGACAAAGGTGTACGCTTCCGCAGTGAGGATCTGTCCGAGAAGGAAATCACGTCTATATTTGGGCCATATATCGACAAATATGAAGGCAATAGGATACTACGCATCCTTCACGGCCAACGCCTATCCGGTACTCTCGATCAAGGCCTCGAAGTGCCACACGCCAGTGCCTACGCTCAGAGTCTAATCGCCACGGGGTTGATATGGCTCCGTGCGCGTTATCCTGTGGACGAGGATGCTGCGATCGTGGCGCGAATAGAACGGGAGCAAGCGGAGGAAGAGAAGGAATTGCTGGAGGACGCGAGTAGACTGGGCATATTACCCCAGCAGACCACGGATAAGAGCAAGTTATACGGCGTCAGCGGACTGGATGCTATTCGGGAACATTATGAAAGTCAGCCGGTCGCGGAGGCGAAGTCGAAGGTGGGGGGGAACGGTGGTGAGCCGGGCAAACTAGAGCCTGTTCTTGAGAAGAGGGAACTCCGTATGTACTCACCTATACACGGTGATCGTCTATTTGGCACGACAGGGCGGTGCGTGGGCTGACTTTTGAAGTTGCTCGTGCCACAAGACGGAAGTACTGGTCGGAACGAGCGCTTATATATCCCGGTGAAGAAGTACCCAAGATGACCATAGTAAGCCACAACTTGCACCTTGTGCCTGAGATCAGAACTTACGCTGTCGTAGTGGCAACGCCTCGGGCCCTCCGCCGTCGTGACACTTGTCGTCGTAGGCCTGGCATTCCTATTCGCACAGAATGACATTCCACCTCCCAAATCCGCACGGCTATGGCCGGACATGCCTCCTGCAGCTGCCACCGTCATCGGTCTGATCCTTGCGAATTCAGTCATACTCGTTATGTGGAGGATTCCGCCAGCGTGGCGGTTCCTCAACAAGCATTTCCTGAGCACTCCCGTTTATCCAAGCGCCATGAGTATCTTGGGAAACGTGTTCTCTCACCAGCAAGTGAAACATTTCCTTGCTAACATGGTGGTGCTGTGGTTTATTGGCACGAAACGTAGGCTGTCTTCATTCCCGAAAGTCAATCTACGGTTTATGCTGAGATTTGCGTAGTACACGACGACGTCGGTCGTGGTAACTTTCTCGCAATATACCTCTGCAGCGGAGTCCTGGGATCATTCGCATCCCTCAGCTACTGTGTATTAAGGAGTGGGTTCCACGTATCGTCGCTAGGGGCTAGCGGCGCCATGGCCGGCGTCGTTGGAGCCTGGTGTATTATTAACTCCGAGTATATAACCTCACCCCAGCCTTCAAGAAGACACCACGCTGACAGTCAACCATAGCAAGCGTTTCTCGTTCATCTTCCTCCCTCCGGATTTCCTTCCCGCCTTTTCGTGGACCGTCATCTTGACTTTCCTCATATCCGTCGAACTCGTAGGCGCCTCCAGAGGATGGCACCGGCTCGACCACTGGGCGCACCTGGGCGGTTACGCGACTGGGATCGCCGGGGGAGAATGGTTGAAGTCTGAGCGCAAAGAGAGGCAGCGTTTAGAGGCGCAGAGACGGCAGAACTTGGGCATCTTGGGTAGAATCAAGGAAGGGCGCTTTTAGTGAGGTTACGGCTTCACCCGGGCGGTTTGCTTGAGGGCGTAGCTGTTACTTCGTACTACAAAGCAGGCTACAGTACGCCGGGACGATACTCTAATACATCACGACGTTGTTGCTCTGTACAACATTAGCTGCGGTCTCCGCATAGTGCACGTCTATATCACAACATTCAAAGATACCCCGCGCATCTTGGTCTTCCTCTTGATCGCAGGCCCCGAACCCAGTTATATATCGCAGCGAGCGTCTCCCTTCCACATACGACCACAGACTAAGGAGAACTGGGCATCCCGTCCGCTCTGCCATACATAAACCTTAGATCGGCGCATTAGTAGTTGAGTCGGTGACGACCAGCGAATACCCGCTGTTGTAT
>JAABVA010000248.1_pt1 | contig 70819 bp, 59 predicted proteins | sample 5560331 | NCBI WGS metagenome assembly JAABVA01 (sample SAMN12812661, study PRJNA571458) | rock metagenome | isolation source: Antarctica rocks | place: Antarctica: Victoria Land, Mt New Zealand sud | collected 2016-01-07
TATAACCTTTGCTTGGATCAAGGTTAGCAAAAACAATGAAGAAGTCAGCTTCCATCGAGTTAGTGATCCACATCTTTGAACCATTGATCATATAGCCTGACGAAGTCTTCTCTGCTTTCGTTCTTAAAGCGAACGCATCAGAACCTGATGCTGGCTCGGACAAGCAGAAGGAACCAACTGTCTCTGTAGCTAGTCGGGGAAGCCATTTCCGCTTTGACTCGGATGTGCCGTACTTCAGTATCGCCGTGTTGACCAAAGTATTGTGTACGTCTACCAGGACGCTGACACTGGGGTCGACTCTCGCTAGCTCTTCTATACCGACTATACCAGCGGTAAAGTTCATTCCTGCTCCACCGTACTCCTCAGGGATCTCAATACCCATCAGTCCCTGCTCGAAAAGTTGTTCGACCAGTGCAGGATCCATCTTCTCTGCCTCGTCCATTTCTCGGACCCTGGGCGATATAATTTCGGACGCGAATTTGGCAACAGACTCTTTCATCATGACCTCCGTCTCGGACATGTGGGAAATGGGCGTAGGGGGGACGGCAGATATGTCCATGACATCTGCCAGTGTCCGCCGAGGCGTGGTAGAGAGGGGACGAATACTGGTCTAAACGTAAGCCCTTAGAAGAGTTTGGCTAACACCATCCATAGCATACCATTGGGCTGGTCGTGATGCTGTCCGGGGGCATACTGTAGGGCGGGAAGATGAAGCGCGGGCAAGAGGCCGTAATGATTTTGCTAAAGAGGCCATAATGTACCTTGATACTGGGTGTGTTCTGTAGGCCTTCCTAAATAAACCTGTATAAAATTAACGCGAAATGTAGGATGTACCAAGGCGGTCGTCACATAAGTAGAGAATCGCCTTCAACTCGACCTCGGCGAATTGGGACGGGCGTTCTCGACCAATCAAAACAGGTGGCAAGTATATATGCTTCACCATGTGATAATGCCTTAGCTTTGGATACAACCAAGGACTCGTATACCTACCTATTCATGACACTTGTGGTCTGTGGATCGGTAGCTACAGATCTTAAAGGAGGACTGAGTGTTGTAGAGACAGCGCACAGCCACAGCCAAGCCACAGATGACGCTCTACCCCTCCTTCCCTGCACTGTTGACTTTTTAAATCTTGATAGGGCGCTCATTGCTTGACATTCGTGCAGATAAACGAAATTCAAACCCTTTTAAATCCCTTCACTCCCTCGATCCTTGAACAAAATCCTCTGTCGTAACGTACCTATACTCCTGAATATTCACGGTGTGTGTAACAAAAACCTATCAGGAAAGGACTTACCCTGCCCCACTACGATCATCATGTCGGCCGGCCACAATGACCCAAGGCTGCTCTACAGCGTCGGCAATATCACTGCCTACCATATACAAAATGGTGAAGAGTCACCGCTTAGCACTTCTGGACCGCAGACGCTCTCGTTGTTGATGGTCCCCACTTCTTCTCCATTCGCAGACCTCTCCTCTGCCGACCCACAGAGCGCAGCTCCAGAAGAGGATTTCTACCTACATCTCCATCTTCCGCCAGAGTTGGATCTATCTCTTCCCGCTACAACTCAGATATATCATCAGCCTCCTCGCAGCTACCTCATCCCGCGATGGGACCTAGGACCAGACAACGGGGCCTTTACACGTATAGAATTCCCAAAGATCGGGAATGGGCCTGGACAGGTTACGCAGGAGGATATTGACACTTTTGAGACAATACTAGCTCAATGTACCGCATTTCTAGAACGTGCGAGCCCACCCCAAGGGAAAGGGGGAAGCCAGTACAACCCTGCCGATTTTGGCCCTGGTGAAGGGTACGTAGGAACTGGTCATGGTGATTCCAAGACAGGACACATTGTTTTAATTGATGAAGAGAATGGCTCTGTCGGTACGAATTATCTTTTCCTTGCTAGCCATTCTTTGCAATAAGACATACTCACCATAGTAGTGGGAGAGTTAGGGCAAGGATTCAATGTTGTCGAGGGTGCTGATATCAAACATGGCTCAAAGAGTAAGGTCAATATTCCGATTGCCGACAGTTAAACATGCTAATGACAACGTTAGACCCAGTCGAGATCGAATTACCGCAAGAAGGAGGAAACAACCAGATCAACATTACCAATGCATCCGAAGAGTATCTTAGGATGTCCAAGCATCCCGCTTACAAGGACTCAACCCTAGTACAGAATGCCGCGGTGGCATCTCGACTTATCGTTACAAGTAGCGGATACTTGGCGAACGCAATCAACTCAGGAGCCGATGCCTTTACCAAGAAGACGAAGCCGGCCCCTAAGCCAATGACGTTTACACCAACTACACAAGCGAGGGTTAGGAAGCTCAACAATCTCACCGAGGGTGCTGTCGGGCTCTCTGCCAAGACGATTGGCCAAATCAATAGACATGCACAGAATGTCGGAGCAGCCATGACACGTCGTGGCGAGCAACAGAAGAAAGCCAAAGGTGGATTTGACAAGCACGGCCGCCCAATTGATGACTACAAGCCGGGTCTCATGAACAAAGCCATGATGGCTTTTTCCACTGTTGCGGATGGCGTCGATCAAGCTTCACGCAATCTGTTAGCATCTGGATCAACCGCAGCAACTACCGTCGTCGGGTACCGGTACGGAGAAGAAGCGCGACAAGTTGCGGGTGGTTTAGCTGGAGGCGTTAGGAATGTCGGCCTCGTCTACGTCGATGCAGCTGGAGTGTCACGCCGAGCAGTAATCAAATCAGTCGCCAAGGGAATGGTATGTGTCATCTTTTCTTTCTGCAGGTTCGAGATGCAAGAGGCTAATTCTGTCTTTTCAGGTTGTTGGCAAAGCTCCCGGTGGAGGCGACTTGGTCGTCGGTGGTGGAGACGGTGGCGTTGTGCCTCCCGAAGCAATGCGCGGCGACCCCAAAGCTGGAGTTGCGAATCAGAAGCTTCCCGGTACGGGTCAGCCTGGTGTTAACGCACCTGGCGTCGGTGAAGTTGGGTTCGGCAACTCTGCACCTCCGGCTTATAGCAGCGGACTCGGAGAGCCTCTCGGTACACAGGGACTCCAAGGTCACGACTCAAAGCGGTGATTTCGAAAAGAAGATGGGCTGGCGTTGAGTGATTTGCAATTCTTAGATAGCTAGTGGTTACTGGCATGAGAGGTTCCGTGATGGAGGCGTGCTTTCACATGATACACTCTTCTTTCAATTTGCGCTGCATGCACGACATTTCTTATTCGGCAGCGTTTCTGTATACTTGAAACACGGAAACTTGGCAGTATTATTGTGGCGGCAGTCCGCAGATAAGGCATGCAAGGAGGCACAGTAGTACGTAGCAGGAGTACACACTACTTACCAGCATGAAAACACCATTGAGCATGTGTTTCTGAGGATGACTTTTGGCGCGGTGTCGTGCAGGGACGATTCTGTTCCCAAGGCTACGCTCTATCTACGAACCAAACATGGGGGTTGCCGTTATGCTTTTGCTATGCGAATAAGTGTATAATAAGTGAGAAGGAGAAAGCATGCATGCTTGACATCACAACCTGAGCGTAGTTTAGACATGCTCCAGTAAATCTATAGAAACGTCTGAAACAAAGGAGACTCGAGTACACTATTCATAGATATGCAACACCGAGGTAGAAGAGTCCATGAAGAAAAAGAGAAGACCGAACAACTGCGCGCTTGATGATGCGAAACCAAGCAGCGCATAGGCAGGGAAGCATTAGAGCCACTGGACGATGGAGGATGAACTGGCGACGCGATAGCCATGACTACTTACAGTACCTTACCTTACGGAATACTTTAGGTGGTAGTTAGTAGCCGCCCTGTGGGGGGGATTGAGCATGTTGAAAAGGCAAACCCCAAAGATAACCCCAGACTCTTTCAATGCCATCTCATACATAGCAGGAACACCATTCGAAAGAGGACACATTAAACGTTGACAAGATACCTTATCTATTCAAATGTCAGATGTGCAATCAATAAAAGCCCCCTTTTGCGCAAACGCGCATTCCCTGTCCTTAAACGACCGGGAAATTGGCCCTTTGTCGAGCTACCGTAGTACTTTCAAGAACAACAATCACCACCACCACCACCACTACCACCACTACCGAAGCTCAACGTCAACCCTCACCCCTCCTCCCCTCAGGCCAGGCCGCTCAATCGGCTTCTCGGGGCCCTCTCACGGCGTCAATCTTCTCTAATGATAGCCGGCTAGCATCATTCCCGAATTGTCGTAGTCGTTCCTTTGTCACGCTCCTTCTTTGGGTCTCTGTTGATACGGTGGCTGTTCACTCGGGTCGCTCTTCTTCACAGCCATTTTTAATATTTGGAAAGGACTTCTTGTGTCACTCTACAAGGTTTGTTGTACCCATGTACTCCCAGAAAAACAAAATAACCCCCAGCCAGTGAACAGCTTTTTCCAGGGCTCATCCTGTCTAGCATCAGCGCAATGATAAAAGTATCCTGCGACCTTCAATTCTTCACGAGCAAGCTTGTTTGAGTTTACTACACTGCAACCCCGCCCATTCCCATCAACCTATCGTACCTCCGGCAAGCTATCGAGCATCACATTATTCTACAACGTACAACGGGCCAAGTGAATCGTCTGAGGAATTTAGAGCGTCTACACTGAGGTTGGAGAGAGTGTGAGGGGCTTTCCGAAGAGTGCTGTCGAATACCAGCAGTCCATCATTTCACTTCTCTGCAGAATATACTGTGGCACGCAGCCTCAGGGTGGGCTTTTCGCACGAGGCAATAGCAACAATATCTAAACTCGGCTGTGCAGTGCTCTACGCCAGCTGCAAATAAGAGAAACGTGGCCAAGAGTGCTGTTCAAGTGAGCTCTGGTAAGCCTACGATGCAAGTAGCTTCCACAAAAACACAGGCACCGGGCCCACCAGGCGCATACACAATTGATCCATCACCAGCGTCGCGGCGCCAATACTTGCAGCAGTCTCCTCAATCCGGGGAGACACCACGCGCTCAATCGAGTACGCGGTCAGGGAGTTCACCACATTCTTCAAAACGGCCATCAAGAAGACCTAGCGATAATGCACCCCAATTAGGCAACTCTGAAAACGCGCCACTGGCACAGTACCAGTCACCACCCAGCGCTCATCTCTCGGCACCAGATACACCTCGCGCTCCCGACAGCTCAATGGCCAATCAATCTACTCCATTGTCATCCTCCACCGTGGCCTCATCTCCATACCAGCAATCACGAAGAGAGGGACGAGGGCAGCAACAGCAGCAAAGGAGTCCACCATTTGAACCTCCACCAAGAACTTCTTCAAACCAAAGAGGCCATGGCGCGAACCTGTCATCCAACCCATCCTTGGGCGAAAGAACTGTTCCCTATAGATCCGTGAATAGAGCAGTCGACGACCGTCCTTCGTCTTCCCGTACTGCCAATACAAGTGGTGGACGAAACCTTGAAGATAGAGAAACCTTATATCCTGAGAGTCGTGTTGCTGGGAACGAGCGCGAAGTAGCACCTGATGCAGCCTCCGGAGCGGCAGCTGGAGCTCGGTCAAGACGGAGGGGCCCAGCATCCCCCGAGGGGCCACAGCGAGCAATAAGTACTCGAGAAGCCGGTGCGCACCAATCGCCTTCTGCCGTCCAAAGTCGGTCCGCTTCGAGCGTAGCTGTTGCGACACCACCTGCCAGGCCTCCGAAAGAAGCAAGCCCAATTATCAACCGTGTCGTAGTTACAGACCCGCAGATTGATATTGAGCGTGAGCAGGAGCGGCAAACGGAGGCCGTACCTGACCTGGGGCGGGTAGCGAGTGAAAAGGTCGAGGATGGAGGCAGAGGGGCTGGACAGCGTCGACAAGACTATTCTACAAGTGCAGCACGAAGGAAAGATACAAAATTCGGCGAATACGTACTTGGACAGACTTTGGGAGAGGGCGAGTTCGGCAAAGTTAAGTTGGGCTGGAAGAAGGATGGAAGCGTCCAGGTAGCTATCAAGCTCATTCGGCGCGAGAGTCTTGGAACGAACCCCAGTCGGCTTCCCAAGATCTACCGCGAGATATCCATATTGCGAGAACTATCCCATCCAAACATTGTTCGTCTACACGAGATGGTTGAAACTGATAAATACATCGGCATCATCCTCGAGTATGCATCTGGTGGTGAATTGTTCGACTACATTTTGACACACCGTTACCTCAAAGATCATGCCGCTCGTAAACTTTTTGCACAATTGGTGTCTGGAGTTGGTTACCTGCACAAGAAAGGGATTGTACATCGGGATTTGAAGCTGGAAAATCTCTTACTGGACCGGAATCGGAACATAATCATTACAGATTTTGGCTTCGCTAATACGTTCAATCCTCGGGATGAACTGAGTGATGAAATTGAGTATAATTTGACGAATCGTGACTTCGTCAAGAGAAACGATCTGGAACGGATAGTCAACGGAAGCCGAAAAGGCGATCTAATGCAGACGAGCTGTGGAAGCCCGTGCTACGCTGCTCCCGAGCTTGTGGTGACTGATTCGTTATACACAGGACGGAAAGTGGATGTCTGGAGCTGTGGAGTCATCTTGGTAAGTTTTTGCCGGCCATGTTGTTCCTGATTTCTAATAAATCTATAGTATGCTATGCTGGCTGGATATCTCCCCTTTGACGACGACCCTGCCAATCCAGAAGGCGATAACATCAACTTGCTCTACAAATACATTGTATCCACTCCCCTAACGTTCCCGGAGTATGTCACTCCACATGCCCGTGACTTACTGAGAAGAATCCTGGTCCCGGATCCAAGAAAGCGAGCAGACCTTTTCGAGGTTGCAAGGCACAGCTGGTTGAGCGAATACGCTCATGTTGTCTCACACGTCACAAGCAGTACGACGACTGTTGGCGAAATTGCGAACGCCACGATCACATCAGGTAGGCCGTCTATCCGGCGATCATCATTTATTCCACCTCATCTAGCAAATATTATATCCTGCATTTCTTGTACATATCAAGCTGACCTAACATCAACAGATCAACAAGATGCTCCTTTGCTAGCCCGCAGTGCTTCGGTAAGAGAGCCGACAAAAACACAGCCTTCGAATATGTCTCCTGTCGGCGGATTGAGCCATCAGGGGAAGTTAGACCCCGAGCAGTCCGTAGACAGGACAAAGCCATCGAGAGACAAGCGGAGGACTGTGCAGGTCGAATATGTTGCGCCTCAATCTCAGACAGTAAGAGGGGAGGGAACTCCATCAATACAGTCGCCAGCTACGGTTGGATCGACTTCAGCTGCTGCACCTAGCTCATCAAAGACCCGCGCGAGAGCTGGCAGTGAAGGTCCCGAGGGTGTTCGCCAGGCCAGTGCAGCCGCTGCAATGTCGAAGCCTCTGCCGCAAGAGCCATCCATTGCCGACTATTCGCTGCCATACCACCCCGGGTTCTCAGGCTCCACCAAAACTCAACAACGACCAAGCGGCCCACAACAAGTAATGGCGCCGCCCACCCGACCGTCGAAAGACGTCCCTCGGTCGACATCAGATTATCTCGGTTTTTCCGGTCCTCTCTCCACATCAACTGTAGCAAGGCCTACTACTGGGGGTTCAATGTCTTCGGCTGGTAGGCTACCATCTCGTGGCAACTCTTACAGCCAGCCTCTTGCTCCAACAGTAGCTGCTACAAATGCACAAGGACGGCTTGCACAGCCCAAGAATGGCAAACAATATAACATTTCGGGGCCCATTCCTCAGACCGAGTATTACTTTCAAGAAGGATCTATGGGACGTCCGAGTACTCAGCAGTACGGGCAGCCAGTCCCTCTTACATCACGGCAAGACCAATCGCGGGGTCACAAGCGTTCGAACACGCTAGGCAGTGTCTTCAGCAGATCTGGATCGTTCTTTGGCAGTCGATCACAACCTCCTCAAGAGCAGATTAAACCGCAGCAAGAGAAGAAATACCCGCCAATAAGCATGAAGGCTCCTATCGCCTCTGACAGTCCCCGTCAGTCTACGGACTCTCGCCGCTCTAGCTCATTCGGATTTGGACGGAAGAACAGTGATCTACGAAAAACTGGAGACTCTGGGAAACAAGAAAAACCCAGAAGATTTTCTCTTCTACCTGCCTCGTTCTCCTTCAAAAGCTTTACAGGAAGTGCAAAAGATCAGTCAACAGAAAACATATTGCCGGTATCTGAGCGTCGGCCTTCAGCTGTTCATCAACAACCTCCGACTAGCCGAGGTCAACCTCGCCCGTCTACTATGGCATATGGTAGAGGCCAGAGCCAGTCCAATAACCCTAGGAAGGACGAGAGTCTGCCCGCCGGATACGATGGGTATGATGGGCAAAGAGAGCGCGCTCGAGAAAGCTCCACACAACAAGCGAGAAGGAGCAATGCGCCGTCACGCAGTGCACCTCCAACCCAGCAAACCAGTTACGGAAGTCCGCAGTACGTTTCCCAGCAGGATCCTTACGCTCCGATTCAGGTACCTGTAGGGCAATCATACCTTCTTGGTGAATCTGGCACCCCAACGGAATCTGAAGTTTCGCTTGGTATAAGTCAGCAACGTGCTCCCTATCCTCATGGCTTCGGTGAATACGATGACGAACCTCGCCCATCGATACAACAAAGCCGGAGTGGGCGGGGAGCCGGGGTTTTGCAAAAGGATAACAGGAGATTTGCAGACGCTTACGAGCAGGGGCAAGGCGGGGGCCATCATGCCGGAAGCTCGGGGGCGGCCAAGAGAGTAATGGACTTTTTCAGAAGAAGAGGGAAGGCAAGGGCTGGAGATGAACGTGTTTAAAACGTTACCTTGGTTGTCCAACTCGTACGACCTCATCGCTTGGAATCTCCATCATACTTTTTCACACCATCCACCAACAGCATTTAGCTCCTTTTCTATCATTTCTGGATAGCATGATCGGTTTCTATTGTACATTCCCGGCGCTGGCTGTTGTTTGAGCTCGATAGGGGCTTATTTTCTGGGGGCGTCTTGCTCCTATTGATGCGAGCAGAGAGACTAGAAGGAGCATCTCTCGGTCTTGCAACGAGATCTTGGCAATGGCGCTGAGCGTAAGCATGGTAATGGTGGTTTCACGTACAGGTAATTGTTGCGGTCCTTGTGATAGATACCACTGGGGTCTTTAGAATTAGGAGAATAGCTTTGGCGGACGAGCCTACAACACAGTTGAGCTCCTCGGTCTTTCAATCCTACCTACGTGTCGGGGGTGCGAAGCATGATTGTTTTCGTTGTTGCCTAATGAAGCTTCACACGTGACCTCGCGGGAGATGCGGGGGAGAGACCGAGAGAACCGAATAAACGTCCGCCATCCTCGTCTGCACCCCGCAAGTCCGTCAGCGAATCGAAGGTCGTGCGCACCTCTCTCTCAGCGCGGGGTACTCTCTACTTGACCAGCAACGGCCTGATCGCGTCTGCCCCGCGGCATCTTCCATGAGTGGCCAACTTTACCTCCGCATGATGTGGTGAGTCGACGGTCTTGAAGGTAGGTCTATAGAGACTCATAGCAATCGACAGTGTCTGTGGGACGGGATTGAGGCAAGATCGGCCGATTGATACCTTGCTCTCCGTAGGCAGCTGAGTGCCACGATGCAAGGGAGCTTGCTACTATTTTCCCTTGAAACTTTGACCGGTTCATCACCTTTTGCGAGAACCCGCCGCCCGTCTTTCCCAATCGGTGTTACTGCCACCTTCCATTGCTTGAACTACCAATGCAGTGGGCTCAACTTCGTCATAGCTCGAGGAGCAAGAGAAAGTACATAATGGAGACCGCGTTGCGGGGCCTCGAGTATGTCTTTCTCTGCTCCTCATCCGCCTCAAATACTATCAGAGCTTTTCAGATTACCCCAGCCATTGGCTGCCTCTACGTTCTTTTCGTTCTCGCATATGCGCTGCGCTGGCTGAAGCTACGCCCTGTGCAAGGAGCAGTCATGTTTACTTCGCCGTTGTCCGTTGTCAATGCCTTCATCTTCCTCACACTTCAGCTGAGCAAGATAACTTATGGCCAAACCGCGGGTCTTGCTACAACAACAGGTAGCGATGGAGCTGGAGCTACTTTCGCAGCGTCTGGAGCATCCATGACTTCACCTGCAGCTGTAGCAGTCAATGGCACTACCACATCGTTCAGACCGTTATTCACTGTACCACTATCAGCTTCCGTTGGCGCCACATTGGTCCCCAACATACTCGATCCTGAAGCAGTCGATGCCCAGTCCGTATGCCCGGGATACGCTGCTTCGAACGTGGTTCGGACGCCATATGGACTCACTGCGACCTTGGCACTAGCCGGCAAAGCGTGCAATGTGTACGGAACAGATATCGAAAAGCTAGATCTAACCGTTCAATACCAGTCTGCAGATCGCCTTTCTGTGAGAATTGTTCCCGCCGTCATCGATGCGTCTAATTCCTCTCACTATTTACTGCCAAATAATCTGATTTATCAACCCACAATAGACGCTGACGCCAATAGCACAGCCTTGACCAATGATCTTCAATTCGTATGGAGCAATGACCCTAGTTTCTCATTCTCTGTCTACAGGCTATCGAATGGTGATACTTTATTTTCTACTGTTGGCACGAAATTGATATTCGAGAACCAGTTCGTGGAATTTGCCAGCTCTTTACCTGAGAACTACAATCTGTATGGCTTGGGCGAGACAATTCACGGCTTAAGGTTAGGTAATAATTTTACCAAGACAATCTATGCTGCAGATGTCGGAGATCCAATTGATTAGTCCGTCTTCCTCCTCTGCAGAAGCTCTGTCTGACTATCTTATAGCAACATATACGGTTCGGAACCTTTCTACCTCGATACAAGATACTACGAAAAAGATTCCACAGGTAACCTCACACTCGTAACCAGCAACAGCACGAATGCCACAAATGATTATGTTTCATATTCGCATGGAGTATACAACCGGAACGCCCATGGCCAGGAGATATTGCTACGTCCTACCAACATCACATGGCGTGCGATTGGAGGAAGCATAGACCTGTACTTTTATGCTGGACCGACACAGCCGGAGATCACGTCGTCTTTCCAAAAGAGTAGTATTGGTCTGCCTGCAATGCAGCAATACTTTACATTTGGCTTCCATCAATGCCGATGGGGTTACCAGAATTGGTCTGTTGTACAGGACGTAGTCAACAATTATGAGAAATTTGGCATTCCGTTGGAGACCATATGGTATGACGGGAGAGCCGCTTTTTGTATATGGAAGCTCACACAGAAGCAGGACCGATATCGACTACATGAACCAGTACCGGGATTTCGATAACGATGCGATTAGATTCAATTATTCGGTTGGCGAGCAGTTTTTGAACTCTCTGCATGCATCTGGCCGTCATTACGTCCCTATCATTGACTCAGCTATCTATGTCCCGAACCCTAATAATGCCAGTGATGCGTATGCCTCTATATCCGAGAGTCTAATGTTCGAAAGCTTACATGTCTATAGGTATGCGACATACAACCGCGGGAACGCTTCAAGAGCGTTCATGACTAACCCTGATGGCAGCCAATATATTGGTGAGGTATGGCCTGGGTATACTGCATTCCCAGATTGGCTCAGCGCTGGTGCTGGAGAGTGGTGGATCGACGAGATGGTGACATGGCACAACAAGCTCGCTTTTGATGGAGCTTGGATCGACATGTCTGAAGTCTCCTCCTTCTGTGTTGGGTCCTGTGGGTCGAACAATATTACTATGAACCCCGTGCTTCCAGGCTTCCCTCTCGGAGCACATGTGTATGGGTACCCAGAGGGTTTTAATAAGACCAATGCCACGGAGTATGCTGCGGATGCCACTGCTTCGTCAATCGCAGCAGCCAGTTCCACTTCTGCTTCTTCGTCTACCGCGTCTCCCAGCTATCTGCGCACGACACCAACGCCTGGTGTTCGGGACCTAAATCACCCGCCATATGTAATCAACAACGTCCAGGGCGACCTTGCAGTCCATGCCGTCTCTCCTAACGCCACTCACGCAGACGGAACCCAAGAATACGACGTGCACAACCTCTTTGGCCATCAAATCTTAAATGCCACCTATCAAGCTCTTCTCCGCGCTATCCCTGGAAAGCGTCCATTTATCATTGGGCGTTCTACGTTCCTAGGGAGCGGTATGTTCGCGGGCCACTGGGGCGGAGATAATGCTTCGCTCTGGGCATACATGTTCTTCTCCATCCCGCAAGCCCTTCAATTCTCCCTCTTCGGCATCCCCATGTTCGGTGTCGATACTTGCGGCTTCAACGGAAACACGGACGAAGAGCTCTGTGGTAGATGGATGCAACTATCTGCGTTCTTTCCGTTCTACCGCAATCATAACATGATTGGTGCCATATCTCAGGAAGCCTATCAATGGTCTTCGGTTATTGATGCCTCAAAAACGGCAATGAATATCCGCTACCAGCTCCTACCCTATATGTACACCCTCTTCTACCTCGCCCACAACACTGGCAGCACTGTTATGCGCGCTCTAGCGTGGGAGTTCCCCGGCAACCCCTCCTTGGCTGCAGCAGACAGGCAATTCTTCCTCGGTCCAGCCATCCTGGTCACGCCGGTGCTAGACCAGGGCGCTACGAGCGTGGACGGCGTCTTCCCCGGCGCAGGCAAGGGCACCATCTACTATGACTGGTACACGCAATCTCCCGTCAACGCTTCGGCAGGTCAGAACATGACCATCCCCGCCCCAGTCGGTCACATCCCCGTCTACATCCGCGGCGGGCACGTCCTGCCGACCCAGGAACCCGCACTCGTCACCCGCGACGCCCGCAAGAATCCGTGGGGTTTACTTGTTGCTTTGGGCACCGAGGGTACCGCGAGCGGAAGTCTGTACATTGACGACGGCGAATCTCTAGTTCAGAACGCGACCCTTTATGTCGAGTTCACGGCCTCGGCCAACGCTTTGCACGCCTCTGCGCGGGGAACGTATATGGACACTAACCCGCTTGCCAACATCACGGTGATGGGTGTGGAGCAGAGCGTGACGAATGTGACGCTGAATGGCGTAGGCGTACCGAGTAGTTGCGTCAACTATAATAGCACGAGCCAGGTGCTGAGTGTGGTGGGCCTGAAGAATGCTACGGCTGAAGGGGCGTGGGCGAAGGATTGGGTGATGGAGTGGGCGTAGAGGAATGGCGGAGAGTGCATGGACAAGGGAATGGGGTGTCAATTACGGTTTGAAGGTTTAGAGATAAAATGGATACCTGATCGATTGGAATTGAACAATCTTGGACACGTGGTGATGACTCGATAGAAGTGAAAAGAAAGAAAAACAGGATGGACTATCATCTTCCCCAATTCTCCTCCCGCAACTCACAACTCCCATCCCACATCTCCCATCCCACATCTCCACTCCACCCCCCCCTCCCTCCCCCCCCCCCCCGGCTCCCTCCCAGTAACCTACCTACAGTACCTACCCACAATCGACCCCAATTCCAAAAAGCGAAAAACTCATCCTGCGCACCACCACTCTTCTTTCCCAGAAAAAGACCCCCACCCACCAGTCCAGTCAAGAAGAGCCTTGACACATCAGCGCTCTCGCTTTTTTTTTCAATAGATTAAGGTTCTTTGCTGCGAGGAAGGAGTGTGTGTGTGTGTTTGGGGGGTTTTGGGGGGTTTTGGGGTTTTTGGGGATGGATGGTTGGTTGGGTGGGTTGGTTGGGAGGTTGGTGGGGAGGTAGGGATGGATGGATGGACTGAGAGGATTGGTGTATCGATATGCAGATGGAAAAAGGGAAATAAGTAGCTGAGAGAGAGGGCAGAGGATGGAAAAGGAGGATCGTGGCATTAATGGGGATTTTTCTTCTTCTTCTACATATTGTGGTTGTTTAAGATAGGAGCTAAGAGGTTCGTTTTAAGCGATTGGATTGTTGTTGAAAGAGTCATAGGTAGGAATTCGCAGAGTGGACGAATGATGGGTGCTATCTATACTGTAGTTGGTTGACAGATTAGGGATGCAGATCTGACCTGTTCGTTCTCTTCGATGTTTTTTTCAAAAAGAAAAAAGAGCAGAGCTACAGTACACTTATCTGGAGCATGCTTTTGCTAGTCGTTATCAATTAGCTATGGAGGTTCTTGCCGCGATATGGAGGTAGCTTTATTTTCCCTTCATGATGAGATCGGACTGAGTTTGTTTTACAGGTTCGAATCAGAGTTCGAGACGGTGTCTTCCATGCTGGTCTTTCAGTCATCCGTATGGTCTGATAGCCTTTTGATCATGAGAAATCGAAATAGCTACCCTTCCTCGCTACTAAACTATCCACAGATCGTTGTCCTTTGCCATAGCTTCTGATCTATGAGGAGTATCAGTACGTATAGCTACATTGTTGTTTCTGGAGGGTTCGATTTCACGTACATCCCAGCAAGCACCTCTTATATGTCCACCGAGTTTACGACAAACGACTTCTGTGATATACTTCCGGCTCAGTTTCAAGCTCTGCCGTCTTCTGCGTGGTGCGCACTTCCGTCTAGCCGTTTGGTTTTCATGCTTGCACAGGTGGGAAAATAGTCGTAGTTCTCTGTCGAGATAGGAACGGCAAATTGGTGGTCGAGAAATGAGCTTATTCGGATTCCTAGGACAGTGCCTAGTGGTTTGTATAGAATTGAACGCGGCCCTTTTCGTTCGATTGTGTTCTCGATAATCGACTGCACTACGTTTCCGAAGCCGCCGCTTATTCCCTTTCCGTCATTGCCAATAGCTTCCTCGTGAATCCTACAGTCTCTTGAAGAAATTCCTTTGGTTTGTGAAGCTCATCCGTACGCAGGGTACGTATCTTGGAATATATCAACAGTGGGCCCTTAACGCTACATCCTACCGCCTTGCACCCTCGTTGTTTTGATAACGCGCCCTTTCGTTGAGTCGATAGATCTTCGGTATAGAGTATCGACCGCTGGCGTATATTGGACCTTGACTTGTAATGGTCAACGTGTAGGGGAGTCGACAGAAAACGCGCGATTTTGTTTGGTACAGCCCCAATCCGGCCAATTGGCGATTTTGAACTTCGCTTCCCAGGCGTAGGTGCAGGCTCCGAGATACCCGACGCATCGGAACCGTTGTCGTCAGGCGGGCTTGAGTACGCAGGAGATGGGATTTGAGTGCCTTTGTGGCGCGTCACGCAAGGCAGTGCGGGGAACGAAAATCTGTCCACAAAGTAGAACAACAGCACGTAGTTGAAAACATCTGCCGACGAGAGGCCCTTTACATAGTCTCTGTGGCTGATTTCAACAATTATGGGAGTATTCAGTGGCAAGGATAGCCATCCCAATGGTGTCGACTTTCTCTGCTGTACCTCTGCAGCTTGCGCAGCCTTTGTGATTTCGAGGAACCGCTGATAGATGGCAAGACCCTGCTTTAGCCGTCTGGTCAACTCGTCGCTAAGGGCTAGTGGATATGTATTGGTGCACATAGATGTCATTGGCCGCGCTTGTTCATGTAGAGCCACTTCGCGGATGAGCTCCAGGCGAGCAAACTGATGCAGCTGCTTCATAGTGCTGATTCGGGTGTCTGGAGGGTCATAATCGAAGGCCACGATCCACTGGTAGTTCTTGGCAATGGCGTTGCTAAGCGATGTTTCGTATGAGTCGATTAGCAGACAGGTCGCTTTATTGACAAGACGGAGGTTCAGGAGTGTTGGGACATCCATAAGCTCGATGACTTCGAGAAAGACATCAGGAGAAAGCCCCGAAAGATACATCCTGGCAGCGATGGTTGGAAGGCCGACAATCGTATGTTACCGGACTGTCAAACCTTCCTGCTTCTGTATGCAGTCACTTTTCGATCAATGCGCCTATGCTGTGAATGTGAGCTGAGCACTCTGGGTCCTGCAATCATGATGAAGTTTAATGATCAGTCAAAACAGTAGAAGACCTGCCCAGAGACTGAAGCCGTTCAGCCTCAAGCGATGTATCAAGGTAGGGAGAAAAAAGGCAAATGGTGTACTCGTACAGGTCGTACTACGTAGGTAGTAAACTGAATCAAGCAATGAGCGGCAGCGGTAGCACGTGCCCATGGAATATGATAGTCTAACCCGCTTTCCGCCAATCCTAAGCCTGCGCTTCCCAAACCTCCACCTCCGGAAGATGACCTTCCGCCCAGCCATTGACTTCGAAGTGGCGACTACAAAGTATGGTATTTAAACTGAACGTGAATAGGCAGCTGTGCTTTGGCGAGATAATCTACTCAGAAATACTTGAAAAGCATATCTTCAATCTAACAACTTTGAAGATACCAAAAGACTCTGATACATGTTCAAATATAGATGTTGCCTCGAGCGTAGAATTGTACTGTGGGCATGATCAAATCATTGATAGGGCTTGCACTACGTTATGAGATCCTGCGCACGTCTAGGAGACAACGTGAGCGGATGTTCTTCGATGCGGTCCGAAAGCTAACTTTCATAGCCGCCGGATTTCGCATACGCATCGGAGTGTAATGTACTTATATTCAGCGGCGGCTGCTTCGGACCAGGGCTAGAAGTTTCTACACAGGGTCAATACATCCTAACTGTCATATCATCATTACAGAGGGAACTGCACATCTAAAACCTATCCACTATTTCTGACAAGCCAGCGTAGCATGAACCACTGACCTCTTATAACTTGCTTTCCACAGCCTTTTCCACAGCCTTCGCCGCCTCCAGCACATCAATCCATCCCTCCGCCCTGCCCATTCTTGTCTCATCCTCCCAAGCCCACTGCTCCCCAGCCTTGCCCCATTCGATCAAATCGTCCTCCGCTCCCCATTCCGCCATAGCCATCAGCCCCACCGGAATTCTTCCCTCTCCTTCCTTTGCCGGCACTCGTCCAACTGGAACGCTGAGCGCCGGGCATCCAGTAAAGTTTGCAAGCCATACGTACTCCATATTTCTGACGCTCATGTTTGCGTCGCTCACGCCGTGTTTCAGATCCGCAGAGCCGCCCGAGATGTGCCATCCTGCAATTGGGGTTGTGGGCGTGACGATAAGCAGGCCAGGATGACTTTGAAAGAGAAATGCGAGATGCTGCATCAAAAGATTGCGTAGCTTCTGCGCTAGGAGAAAGTCTGAGGCGGGGCTCTGCTTGCCGACAGCAAGGAGGATCTTGTTGGCCGCAGTAAGACCTGTCAAGTCAAGGATGCCGGTGCTGATCTCGGAGAGAATGGTTAAAGCGTGTGCAAGTTGGCCTTCGGCGAGGTAGGGGATGGTGATGTCCACAAGGTTATAGCCAATAGATTTGTAGTAAGAAAGTGCATCATGGCAGGCATTGAGCACAGAAGGGTCTGCACTATCGAACCAGGGCTTGTATATGCCGAGAACTTGCGGATGAGATGGGGCAACAGACCGAGGAATCGCAGGGGGAAATAGGGCCGATGAAGCATTACTGGGATCAGGTGTGGCCATGATTCTATAGGCGATCTCCAGATCAGCCATGTTCGAAGCCATTGGGCCAAGGACTCCATTCGAAGCCGCTAAACTAAGAGTAGGTGAGCCTGAGATGCGACCATGACTCGGTTTAAGCCCATATAAACCGCAGAAGGTTGAAGGAATTCGGATCGAGCCGCCTCCATCAGCGCCCAGAGCGACTGGTACGAGGCCTGCGCTAACGACGTAAGCTGAACCTCCCGACGACCCACCTGTATAGTAGTGGGGGTTATGAGGATTGAGTGGGGTGCCTTTGGTTGGGTTGTTATTGGTAGTGTCTATGTTTTATTAGATCTCGTTGGAGCTTTAATTTGGTATCTTGATCATACCCAACCCAAGCTCATGCATATTCAGCTTTCCTATAACTATCGCCCCGGCTTCCTCCCACTTCTTTACACACCAGCTCGTACCTCCAGCTCGCCTAGTAAAATCGTTGCAAGAACCCAAGGATTTTCCATAGCCGTCGAGATCTACCTCGTCCTTCACAGCAACAATTACACCATCAAGAGGACCCAGAGCTTTGCCTTCTCTATATCGCTTTGTTGACTTTTCAGCTGCTCCAATAACCTTCGATGGCTTGATCTCCAAAAATGCAGCCTTGTGCTGGGAAGCTTGAACTAGATTCAACAGAGCTTTCGCAACAGCTGTCGGCGTAAGTGTGCCTTGTTTGTATGCAGAACAATAAGTGGCAATGCTGTATTGACCATTGGCGAGTTCGCTATCTGATTGCTGCATAGAGCTACCAAGACTTCGAAAATCGAGGTTTCCCTCAGTGCGTGGTGAGACAGGAATGACAGTTGGATCGTAGCGCGGCTCATAATTATCGAGCTCTTGTATTCCTCGAAGCTTGTCGAATCCAGCATTTCCCCAGAGAAAGCTTGAAACAAAATTAAAAGTTGCGGCGCTGAGTCTAGATCAGCAGAGTGTTATATCCGGAATAAAAATTACGCACGCATAACCTGCAATTGCTAATGGTATTCCACGCACCACAGGATTTGAGCCTGGGGTATGAGTGAAAGGGCTCAAGGCCTCCCTTGCCTCCGGATAGCCATAAAATATAGGCTTGGATGAATAGCGCTCTTTGTCCATACTGGTAGGAAATCCGTAAGACACAGTATAAGTTCAAAGTGCTGCGGTCCCACTCTCGTAGCTGCTCGATGACTCCCCTAGAACGAACACAAAAGCGGACAGCTTAGACTAAGTAAAACAAGAGTATTAGAGATATCAGGAAGACGCTAAATTTGTTATTGATCTTAACGTTGAATATGGACAAGTAGTTCTCGCACTAAAGACGCTGATCTTTGCTCCTGGTCATGAGCTTCGTTGTTCTATGCTACTCATCAAAAGGTAACGTGGCATTTCAGCACGAATGTGTCAAGAACGAGATATTATGTAGTCAACAGCGATGTATAACAGTCGCACATGACCACTTAGCCTCAAACTGGGCTGCTCTATTAAGGTTGCTAGAGTGCTACGCTTACCTTCGAACTTGCCAACCGTTTTGTCTATTTTATAATCTTTTGTCCTCGATCATCACGATGCTGCACTTGCATCAGTTGCAAGAATGCTCGAAGTGCCCAGCAGAGTACACTACCAAAAACGGGTTGCGCTATGCCGTTCGGTGCTTAATGCTCTGCATCTTTACTAATTTTTATCTCGTCTCCTTATCATTCTTATTCCATCGATACACCGAGCAGTCAACAATTAATGACGCTATATATCGAAGATGTAGTGCACTATATCCTGTATTTGTGCATATTAAACTAGAAGTTCTAAAAGTGGAAGAGGCGTGTTACCGAAGTCCTCGATGTTGGACGCTGAGACTCTACCTACCTCGGAACGAAGCCAGAGTATTGGAGAACACGACCAAGTGTCTATCCTGAACCCCGCCTTCTTGTACAACCGTACGTTATTAACTATGCACGACTGCTACCCCTTAATAAAATTAAGCCGGCAGATTTCTGATATAACCTCAACCCCAATCTATGGTGATGAGTGACTTGCTACCTTGTGGTTGTGATGACGAAATCAGACAGTGACCTATGGGCTTCTGCGTTGGAGAGATTGAACGAAGGTGACCGGCGTTACTCGAATTTCGACGGCTACGACAAACTGGACGTGTTATCCGACCTCTAACTTCTTACCGAGAGAGCGAGGGATCAGTGCATCAAGAAGAGATGGAAGTTCACCCGACTTGGTGGCAATGGCGAGACGATCGTTTTAAGAGACCTCTTCAGCAAAAATGTCGTATGAATTGACCTTTTCAAACAGATTGGAGACAACGCAGTTCAATATGACCCTGTCCACACTGCACTGCCTTGGGCTGGGGTCCGTTTTATCTTGCAGGTTTGTGCTGCCTCCAATTGAGTTACCGAGTCCTAGGCTGAAACCTTTTAGATTGCAGTCAATGATATTGTCAGGTTTGGCTTTGTGGTTGAGGGTGCTGAGATGATAGCTCGCTTGATTGGTCGCTGCAACATCTTCCAGAACATCCATCTGCATCGCAAAATGTTGGCTTCAAAGGAGCTTGAGGAGGCCCTTGTTCGACTGTACGCCATGATGATATTATACCTATCAAAGGCTAAAAGGTTTTTCGAGCAGACCTCAGTCAAACGTATATTAAAAAGTGTGATTGTCAGTCAAGACGAGTTCGCAAAAATCTCGCAGAGCATAATCGATGAGCAGCAAAACGTGAATCGATGTGCTGCTCTTGTGAACGCAGAAAATCGCAACAATATAAGCGACGCTTTAGAGGCACTCTCGATCAATCAAGATGAGAATTACGCAGGACTTCTGAGGCTTCTTGATACCATTGATGGCCCGATCTTTCGCATGAGCCGTTAGATGAATGCCAGTGAAGATCATCTAGACAAGACTGAGCGTTACGAGATTCTTCGCTGAGTGTCATCACAACCTTACATCGAACATCATGACCAAGTATTCAAACGTGCCCTTTCTGGCACGGGCAAATGGCATCTCAAGGATCCAATTTATGCGCGGTGGCACAAAGAAAGCACTCCTTCCCTCCTGTGGCTTCACGGTAACGTTGGCTCAGGGAAAAGCACACTTGTGTAAGTACATCTCATCTCACGCCTAGATACGAAGCTCGTCACGTAGCTGACCCAATGTGATTCAACAAATCTCTTGTGATCGAAGACGCAATGAAAAGGTTTGAAGCTGGTCAAAGCCACACTACCAGTTTACTTTTATTGTTCCCGAAGCGTCGCTGAACCTGAACGTTCGAATTCAGCGACTATACTTGTCAGTATTGTAAGGCAGCTTTCATGTTCAAGACCTGAACTTTCACTTTTTAGGCCAGTCGTTGAGAAATATGAAAGAAAAGGTCATGGATCTAACTCTAGTGGACCCAATCAAGATGAGTGTCGTGAGCTCATGGTCAAATTAATCGAACATTATCCTATGGCAACTATCTTTAAGCAGCGAACGCATGGCGGCCTTCCATGCCTTTCAGAGAATTTCTTCCGAATCGCTAGTATGTTCCCTTCCTCGAACCTGCAGACCGAACGACTCTAGGAGCAAGCAAACGCTCTCGGAAAACCCATGCTCGGCGGTTCAGGGCTGCTGCTCCAAGAAGAGCCCAGACTCAAAACTCAACGACATGATATGTTTGGCTTGAGGTGTTGGTCCGAGCCGACTTAACTGTGCAAGGTGAAACGAGAGAGGGCTCACGATCAGTAAAACCGCCTTGGTCATTTTTGGAGGCACCTGTTGCTAAAATGTTGTAAAGCGGGTTTTGGTAGACCTTTCCCATCACTGCTCCCTCCTGCCGCCAGTTCTCTACAGAATCTTAGATTATACCAAGCGCATCATTTCCAAAGATACCTTGCCCCGAAATTTCAAGTGATCGAGACCGCATCTTGGAAACTCTTTAGTAGATCTGAGATGGCAAACCCATCCTACAAAGTCCCAAGGTTCGACGTTATGAGCTTTATGAACAATGCTTCTCTCCAAAAGACGGCTTAGGGTTATGTATAATTCTTTTGGAGGGTCTTGGTTTGTCATACATATGCGAAACTCCGGCCCCCAATCTCTGATCTCAACGAGTCGGGTCGGATAGTGCAAATCACTCTCCAGAGAACGAATGCATCAGGTATGATTCATAGTATAATTTGTCATCCACTAACGGACGAGCGCGAATGAAACACCAGATGCGGTATTGGAGGGAATATCATTAACTCCTGCTAACAAAGTGATATTTAAAGCATGTCCTATATACTAAAATTAGCCACAAAGCAAGCGTTATATCTTGCTCAAGTTTTCTCTACATACCTATCGCCGCCTGCACGATAAACATGCTAACGAAATAATCCCTGGACTTCCATGTCAGATCTTCAGTTTCGACCATATCCATATCCATATCCATACTGAACTCTAATGCCATCGAAGTCTCAGAAACGACGATCTCCGCCGTCCTGGGTCACGCAAGTTGTGAAATTGGCTTCATTTGTAATGACAATAGATTTTCTTGGCCATCGTTGGAGAAATGGGCCCTCAAACGAATACAGAGTTGGCGTTGTTGTCGCGCAGCCACCAGCAGGCTGTTTGCGGTTTGGCGATGAGCTTTTTGAGAGAAGAAGACCAGATCCGCCTTGAAGACATTTTGACAAGGATTCAGGGGGTGACCTCTTGGGTCTCTGTCATCTGCGAAATCTCGAACAGTGTCATGGACAACGCCCGCACACTTCGCTACTCAGCTATTTAAGATGTTTCTACTTTATAGTGGGGCATAGCGAGATATAGTCCAGTATTAAGATATCAATCCAAAATACGAAACGACGCAAGGAAAAGGTGGTGTAATGCAGCGAAAGGGGAACCCGGCGTGCCCGGGAGCAAACGACGCGGAGGGCAGCGGGAAGGGGAAGACGGCGCCGTCGAGGTCACGGCAGGCTAAATGAAAGTACGGGAAAGAATAATAGTATAGACCATTCATCTCATCGTTTTATCTCTCACGTTTTTATCGCTACTGTAGAGTTGTAATAGTAAAGTCAGTACAATGTACCGTTTGGTAGTTGCGCGGCAGGGCGGAAGCGTACCGCGGGAACTATTCTAGAGAATTCTCCTCCTTCAGGCTTCGACATCTCCACTTTTGGCTAAACTTCGTGTAAACACTTGGTTTTGAAGCCCCCAAGGGCTTAAGAAAACGATTATGCCTGGAAACAAACTTTGCCCTTCTGTTGCTCTTCTGAGAAGCCTTCGGCGAACAACAATCCCCCAACAATGCCTCCGACAAGTCCCCATCGCCTCCCGCCAAGCAATGCACAGCTCTCAACCCCGTGGCGCGGATAAGAAGGATTTCCAAGGTCAACTTTTCGAGAGCACTTTCCAGAGATTACAACGTGAGCGTGCGGAGCAACGTCGTTTTGCTAAAGAACGTGCGGAAGGCAGTGGAGGCCGCAATGCTGCTCTTACTTTCGGCAAGCGTTACCTACAAAGGGGGAAGATTATCGCTGACCGCAGGCAGTCATTCTTTTCTCTTCGTTTTCATGCTACTACCTTGGAACCTTGAAGCCTACTCCTCCAGCTCCCGCCTCTACAGCGCCTCTCGCAGGTGTAAAGCCCCCATCGCACAACACCGCTAATTCGAACATCCAAGCCGCGTGGACAGATGTCGTGCTTCTAGTCGGCGAAGAGAATGTTTCTACAAACGAGAGTGACCTCCAGTATCATTCCGGTTCCGATTGGTCATCATACACTACCAAGGATAACGAGAAGCCCTTCCTCATTGTGTTTCCGTCGACCACAGAAGAAGTCAGCGAAATAGTGAAAATCTGCCATGAGAGGAAGATTCCGATCACAGCTTACTCGGGAGGGACAAGCCTTGAAGGGCATTTCTCTGCCACAAGAGGCGGCTTTTGCATAGATTTCCGACGAATGGACAAAATCCTACAACTCCACAAGGACGATCTAGATGTTATCGTCCAACCTGCGTTAGGCTGGGAACTCCTCAACGAAGAACTCGCCAAAGACGGCCTCTTTTTCCCCCCCGACCCCGGCCCTGGCGCTCAGATCGGCGGCATGGTAGGCACTGGCTGCTCTGGCACAAATGCTTACCGCTATGGCACGATGAGAGACTGGGTGCTCAGCTTGACTGTCGTAATGGCTGACGGTACCATAATTAAAACCCGGCAAAGACCGCGCAAGAGCAGCGCAGGCTACGATCTGACGCGCATGTTCATTGGCAGCGAAGGAACCTTGGGCCTCATCACAGAAGCGACCCTCAAAGTCACTCCAAAACCCAAGAGCGAGAGCGTAGCTGTAGCCTCCTTTTCTACTGTGCGAGACGCAGCCGAGTGTGTAGCAAAAGTCGTAGGTGAAGGAATTCCCATCGCTGCAATAGAGGTCCTGGACGACGTCCAAATGCGCTGTATCAACGAAAGTGGCTCCACAAGCCGCACGTGGAAGGAAGCGCCAACTTTGTTCTTTAAGTTCACAGGCACGCCGTCGGGAGTAAAAGAGCAAATCGGCATCGTGCAGAAACTAGCCAAGTCCAATGGCAGCAAATCCTTCGACTTTGCCAAAAACGCCAATGAAGCCCTGGAGCTCTGGAGCGCGAGGAAAGAAGCCCTCTGGAGCGTCATGGCAAAACGAAGAGACGAAAGCGATCACGTCTGGACGACTGATGTGGCTGTACCCATCAGCCGCTTACCCGACATCATCGAGCAGACAAAAGAAGACATGGCCAGCAGCGGTCTCCTAGCCGCCATGGTCGGCCACGTTGGCGACGGAAACTTCCACGGCAAGTCCTCCCCTCTCCTTCCCACCCAACCCAACTAACCCCACCCACTAGCAATTATCCTCTTCAACGAGCGCGAGCGCGCCACCGCCGAAGCCGTTGTCCACCGCATGGTCAAGCGCGCCGTCGAAATGGAAGGCACAGTCACAGGCGAGCACGGCGTTGGCCTCATCAAGCGCGACTATCTCGCGCATGAGCTGGGGGAGACGACTGTCGATGCGATGAGGAAGCTGAAGCAGGCGTTTGATCCGTTGTGTTTGCTAAATTGCGATAAGATCGTGCGAATGGAGAAGCCGAAGGCGGGGGAGGTTAAAGCGTGGTAGGCTGGTGCTGGGAACTAGGATTCATTCGCTGCAGAGAAGAATCCGTGATTGGGTTCAGATGTGCCTAGGAGCTTCGTTGCCCAAGGCGCTGCGTGACCATGACGCCGCTATTCACGATATCGGCGCCGAGGCTACGCTTTTTGGTGTAATGGTTGCCAACCGATGAGAAAGCTCGAGTCCATGGGCGACCTTCTCATATGGATGCGGCTTAAAGCAGAGGCTAGGGGGCAGCGATGATGCCGCGGTCGGTCCAACGGGGGAAGAGTGATTATATAGTACAGCCATCTTCGCAGAGTTATAAAGAGCGGAGCCGTCTAGCATTGCGGAGCTCAGAGCTCTTATCGTTATATGTAGCGGGCACATACAGTGCATGATCTGCATTCACATCACTTATTCGCTGTTGTAGTAATGTTAGCTCCTACATGTCATCTTTTAAGAATTCGGTCACTGTGTAGAGAAGCGCTGGCTGAAAGAAATGTCGTAAGCTCTACCTAGTCCTTTATAACCCTTCAACTACCCCCCTTCTCAACTGCTGGCCCCCTACCCCCCCGCCTCTCCCATTCCCACAACCCCTAATACCTCCGCTCCCCATACTCCTCCTCTCCATACCCCCTCCCCTCCCCCTCACCCTCATACACCGGCTCCTCCTCCTCCTCTCGCCTCTCGTAAGCAGATTCCTCGCGTCCAAATTTCTCTCTCCCATATGCGGGTTCCTCGCGCGCATACGCCGGTTCTGCGCGGCCGTATTCTTGTATCTCACCATACTGCTCTCTCTGCTCACCATACCCTTCTCTACCGAAAGCGCCGGGCATGGATGTTTCGGGTTCGAATCGTCGCTCTGGCTTGAATCTTGGGTCGGGCTCGTACCTTGCCCCGCCGCCGGAGGAAGGGGTTTCGTAAGCTGGACGCGCGGGTTCTTGGAAGCGGCTGTATTCTTGTGCTTGTGGGGCGGTGTAGCCTTGGTTGTACTCTTGGCGCCTTCCCACAGGGGCGGTATAGCCTTCGCTGTACTCGTTGCGTCGTCCGCCGTAGCTCTGTTCCTCCGAGTAGGTCTGTTGCGGGGCGCGGTAAGGCTGCTCGTCCTCGGAGCCGGAGCCAGAATGGTGTTTCCCGTGCTTCTTCTTGTGTTTGTCTTTCTTGTGCTTCTTGTACTCGTCATCTGAGTCGTCGGAATCTTTATCATACCCATCGTGGCCCTCATGATGTTCTTCCTCTTTGTAGAATTTGCCGTGCTTGTCTTTCCCCTGGCGTTGGACCTCGGATTGCCATCCCCCATCCGGGCCTTCGAATCTCGTTTCTGTCTTTTGCTCGTACCCGCCTCCATATGCAGGTCGAGACTCTTGAATCACCTGTTCCCCATACGCGCCATACCCTGCTCCACCGGATTGGTCATCTTGCTGATAACGCTGGTACTCCTGTCTTTGTCCGCCTCCTGGGAACTGCGTCTGTGTATACTCGGCTTGCCCATAGCGGTATTGCTCACGGCCATATTGAGGTTGACTGTATCCTGTTTCACTCACTGACTGCGTGAATGAGCCGTCGGGTCCATACTGCTGTTTCTGATATTCATGTTTCTTTTCTGCAGTAGAACCGCCAAAAGCGTCACCGAGAAGATCTCCACCCAAGCCGCCTACAAGACCGCCCACAATACCACCAAAAGCGCCACCGCCGATAGTTTCGGCTGCTATGTTCCCTAAGCCTCCGGATGTGCCAGTGCCGGCGTTGCCGCCGCTGACGGAATAATTGGAGGTTTCTCCTCCGAGGGCTGATGTGATGCCGCCGAGGATTGCTGCTGGGGCTAGACCTCCAATGGCTCCCGAGCTTTCAGCGGTTTTAGTGGTAGGCATACCGAGGGGTTTCCCGCAGCCGTGTCCACTGTCTTGAACACCTTCTTTATGGTTCCGTCCTTGCTCGACACCATCACGACTTAGTTGGTCTCGCAAGAAGGAACGCTCATGCTCGTCTTTGGAACCCCACCATTGCTGGACAACGCCAAATATTAGACGGCGACCATCAACGGCTCCATCGTCTCCGTAATCCCGGAGGCTAGGGTGATGGAATACACCGTTTATTACCCTGTTAAGTGTTCGGTTGACGTCAATGCGTTCATCGTCCCAGCAAGCGATTAGCTGGGGCACAACCCATTTCAGGACTTGACTGGCGACCTTGCCGGCCGGCTCATTGAGAATATTGGAGAAATGGTCTTTCGAGAGCATAGAATGTGTTGGGTTGGTGGAATGGTTGTCATGGAACTCTATGAGTTGTTTCTCTTTACTGCTTTGAATGATCTCGGATGACCCAGTTGCAAGCTCTGTTTTCACTTGGTTTATGACTGGAACAACAAATGGTGCAAGAAGACTGAACACAAAAACGTTGATTTGATCTGCGAAATTTCAGCTAGGGGGCTTGACAACCACAAATTCGGACACCTCCTTACCTTGCAATTGCTCAATGAGATCGGGGAGGATTGGAATTTTCTCAATGGCCTCAGATATCGACTTCATAATCTCATCATGCCATTCGAGGATTGGCATGATCTGTGTTGACACCTCCTGCAACTGCCTCGTCCACGCCTCCGGTTGTCGAGGACTAATATTCATATTCTGCATTTGAGCAGCTTGCGCATTCGCCTGAAGCTCATCTGCCTTGCCAGCCTGATCCTTGCCTCCGAAAAGACCAGCAGGGACTTGGCTCAACAGATCCTGTAAGAGGCTTGGGTTAGTTGTGCCACTGCTTTGCATGGTACCTTCCAGCTCTTGGATCTCAGACTGCGTGGCCTTGTCTGAAAATTCACCCATTACACTATGAAGGAAATCTACACCTCCGAACGTGCCAGTGATGATGGGATAGACTGGTTGGCGTGCTCCTGGGAGACTGATCTGTGTCTGCCGGCCAACATGGGGGAAGACATCGCGTTCGCCAAGCTCGATAAGAGCAAGCTCTGTATAATTCGAGTGAGCTGAGTAATCCTCTAGACAATGACATCCTGTTCCGAGTAGGCGTAACGCCTCGTAGAGGTCGGCTTGGTTATGAGACTGCGCATACTGTCGACCCAATTGAATGCTCCGACCAAAGAGATTGCGGACCAGACCCGCCGACGTAGTTATGCCAATGTTCTCAGTGGCAATATAGTTCTTAAGACCTGTTTGGGGGTTAATGGCAAGCTCTTTGCGCTCATCCACGGGTCCCCGTAGCCTCCTATCATATTGACGTGCATCAATGTTGTCGGCGTACTAGAGAAGTGTTAGTGCTAATGTCCCTAGATCTCAATCGAAATTACATGCGTCTTTCGGATTATCGATATGCTCTTCTGGTCTGTAGCAGCCCAACCTCTCTGTCGTGACCTCAAATTCTTTCGTGCCGTAGCCAAAGCTCATAAACCCAAGTCTAATGATCTCAGCTCGAACGTTTCCAGACTACACTTGAGCGTAAATACTTACACCCAAAGAATAATCCTAATTGCCTCGGCGCTGACATACTTGACCGTCCCAACGTCTACAGCCTGAGAGTAGTCACGCAGCCAGTTACCGAAATAGACTCTTTTGACATCAAGTTTGCCAAATTTCTTGCCGCCGGCAGCATGGGACATGAGCAAATTCAGAAGGGTATCTTCAATGTCGCCATGTCGCCAGTTCTGGCCTTCAATACGGGCAAGAGAGGCTACGATACATGTGAGCAGCTGGAGTTCTGACTCGAGAGAGATATTCACCAATATTCCCAGCTCCAAATGCTAGTGCTGGCGAACTTAGAAATGCAAGTACGATCACTGTAGATAGGCAGAAGCCAAACGATGGAGTAAAGGACGGCATGGTGAGTGGATGTAGAGAGAAGCTACTGTAGGAAATGAATGGAAGGGAGGAAGTCAAAGATCAAGAGAGTGCGCAAGACCTTTAGTCAACTTTGCGGTTATTTATGGGCAGCAAACATCGATGAAGTGAGTTTGTGGGGTTATGGCGGGCTCTAGACACGACAAGCAGTCGTTCGGTTTGGCCAGCAGGCAGGTGCAGGTCTGCCAAGCAATCATGCTTGGCATAGGATTGATCGAGTATCGAAGAATGGCGAATCATTGAAAACCTTCAATCGGTTCACTGGAGAAGTGAAAGTGAGGTGATGCGACAAGCTTCTATCTTAGGACGTTTCTGAGGGTCTCAGAGCTACGATACATCATTGAAGCCTTACGTGCATGAATACTGATAAGAGAGCAGCAGGACAGCTTCTCACTGCCTGGGTGCTCCAGAGCATAACTCCTGGCAGGATTGAACCTCGAAAGTACGTCTAACACTATCTTTCTCCTGCTTTCTCACGGGCTCCCAGTCAATTTTCATATCCGTACCCGTCACGAGCCACTGGAGACTGAGGACTCGAGTTCCTCTGTCAGAGGACAACCTCGATACCATGCCGAATGTCCGTCCAATAGGGAGGCGAAAGTCGCTAAGATACAACCGATAGCGAGGCCGGTTACAGGTACAAGGGACGGATCATGGCTGACCATTCACTATTTTCCATTTCGCACTCCTTCTTGCCGCCCATGCCTTCCATTGCGCCCGGCGCAAGTTTTCTCTCTTTCGAGACATCAATATGGCGAATTACCTATGGATATGGCTATCCACAAACAACTAGCAAGACCATCATTGTTATAGGAGGCAGCCTGTAGCTGCGCCTTCTCCAGAGACACAATTTTATTTGCTGACTTTCGACTGTCCTAGTGATTACATTCTTGAGATCGCGTTCCTTAACTGTGGGGAGCGCTCTGATCATTCTAACCCAATGCCCTCTTTAAGTATCTCCCAGGCTCGAAGACTATTGTGGTGTTTAGGTAGATGATATCGTTGTCTAATTAAATGTCTCCTTCTCTGGCTCCTCGTGAATTCTAAACGGGCCTCTCAATTCAGCGTCGACTTGAACCCGGCATAAGCTCCTTCGATATCAAATGATAATTCTCTCGCCTCTTCCTCTGCCAGTTCTTCTGTTGCCCTCATCCCGTTTAATCGTATCAACCAACTGATGATTTTGCCCCTGTTCTCAAAGTCCGTGTCCGTCACTTGATTCACCGACTGTATCACATCGGACAACAACGGATGTAAAGTATCTTTAGATAGCATACCCAATTTCAAAGCATCAAGGAAGGTGATAAAATTCTCGGTCGCACGAAGTATTTGCGAACCAGATGCGGAGGGCCGCGGTTGTGCTGTATGGTTTGAGGGTATAGGATGCGAATGCAAAGGATCGGCAACAGTAGCTGGGAGATTGACCCGCAGGCGTTCGGTAGCTCGAGGGCATTCGATCTACTCAATCAGCATTGATGCTGGTGAATTACGGCCTCAGTATGTTGAGCATGGCATAGAAAATACCATACATCCCAAGTGCGTTTGAAGGTTTCCAAATCCACAAATTCTCGTGCGACTGTCTCGTCACTCAGATTGGACTTGTACTGTTTCAGGAGACGGCTGCATATTTCGGTGTACTCAGATTCCGGTAAAGAGTCCTTTATGTACGCTTTCTCTAGGCCGTCGAGTGTGATAATGATGCTGTAGATCTCAGCCAGCGAGTCGTAAAGATCCCGTTCCGTTGCGCTATTGGAGAGTTTAACTTCCTAAATGCGAGAGTTAGTCTTGTTGATGATACCCGTCTACTGATGGTTCGTGGTTGCATACCTCGTCGAGGTTGATAGTGGCACCTAAAGCCGGGTTGGGCATGTAGCTATATGGCGTCGGCGCGTATGGGAGCTGTCTTGGTGAGTTGAGCATCTTTGCAGCCTTTGATACGCCTTCTACGTAGAAAAACGGTATTACAAGCAGGGAGGCTGGTATGTAGTGCCTGATCTTGAAAGTTGGATTGAGGCTTGGCTTCCCCAACTAGGCAGACGTAGCGGAACCCTAAAACCGTGCCCTAAGGGGGTATGGGTCATGTCTCAAATTGTGTCATAGCAGATAAGTATCAATCGAGGTGAAATAATAATGTGTATTTACTCCGTGATACCTCCCCACTCTCCATCCTCAAACCCACTGGTATCTGAGGACTTCTCTTCATCCCTTCTCCTCTGACTACTCATTACCGCACCTTTTCTTTTGTTCTCTAACTTCCTATCATAACCGCTCTTTGTGCTGATCCGCATCCTTCTTGCCTCCTTTCCTGTCTCACGATCATTTGGGTGAGACCTCCGACCCTCCACACCCTTCAGCTTCAGCTCCTTCTTTGTCTTCTTACTCAGTGCTGGCAATGCATCTAGCAGCCACTTTTGCACAGTTCCTTCTCCAGCGTCACGAGCTTTCCCACTAACCCTTTCACTCGCTGCGATCACATTTGCAATATTCTTTACGTAAGGGATATCCTCTTTGGTGTAGAACGTCACCGCTACTCCTCCATTCCTACCCTGCCTTCCCGTCCTTCCGACTCGGTGAACATAAGCAGCACCAGTATTAGGGATATCGTAGTTGACAACCCCATTCAGACCTCTGAAGTCAATTCCTCTAGAAAGTAGATCTGTAGTTATCAGAACCCATATCTCACCTTTGCGGAACCCTGCCATTATAGCTGAGCGTGCTGGATCCGAAATGTCGGAATGCAGAACGGCAATACGTGATGATCCTCCAGCTTCGGGTGAAATGTCATAAAGAAGCTCAGAATGCAGTGCTATGGCTCTTGGAATGGTTTGAGTGAATATCAGAAATGGTGGTTGCAATGACGGGCCACTGTCAACGGATGTTGTGCTGGGATGGAGTAATTGACGTAAGGCAAGAAGTTTGCCTTGCTCTGTAGCTGCATAGACAAGGCGATGAGCGATATTGGGAATGGCAGAGTCTTTAAGACCGACCACGAGACGAAGCACATAATGAGATGAGTTCCTGGATGGTTTAGCTATCATGAGATTACGTCGACGTTTAACAATGAACGACTGAGCTAGAGATTCGATTGAGGAACCCATAGTGGCAGACCATAAAGACACTTGCATCGAAGGATTATTGCACACGGCCCAGATATCCAAGGTTTGAGTACGGAATAGAGGGTCAAGGAGAACATCGGCTTCATCTAGAACAAGATATCGAACTGTTGGAAGCTCGCTTGGAGGTGACTCTGGATTCGGCGATAATGCGTGCAGAAGCATCAAAGGGGTGCTGACCACGATGTCTGCTTTCACTAAAATGGTTTTCATTGAACCGTGATCATTGTCGCTATCATACTTGGCATTGACGGGTTGGAGCGACATGGAATCGTCATCTGCTGTGGGCCTGGGGTTTCCAGCATGCAATTTCATGCCTTTTCTCATCCCAGCAATCTTCACCCCAGTGCCAGTGGCTAATTTACGTCCCTCGTTGACAATTTGATCTGCAAGTTCATGTGTAGGTACAATGATCAGAGCTTCCACCTGGTGTTCGCCTTCTTTATCGGGAGTTTCCTTGTTGCTTTCACGCTTACCTTCAAGCACTCCATGGATTGAACTGATCATGAAAGCCAAAGTCTTGCCACTGCCGGTTGGAGCAACGGTGAGTAGATCAATGGGTGACCTTATTAGCTTCTTCCTGCTGTTTGCTCCATTCAAAATCAGCCCACGATCTTCGTCGGATCCTAGTAGCAATGGCAGACTCCCTAGCTGTACTTCAGTAGGGTTCACATATCCTTGAGTATCCAAATTCTCTGCCAATCTCCGAGAGATTTTGTATTTGTTGCGTAATTGTTCGAACGAAGTTAGCGGCTGCGGTGATAGCAAAGTAGGGGCGACTTTTTGTGACGAGTGTTTCTCATGGACAATATTCTGACTCTTTTGAGGCTCAGATTCAGCTACATGAGCGCTGTTCAACCTTGTAATCTTAATCTTGTTGCGCTTCAACACCAGCCTGCACTCTTCTTCACTCAGTGTTGGTGCGGTCGCACCCTCTCGAGCCTCTTGTTGCCTAGCAATCGCCACACCGTCTCCAATCATCGGAGCTCTAGTTGAGTTTGGGTATGCCGCTGGAGCACTGAAGAAGTCCAACTGTTCGGAAACGTCAAGCCCTAATTCCTTATCTTCTAAGCCTCTTTTGCGTTTATTGTTTGTAAGTGTAGAGATCGCATGGACGTACGAGAGGCTCTCATCTTCTCTTTGGGCTTGAGCCTTGGTTGAAAAACCCGCAGAGGGGACCTTCTGGGTTGTAGCTTTTCCAGACGCTGGAGCCGGCTTCTGCAGATTAGTGGATCGGGAGAGCAATTTGAACATTTCCATGACCTGTAAGCCACTGACGATTTTCTATTCTATCCAGCGGTCCTCTTAAACTCAGTCAGTTCAATTCTGGACCAACCGCAAGGCGTTTCGTACTCAAGTGTTGATTGGGATTGGGCTTTTGAGTCTTGAGATCGCAAAAGCGCCAAGCCGCCAAGATAGGGTGACCGTCCTACGATCATTGCATGACCGAGGGTGATAAGGTTACCTAGGTATTCTACCTTAAGGAAGGTGTTTACCTTAGGGCTGATACATACTTGAGAGTACCTCCGCACCATTGTTATTATTGCACAGCGCCAAAAGGAATCGAATCTATTCCTGATAACCAAATTTTTACCCTATTGCACTTCAAGTTTGGAAGCCTGGCTTGTGTATTCACCCATTGCGATCGACAAGATACCCACATTAGTTTCCACGAAAAGAACCGACCCAGGCTATCCACAATAACATTTACATGGCGGTAGTTGCTACACTTTACTCAATAGATGGCGGTAATCATTGCCTCACAGCTCTAGATTCCCACAGGGTTCGCCGACGACCAAGATGGCTGGGTCTATTGGAACAAGTTACTTGTCTTCCTTCGTTCCTGGCTCTTCGGCCAACTCATTATCTGGGTTCCCAGCCAGCCAGCCCCGTGGGATGAGAGAGTCTCTAGCCAGCCGTGCCAGCCACAATAGCCTCTTAATGAGGCTTTGCCCAGCTCTGTGAGAGCACTCAGCCAGCCACTTCAAATTCTTATTGGGCCTCTGCCCAGCTTACTGGAAGCATTCAGCCAACCTGGCTTTTCTCATGCATTTTAATCTCACATGTCGATCCTGCTCCATTGAGGCAACGATTCACTATGGTTAAAACAGCTTGTAAGAGCTCCTCAGCTTCTCTTCTGGGTTTTTGAGCCCTCTCTCATTGCTTTTATCATACATATTCGTCACATACCACTATCTTGCTCTGTTGGTGTTTCAGCATCTCTGTACATGCAAGTTAATCGGCACCCAAGCGCCAGTGGTGTGATTAACTATGTGACCTTTCGAGCTCTCATTAAAAGCAATCCACGTGAGAAAAAGAATTGTTTGTGTAAGCGAGCCAGGACGATGACTTGCTTTGTATATAACACACCAGACCGTTGTTTTCATCCAACAGAAGCTGAGCTTTACACGCTATTGCATCACTTGTTATACCTAATTTAACGACTGTCGGTTTTGGCTCTTGAACCTTGGTCTACTACAAGTCCTTGTGAGCTGACAGGATGTGTCCTATAACGCCTACTTATCATTACCAGAAGATCGCTAATAACGTGGGATTGCCAGAAGGAGTCCGCAATGCGGCTAAAGGTCGACCGACCCGCGGTAAAGCTTTCCACACTGTGTTGACAGGAGTCGAGCCTGCGACTGGCTCGGAAACGCTAACAACTGGAAATGATGGCTTTAAGTGCCGCATCTACAGCATGAGCAGTGCGTGGCCGGATACGAGTAAGAAGTACGACGGCGATGATGCCCCTGATCTAGGTCCCAACGTTGTCAAGCATCCGCTTCCCGGAATTTTGGTCCAGGATTCAACTGATTCGTAGTAACATTCCCGGACGGAAAAGTAATGGAGGATCAAGCTCGAGAACAATGCTTTAAGGGTCTTCGCGCAACGTACGGTCTATACAATTTGTTTGGGCGCAACTCTCTCGATAAAAAGGGCGCAACTCTCTCAATAAAAAGAGCAAGGAGCTTGTCGCTTCCATTCACATCGGGATTGGGTACGCTAGTGCATATTGGTCTGTTGACCAGATGTTCTTTGGAGATGGTGGCTCTGGTCGCGGTATTACGATGCCCGGTGCCGAAATTCCGAACGACCTGGTCAGCTGGTACTGTTGCCACGATTTGGATACCATTGGGCATGAACTTACTCATGACGTGGTTCAGGAGAGTGCTGGCCTTGATCTTAACGACAGTCTGTGGGCAGGCACCCTCAACGAATCAATTTCTGACTGCTTGGGTATGATGGTTAAGCATTGGTCGAATAACCTAACAGTGGATGAAAGCGATTGGGATATTAGCCCTGGCTGGTGGGCCCGTACGACACTCACGGCTAATGGTTGGACGAAGAATTACTGCCGTACGTTCAGAAAGGCGAACCCTAAGGATCAAGAGGCAGAACTTGAACCGAAGCACATGGGTGAATGGGTGGAGACCGATGACCCTCATCCCAATTGTGGTATCCCGAATCATGACTTCTACCTCGCAGCTCTTCAATTTGGTGGATATGCATGGAAATCTGTTGGTCGAATTTGGTATGAGGCGCTGGTTGACCCAGTATTCCAGAAGCAGGAAAATCAGGACTTCCACGGTTTTGCCACTTTGACATGCAAACAGGCCCTGAAGATGTTTGGCTCCAAAGCGGAGGCAATCATAAGACGGGCATGGACAAAGGTCGGAATCTTTAAGGTCAATGACTTTGCACCTCATGTCAGGGCCTTCAAAGGACCGAGCACAAGAGATCAGATTTCACGCTTGGGTTGCTCAACCGCTCAATATCACCCTGTCGTCGTCATTTCGGAGGACATGTTAAACGCCCAGCTGGAGAGCTACTACAACATTGAACCCAAGTTACGGACGATGAAGGTCGAGAACCCAAATCTGAAGACAGGAATCGACGCCGAGCTTGCTCCACCTCGTATTGAAATACCAGCGAACGCAGAAGGTCTAGATCGATCCAAAGTTATTTATCACGTTCGGATCAAGAAGGGAGCTGTGGCCTATACCTCAATCCCACCACACCTTTTCAATCCCCAGGTACATAAACTGAAATACGAGCAAATCAAGGATTGGGATTTTGCGTTCCAAGTTAATCTTGGTATGTATACAATAAGCCACATGTAGCCATGAGCTAACACATTGGCAGATATGGAAAGCGTCAGAAAGGACGATCAAGTTGGTGTTAAGGAAATGCTTCGGGTGGCTGGGGAGTACTCAATTCAACGTTTGATGCTTAATTTCGCATAGCTGCGAATACTTCAAACTTCGTCGCTAACATATCTGATCTCAAAATGGCTGATGGCAGCTCTCCGCCTATGGCTCTGTTTAAGTCACTCGGCGAGTGGGTGAAGCAATGGACTGTGGCATATGATCAGATCGAGAACAGGCTGCAGGGCAAAGAATCCTACGTGAACGATGGAAAAGAAGAAACCGCCGATGCACGATGCCCCATTCTTTACCATGCTCTGACACCGAGCCCAGAGAAAGGTAAGCACGCACGCCGTGCCAACAAGCAGTGTCGCTAAGCAGAACTACAGTCAACCCTGTTGCGCCTACAATGCCACCCACTGCTGTTATCATGCAGACTTATCAATTTGAAAGGCCAGACCGTAGGCACCTAGGGAGCACCAACCGCAACAGCGTTGCGTACACTAAGATGTGTGATCACGATGACACTCTGACGACTGCAATCTTCGACTCGTCAAACGGAAACTTCGTTACAGATGATATGCCATGGCGAATGAAAGAAGATCTCTCAGTTTGCCACTCCAATATCCTAGGATCCACATGCCTGCCAGTCCTCCGAGATCCTATTTCGACGCCATTTTGTACCCCTATTGAAACCCATTGTCAAGATGACTCAAGTCCATCTCCTAGAATTCTGGACATCTGTCGGTGCGGACAAAGAGTTTGAATCGGACCTTACATTCGATAAAGATCCAAGCAAGCCAGACTACAAAGACAATTACTACTTGATGACGCGCATGCCTGGCAAAGACGCAATGTATGACGATACAACATGGTTTAGCGCAAAATGCGCACTATTAAATCGCGTACCTTCAAAATAACTCACCTTCTTCAACTACATCCACCATGTTCAGAAGACCTCCGTTAACTTCAATTTCTGGTAACAAGACTCCTAGAAAGGAGCTTTCTTTGCTCACCAAAGATGAAATATCAGAACAAGCTAAATTAGACCTTACATTCACCCAAATAGCACGAAGTTTGGACGTTCCTCCAAGCACCGTTCGAAGCGTTTTGGGAAGACATCAAACAACACCCTCCAGAGCTAATAAATCCAGATCAGGAAGGCCCTTATCAATTATCCCTCGAGCAGCTAGGATACTGTTACGTCAGTCACGATCGGAGCCTAAAATCACCTGAAGACAGCTGAAAATGAACATTGGGATCGATTTGAACGCGAGAACTCTCAACGCAACACTACGAGCTCACGGAATTTCTCATTGACTAGCTCTTCGACAACCGAAATTAACACCTGAAGTTGCTCTGCTTCGGTTAAAATGAGCTGAAAAGCATGTGAATTGAACCGTGAATCAATGAGAACAAGTTATCTGATCGAATGAGGCATTCGTGACTCGGGGAACAGATAAAGCACGGGAACGAGTCTTTGAAACTCTCGATCAGAAATGGGATAGAAACAAAGTAACAGAAATGCCTAATGAAAAGCTCTTTTTCATTATGATTTGAGGAGCTTTTTGAGGTTCTGAAAGATCAGATTTATACCTGCTCGATCGAGACTTTGAATGAAAAAAACACGGCTATTCAGCTGCGTTCTATATTCAGATTTTGAATCACAATTTAGCTGACATATGAAAATCAGAACTAGTGTTCATGCAGAATAATGCTTCGATACACAGAGTCAGAAAATCGAAGCTCTGGTTTCAGGAAATGAGTATAGAACTCATGAAGTGACCTTCGTACAGTTCTGATCTGAACCTCATCGAAAATCTCTGAACTCTACTGAAGAAGAAAGCCTATAAAGTCTATTCGGATTTGGATTCGCTGAAAGGTAAAGGCGACGAAGCTGAAATTCAACTGTTTCAGATTTTACAGAAGGCCTGGATGAACATACGGGAGAAGGTAATAGAGGGGCTAATTTCCAGTATGCCACGCAGATGTGAAGCTGTAATTATAGCGGAGGGCTCGCATACTAAATATTGATTGGGGAATCATAGATCATATACTATCAAATAGTTATTCCAAATATCGGATCCCCAGCTTAGTTTACTTAGTGCGGGGTACTGTAGAGGGGAAGGCAAAAACGAACGGGGATACCGCTGGGTGATGGACACCGCTCACATGGAGGATGGAAGCATAAGTAAGGTACATTCAAGGATTTCCACATAGCCCTCGACGGTACAATCACCCCACCAGCACAATTTGCCAAATCACTGACCATTATTAGCACGATCCGTCTGCAACCTCGTTCCAATTGTAGGAACAAACAGAATAAGACTAAGCGGCGCCGCAACTATCGCGGTCTACGTTGGGGACAAGAAGTGGCTTCAAGACGCTTACAACAAAGGGTGCGTGTTTCCGTAACTAGACAAACTGCTTATTAACTGTTGACATAGCTTGGCAAGGACCGGTAATTGGAAGTTGGAGTTCATGATCAACGCGAATAAGGGCGCCATCGAAAACGGTCATCTTAATATCGAAGTCGAGTATGCGGACCCATTTGTGAGCTTCAGTGATTGGAACAAGGGCGCGGGTATCTCCGAATTCGACGGCAATAATGCACTCACACAGATGAAAGATAAGTTGCAAAGCAACTTGAATGGTTTGAAGGACTACATCGAAAAATCCGTAAAGACAAGTTTGAAAGAAAGCCAGTCTGTTCTGGCGGAGAGCGGGTACTTCACTATGCATAACCCTATCTTCACCACGAAGGGTGATTTAATGGTCGAGATCGACTACAAAGGGTACGTTGGATCCAGGATGCTCCCATTTCTTTTATCAGACGCTCGCTGACGCCGTTCGTTCCAGTGTCCCTCTCGGCGGCAACTTGGAAGATTACAAGCCAGGACCTCAACTCTCCGCTATAGAGGCAATGCCGCCAGTGGTGCCCTCGTTTGTAAACGAATCAGCGACGGCAATGATGGCCCAGACCATCAAGACTTGATGCATCAGGCGCTGCTGAAAGATCTTGACATGCGGAGTGTCTCTTCACGGAATACTGTTGAACAGTAGCTTAGACGCGTCTTCAAATGAAGGCGTTCACACATGATTCATATGTCTTGGAATCCATAACAATATCGGCTATGAGCAAATACCCCGTGCACACTTTGCAGATGATGAATTGTGTAGTATTCTAAATCTAGGCCCCTGAGTCACTTACAACCTCAGGGGCAGCAGCATAAGACTTATGAAATAGTAGAAAAAGATGACATCCGAACATGTTAGTACCGAACGTCTCTAATCAACGAAAGTAGACATCACAATTGCTCGGAAAACGCCTCACACCGTCACACGTACCTATCTGTTTCCAGACCGAGAAGGTTAGGCGCCGCTAGGCGCGCGTTAAAGTGCTTGAATCAGCCTACTGTAGCTTCATTGTCCTAAAACTATCGCCGTGCCCGTAGCGAGCGGGAAATATGATTCAATGACTCCGTACGGAAGTAAATCACACTCAATATGTTGAATGCTTCAGCGCAGAATTCTGTCTCACTCAGTTCCCAAGTTTTCGAGGGCTCAAGACCGATCTTACCTACATTGAATATACGACCATGTAACGGAGTATCGTCCGGCACAAAATAGCAGTGACCTCTGGGTAGACATATTTCGGAGGTTTCAGTAGATGATTACTATGCTTTTGACTTGTTGTACACTGCTACAGGTCTATGAGGACAAAGGATGTATATGCAGATGTACGAAAACAGTTGGTTCGAGATTGGCATGTCCATAGCTGCATCCCGCCCGCCCCCCTATACAGTACGGAAGCTCGAGGAATGGTAGCACATCTTTTCGCATTCTTCAATGGTGAGGTGTCGCTGTCTCGTGGTGCTCTTGGTCGCTCCTGTATCCAACCACTTTGAATCTCCCAAGCATCTCTCCAACTGTGAAGAACCCAAGGACCTCCGCCGTAACGACACCTGCTAAAACTAGTTGTTGGCTGTTGAGATTCCTCATTCGGTTGAGGATGCTTTCAGGACTCAAGTTGCTCCCAGTATTGGTAGTGTGGGAAAACAGACCCCGGGGGTTTCGGACCGCATTGAGGATCGGTTGACTGTAAGACTGAAAGGTCGCAAGGCTTCTAGGGAGTGATTACATCAGCTGCCATTCCTACTATATGCTTCATGGGTCGGGCAAAGAGTACTCACGGCGGGCTCATCTGTCGACCTTTGAAAACTAGCTTGGCAAGCTCTAAACCAACTCTCGAGTAATAGACCGTCGGCGGATATATGGCTATACAAAGCTTATCAGCGCACTGGCCTATTGAGCCTCCACTCATCTTCAAGCCACCTTGAAAGCACCAACTGGGCGGGAGACTCTCAAGGTTTAGAGAAACGCGAAGTCTTGTTTTCCGGTGACAAGAGCCTTTCTGGACTCAATTGACTTGGGACAATCCGCCTTTGCCTATAGCAAGATGTCGACTTACATTGAACAAAAGATATCAGTCTACCCACCCGTCCCGTAACTCTTCCCGCTACGTTGCTAACTCCTTCCGCTGCTCCGCTGACCGCCGACCCTGCTGAAGAGGTTACCCTTGATAAGCCCTGGGAGGCTTTTGAAGTAGCGTTTGATGCGGCGTCTTTTGATTTTGCAGCGGTATTTGAAGCGGCCTGTGTGGCCTCGGCGGTAGTTGAGGCATGTCGGAGAGCGGTCCGGCGTGTGACAAAGCGGGTATGCCGAAGCATCAATCCTGATGTAGCTGTGGACATGAAGAAGCAGCCCTTCGCCTGCGCGAAGAGTATCTTCAGAGGAAAGAGTGGTGTCGGTGGTTTTTGAAACGAGCGTTCAAGTATCAAGCTTCGGTTGAACTGACAAAAAATAGCTTGAGGGAAAGCGAGACGCCTCCCATTGGTTGCCGTCTCACGCTAGTGATCCGCCTTATGACGTTCGCGTCTGGATCAAATTGGCGGGATGCATGAACCAAATAAATATATTGCTGCTTTGTATTGCGCTGTTCTACACTGCTGCCAGATGAGCCTCGCCATAACTTGCACGGAGCTGCCACCATGGGCCGCCAACGTCGGAACTCCAATGCTTCCATCGCCTCGTCCGTACCAGAACATCATGATCAGGTATGGCACGGTCGTGTGACATCAGGGGTTTTTATGGCGCGCCGACTGAAGCTTTTTTAGGAGCTTGGGAGCATGTACGACTATCTGGCGAAGATCATATTAATTGGGCCCAGTGGCAGCGGCAAGTTCGTTCAATCTCCAAGCCTGCCATGAATCCAAGGGCTCATTCTTGCTCTAGATCCTGCCTCTTGCATCGGATTGTAAAGAACGAATGTGAGTACATGCCTGCCTCGAAATCTGGCATCGCTTGACCGAATATGTAGGGCGCGTCCTCTCCTCTCATACTATCGGTGTCGAATTCTCTTCGAAAATAATTAAGGTCGGCACTGGTACCCGGCGCAAACGAATCAAGCTGCAACTATGGGACACAGCAGGTACGGAGCGTTTCCGCTCCGTCTCGCGGTCCTACTACCGTGGTGCTGCGGGCGCGATAATCGTCTACGACATTGCCTCTCATGATTCATTCAACGCTCTCCCTAACTTTCTCAATGATGCGCGTGCCCTAGCCTCGCCGAATCTCACACTTCTCCTTGCGGGCAACAAATTGGACCTGCTAGCCGAGCCTGTCCCTACCGAACATCTTCCCTCCAATAGCTTGGTGCCGACCCAGTCCAGTGTGTCCAGCAGACATTCCGCGTTTCCTGATGGATATGGCAGTAAAGACGAAGGGATACGAGGTAGCTCGAGCCACTCTTCCATGAATTACGGACTCGGCTCTCGTCAGAAAGCCACAGTAGCCACTGAAGGCCGGCAAGTCACAACCGAAGAATCCTCGCGCTGGGCCTCCCGGAGTGCAATCCCAGTTTCCGTCGAAGTGAGCGCCTACACTGGCGAAGGCGTTGAGGAGGTGTTCTCACGTCTGGCGACAATGATCCTTACTAAGATTGAGCTTGGGGAAATTGACCCAGATGATCCTCGAAGTGGGATTCAGTATGGGGATGGAGGTGGGTGGGAGGACGGAGGGAGTGTCAAGAGTGGATTCACCTTGGGATCCGAGGGAGGCTTGGGCAGGAGAAAAAAGAAGGGGCGAGGCGCAGGACCGTGGGGTGGAGGTATGCGGGAATGGGAGGCTGTTTTTAGACTCGATGGTGTGGGAAGGCGGAGAAGAGGAGGGTGCTGCTAATGGAGACGTTGTATAGGTTTAGCGACATGAGCGTTCCTGGGCATGGGACTTGGTTTTAGATGGGTATGGGTCTCGGGTACAGGTTGTGGGAGTCAATGGGATGTTGATGTATGGATTGGTAGGTAGCGGTAGCTTTCGGGACACCAACCTGGAGATAATCCCAAGGGGGTTTTACAAGGCCCTGCTTCCGCTGAGTTTGGATCGCATTGCCGGTCTATCAACACCAGCCAACAGGACCAGAGCGACACCTGGAAGATCACCCGGCGACGAAACTTGACCCGTTACTCACAGATTCCCCCTCACCTCTCCATCCTTAGATCTCGACCTACCCAGCCTGACTGGTGGCTTAGAGGCACTGCTCCTAACCAGAAGCATAGCTCACGGACAATTTTGCCTAATTGGAATGTTACGGCATATCAAAGCAGACACCAGCCAGACCGTCATATTGACCTTTCCTTCCTGAACGAATAACAGCTAGCATCTGATCAGTCAAACAACTAAGTGTAAAGAAACGAAAAGAAAAGCCTACCTGTAAAGCACAAGACTCTAAGCAGACTCCTAGCTTGTAGGTAGAGTTGACCCCATACAGGACGCCAAAATATTCCGAAGCAGTGTTTTGCAGTATCGTTATCTGGTACACGTGGTGGTTGCTCAGACGATTCCCCCAAAGGTGATGGGACGGCTGCTTTGTGGTATTCACGATGGACGGCAAATCTCTTCTTTAAGCACATCACGATTACTGTATGTCACCTGGATACACCGCCACAAGGAGGGAACAGATTCCTGCATCACTTTACCAACACGCCAATTTCGAGCAAGCAAAACAGAAACCTCGACAAAAGAAGCCTCCCTGAAGTATCATCTCCAATACATCTTCCACTTACCACTTCTTCCATGCAGCGTATATAACCACCTTGTCATACATCCGCCCTCCCCTCTTCCACTCAGACAGCCACCCTTCTGCAATCTAAGCCTGGTGTAAGAAATGCGTCTCAGGTCTCTCATGCTCTTCGTCCTTACGGTATGATAGCGCTCAATAGCGTCGAGACCATGGATGTTCTAGTCTAAGGAAAGTCGAGGGATATAGTAGTGGAATAGCAACTTGGTAAACACAGATCTTCCACTTGTTGCTACGGCGGTATGTTTATTTGGGCAGTAGGCATAGAGGACCATAGTACCAATCCTCGAGCCTAGCCCAAGCAGGTACCTCTCAATCCCATGTCTTTACTTTCTAATTTTCGATCCTGTTGCCTGGCGTTCACATTACGCGTGTGCTTTTTCAATTTCTCAGAAATAATCCCAAAGGTCATCTTCCACTTCTATCTTATAAACCTCATCGCATGAATAAATGTTTCTGACCAGTGTCTCATGCAAACATGCAACTTCTAGTTTCGACCCTTTCGACCAAACAGATGCATATTCGCCAAAACTTGTGTATTAATACGCACCATTCTGAAAACGCTGACTGCTTCTATCCCCATCATTTGACAAGGAAAGATTTGTTCAGATGGCCTTGTACTAGTGCTTGTTCCTTCAATCCTTCCTCAAACAGTTTCCTACACCGTGCTGTATTGACGTCAGCCTCATTCATTTAGAACCCCCTGAGAAAAGGAGAAACATGTTCCCATACTCCATGTCCAATATAAAAACACGAATATTCCCGCATACCCGAATATCTAAATCGAGACCCTACTCTCCCCTCCCTGATCTCTCCACCCAATACATATCACGTCACACAAGCGCTTCTCCCCCCCAAACCCCGCCCCCCCTCATCCCAACCCACTCCAGCCCAACAAACCCATCAGCGTCCCCCCCCTACAACAAATGCAAAAAACCACTCATCCCCGTTCCTGCAGAACCCAAACATCGCTCCAAACAAGAAACAAGCGTCTGCAGAAACTAACCCACCCTAACCAATTTCTTACCATACCATGAAGAAATAAAATTCCACGTCAGAACCAACGGGGCTTAGCCTCATTTCCTTCGCTATGGAGATTCCTGGCGCAGAAGGCATCAAACGCAGCCTGAAGAAACAAGGCGGATTCCGAGAATGTTTTTTCCTTGTTTGTAGTTTCCTCAGCCTAATCGTTGACAGCGGAGGAAAAAGCTCTGCCGGATCGCTCCGGCATTTTTCGGATAAAAAGGGAGACTCTGCATGCCCGGTGGCGCGGATGGTTTACTTAAGTATGATCGAAGTTGGCGCAACTTCCCCTTAGCGTGAGGGATTTTTGGTGGAGGAAGGGGATGGGTAAGTAAGTCTTCAGCCTGGTGGGATGGATACCTGCTAGGCCTGGCGGGAAGGGTGCGGGATTTTTATCTCGGACGCTGGAGGCTAGGGAACGGCTTAGTTGGTTAGAAGGGGATATTGGGGTTTTGATGGCGGGTTTTCTTCCAGTAAGACTGCCGATTCGTGACATGGGAAGTTTTTTGGGAATCGAGGATGGAACAGGTAGGGTACTTTCAGTACGTTCTCGGAATGTTTCCGAAGAGATGAGCTATTGGCTTTAATGCGCAGGAGGAACATCCTCCTCGAAAAATCGAACATGATAATTAAGATACATAAGCCGAAACAGAAATGAGCATAAAACCCCAACCCCTGAAATGGGTGCTGTGATGCCCAGGAAGTCCGAACGTCGGTGCTGTGAGACCCAAACATTCCCAGATAACGCCATCGCAACCCAGTCCCACCATAGAATGACAAGTAAAAGTACTAAAATACACTAATACTTTGCCCAATTAGCCCCTCTAAACATAATACCCTTTACGACTCTTCGATCTCTTCCTCGCATAATACCTCAACGGCCTCTCATACTCCGTCACCGTATCCGCATCATCCCGATACCGGCTCGTCGCCCTCCTCGACTTCTTCCTGCTCCCATCATAGTAGCTGACATCAGTGTACCTATCCTCGGTGCTATGCGTGGCTACTGATGCCGCTCGGCGGGGCTGACGGCCGCGCGAGCGGCTCCTGTGGTTGGCTTTGCCGAGATTGACTTGGTAGTGGGCAGGCATGTAGGCGCGGGGTTCGCGCTCGACGATGCAGGGGGAGAGGTCACCGCCGCCGGGACGGCCGAATTGTTCGAGGTGGGGTTCCTCGTCCCGGTAGCCGAGGGCTTGGACGCCGGGGGCGACGTCGTGGTATTGTGGATGGCGGGGTTCGATGAGTTGCTGTTGTTGGCCTGGACCGTGAAATCCCAGGGGTGGATGGGGCTGCGGATACTGGAGTGGCGGGGGGTATTGTTGTAGCGGAGGGAGTTGCTGTGGTTGCTGCCATGGCCGCTGCTGCTGCGCCATTTCGTGACTGTAGGCTCCTCTGAACGATCCCCTGCTGGATCCTGGGCGGATGAGCTCCCACTCATCTGAGTCGCCGCGGGAGTGAGATTTCACAAAGTTCAGACGGGTGCGTCGAGGTTCGCCGGGATATTTTGACCGGCGTTCTAGGACTTCAATGCCTCCTTCTAGTCTGGGCCCTTGGACAAAGGGCCAGCACATGGTAGAGGTGCTGGGTCGAGGGGCGATGGTGAGAAGTAGTCTATAAGAGGAGAAGAGTCCAGGTAGTTCCAATCGACGATGGCGGGGTCGAAGTTCTCTTTTTGTAAGAGGTAGTCCAGGGAAGGATGTCGATGCGGCCCACGCTAAACTGAAGTAGGCAATCTCTTGGCGTGGAAGACGGTGTTTTTTGATCAGGCAGCCGGCTGGTGCCTGGAGAAGGCTTGTAATTTGTTGATAGAATATTTTCTGGAGAGATAGTGATCAAGTGAGGGAAATTGACCCTTTTATCTACTATGAAAACAGCCTCTTCAATGGCCTTGAGTACACATGGAATGACAAGTGACAAAGTAGAAAGGCTGTGTTGGAAGGTGGCTTGAACCAGAAGGGTCTTTGGTGAATGCTCCTTCAATCCAGGTAAGTTATGGTGAAGTGAAAAGGGGATCCTACCAAATGAATGTAGGATTGAGGAACGAAAGAGTGTGAGAAGAATGAAAATACATGGACCATGTGAAAGCATAAAAGTAGATGGTACACTATCTATACTCAACTATATAAGTCGAGCGCAAGGCAATAAGCAGGCTATCTCCAAGGTTCTTCACAGAATTCCTTATTCATCTTCGAACATGATGGGGACAAGGAGCCATAGCCTCGTCAGAACCTCGAGTCGTCAGCTCTGATGGTACCCACCTCAGGAATAAGAGTCTGGATAGACCGGAGCGCCAAGGCAACGAGGCAGCGGCTATCCTGAAATGGCTACCGGTTTGATAATCTGTCAAGATAACGACATGATTCGACTTCGCCGACCTCTTGAGGCACGGATTATCGGTTTCCTGCCGGCGGTTTGGGCGGTTTGATATCAAAGACTAAGGTAGTGCTATGCAGTCCAGTTCGCGAGGTTGTCGCCGTAGTTTGGCAGTGGAAACACAGGCGGTGGCGCAGCCGTTGAATTCAGCCCAGAGCCCCCATCAGCTGGGCGCAAGGCTGACAGCTTGAAGAGCCGAAAACGGAATGGTCTTTGTTTTAGACATTGTATAATCGAATCACTTCCAATGTTCTGCCGTTGGATTCTACTGTGTACAGGTCGTGTTGTGTTGGTTGTCGTGCGTGGCGACTGTGGCTCAGGTTTCATCACGTGATAACCATTTCAGCCTCATCCCTTTGGCCTTGGTCAATATGGTCAGTCCAAACTGCAACCGGCTGCGGTGCATTAGCCAAAAGTCAACATCTAGAACCTTTACCGAGATAGAGACGACTTGGAGTGATGCCGGAGGACGCTGCCGGTACATGCAGGTAAGCGGAAATTGACACATTGCATTTAAGTGCTTCCAAATGCCTAATGGATCCTCGGCCTGGAGCTTCTTCAGCCGTTTGGTCAAAGTACCTACGGTTACCGACCCGACGACTGTGCATAGAATGACTGCCTAAATGACTATCGAGTAGATCTCTGAGCTATCCCCCTGAGCCGTAGGCCTCCCGGAGGAAGTGTTGGCGAAGATACCTTTGCTCTCCGCGATAGATGCAACAAGAAATCCGATCTCGCCTCGGGATACCATAGCCGCTCCGGCGATTGACGCAGGATACAAGGAACTGGGGTTTTGTATTTTAGTTCCGTTCTGATGTGTGTTTCTGGGCACTTCTTGTGATTGATCTACTCGAGATTCCGGATGAATGCCTTGCGGCTGGCGGCCAGTCGCAGCCATCAAGTCTGTGCCGGTGTCGGCTTCGCCATGTGATTGTGCCCACCTAATTCTAGGTACAGACCTTCCTGCACTCGCTCTCGATCTACCTGATACCCAACAGCACCAGCCAGGCAACGAAGGTTGTCTGAAATGGCTTAATGGCGTTGACGATTTATTTGTAAAGCGCACAAGCCAGAGGCCTGTGAAAAGCTTCCCAAGGATCATTAGAACCGTGTAGACTATACCCCACCATATGATAGGTCCCGTGAACATTTGCGTAATGGGAATAGAGAAACCAATTGATGCCTAGTGCATATTGTTAGAATTGATTCCCAAGTCCAGCAGGCCAGTGGAAGGTTCTCCTTCACTCACAAAGGAAAAGGGTTTCGGAATCCTGTTTACAACTGCTTTGTAGTAATTGTGATAGATATGCCTCCCGGTCAAGGCACCAGAATCTGGAGGTAGTCTTCGGTTTGCTGGAGCCTCATCGCTTTGTTTAAATATCCCTACGGTCTGTCCTTCAACTGGATCGGTTTGAACATTTTCAGTGCTAGCTTCCTTCGGAGCCCTGACGATAGGCATTTGTTCCGCAGGCGAATCTGCTGGTGCCTTTTCCGGAAGTGGAGTAACCGTCGATCCATTTCTTTCAAGAGACTTGTGGGATACTTGGGAATCCCACCAGCTAATCGACGCACCTGCAAGGTAAGCGGCAAACAGGTTGGAAGTCCCGGCATAAGTTGCTCCGGTCACAAATCCGAGGAGGGTTGCGGTGTGGATCAGGAAAGCCGTTTCATTACGTATGAACAATCGTTGTGGGATACCTGCTGGAGCTTTCCCACGTTTCCTGTTCAGCCATACTGTCAATGTCCCAAGCAAAAAGCGGCATGCGAGTAGTAAGACAATCACAAGTCCAATGGACACAACAATAGGTCTCACGATCGTGATGCTATTGAACGATATGGCCAAAGTCCCTAAATTGGATATCACCTGAACCATGATTAAACAAACGACATCATCCAATATAGGTGCAGTAGTCAGAACAGTCCCGAGGCGGGTATTTGTGAGCCCGGAGGTACCGAGAATGGTGAAGGTGGTGCCTAGAGCACAGAGCGGCCCCAGCAGAGAACGCCTGAAGTGAGCTCGCCCCAGCAAGTTCTTGTAACATGAAGGATAACGCGATTGGTAGCCCTATTCCTGTGATTGGTACGGCAATTGAGAGAGCTAAATTTGCATTGAGGGAAGAAAACGACGTTGACAGTCCACCTGCAAGGAAAAATTAGTAGAAAAGCCGTACCACTAAAGGGAAAATCTTAATTGCCTTCGTATACCAACATGGTCAATCCCAAATAACCAAGCTGAACAATTACATTCTCAGAAGTTGCAACCAGAAAATTGGCCTAAGACCAGGCAACGCCAACGGCGATCTGTCCAAGAAGTCCACAGTAAATGAGATTATCTAATACATAATTTACAATGTTAAGGAGAAGGAGGAAAGACGATAGCATAAGAATGATCACAATGCTCGGTTCTTCGTATGGGAGAGTTACAGCCATGCCTTTTATGGATATGGCGGTAGGAGAAGATTACATTGAAAAGACTACATCGAAGCATCAAAGAGAGGGGAAGCGTGCGCAACAAACCATATACCCGTAACAAAGGTTATCTAGAGATCATAAGCACATTCTCAGTTATCCGTGTGCGGTTTGATGTTTTCTTCGGTCGTGGCTCCATTACATAAGCAGCATCCATGACGCGACGCGTCCTACTTTCTCAGACGTGTCACACTAACCCCGTTACCTGAGGCAACATCCTACCTAATGTTTACTGTTACCCCTTTCATTCAAGACTTCAATCACAGTCAAGATAGTGCAGGCTGAGGTAGCTGCTAAAATGATTGAGAATTCCATGAGACTAAATTACCCTTATCTCCGTAGTCGAACATGGGCTTCTCTTCATGTGGAAGACTTTGAGTGGATATGTAGCTGCAGAATTGTGTTCATACCACATCAATCGTGAGCACAGCTATCTTCATCGATATCTCGACTCATTGTTAATGAATTGATGTAACGGGTTTGCAAAGTTGTCAACTTCAAACCCAGATATGCCTGCGGACTTGAGCATTTCGATTGTGGGAAGACGATCTTGAGTACAGCGACATAGCATGCTGATTCTCTCAAATCTTCATATCAGGCAAACACTCAGAAGAGGCTATTATGTGATAAAACTTTCGGTATTAGTTCGCTATCAAATTGTTTAGGAGACCATTGGAATTTCTCCCGGGGTATCCTCCAAGGAACCAGCGTTAGAACTTGACAAACGCCGCAAAACACAAAGAAAATGTTCCAGGAAAATTTTGAGATGGGAAGAATCATCCTTCCTGCCTCCGAACCAAAATACTTCCATGACCACGCCGGAAATTTTAGGATAGTGTTCACGATTTAAGCTGGCGAGCTCATATCGCCCTCGTGTCCAAACTCGTTCGTTTTGTGGCCTGGATGGCCCATCTTGTTGTACTTGCTGCTGGCTCGAAGTCTTGAACCGAACTTGAAAAGGAAAAAAGGTAGTGGTATCATTGCAGCGGAGATAAAGCCGAAAGTGCTGTACGCCCAGCCACCAGTCAAACCCATGATCACTATTTAAAATTGTTAGTTTGCACTGTCAAGTGTTCTGGAAGTGGATTGACTGACTTTGAACTATGACAAGCGGAATCGCCGCGGCGAGCAGCAATCTTAGAGAGGCAGCAGCAGTAAGTGCAGATAGAGTTCCTCGTGGGGGATAGGCGTCAAATAGATAAGAAATTGCAGAGATCTATGTAGGAAAGGTTAGTGAGCTAAGACGAAACACTTCCATCACATAGTATTGAAGCATAGGGATAAACTCACGAGAATAGACATGCTGCCCCAAACATAGACCGCAGTGCCGATGACAGGACTTGCCCAACTGATCTTTGGGCTCGCGGTCCATCCGATCCAGAACAACGAGGCGGTCATACCAATGCCGCCGATCATTGCAGGTATTAGTCTGTACTCGATGTCGATCATGCCCATTACCAAACCGTCGTGAGATTTCTTCCCTAGCTTTGCGATTGTAATCCTCTCAATGATGATTGAGGTCAGGGCGGCTACCAGGGATCCGGCAATTGCTGCAATGAAGGCCAGCCCTACTTGTTGAACATTGAAACTGTATACCGTTTCGAGAACTGCTGGCACAGCTATGAACCACGAGAAGAGGATTCCGAAGTTGAAACACAAGTAGAAGCTGATGAGCATCACAATCGGTTCGGCAACGAGCTGTTTTACGGGGTCGATAACAGTCACTCGTACCATGTCTCCGATGGTTACTCCGCTGAGGGCAGGGGCGAGGTTGTGGTGAACGCCGGTTCGCCTAGCTCTCTTCCTAAGGATTTCTCTCGGGTAGGTCTCGGGAAATCCAATGCCGAAAAGGTATGCTGCAAGTGCAAGCATTAGGGTGATCCACTGGGTCCATCGCCAGCTTGTTGCTGCGAAGACGAAACCACCAACTAGTGGTCCTGTATATTCCGTTAGAGACAATACCCTTCAGTTCATTGGAGGCGAAGTCATACCACAGGCTGCGCCAACGTAGGAAGCAAGACTGAGGGAGGAGTAGTAGGTGACTGTTGAGTTTCCACTCCAAACGTCCGCAAATGTACCTTCGATAAGCACAAGGCATGGGCCACCGAAGAAGCCGGCGAAGAATCGGCAAACAACCAATGATGCAAAGCTCTTGGACACACCTGCACCAATGATGAAGAGGCTAAAGATGGGCAAGCTGATGAAGTACACAGGAGACCGGCCCAGTCGCTCGCTAAGATGCGGTGTGATGATAGGTGCGAAGGCAATGCCGACAAGATACAGTGACATCGGCAAGACTGCAGCTGTCATTGATACATTGAATTTTGCGATCACTCCAGAGATACCTGGAGTATATGCCGTAAGACCGAAGGCACTGGTTCTCGAATGAGCATCACTCTAGCCACATACAAGGGTTTAGATAACTCACACTACGAACGCGAATGCAGTTGCGACTGCTGAGGCGTATAATTTCCTGAAGATTGGCCAGTTCTGAGGGTTTTCAGGATCATGATGCTCCATCATATGGACGGGCATGCTGGCCATTGGCTTATGTTCCTCCATGGAAGGCGAGATGTTGTCCATTGAGAAAGCTCGAAGAACAGCTCGACTCTTATTGAAATAAGTCTGGCAAATTTATGATACTGTAGGTAGGATCAGATGATTGAGAATAGAGAGAGAACGGAATGGGGGAATGGGGGAATGAGGACGGAAATATATAGACTGAGCGACATGCTGATAGGAGACGGCATGAAAATAATACATCGTGATTGCCCAGATAATTCTGCAAGTATTCCAATTAGCGATTCTAATCGGCACTGCTTTGGAAGCCTAGTGTCCAGCGCAAGTTGGTGAAGCATTCAGCTTCCCATAATCTTTGATGATTTGGAAGCACTGCACTATCAACAGTGAGATGACTTCTGTCACACCTGTATGAGACATGCATCAGATATACTAAAGCTATACGCGTACGACTGCGCCCTGTAGAGAACAGAATGGTCTCCCAACCCTAAGGCAAAGCCACGAGCAACACTCTTTAGCAGATCACTCATACAGCTTCTCAAAGTAGCACACGGATAGGTCTATCATAATTCCAGTCGCCCAGAACGAAATTGTCTTGCAGCATTAGACTTGCGGATTCAACTGCGGGTTGTTCGAGTAAAGGCCACTTGGTCAAGTTGATTCCTCATCAAATGCCTGCCAAACCTGAAGTGGTCTAGCCGACCTTCTGGTGATAACCGCCTTGGCGCCTGCGTCTCAGGCACGAGGAATATCATGAATGGATTGTACCATGGGACGATGGAACGATTGAACGATGGGAAGCAATCAGCTCTGCCTGAGGAGTCAAAGCGCCAGGCAGAGCGAGTGCACTCATTCGTAACACCTTGGACGGGTTTCCACAAGGTCCGCTAAATGACACCCCAAGCCAGTGCCCTGAGACGATGGGTGATCGGACTTTGTAGGGCACCTATCTCCAAGCCAGCCGCCGATGACGTTGTCCAAGATGATGGAAACGGAGATGTTAGGCTAAACCCTTTGCTGAAAGCAATCTTCCCATCTACATGAATTCTATGTAGAGTCGCTCATCCATATGATTGTCAAATATCGTATCGTTGTATGCATAACCTGTGCCGTTTTTTTGGATTTGCCGAGAGCCCCACCAAAATTAGTGGAAAATCTTCAAAAGTGCAAAATAAGAAAACAGAAATTGTAAAATCAATCTCACTGCCCTTCTTCATGTCGTAGCATTAGAAATTGAAGTTATATTCACCTTAAGGCTAGTTCTATCACTGCTGTCACTGCTGTCACTGCTGTCAGTCTCAGCATGTCGTCGTCGCTTCTCTCAGCGACGCAAAGTCATATTCATATTCATTTCGATCATTCAGATTTCACTGTCTTCATATTTAAAGTCATTGAAGTTAGCGTGACTCAGATCAGAAAGATGAGAAGATCATACATCATCATCGACATGATCACTGCTTTCACAGACATAGATGAAAGATCTTTCAAGCTGAGTGATTATCATGCAGAGCAGCTTATTGAATATCTGCATCAACGTCTCATTGTTTATCAAGATGAGATGATCTGATTTCTGTTTAACGAGTTCAACATAGTTATTGATCAAAGCATTGTATTCAAACTGTTAGTCACATGAAAATGAAGTAAGAAACTCATCAAATGCACAATAACTCAATAAAGTGAAATTTTAAAAAAGAAGTGAAAGCTTCATCTGATTGATTGAACAGCAGATCAACTGATGTTTCTGAATGAAAGTACTGCATGCAAGTGAACAGATAAAGATTAAGATCAACGCTTGAAGCTTTTATGCTGATTCATTGAATAAATGATTGAAAGTATGACTGATCTTCTATCAAAGTTTCTCTACACATTAGTCAAATGCTTAAGCAATCAAAAAGATGAAGCATACTGTTAATATACATGATAAAGAAATATATGACATGAAAGATGCATTATAACTTCATAATCAAGACTATCTTTTTGAACTTCATAAGAATCAAAGTTCTTTCTTAATGCACTTCAGATGATTCTGAATCTCATTTCATTGTAATCATGAATAATGCTTAAATTCATCAATTTATTAAACTAAATCAGCTTTGTATGAAGTTTGAAGTATTGCTGTTTAAATTATCATTGTATTCATCTAATTTCAATCTCATAGAAATCTTCTTTGCAATGCTGAAGATTTGAATTAAAAAAAACATTGAGCTGATTCAGTATTACACAAAGTTTAAAAATAATTTTGATGAGTGTCAGAAACTGAGCTAAACTAAAGATATTATTAATATAAAAGACTGATATTATTATTACTTTGATAGAATTTAAATACAAGACAATACATCAGATAATGTTTTGATTTGATTTGAATTCATACACTCTTGTGACATCAATTTAGACTCGATTCATGAGAAAAACTATGTTATGTGTATTGAATGAACAAAACTCTCTGAGAAAGAAAATCGCTCGTTGACTACATGATGATTTCACGTCGTTGAAACAATAAAATTGACACTATATTATCAGTAATAAATCTATAGCTTCTATTCAGCACGTGATGCTTGAGTAAACTTTTGATGAAAGTGTCTGTGCTGTTTGATTATGACACATCATCTTTGCTTTGCTCTTCATTGATGATATTTTATACAAACGATGTTTTGATTTGATCTTCAATTTGAAGATGAAAGACGTTTTCTTTGCATTCATGATGTTTATGATTATAATGTTGAAAACTGTGTTCTCTTGCTCAATGATTGTCATTCATTGAGCAGAGAAATATGTGATGAAAGAGAGATGTGTACAATGAGAAAATAAAGTATGATTGTATTAAATAATTCTATTCTGCTCTTGATTTGACTTATGTCATATAGACGTTGAATAGATTGTTAATATAGATGTGCAATCACAATCATTCAATGCATGACTTTGATCAATAGTAGAGAATGCATTTTGATCATTTTTATGAGTTCTTGATTTTTCACGTAGATGTATGATTTGACGTCAAGTAAAAAAGATGAGTTCAAGCTTCTTCAATATATCAGCATGATTGATGAGTCACTACTTCTTTGAACATTGTAATCACAACTCTCAAACTCATCATTTGAGATAACTATTCTATCTGATATCTTTTCATTAATTACTCAATGACACTGTTGATGTGATGAAGATGTTTTGATATTGATGCAGTTGATGAGTCACAAATTCTTCAATCACTTGTAATCACAATTTGCAGACTCTTCATCTGAGTTGTTTATTTCACTAGTAGTATCTTTTCATCTTTTACTGACATTGACATGTCATTAGTCTTCTTCATAGATTAATTATGACTGTTAGAAGAGATGTTGTCATGTAGATGAAAACTTTGCATGATGACTTTTCTGATCACGTAACATTTTAACATCATTTGAACTGCGTCAAATTGAGATCTCTTGACTCTTCTGACTTCTATTCAAAGAATAGAATCAAAAGATTCATAGTCAACATCATGTACAGATGAATCTTGTTATCAATCACATCAAATAATGTATAAAATGAAAGATAAAAAGTGAAAGAAAAGAATGAAAGCTCAACTTTTATATACATGAATTGAGCAGAATCAAGACTAAACAATAGTTTTATTGACTTAAAATTGCAGAAGTTCATGCATATGATTAAAATGATTGAAACAGAATTGTTGAAATTAAATTAAAATAACAATGACTAGATTGATGACTTAATTCATTGAATTGTAAAACAAATTCAATGAATTGAAATTATTTAAAATATCAATGATTTATATTTTAAATTAAGTTGATGATCTGACATCATGATAGTAACTTTTCTCTTCAAGATTGAGCTTCTGCAAGATAATGAGAAGAAACAAGATGAAATGAGAAAAAATTGAAGATGAAGATTAAAATGAGACAAGAATTGATGTGAATGCATTTTAATGTAATGAAGCACAAATAAATCTGAAATAAATCTGAATCACATTTGAATCAGATTTAAGCAAAATGTTTAAATTAAATCTTGACAAGATCTGAAAAATGAAATGAAATGAGATGCATTTTAACATGATGATGCACAGATGAAATTAAAATAAATCTGAATTACATCTGAATCAGATTTGAATGAGATAAAATGAAATGCATTTTAACATGATGATGCACAATGAAATTGAAACATATTTGAGTCACATTTGAGTCAGATTTAAACGAAATATCTGAGTCAGATTTAAACAAAATCTGAATCAGATTTAAGTAAAAAAATGATGAAATACAGTTTAATGTAATGATGCACATGCAAAACTAAAATACATCTGAGTCACATTTGAATCAAATTTAAACAAGATATCTGAAACAAATTTAAGTAAGATCTGAGTCAGATCTGAGTTGAATCAAAATGATGAAGATTAAACTTAAAGTTCTTGACATTGACATTAAAATATCATACATGACAGTACATGTGATTCTTCAACGACAAAGTTGATGAAATAATATTCATTAAATGCTTATTCACAATTATTCAGAAGATTGAAAGACTTTCAAGTAAAGAAGTGATTTTCTCAATCAACATAATATTTAAGCAGAAATGAATTATAGCATTTATCATGCTTGAAGTGTAATATGCTGTTTACATATCAGAATCTTTTATCATTCTTGATGATAATGAGTTCTTAAGATTTCTAACGTTGATTTGAAAGAGAATCACTTGCAATATGATTCAGAAGAATGACATAAAAAATTAAATGAATCTTCATGAATATTGAAAGATTTAACTCAATGATTAAAGAATTATTCTTGAAAACATGCTTGATCTTGAAGAAATCAACATTATGATCATTTAACTTAATAATAAGATGAATGATGTTAAGATTGTAAACATTCAGTCAAACTTCATCTTCAATGAAGTATTTAAAACAAAAATGATGAGAGAAATTGACATTGAATTCATAAATGATCTGAGCTATAAGCATCTCATCACGTAAATGCTCAGTTAATTTCTTCATCTTCTTGATGAACTCTTCAACATTGATTAACTTATCTTAAGCTTAAGATGTAAAATTCTCAAGCAGAGATTCAGAAGACTTAAAGTTTAAACGTGAATTCTGACTTAAATTGATCAAGAAAAATGATGTTAAAATAATTAATAATGATGTGTTATTGATGATAAATTCAACTTCAAAAAAGCAGTTGATAACTTCTTCAACTTTCATAAAAGTGATGAGAATTAAATGTCTTATTTTGATAAAATGATTAACAAAGACTAAAATATATTTATATGTGATATTCATGAAAATATTGAATGATAAAGAATTTACATAGTTCATGAAAATATCACATCAACAATGTTCAAAAACTGAAAGAAAATACAATCATTCTTGAGTTCATTGTTTAAAGAGCTTAAAACGTGTGCATACATAATAGTTTCATACAAAGTATTGAACATACTTATAAATATTTAATCATCAATAAACTCAACTGATCAGTTTATAGCTTTTTGCTCTTTCTGAATGATCATTGACAACATTATCATGAGCGAGCTGAATGATACAAAGACGTAGTTTATCTGAGTTAAGCACATACTTTCTTTCTTGAAAGTACAAATGATTTTCATGTTTTTCATACTTAATTAGAGAAATCTTGTTGTGATGTTATACTTCATTGCAAAGCACTTCAATTATTTAAACTGCGAATTTGTCATTGATTTCAACTTGCTTTCACAATGTCTGAATGAAAATGTCAGCAGAATCTTCATCAAGATTCAGAATGTCTTAATCTAGTTGAGACTTGACATCTTCAACATCGAATTCTTCAATTTCTAGATTCATGAAAGTTAGAATTTGCAAGAATGCTGAGATAACTGAAAACAAATGTAACTGAACTGAATTTAAAGCAATGATTTGTGATTGAAGTTTCATGACTTTAATGTTGAAGACGTTGAAAGTAAGATTCTCAACAATATTAAGATCTAAAACATAAGTTTTCAAAATTGTTTGATGTTGATATTGATGTTAAGAATTGAATGTATTCTTCTCTTTAAAAAGATTTTCTGAGTAATGTGTCAAAGCATTCAACTTATCATTGATCTTGTTGAAATGATAAGTGATGTGATAGTTGAATCTAGACAGAAACTCACTTCAACGAGCTTGATGATGATTCAACTGCTTAATTGATATAAAATATTCAAGATTTTTATGATTCATGATCATCTTAACAGAATAGATAAAGTCTTCAAGCTTTGATCATCATTTCTCGAAAGCGCAAACAATGATCATGAGTTTTTTATCATAAATCTCATAGTTATACTTGACTGAGTTATGCTTCTTTGAAAAGTAAGCAACTGAATGAAAAATCTCATTCTCATTATATTGAAAAAGAATGTCTTTAAACACATAGTTCAAAGCATCAATTTCTATCACAATCTTATGATCTGAATTATAGTGATGAAGAATAATCTTGAAAGTGAAAACTTTCTTAAGAATGTTGAATGCAATCTGACATTTCTGAAATCAGACAAAGAATACATCTTTTCTGATGAGATGAATGAGCGAAGTAACTATTCTACTATAATCATAAATGAATCTTTTATAAAAGTTCACGAAATTTAGAAAACTTTGAACATCTTTAATGTTGATTAAGATGAAGCAATTAACAATGATGTTTATCTTAGAAAAATTCATCTTGATTTCTTCAATGATGATTATCAATTTTAGATATAAAACTTAAGTGACGTGATACTTGCATTTGATTATATTCATCTGAAGATTTGCTTCTTGCAGCTTTCATAAAATGAGCTTGACATGAATTTCATGCTCAAGTTCATTGTCGAAATAGATCAAGATGTCATTCAGATAAGCTGTATAAAACTTATTTAAATGTTCATGAAAAGTATTGTTGATATACTTTTGAAATGAGACAGACTCATTGCATAAATTAAAGAGCATGACTAAATACTTGAATAATTCAAATCAAGTGTGAAAAATGATGAAAGTTTTATCTTCTTCTTTGATTTAAAGTCGATTGAATGCAGAGATGATATTTAGCTTAATAAAGATTTTAATTCAACTTAGATGATTCAGCGTTTTTGAGATCAGAGACAGAAAATATCAATTCTTGATTATGATAATGTTCAAATCTTGATAGTTCATGCAGAAACAAAGTTTTTCTTCAAATTTCTTGATGAAGAGAACAGAAGTAATCATCTAAAAGTGATTGACTTAAATGAAATCTTTGCTCAGATTTTTATTCAGATAACGTTGAAGTTCTAGAATTTCATCACGACTTATGTTGTACAAAGTGAAGACTGAGAATTGAGCATCTTTCTTAAGATGTATGACATGATCATGAACTTAATGTAAAGACAAGATATCAACATTCTTTTTAAAGAAGATGTTTAGAAACTCAAAATATTTAAATGATAGAATTATAACTGAATCAACGTTTTTACTTTGTCAATAGACTTCAAGATCTTCTTGTGTCATGAATGCAATTAAATGAAATTTCTTTTTCATTTGATGAAGATTCAGATGAAGATTTTTATCATATATACTGTTTTGAGAATGAGATGAAAACTAAGCAAAAGTTGAGCTGTTCTTTAAACAGATAGTCAAAGTTGCATGACACAGTTTTGACTCATCAGAATCTAAATTAAAAGATGAGATTGACTCAAGATTTAAGAAGACATCAATTTTCTTTAAAGTGATGTTAAACACTTCAATGTCTTTGACATGAATAGCATGATCAAAGCTTCAAACTCTCAACTCAACTATGTTAAGTTGTATAGAAGATTTATTGAATTAATCTGCTTGAAAGACAACAGAAGTTTTAAAAAGAAAAGAATTTTGATACTTGATTTTTAATGAATATTTCTTTTGAATGACTTAAAAAATACAATTAGAAACTTCTTGTTTCAGATGAGAAATAAGATTGAATGAAGTTTGTTTCTTGTGAATGAGCTGAGTATTAATTTACTTTTCATGAGTGAACAAGAAATTATATTACTTCTTGCAAGCAGATGAGAAACTGAGTTACTTCTTACAAGTGAATTGAAAACTGAATTGCTTCTTGTGAGTGAACTGAAAGCTGAATTACTTTTATCAAGTGAATGAAAGATTAAATTACTTCTTGCAAGCAAACTGAATGCTGAATTACTTCTTGTGAATGATCTGTAAACTGAATTACTTCTTGTGAATGATTCATGAACTGAGTTGCTTCTTGTGAGTGAATTGAGAATAAGATTGAATGAAAGCTACTTTGTTAACTTCAAGCAAGAAGTTTTCTTCTTATTGATTAAAATTATAAATCTTGATGAGAAATTGATAATAATGATTAAAACAAAAGAAGAAAGATAAAATAAGACTATTGTGTTCAAAATTGACATCAATGACGTGATAATGAAGTCATAATAAACTCATGATGATGAGATATTGACTTAATTCAATGACATAGAAGAATAGTTTCTTGATGTGTTCATTGAGAATCATTGTGAATTCAACAACATAAGTAATGTCATTGATTAAAACAACTTGATCATCAAATTCTTGAAGTTTGCAAGAGTGAATTAATTGATGCAAGAAAAAATGATGTTGTTATGTGAAGAATTGATTGACAATGAGATTCATTTATATGTGATGTTGACTATGAATCTTTTGATTCTATTCTGTGTTTGAATAGAAGTCAGAAGAGTCAAGAGATCTTAATTCAACGCAGTTCAAATAATGTTAGAATGTTGCATGATCATGAAGATTATCATGCAGAGTTTTCATCTACATGACAACATTTCTTCTAACAGTCACAATCAATCTACAAAGAAGATTAATAACATGTTGATATCAGTAAGAGATGAAAAGATACTACTAGTAGAATAGTTGATTCAGATAAAGAGTTTGAGAATCATGATTACAAGTGATTGAAAAATTTGCAACTCGTTGACTGCGTTGATATTGAAACGTCTTCATCACATTGACAGTGTCATCAAGTAATTGATGAAAAGATATGAGATAGAATAAATGAACCAGATGATGAGTTTTGAGTTTGTGATTACATGTGCTTGAAGAAGTAGTGACTCATTGATCATGCTGATATACTGAAAAGACTTGAGCTCATCTTTTTTACTTGATGTCAAGTCATACATTTATTTATGTGAAAAATCAAGAGTGCATGAGAACAATCAGAATGCATCTTTACTATTGATCAGCTAAGCATTGAATGATTGCAACTGCACATTTATACTAACAATTTATTCAACATCTACGTGACATAAGTTAAATCAAGAGAAGAAAAGAATTATTCAATACAATCACACTTTATCTTTTCATCATGTGCATCTCTCTTTCATCACACATTTCTCTGCTCAATGAATGATAATCATTAAGCAAGACGACAGAGAATCGAAAGTGTCATGAAAAGATATACAAAGTATACAGTGATAGTCAGACTTCTCTGAAAACAGTGAAAGCTATGATATCAACAAAAGATCAAACACGTCTGCAACGAGTTCAGATTGCACATGAGAACATTCAATCTTGAAAAGTCACGCTGAAGCTACATTGAGTGATGAGACATGCAAAAGTACTCAAAAATAAAGTGATGAACAAGATGATTGATGACACACATGATTTGTCTTTATTGCTGACTGAGCATCAGCGTACTGAAGTGACGATGAAACTGATGCTCATACAGAAACAGATCAGATAAACATGAAGAGTAGTCTGAAAAGAGAGATTCAACGCAGCTCATTTTCAATATCTGACATCAAAGATGACACATCAACATCTGCGACTGCACAAGAATTATGCAAAGTCTCACAGTGCATTATTGATGCAGCTATGCATGAGAAAAATTGACTTCAATCAATTTCTACATGAGAGACGAGTATTCAATGTTGCTACGATGACGTGCGAGTGTAACAGAAATTGAATGTCGATTAAGCACGTTCTATTAACATGTCTCAGATGAAAAGTAGAATGAAAAGCAATGCAATGAGAAGAGAACATCATGAACTTGAGAAAGCTCTTAGAAATCGTGAGCGCAGCGATGATGATTATTCAAATGATACTCTCAACGAGCATACTGAATCAATTTCAAGCTGTGACGTCATCAAAGAATCAGATGAAAGAAAGAGAGAATAGAAAAGAAACAGACTCATAGAATTCTTGCATTGAAAACAGTTATAGTATAGAGCGCAGAAAGAAGCGATTTTTGATGCGAAAAGAGCGCTGTGCTAGCGCAGCGCTTGCTACAGTATATAGAATCTTGCATAGACTCATAATGAGTGTTGAATCGAGTAAGAATTAAAAAAAAATCATTAAGCAAGAGAACATAGTTTCTGCGTTACAATCATGAGCATCATAAATGCAAAGAAACGTTTTTTATCTTCAAATTGAAAATCAAATTGAAACATCATTGTATAGAATATCATCAATGAAGAGCAGAGCAAAGATGATACATTACAATAAACAGCACTAGACTGATCGCGTCAAGTCGAGTACTTGAGTTCAAGTCGAGTACTCGATTCGAAAAGTGTCGAGTTGAGTTGAAATTTTTTTGAAAAAGTGTTGAATCGAGTTGAGAAGTTGAACTTGAGCACTTGAGTCGAGTTAAGAAGCTTGATTCAACAACTCGATTCGAAAACTCAACTCGATTCAACAAGATATTAGATAAATGTAAATAGCTTGATCAAACAGTCTACATGATTCTTCTTCATGACTTTCTACCATGTTTTCTCGTCATGACTCTCTATTAAAGTCAAACGATCTTCATGTTTTCTCATCATGTTTCTCTTCATGTTTCTCTTTATGTTTCTCATCATGACTCTCTATCAAACAATCTTCATGTTTCCTCGTCATGATTTTCTATCAAACAATCTTCATGTTTTTCTTCATGTTTCTCTTCATGTTTCTCTTCATGTTTCTCTTCATGTTCTTCTTCATGTTTCTCATCATGACTCTCTATCAAATGATCTTCATGTTTCTCTTTATGACTTTCTATCAAACGATCTTCATGTTTTTCTTCATGACTTTCTATCAAAAGATAATGCAAAAAGATAATGCAAAAGTCAAAAACCGGAAAATTTTCTATATTTAGTTCTCTTGACATCAAGCTCGAATTCTTGGCGAGTCAAGTCGAGTTGACTCAATTTCCAGTCGAATCGAGTCGCGTCAAGTTGAAAATATGCTCAACTCGACTTGAGTCGAGTTGAAAATGTGAGCAATTCGACTTCGAATCAAGTTGAATTCAAAATGTCAACTCGAAACTCGACTCGACGATTAGTCTAAACAGCACAGATACTCATAAGAATTTACTTAAGCATCACATGCTGAATAGAAGTTATAGATTCATTATTTAATACATAGTCTCAAAACTTACTGTTTCAACGACGTAAAGTCATCATGTAATTGATGAGTGATTTTCTCTCTCAGAGAGTTTTATTCATTCAATATACATAACATAGTTTCTCTCATAAGTTGAATTTAAATCAATGTCACAAGAGTGTATGAATTACAATTATAATTACAATTATAATTACAATTACAATTATGTGAAGAATTTATTCATAAAAACATAAGCAAAGACTTCATTATCAATCAGAGCAAAAGTAAGAACTTTAAATTAAGCTTGATGTAAAATACAGAATACTATCATGTGACTATCTTTAAATGTTGAATTGAATTTAAAGCGTTTTAAGACAGATTTAGCAGAAAACTTTTCATATGATTGAAGTGAGAGTGAAAAGATTGAGACTAGTAGATAAAATGATATGTATACAGATCTCTGAGCGTGACTTAGCTCAGAAACTAAACTTTTTTTGCAGACAGCAAGACTTCTTCATTTATATTGACAACATCACTGTTGTAAACATTCATGATACACAGAGTGAAGAACTTTTTATTTGAGCATTCTTTAATAATCTTGCTCAAATGTTGCAATTTGCAGTAGTAGCACAGCTTTCACTTGTTGCAAATTTTCTTAATTTCAAAAATGATCAGAGTCTTATCTTGAATGATGATAATGATGAAGCTTAAATTCATTGATTCATTGAGAAATGAGAAAGAAAAAGATGAAGATACTGTTGAAACAACAGTCACAAAGATGATGATCTTTGAACTCAAAGAATTACTAGTCAATGCAGAGATGTTCTTGACTTTAATGAATGAAATGATAATAAAGATGAAGTGAGATTGATGATGCTTAAGTTGCTGAAGCTTTTTGTCAATGTCAGAGAATGCTTAAATTCATTGATGAAAAATGAATGATTGAATTTCATTAAAGTTTCATCAGAAAAAGATAATAACTTAAGTGAAATAATTGACATTGTGCTTCAGACAGTTAATCAACAAGAAATCTTTCATCAAAGAACATTCTTTCTTTTAATAAAAAAGATTATAGTAGTTGACAAAGCTATTCATGTTTTACTTCAGAGTTTCACAAAGATATAAATGAACATCTTCTAACTTGAAAGAATTGTTGCAGCAATGATGCAACTTATGTTATTAATCTGCAAAGATGAAAATAATACAAAGATCATTGACTCAATATTGATTCATTAAATTGTGAATCTTCTTATTTATGATGAGTCATGACTTGACATAAATGATCTTGACTTGATGAAAGAAATAATGATCATCATTCACATTTATGCGCTGTATCAGACTTTACTTTCATGCATTTAATCAATCTTTGTCTTTCTCATATTCAGATATGTCAAAAAGCTTCTTGAATCTAGAAGTAATGAAAACAGCGACAGAGTTTGCAAAAAGATGAACAACAAAAAGAGATTAATTATTCAAGATTTATGCAACAATCTAAACTATTATTGCAAGAAACTGAGAATTCAATTTTATATAAATTAAAGAGCTGAGAATGATGAATGAAAATAAAATAATAACATCATATTGTTGAACTTGATTTTAAAGCTCTTGCATTGCGTGAAAGATCTCAACTAAATTTTCGATCACACTTTGAGTGAACTGTTTAACAGCATGCTCATCATTGATCAAGAGATTGTGAAATGACTTTATTTAAGTGAAAGAATAACTAAATGAGATTTCAACATATGAAAACGTTGCAGAGAGTGTAAATCTTTTATAATGTCAGAAATTGAGTTAAACTAAAGATATTATCAATATAAAAGACTGATATTATTATTACTTTGATAGAATTTAAATACAAGACAATACATCAGATAATGTATAAGATAAAAGATAAAAAGTAAAAGAAAAGAACGAAAGTTTAACTTTTATATACATGAATTGAGCAGAATCAAGACTAAACAGTAGTTTTATTGATTTAAGATTGCAGAAGTTCATGCACATGACTGAGATGATTGAAACAGAATTGCTGAGATTAAATTAAGATGATGATGACTAGATTAATGACTTAATTCATTGAACTGCAAAACAGATTCAATGAATCAAGATTATTTAAAATATTGATGATTTATGTTTTAAATTGAGTTGATGATCTGACATCATGACAATGAGTTTTTATGCAATGCAGTGAAATCATAGTAATCACAGTTAAAAAATAATTCAGACAATCTGTTTTGACTTGCTGATATAAACTATAATTTATAAATGTAGATAAACTGTTAAAGAAACAAACATTCAAGCTCAGAAGTAGTAATTATTTTCTGAAACTTCTTTGTAAACATCATTATCATATTTTAAATCATCAGAGTACTTCTTCTTCTTCTTCTTCTGCTGCTATTGCTGTTTTCATTTCTGCTTCTGCTTCTGCTTTTGCTTTTGCTTCTGCTTCTGCTTCTGCTTCTGCTTCTGCTTCTGCTTCTGCTTCTGCTTCTGCTTCTGCTTCTGCTTCTGCTTCTGCTTCTGCTTCTGCTTCTGAGTCTGATTCTGAGTTTCTATTTATGACTATGACATAAACATAGTTTTAATTGTTGATTCAACATGTAAAGATTTTTGCATTCTTCAGATATCATATTTGCTGATATTATGAGTTAAATGTATATTAATATCAGACTGTATATGCATGTTCTTTCAATGAATTTCAGACTTATTCTTTCAGAATTGCAGTGTTTGCAAATTGTAATCTTGAGCATTCAGCTTAATGTATGCAGTTATGAACATTTCTCTTCTTTTCTTCTTCTATAAAATATGTCATTGAACATACTTCAGTAAATCATCATCTTCAACAGAACTGCTAAATCACATAGTCAATGATTGTTCAAATGAAGATGACTTTCTCAGCTTGTTCAATCTTTTCAGCTTGTTCAACTTTCTCAACTTCATTTTTTGATTGATTTTATTGATTTGATTGATTTTATTCTTCTTTTCTTGCTTCTTTATTTTCTGCTCTTGTTGCTGTTACTTCTGCTGTTGTTTTAATTCTTTTAATGTCATTAAATTTATCAAATGATCAAAGTCAAAGTTGAAAGAAGTTGAAGTTTTCAAAGAAGAAAAGAGTTTAATCATTGTCTTTGCAGCAACTCTTTGTAAGAACGCATTTCATCGACTATGAATGATGCATGCTTATGAGACTAGCTCACAAGATTAAATCAAAGAAATTAACAAGTGAATAAAAGTAGTGACTTGACAGAAGATGAAAACTCTGCAAGCTTTCACTTTTGTTTCTTAGCAATTAGTTTTATTATCAATAAAGTGCTATTTTATTATCTTTTACTACGCAGTTTCACATAAAAAGATTTTATCGTCTCATAGTTTTAATTGCTTCATTTGCATGAAGCTGCTCAGTAAGAGATGTTGAACACGCAGCAACTCATCAGAAGTCACATGATTGAAAGAAGTAATAACTTTTTTTACACTGAGAATTCATCGTTTCATCAGAACAGATCTGAGAATCACGCATTCAAACATGCAGATGAGAAGTTCAAGTTGCAAGAATTTAATGAATAGATAAATCATATTTCTTGATGATTGATAAGCGAAGTATGCAAGCAGTTAAAGAATCTAAAGATGCAGAATGTATTGCTTGTCTTACAACTTCATATATTGAAACTTAAGAAAGAGACTTAATTAATCTTTGATCATCAACATCAACATAATGATGATCATTATTGAAGCAATGCACGCAAGTGTGCTAATCAATCTTGCGAGTTTAAAGAGCAAAACATCACAAACTATGATTTCTTGATGTTCTGACTGCAAGACTGCAAAAACTTTATAGTCACGATGTCATCTGATTTCATCATGAAACAAGAGAAGTTGCGATGATCTGTGTTATACTTGTCAGAGAAGTCTTGCAATCAATGATGAGATCATGTGATGAGCATATGCAATTGTGATGAGAAACTCAACTGAAAGTACTACATTGAATACTTGCGTGCTAAACTTAGCAATTCTGAAATTCATAACTTTCAAACAGAACATTGACTTGAAGCTGCAAAGCAGCAAGTTGATCAAAGCATCATGAATTTTGAATAATATCTCATCAGACTGTATGCAAATCTGAACTATCATATATTCAATAAGACTTGCATGATGTACTTGCAAATGAAGATTAATGAAATCATCATGAATGAGTCTTTTTGCATCTCATACATCTTTATCAATTATGTTGATCTGCTAAAGCATCTTATAAACATTGACTTGCATTTGCAAGACACTGATGCATTGTTGAAGTTACATTCACAGCAAAGTGAAAGTGCAGCATCTCAAAAGAGTTCTTGATTCTTGCATGAAAAGATGAAGTCTATCACTGCAATGAAGAATTCAAAGTTTTCTGCTTCAAGCATGCAGTCTAAAGACGATGCAACACTCAAGTTCAATGAGTTCAAGCAAAATGCTGCTTCATTCAATCTTATGTGCTGATCATGCAAGAAGCTGAGACACAAGATTAATAATTTGATGTGTTTTAACTATGCATTCAGATAAAAGACTTGCAATCATGATGAAAAAGTGAAAAAAAAGAAAGTCTGATGTTCATCATTGAATCATTAAATATAATTACAAAAAAACGATTATCACGTGCATTGATGATATCAGTATTGACAAATGTCTCTAAGAAAATGCGTGAAACTCACTGTCTTATTGACTCTGAGATCGAGCAAAACTTTATATTGCAATCATGAGTAAAAAAGCATAAGTTATTGAAGAATCATGCAACTCTGAAACAAATTCAAACAATTGATGATCATTGAATTCTCTGCTATGATACACATCAGATTGATATCAAGTTGATCAATCATGAGAAAGTTCACAAAAGCTGAAACACTGAGTTTCATATTATGAACATGCAAGAATATGATATGATTCTTGACTATTCATGATTAGATGAGATCAACTTGAATATTCGCTGATGCAAGCATCATTGATCATATCAAGAAAATAGCACTCAGCATGCAAAGCAAATATGAGTTAATCTGTGCAAGATATTGAAATTTGTCGAGCTAGCAATGCTTGTAGCTAAGAAAAAAGAAGAGACTTATGTAATTTTGCTTTATCAGCTGCTATCTACAAATAACTTATCACAAAATGCAGATCATCAGACTGCAAAATGCAATGCATTTCAAGCGAAAGAATCAAAGATATTCTTTGTTATTCAAGATCTTAAGAAAGTGTTTTCTGAGATTCTTTCTGATAGTCTGAACATGCATGATCAGATGAAACATTTCATTGATCTGATGAAGAACAAAATGTTTTGCATTGAGTCTATTTATAAGATGATATGAAATAAGCTCGCTATGATATAAAACTATTTAGACAACGCATTAAAGAAGAAATGAATTCATTTATCAAGTAGTTCTGCAAAAGCATCTGTGTTATTTGTAAAGAAGCTGAATGAAAGTCTTCATTTATGCATGAACTATCATGATCTCAATGAAATAACAGTAAAGAACAATTACTCATTGTCTCTACTGTCTGAGACGTTGAATTGCTTTGCTCATGCAAGACACTTTATCAAAATTGATATTCACAACATTTATCATTACATTTGAATTCGCAAGAATGATGAATGAAAAATGACTTTTTATACATGTTATGATCAGTTTGAATATCAGATGATGCTCTTTAAACTGATAAATGCTTCTGCAATCTTTCAGTTCTATGTAAATTACATGCTTAAATTATTCATGAATATTTGCTGCATGATATATCTGAATGACATCTTAATATACTTTGAGACGAAAAAGCAGCATTGAGAGCATGTATGTAAGATTCTTTGCATGCTACTGAAATATTAATTGTATATCAAGCTGTTGAAATGCACTTTCAATCATGATGAAGTTATCTTTCTGAGATTTATGATAGAATGAAGAAATATTCAGATGAAACAATTTTATATCAATGCAATCACTAGTTGATCTGAGTTCAAGTCTGCAAAGAACATTTTCATATTCTTGAAATTTGCAAAATTTTATTAATGATTTATAAAAGAATTCTTTCAAATCATCATGCTCTTAACAGATCTGATCAAAAGTGCAAAGAAGAAGATGATGTATTCACTTTTTGCAATGACATTGAAAGTAAGAAAAGTTTTTAAAAGATTGAAAGCAGTCTTTATCAATGCTCTCATTTTGAAACACTATGATTGAGATGCAGATCTTTGCATAAAGATTGATGCATCAAATTGCGAAGTCAAAGATGTGCTTAGTCAGAAAAGCAAGACTGATCAATAATATTTCATTATATACTATAGTTATAAGTTCAAAGAAGCTGAATTATGATGAAACATGCATAATAAAGAGCTGTACACTATAGTTCTTGATTTTAAGAACTGATGACACTATCTTCAGAGTAGCAAGTGATTCATATGTGTAATAACAAATCATAATAATCTTTATTACTTTATGATGATGAAGAAGCTCAACACATGACAGATGTGCTGAGCTGAGAAATTAACTGCGTTTGACTTTCATATAGAATATCACAAAGGCAAATTAAACTCTGCAAATGCGTCGTTAAGAAGATTCAACATCATGAAATTGAATGATAGTGAGAAGAATAATGATTATTTTCTACCTACTCTGCGAAACAAACTTCGCAATCAAAAATGTCAATCTGAGCTGTTAAAGAATGAAGAAGTTTCAACAGCGATCAAACTTGCAGCATTGATGACACAACTGAATGACATAGTCATTGCAAATACTTAAGTCATGTGTTCAAATGAGAAAGTACTTATTAGATTTTGCAGAATTCTAAACACTGCATCATCTTAACTTCTGATTCATTAAATTATGAAGTTGAAAAGATTTTATTTGAAAATGAGTGAATCAATGACTGCGTGATTGCTGAAGTTACAACAAAAAAACGTCTTTATTGCAAATAAAAAGTGATGTTAACAATTCACATTTAGAAAGAATGAACTTTCAAAATAAAGTATGAAAGATGATGAACTGCTACGTCGTGATCTTGCAATCTATGTACTCAATGACTCTGCTACAAGAAATGAGATTCTGCATATGAATCATGATGATTTTGAAGCAGATCATTTTGCATGCGCTCATATTAAAACTGCAATAAGAAGAAAATATTATTGATTGAAAATGCTCAAAGAGATGATGAAATATGTTTGCATCTGTTCAAACTGTCAGCGAGTGCAAGTGCATCATCATAAGCTCTATGAGAAGCTGACGTTTATATCTTCAGAAAATGTGAATTCATTTCACATTATGATCATGAATTTCATAACAGACATGTTCTCTGCAAAGAATTCATACATTGAAAAAACAAGCAATGTTATATTGATAATAATAGATAAGTTGATCAAGCATATAATTTATATTTCGATGATCAAAGATTTAAACATCAAGAGACTTGTAAATCTGCTATAATGAGAATTCATATCTCAGCATAAAATGATGCAAAGCATTATATTGAATTGAAACTCACTGTTTATCAATCATTTTTGAATCACTTTATGTTGACATCTTGAAGCAAAGCAAAAGCTAAGCATTGCGTTTTATTTACAAATCAATGATCAAACAGAAAGACAGAATTAGATGCTTGAGCACTATCTGCGAGTATATTTCAATTATAAGATGTATAACTGATCAGAGCTTTTATTAATGATGACGTTTGCATATAACAACAGCGTACACACTAGTATTGAAAAAACTTCACATGAACTTTTAAAGAAATACACTGCAAACTTTGCAGAGACATTTGAGAACAAAACTCTAAAGAGAAAAACATTCTTGACTATGAAGTGAGCAGAATGATTACAAAGTATCAGAGAACATTTAATGAAACTATGAAAGTAAGTAGCAGAGCAGCAAGCAAAGTATTATAACACTCATCATAAAGTTACAAGCTTTCAGATGAAAGACAAAGTGCTTCTGTGAAGTATAAACATTTGTATGCTTCATTCAAAGAAGAAGATTGATCACAGATAATTAAAATCATTCAGAATATTGAAGAAGATCAATATGCAAGCATATAAGCTTGAACTATTTAAAAGATATGATGCAATTCACTTAATCTTTCATGTCTCTTTATTGAAACTCTGACACTTGCATGATGAGAATTTGAAGTTGCAAATCATTTTTGTAGAAGAGAAAGAGAAATGAAAGATAAAGAAGATACTTGATCAATGAATCAAGAAAGAAAAGATTGAGTATTTAGTTCAATGAGTTGATTTGTCTCTTTATGAAAACTTCTGAGAATCAATGAAAAATCTTAACAATGCAAAGAAGATCATTGAGAATTATGAGACAGAAAGACAAGTACATCAGTCAACTGCAAAAAAGTCAAAGAGAAAAAAAAGAGACAGATCATGTAAAAGTCATGATTGAGAGAATATTAAAAGCGCAAAGACGCAAGTTTAAGAAATTGATACTAAACTACAATTATAAAATCTTATGTAACATATATTTTTTAAAAAAGAAGATG
>JAABVA010000249.1_pt1 | contig 70668 bp, 72 predicted proteins | sample 5560331 | NCBI WGS metagenome assembly JAABVA01 (sample SAMN12812661, study PRJNA571458) | rock metagenome | isolation source: Antarctica rocks | place: Antarctica: Victoria Land, Mt New Zealand sud | collected 2016-01-07
ATATTTTCTGATTATTTTTGAAGCGTTGAAGTCGCCTGAGCCGGCTCTACAATTGCTGTCATAGAAAGTACCGGGCTCGAGCACGTCTAGTAGAAGTTCGAAGCAGGTGACGGATTGACCGAGGGGCAGGTGACGGATCGACGTGCCAAGGCGATCGCCGCCGGGGTGGATGAGAGCGTCACCTGCCCAGGTGACGGTCGGGAATAAGAGGTAGACTTAAGATTGCAAAAGTTCATGCACATGATTGAAATAATTGAAACAGAATTGCTGAAACTAGATTAAGATTATGATGATTAGATTGATGACTTGATTCATTAAACTAGTTCAATGAATTGAGATTATTTAAAATATCAATGATTTATGTTCTAAATTGAGTTGATGATCTGACATCATGACAATATTCAAACATATGAAATGATCATTAATGTTGATCAAACAAGCATTAGTAAAAGTCAAAGTCACAATGAAGAAACAAATTAATAAACATTGAAAGAAAATAATTTACAAGATAAATGATATAATGTTTCTAGATTTTAGAAACATTATGATCATAAGATCATTAAAGAAACTAAATAATAAAATGGTAAAATCTTTTAAGATTTTGATCAAGATCAAACATGCATATCAATTGAAATTATCATTAATAATGAAAATTCATTTGAAGTTCATCTTAAATTTGCTGCAACTGAATTCAAAGAACTTTCTGAAAAAATAATAAAATAAGTCATTGAGTTTTATAATAATGAATGATGAAGATGAATGAAAAGTGAAGAACATACTGAACTTCAAATATTACAGATAATAATTACAATATCATGTCAATTGAAAAGAATATGATATCAATTTACATTAATACAACGTTAATAAAATTGAGTTCAAGAAGTATTAAAAGATTATAAATGACTTTCATGAATAATATTTGAACAAGTTAAGATAGAAATTAAAAGAAAGATTAATTAAACTGCAACAATGAAAACATTATTAAATGAAGAAAAAAAATAATGTTGCAAGCGTGCATTTTAAGTTAGTTTAACATAAACTAGTATAAAGCTGATGTTGACACGCTAGTGATTTAGCGTATCTTTATGAGTATAAATCTTCAATGTATTGCATCTTTTTTCTTCTTTAGCTTTGAACTTCTAGTTAAAATACACTCATATGATCAGCTTTATGCAAACTCATAACAGTCTTGACTGATTTTGAACTGCTTGTCAAAATGATTGATTTTGAAATAATGAATGATATATTCATAAAATAAACTTTCTTTGCATTTCTTAAGTCAATGAGAATGATGATATTCTTTAAATTCATAAATTGAAATCTGTCATTCTTTATACTACATGTATATTTTTTGACTTTCATCTGATCAATTGACATCAAATTATAGTGTAGTTTTGAACAGTGATAAACATTGATCAGTTAAATTTTAATTAATTAATCATTCAACAAAATGTTGATTATAATTGAATTTTTTTCAATTATGATTACTGCTTCATTATTTGTAGTAATAATACTATTATTAATGATCTTTCAATATGATTATTTATTGAACAAGTTTTTGTTATAACAGACATAATTCTTCGCTTTAATGTTTATTCATTAAACTTCTGTGTGACTGTCAGATCAATAAATCATGAAAATCTTCATTGATCTGACTATTCTGATCTTGAAGCTTTTTTCAAAATCATGTTCTTTTTTGATCAAATTCTTTCTTTTCTGACTGAACTTTCATTCTTCTGAATGAAGCTTTGAATGTAGAAGTTAGCAATTCTGTTTGCTGTGACTCATTTTCTTGCAGTGAGAACATGATTTATTCAAGCTCTTTTTAAATCTGCTGTTGTTTCTGATTGATTTCTTCAGCTTTCTCAAGATGATTCACCAAAGATCTTTGACTTTTAGATCATTGATTGTATTTATTTCTCATGATTCATAATTTTCACTTTTCTTTAGCTTAAAGAATCAATAGAAATCAGAATCTTTTATTGTGATTGAGGTATGAAGAAAATGAAGATCGATTTTGATGACAGTGAGTTCAATGCTTCAACTTCTGTTCTTAGATTTGTTTGCGATAGCGAAATAGAGCTAACTCGAGCTTATAATTTATTGATATATGAGAATCAGAGCGAATATGTGCATATATTGACTATCTAGTAGGTGAACTACAGAGAAAGAAAGAAGTGGGAATCAGGTAAATACTCTGAATCCCCTGAATTCACTAGCGCCGGATCAATTCGGATCAATGTGAAGCGGAGATTACTAACCACAGGAGTAACAGTACTGTTCCCTGTTTCCAACATGAGGTTCTGAGGCAAGTATTCTAACAGGTAAAGTGGTCGTATACATGGTATGGCAGGATTAATGACGGTTTAAGGGATAAGCCATCCAATATTGTGGCGCAAGATATCGTCATCATGACTCTGTGCTTCTTTTGTCTGTCCTTACCACCCAAATTGTTCAGCTACAAGAGCAACGATCAATGTACCATTAACCACCATCCTTCGTATCTTTCATTGCAAGAATCAGGTAAAGGAGGATGCGAACTCTGCAATCTTCTGCTTCACGCAATCCAAAAACGGTCCGAAGATCCAAATTACGAAGGGCACATTCCATCTTGGTCAACCACTGAGGCGATAACTGTTCGAAGCACTAAATTCATCTCTCAAGTGATCTCGATTGGGCACAAGGAAGTGGGAGCTTTCAGAGGCCGGCTGGTGCCGCCAGAATGGAGTGAGGGCTACCCAGAGGTCTTCAAGGCAGGTCAGAACTGTATTGACATCGAGCGCTGAAAGCAGACGTATATACTGTTGACCCGAAGGTAGGGAACGATGCAGATGTTCGACTGTGCAAGCAGTGGCTACAAATCTGTCTCCGAGAGCATAAGGACTGCAATGGAATATATTCTGGTGGGTTTGTTCCAACGAGACTTGTCGATGTCGGTTCTTCAAACAGCCCAGAGGTTCGCCTTCGACATACGGTAGGACTTGACCTGAAAGATCCTCGATACCTCGCGCTAAGTCATTGCTGGGGCCTGACCATGCCTCCGTCGGCCACAACAACATCAGCCACGTTGCCGGAACGTCTTCGCTCAATCCCGTTAGCTAACCTGACAAGGACATTCCTAGATTGTATCACCATAGCTCGAAAACTCGACATCCAATACATCTGGATCGACTCCCTCTGCATCCTTCAAGACAGCCGCTCTGACTGGGAGCAGGAGGCCGCACAGATGGCCTCAGTCTACTCAAACGCATATTGCACCATCTCAGCCTCCGGCTCCTCAGACGGCAACGGTGGATGTCATGTGGATGAAAACTCTCGTGCATACGGCCCTGTTACCCTCTCATGGGACAACATGGACCAAAAAATTCGCACCTTCTCCCTCTTCGGCGAATCGATCCTCAACGTCCTCATCAACGACCCCCTCACCCAACGAGCGTGGACCCTTCAGGAGCGCGAGCTCTCCCCCCGCGTCTTACACTACTCCCACGACGCCGTGCGCTGGGAATGTCGTTCTTTAAAGGCTAGCAGCACGTTTCCTTGGGAAGATAGCTCCGCGTTCAACGGCGCTCTCAGGGCCTTTGATGTGGGACAGATTTCTGGGGTGACGGCGCATGAGCTGGATCAGGAGCAGCGAGAGAAAAACGAGACAGCTTGGTTCGATACAGTGTTCAAATACTCTGGCCGCGCACTCACAAAGCATTCGGACCGCCTCCCTGCTATCTCGGGTATTGCGCGAGCCGTGCAGATTGTTACCGACGATACTTACCTTGCTGGGCTCTGGCGCTCTAATCTCTTGCGCTGTCTCCTTTGGACTAGCGCGTGGTACGATTCGAAAGGATTGATTTCGCACACTCGACCTGAATCTTTTCTTGCGCCGAGTTGGAGCTGGGCTAGTGTAGCGGGGCAGGTCAAATATGAAACTTGGATATTCGATGCGTTGCATCCGGCGCCCGATACGCGGCTGTTGCCTACAATTTTGGAAGCTAGTACCATACCTGTGGGCTTCGATGCTTTTGGGCAATGCAAAGGTGGAGCTATCCGCTTGAAAGGCAGGCTAAAACCAGCCATGACGCTTGGGGAGGGTTTCGCGAGGCAGGATCGTGAGGGGCTTTATAACCTTGCCGCCGACGTTGACACTCCTGTTAAAGTAGGGGATATCCGCTGGGACGTCCCCTCGGAAGCCCCGGCTGGACGTATCCAAGGTCTTATCTGCCTCTGCGCGGCGATACGGAAGGAGAAACTTGGCGACACGGTGGGACTAGCCATTGTCCCGGTCGCTGGCGAAGGATCGCTAGAATTCAGACGAGTGGGCCTTGTTTCCATGTTGCTGGTGTCTTGGTGGGAGAAGAGCGTGGAGCTCGAAGTGACCATCGTGTAAGCTTTGGCGCTTGTGTCATGTCATGCCCACTGCTGTAGATTGGAGCAACTCTTACTTTATGGCTTGGACTGATAATTCTTGGAAGATCCGAAGATTTGCTGCACTGTCGATTTCAATATCATTCTCGATGATGGAAACGCCTCTTGTCCGGTAATCATATGCGTTCACTCCACCATAGGTGCGAGAGTGGAATCGTTTCTCTCGTTTTCTTTGTCGTCAATGCTTCCAACATTTAGACTCAGTGCTTCGTCTTAGTTTTCGCGGAGAACTTCAGCCAAAGCATTCGACCCCCTGCACTTACTTTTTTCGGAAATCCTCACAAACATGCAATCTTGGCTTTAACGGCCACTTTTATTCCTTACTGGTAAGTCGTTTTTTCAATTTGAAGTAGGTCTTGAGAGCAGAGCCGAGACGTGATACTCGAGAGTCATGGTTCAAGAAATTCTCAAGCTTCAAATTCATTTACTATTCAGAGTTTTACGAATGAGAAACCTTATTATCTACATAAGATTCGGTCACATGTCGAAGAGGAAACTTGGAAATTTCAAAGGGTCAAAAAGCTCGAGATACTCACTAATATCTCATTTCCTTGGCACGGTATCGGTAAGTAGTAGTATATCAATCCCCAAAATCTTCTTACTTTCATTCAGCACTCATCCTCGCATATCTTGAAAATTCGTTAATTCTCTTCAACATGAAAGTCTCAGAAATACCTTTAAAATGCGTCGTTTTCACTCGTAGCTAGATCGATAAAACAAGATACATTTTTAAGAATTTCAAAAACACACAAGAAAATAATCAAACGACCTTGATTCAATAAGAGAATCTAGATACAAAGTTGAAGACTCTCATTAAGTTGAGAATAAGATAGTCATGAGAGCATAGGCTGACGGCAGAAAGATGAGAAGATAAATGAGTAGATGAGTGAGTAAATGAATGAGTGAATGTGAAGTTGTTAGATGATAGAAAGAAGTATGATTACAAGATCAATATATTTCTATGTTTTGCTGAAGAAATCAATATGATCAATTAAAACATGAACATTGAGATTCATCATGATGTATTGCACTTTTGATGAGGTCACTTCTACTTCGCGAACTGTGCGTTGATCAATTGTGCGTTGGATCCGTGCAGTTTGGGGGCATCTCGCTGCTACCCTTCCTGACAAAGCATTCATTCCCCCAATTGCTGACCCAGATTCACAAAAGGCCAGTGGTTGCAGTAAGTCCTGCGGTTTCGGGATTCACTGCCGCCGTCTCATTCAGCAATGTAGTATTTCCAGCCCCTACACCATTCACCGCATCCCCAACCACCTCATCAATGTGGCTTCCCGTCGCATAAAACATCACCCCAATGCTCTCAGCCCCTGGTTGCCCTACAGCCGTCCACCCTGCCTGGGGGACCGTTGGATGCAATATACAGTGCGTCAAAATTCTCACAGCACCAAGAACGACATCTTCCCATTGAGAAATATCCCAAGTCCTGAACGTCGACCCCGGTGTCTCTCCTGGCAGCGTCCCGGCGGGAATGGTTTTCAGCATGGTCACGGCGACGGTGCAGCGATTGTGGACAAATTTCCGCGGTGTGAATATTCTCGGACCATGAGGGAAAAAGGGACTGGTACCACGTTGGAGGAATTGAACCGGCTGATGTGGGTCCAGAGAGTTGACGGCGTCGAGGAACTTGTTCATGGCTTCACTGCACTCGAAGATAGTGAAGTGGTGGTAGAGCCAGTCGGGTGAGGGAGTGCAATGGTAAGGGACAACATTCGCAGGTACTGCTAATGAAGGTGGGAGAGCAATGGCGAGGGCGTTGAAGGGTAGGATGGTGAGAGAAATGAGAGTGTTGATGAAGACGAGTGAAGATAATGGGTGATATTTTGCCATTTCTTTCGCTCGCTGATACTGTTTTCCTTCGTGCTTTTTTCCCCATGAATTTAAGGGTATGAGGCAGCCTTTTGAATTCTTTTGGTTTTTTATAAATAGCAAACGTAGCAAGCATGCGGGACTTACTTTCTTGTTCTGCGGCTCTTGAAATGGTGCCGAAAGATACGGGATATTCGCGTCATCACGAATCGAATGAAAGGCCATCATGAGACGCTCGAGTGACGCGGGCGTAAGAGGCAAGACTTTCCGCTGTGAAGGCGGTAATCAAGATCGACACTGCGAAAAGTCTTATCTTCTTGCGATTTGCGACAGATACTGGCGAGATACTGGCGAGATTTTAAATGCACGATTCAAGTTTTCTGTTTGATGCGGATGATTATCTTAAGCGCTCGCGTACTAAGGATCAGGCATTACTATGCGTCGCCCTTTGTGTGTAATTAAGAAGAACCAAGTTCAAGACAGTTCTAGTCTTGTCTTTCGAATCTTCTGATTCATTATTACTCTTCCTTTAAGGTGAATGAGACGATCGAATCTCAATTTCCGCACGAAGAGTCAGTCTTCTGGGGATGGCGCTTAGTTCTGGCAAGGAGATAGAAAAAGAATTCATGAAGGAGAGCACAGATAAAAAATTTGATTTGGTTCTAATGTTTCTATGAGGTTTCATACCAGATGAAGAACGAGCGGGCTAATACGTTATGACCTACATCCTCGTGATTCTGAGGGAGCGCTGCGCTACCACTTCAGAAATCACATTAAAAAGCTTCATACCGTGCAGTCAAGAGCGTTCCGGAGTGCAATGTCCACATCGGTGAAATACTGATAGTGAGACTAATAGAGAGACTGGCAGAAAGACTGGCAGAAAGACTGGCTCTAAGAAGCTTGATAAAGCGCCATGGTAGCATTTTAATAGTGGGTAGAAAGTTTTGCCTCATATTGATCCCACACATGTCTGCTTCGGCTCATCCTCTATCCTGTCAACAGTCTATTTGACACATGAGTTTTCTTGGTTAGAACCCAACGCATCCCCATACCTGGGTATGGTGACGCCGGTCAAAAATGCATCCAAACAACCCGTTTGTGCCTCCTTTTTAACAGTGTACAAGTAGCAAAAAAATGGGTTAAGACTAATGTTCTATGTCATTTAGATGGATTTGGTTTAGGCCCGTTCTGTGACCTAGAATCTGTTTGAAGTGGTTTTTTTTTCGAGTTTTTAAGGGTAGAACCGCTACTCTTCGAAATCATTGGGCCTCTTTCCCAAGAAACCACGCACTGGTCGTTACGTTGCGCTTGCGCTCGTGTACGCCAGCCCCCAGGGATTAGCACTGACTCATCATCCTCTCCTGGATCCTGATAAAGTGTATACGATATTGGGGTTTCTGGCAGATATTCGGGCCAGTCCAGAGGTTTTGTAACTTCCATGTGATTCTTGAGTTGGCGGGCTGTGCGGCGTACAGAGGCCCACTCTTCCAGAAATTCCCTGTACCGTAAGATGCCATATTCCTCTTCTTCGATGGGAATCTTGAGGTTCCACTTGGTCAATTTCTCCACCTTACCGACATCCTGTTCAGGGAAAGGAACATCACGGTACTGTTCGTCCGGTGAGTTCCTCATAGACAGTGGAAATCACACCATCCACATCGTTGCATCCACCATCTTGCTTCTTACTCCCTATCTTAGCTGCCCGGTCGAAATCGAGGATTTTCAGCGTCTCGGTTCTTGGGTCGATGAGTACAATTCTAGGAGCAATGTCCTGGAGTACGATGCCACCTTAGGTTAGTCGACGGCCTGTGTCAAATCTTTTCAACCAAGTAAAGTAAAACGTATAAGTAGTGTTGTCTCGCAGGCTTCCACCTGAGATAAACACAGTAGTAAAGCCAACGAGTCGAGGCTCGACATCATCAATGATGGCTCCATGAAAAGGCACAAAAGATGAATGTCCTTTCATCGCCTTCATGATATGCATCTCATCCCATATGTCCCGGGTACGCTGGTACAATATGGTGTATTTGAAGGTATACAGCTCTTTAGCATCATGCGCTGTTATACTGTAGGTCGTACGAGATCGACACAGACATGAAGTCGGTCAATCTCAGTAAGCTGTGATCTTGAAGCACTTCGCCATTGCTTTCCCGGCCACTCTCTTCAACCGGATAGCGTGGGTAGTGCACAACGTCAGTGGGATCTTTGGGCGAGACGCTTATTAGTGCGCCGTCATCACAAACGTTCAGCGCATATATTTCCGGCCCAAGATCGTCAACATATCTTGCGAGTATCCCGATTGCATCTGATCCTTCAGAAACGGCCCTGATTGAGCCAGTAACAGAAAACCATCGTCGTAATTCAAAATCAATGATGTTCTAAGTATATGGGCCTCCTGGGAAAAGCTCGCCGCTAGGGCTGTAGAAACGGTATTGCGGATCAATCATAGATCGTAGCCGGGAAAACCCGATGGATGCTGTACAATGTTGCCTGTTGGTACCTTGGGCTCGCCCTAAATATCTAAAACTTCGTCCTAATCTAAGCTTTGAATGGAAGACCGCTGCCTCCCCAATGGTCCGTCTGTTGGGCAGTGTAGCGCGCGCGCTTCCCAAACCGCAAGCTAGAGAAGCCCTGATTAGGCCATCCACTCACGTCGCAAGCTGCACGAAAAAGTTGTCCAATAAGTACTTCATACTCGTAGTGCAAATACCGTTGTAGGTTTTCAGCCTTCGCCGGTCAAAGAACATCCCATGGGTCCAACGGCTCAGCCTTATCACAGCCTTGCGCCATGTAATCGCGTCTGCATATCCACTCGGTCCATGCCAAACGTCGCGATACCAATGTCAAACATTGGGCCATCGTCGTGCACCTGAGTCTAATACACACTTTAGCAAATGTGATAGGCCGCCAGCCTTGAACCTTTAGCTCATCAAGACATTGTGGTCACATCGTTCGGTTTTGAGACATTCGAGCGCTTACTTTTACAGGTCGTTGATTGTTAGGAGTATTGATTGCTAGATGGACATATTCTGGTTAGAAAAAGAACATGCCACCTTCAAATAACTTTCAATGGGCAACCATTGGAGTAAGTATCAATCTACCACCCTCTCATCGCCTTTGACGCTTCACAAAGTCCAATCCCGTTATCTCGCTTTCCTCCGAGTCATACTTCTGATATTTTACTGATAATGGCAACCATCATTGCCCCAAATCGCATCACAGTAGCTGTCTTCAACAACCTTGTCGTCAACCCTGTATCAAATTGCCCATGCGGTCACTATCATTTCTACGGCCAATATGGTCATCTTTTCCAGGATTATCCATACAGATGTGGCAATACCGCCACTCGCTCTATGCATAGCGGGTTCTGCCGCATCCCAACGCTCATCATTATTATGCAGAGTTATACCGTGAACAAGAATTGCAAGAATTGCTAGCACAGCCCTGTTTTCGTTACGTGAGAGGGACTGCATTTTGGTGTTGTGTATTGGTGTTCCCTTCCCATTGGGTTGACGTTTGCTAGGTTCGGCCGCACGTGTGCCATGCCGGAAAAGACACCGGCCTTTCTTTGAGGGTCCTAGTCTGAAAGTGTTTGGCACAGGATTGAGTGTTGTTCAAAATAGTAGCTGGGAGAATACAGAAGTGCCGTGTCGATAGATGGTGTGTATTTGTGTCTGAATGTTTCTTATCGTACCAGTCATTTCACCGTTGTTTAGATTGTAACGAAGTGTCAGCCTCGCTTCTTTTATGCTTGGATTCATATTGTCTTCAGGATTAGCATCTGCTAGATACAGGCTATAACAGTCTACCTTGAGGTTGCGGATCCTAGTCTTAGTCAGTGTTCAGCCGAACCTTCCTCGAAAGAGGTAGCAGACAATGTCCAATCTTTAGCTGAAAATATCGCAAATGTGAGACGTCGGAAACACAGAGTGTTTCAATCGGCACCGCTGATTCAATAACACGGTTAAGGCAATTACGCCTAGGTTTACTAAAAGTAACTACGGTTTCTCGTTGCTATATCTGCCTAAGGTCAAGAAGTATGCTCCACGTCTCTTGCGAAGAGCGTAACAGTAGTACCGACAAGATGATGGCTAGCGAGCACCGTTGCGAAATGCCACATTTCTTCTAGTGATAGCGGTTTTGGTATGCATTCAGTCGTATGAAGTTGTGGCCCAAGCAGAATTTAATGCGTCTTTGGCAGTCAGGCCTCGCCTCTTACTGCATGTTTAATCAATAACCTCTCTCGCAAGCTCATGCCGTCCAAGTCCAAGTAGGGTTTTAAACAGCATGCAGTCATTACCGATCAAACCGAGGGCCCTTCTAAGCGGAATGATTGTAGTGGCGCCATTCAGGCCCGGGCGAAGAGAGTAGACCCAACTGAAGTAGCTGTGTTACCAAAACCTTTCCATGACACATCAGAGCTGATCTTGATAAGAGTCAAACCAGTCATCTTCCGAGGTGGCAAAACCAGCATTCTCGGGACTAGTCACACTGCGAGACGATCCCAAGCTTCAGAGTAAGGAGACCTTTCACAGTCTTTGATATTTGAATTCAATATCGTCCTATCTCTACAAGCGTTGCAAGGCTGGCCTCAAATCGAGAGACAGCTGTCAAAAATATCTGAGTCTTCTTTTCCATGACAGAGCCTTTTCAGGTCCCGGCTCTTGGGTCATTCTGCGCGTCCAGGTTACCAGAGCGACGTGCTACCGCTTCGGGACTCGTAATAGAATGCTCAGTGCGTTGGAGTCAGGAGCGTCCCGGGGTTCTTCGTGCTGAGTGGAAGGTCCACATCGGGCTGGAGCCTTTGACACCTCAATCCACATCTTTGGGTTCGTGGATATAACTCACCGGTTGGCGGTTGGTCACGCTTACTCCGTAGCGGTTGCGGCACGCTAAACAACCCTACGTCATGTCGACGCCCAAAATCTATCTCTTTTTGAACCTCCTACTAACTAAGCTACTGCTTTTTCGCTACAAAGTCGCTTCTGAACCGAATGCAGGGAACTGTGTCCGAAACCACACCGTTGCTTGGCCGCGAGCAAGCGCCGACGATGATGCAAATGCGAAAGCACCTGTCATCGTCAATCAGCCTCAAGCATGCTGATCTGCCACTATTGGTTTGTTGCTACGTAACGGGACTGATCGATGCTGGTGCCTTCAATGCCTGGGGCATCTTCATGGGCATGCAGACAGGCTAGTACGCCCACGGATCTTAAAATGCTCCAAAGTACTGACTCAAGCTTACAGGAAACACCATATTCCTCGCCCTTGGGGCTTCCCACCTTCCCGTTGGGAGTAACCGTCTGCAATGGCTGCGCTGCCTCATCGCCATAGTATCGTTCATGCTGGGGTCTTTCTTTGCCGGACGAGCATATCGCGCCTTTGGCGCAACACGTCGTGCGAGCCTGTCAGGGTCATTCCTGCTGCAGGGCTGCTTCGTCTTTATCGCTGCTATCCTCGTTACCACCGACACAATCCCCGAGAGCGACTCGAATAGCAACCTCATCCTCATTGCAATACCATCCCTTGCATCCCAGTTCGGTGCTCAGGTCGCAACAAGTAGGGCGCTTGGATACAACGAGATCCCAACAACGGTGCTCACAAGCGTCTATAACGATTTCGCAAGCGACCCTAGACTGTGGAAGTGGAACAATCCGAAAAGAAATCGAAGGGCAATGGCTGCTATCCTAGTTCTCTTCGGTGGGATTTGTGGTGGGTGGTTATCCAGGATCCTTAACGGGTATCAAATTGTTCTATGGATTGGAGGAGCTATCAAAATTATACTGGGAATCTTATGGTTGACATTTGACGTAGATTCTGAAGGCTGAAATCCTGTGGGGGTTTAACGTGATGGACGTACAACCTGCGCCTTCGACTGCTATTGCTTTCAACCCAACCGTCACCTAACCTAGGGGCGAACCCCCTCGTTCTACATTGAGACTTCACTAGCAGCAGTCACAGTTAGTGGCCTGGTCCTTGAGCGTTGGCAGCTGCGCCTTTACCGGTTTTGGGCAAGATTGGCAATCTTGAGTCTCTCGAGTTTAACGTACATCTCTAGTGAAGAAAGCCTTCACCCTTGACAGATATATGGAAGGCGCGTGTCCTGTACCCTTGTTTGGCGGAAGCTTCCAGACAGCTGACTTCCTCGGCTTTGTGTCTGCCACACTTTGCACTGACTCGCCAAACCTGTTCTATTTCATCGGACCTTTTGTCTGCAATCATTCGCTGAGCTGTCAGAGTTTGAATGGCCATGAGCAAGCTGAGCCACCACTGGCGGGCTGTTTGCCATTACAGATAGGGCACAGCCCGACTGCTCCGTGTGGCTTTCGCTCTATATCAAGGCATAGAGGCGATGCATTAATTAATCTCGAATGATGACAGTGACAGTGGATGTAATAAGTTCACACATGTCTATGTGTTTTTGGTCTCTGGGTAATTCAATCTATGGCAGAATCTGTAATGATTGTACAATGCATAAAGCGGGTAAGTCAGCTGATAATCAGCCAACGGCAAATGGGCTGCTGTTCGTTGATGCAACAGCAACCGAACAGTATCTAGCGACTTGCAGTATCCTCGTCGAAAACCCGATTTCCAACGCGCAATGCTTCTGGACTCCCCAAGCATTTGTGTGCCTTTTCTCCCATAAAGAATTCTCTAACAACACATTAAGGAGTAATGGCCGGCTCTATCACTTTGCAACCCAGCGCAACACGAGGACTTTGGAAACGCCCTGCCAATTGTGCCCATTCCTAGACAGACCTGCGGCTAGAATTTCCAAGGTCTGATACCAGCCTTGCTACCTCGCGCTTGCACATATTTTAGACTCACCTGCCAGGAGAAGCCTAACAGCATAAGGATCTCAGCTTGGAGGTTTCTTCGGCTCTCGTATGATTCAACCCGATGCAGTGCTATGAAGCAAGTTAGAGCAGATGTAGGCGCGCAAGCTATAGTATCTTCACAAATATCCGTCGCTCGCAAGTGGCAAGAGCGGTTCGGTGCTACGAAACTGTTCGCACATCGCATACGGATCGCGATCCCATAGCCAATTATTTCTATGAAGATTTGTTGCCCTGTCATCCTAATCTGATAAGCTCAATGCGCTTTGATCTCCGCCATACTTGGTGTCTCACCCAGTATACCGCATTGTGAGAGTTCTTTGATATCTCCCATCTTTCTTTCCTACATCCATGGGCTTCGACACGACGCTCCGCCCCTTCAAGATCATAAGCATCAATGAAAGTAACCCATACTCAGAACCACGATTATGAAATCGACCCAGTATTGGCTTCCCAGATTATCCTAGCTGACATTGTCTATAACGTTTTCATTGTCTCACTACGATATACCTTTCCCACTCCAGGTGCACCTTACCAGCGAGTCTTAGCCCGCCCGATGCGTCCCCTTGTTGATGTTGTAGTCCTGATGTATGTTAGAACTTGGCTGAGAGTGAAGTCAATCGTCACGTCGGTAAGGTTTACGGGAGAACATTTGGTGAAAAGGACTTTAATGTCACACATGATCTTGGTTAATTTAAGGTTTATCAACGGTCTGCCAGGTTATACGACTTAGAATGCTTTGCGGGCAGTCTTGAGAGAAACAAGAGCTTTCACATCTGAGCAGAGTTGTAATAGGAGGAATTCCCATATCGACAGTCAGCACAGGACGTATATTGCGCACGATCGATATCGTGAGATAAAAGCGCCGTCTCAGCTGCCTAATATGAGAGATACTCGAGATGCTTCGACTTGACGACATGGTTGTTCATTAGGGGGAAGACAGAGAAGCAGCTGAAGATGTAAAACAACTCTTCGCGGGAAATTGGTCCTTAAAGCGGGAGCTCTGTATTGGTGGTTGATTTTCCGTGCTTTACGTACGGGCAGAAACATGGAAAATCTGCCGTCTCTCAAATTGTGGGTTCGGGACGTACTATGTGAAGTTTTATCGGAAACCGAAGAAGCTCTGGGAAGTAGTCTCTTAGTCCCTGTTTTAATCTCAAGCTACGTCGGATTAAAGAACGTTTTACCTGCTTTTACACTAGGTTCAAAGCATTTACCATGCCACCTTGCTATTATAACGCCATGCGGACCTTTAATTTGTCCCCTTTAACAATCTCATCCTTCTTCTTCATCAACTCGGGCATGTCCCAAGTACAGCTAATGTATCTCCCAGCCAGCCAATCTCGCCTTTCGTTAGTCAGAAACACAATTGTATCGGCTGGCAGCTCCGGTGTATCTTGGAACTCTAATCAACATTTAGCTAGATTCCATGTGAACCTAAGAGAACCACTCTCGGAGAGCCCGAGAGCCAGGACCTACTGTCTTTCAACTCTTCCGGGAGGCCGCCAAAACTATCGAAAATCTCCGTAATGATAGCTCCAGGATGTACGGCATACGCCAGCACCCCCTTATCGCCATACTCGGCATTGATAAATTCCGTAAATCTCAGAACCGCCAATTTCCCCGGCTGATAGGCACTAAGCCCGGGCATAACGGCGTGGGCTCCAACGCTGGTCGTATTGACAATGTGCTTGTAGTCTCCCTTGAGAAGCAAAGGCAGAAAGGCGCGAGTCACGAGGTAAGGTCCGCGAACGTTGACGGTCCAAGTGTTCCACCAGAGTTCGGGATCGCTGTCGCCAATGGGAGTGGGTGGCTCAATTACACCAGCGTTATTAATTAGGATATCTAGCTTGCGAAATTCCTTCTCCACTTTAGCAGCGGCGTCATCTACACTCTTCTTACTCGTTACGTCCAGAGATATCAGTAGAACCCGAGGAGGTTCCCTGTCCGCTGAAGCCGCAGCATCTTGAATGGCTTGTTCAAGAGATTGAAGATTGGAGCGAGCACCAACAGCAATAAAGGATGCGCCTGCTTTCGCAAATGACACGGTGATGGCTTTGCCGATGCCTTTAGAAGCACCGGTGATGAACACGCTTTTACCGGTAAGGTCGGCTTTCTTCGAGTCGATGGCTTCGTAAGAATCTTTATGCAATGGCTCTGCAAAGTAGTGGCCTTGTACTGTATTTAGTTGTCGCCATTGAGCAAAATCACCAGCGAGAACCTACCAGGTATGATGAAAGATTTATTCTGGTCTTCGGTGGACGACATAACTGCAAGGTGTTGCTAATAGTAAAATAGAGAATAAATGTTTCCCACGCTTCAAAGACTTCGACGTCTGACGTCTGATTATATATAAGGTCGAAAAGACTTACCTATCCACTATACACATTTCGGACTTAGGGCTTAGGTTCCCGTGCACACTAACCACAATCACTATCTAAGCGTAACCGAGAACAGTTAGCGTTAGCGGAAACCCAGTCGCAGCCAGTGTGCGGCAGGAAGCCCGTAAATACGAGGATATAAAGTCCGGCCGAGAGAGCGTCGGATCCATTCGGGACAGGGCACCCACCTGGTCTATCCACGGACGTTTGGCGCGGAATACTACTCTTTCGCTATTGTAATTTGGCGAGGGTCGGCTTGCCTCGTTGCCGTGTGCACATCAAATATCACATTAATGGTGTTCATGAAGACTCATTACCGCCCCTATTCCGCTTGACATCTAACGTATCCGAGGGATCCACGAAACGATTCAGTGTGCCATGTTGGGGTCGCGGGAGAAAACCAGATATCTCTTGCTTCCTTCTACGGACTTTTGAAAATTCTTCGGAACAGAACCGAATTAACTCTCGAAACAGCACCGACTCAAGGGAAGTCGCCCATGCACCTTCGGAGTATCGGTACGAGAATCTGCGCACACGCGCCTGGCATGAAATGCATTGAAAGAAAAAGCGTTGCCCTTCTCAGATAGTCTCATTGTTATCCAGAGCTCCGACTTCTCCACGCCGTAGCCATGTGCCCAATTAATACGTACAGAAACAGAGGTATGGACTAAGGGGCAAAGTACTCAGGCCGAGATGATGGCTTTATCGCTTTCCCCCGTAGTATGCGAATTTCGAGATATAAGCGGCGTCATAATTGCGTCTGGTTTTGCATGTTGAGAATACCTGCGGTTCAGAAAAATGCAATTCACAGCGTTTATTTCAGGAAGCAACACTCAAAGCCAACATGGTTCATTGGAAGAGTGACTTATTCACGCTACAGGATCCATCAAGGATTGGAGTTGTTCTATTACCAAATGACCCTGACTAAGATACAAGATTGGCACGAGTGAGTTGGCAATTCTGACTGGATTGTACAAGGCTGAGTGTAGACGATCGCTTCACAATCAATTCAGCATGATTGTTTTCTCTACTTGCACAGCTGTCTATTTTCTAGCATAGTCACATTCGGGGTCGAGTTCCGACTCATTTACACGCATCCTATCTCTGTATGACGAATCATGAATGATAATCATCCTTACTCTACACAACCATGATCTTTGGAGATTTCTTTATCAGAATAATCTCTGCGTTTGAGAAACGATGAACGGTCAAAGAACCAAGGGCACATTGTTGTGTGCAATGGATAAAGGACAAAGAATGACCATCAACGGCCAGAGTCAAGAACAATGCTCCTAGCGTCAATGGGTCTTGAAAGGGAAGACATTCACTTGCTTCAACAGTGAATCCCTCGAAACACTCATTATTCTTCCATCCGTATACAGAGCTGTGCTACCAAATCATACATATCGCAATCTCTCGAATTCTCTTGCCCCTCACAATTCTTCCACACCTTGGACAACCTAAAGCGAATTTCAAACAGTGCAAGCTATACCTCAGCGCTTCTGCTTCCCACCATGAAAGCTTTTGCACCCGTCTTCCCCCTTGTCCTGCTCTTGACAACCATTTCAACAAGTTCACCAGTCTCAATATCTTCAATGCCACCATCTCCTACATCCTCCTTACTCTCTCAACCCATCTACAATACAACCAAACCTGCGCGACCAAACATCCGCTCCCTGCCAGACAACAGCACTGTCTCGCCTTTCTTCGACCCGGAGGACAAACGAGGGGGTGGCGGATCGAGTGGAGGGGGAGGGGGAGGCCATGGCAGCGGCTCTGGAGGAGCTTCTAAAGGCGGAGGAAGCAGCGGAGGCTCGGGTCCACCGTCAGGGGGAGGCACGGTTGTGGGATCACATCCTGTTGGTGCTGGTGCGCCAGCTGCGGCTGTTGGTGGAAAGAGTGTGATATGCAGTGCTGCTATAGTAGGGTTGGGTGCAATTTGGATGGGGATGATGGTTTAAGTCTAATACTCGCAGCAGATGTCCTTTAGGTATGCAGATGTTCAACGTGCGATTTCGTTCAATGCGTATAGCAGAATATATCTCTTTACTTACTTGACTTGTGCACTTAGCAGTGGTTTTTGTTAGATCTTGGTGTAGATGCTGCATAAGCTTTGAAGTACAATTTTCCGTGATATGGTATTCGATCTGTTCCGAACGCCTTTAGGAATCAAAAATTTTTGATAAGGTAGCAAGATCAATATTCAAAGACGGTCAAACATAACATCGTTCACATAAGATGTGCAGGACTTACGCATGTGGTTTCAATTCGGGGCTCGTCATTGTAGACAATCCAAAACCAGTGCCGAAGGACGTTGTTGATCTATCGCATGCTTGAACCTTCAAAATGACTGTTGCATCTAAGACCAGCGTTAGAACAGTCCGCATAGTAAGCCCACGATCTCGCTCCCTTGCATGGGTGGAGCGAAACCCAAGTGAACTTGGCATGAACATTTAGCTACGTTCTAATATGTTCGTGTAGATGTATTCATCAATGAATCGTCTTACTGAAACTACTAAAAGTATCGCAAGTAGTCTTCCAAAACGAATTCCAAGTGTTTACCTATAAGTTGGAGGAGAGGTTGAAAGGTACGTTCATTATGACTACTAAGTAGCCAGCGCTTCTAACAGTACCTGGCAAATCAACCATCAACGTGTCTTTCAAGATCGGGCCTTAATAACTACCAAGAGTATCCGTCGTTCGCTGGCAGAAGTAAGAGGCCATGAAGCTTCTAGTCTGGCTCAAGCTTACGGGAATATCGATGTAGCAGCGTTTGCTTTGGGATTGCTTTGGGCGTTGTTCATCTTGCTGCTAATGCTTACCCCGTAAAATCCGTGTGTTCACACATGAAACGTCATTTAATGAACCCGAATATATGCTGATGTGTCGTGTTAAGTCCGTACTCAAAATTTAGCAGTATCGTAGACCTTCATATCTTCCCTTGTCTCTTGCCAACTTCTGCCGAGTCGCCAGAGCCCCTGCCTTCGTAATCAAATTTCCGAGGCCTCTCATATTACCTCCAAGCTGTGGACTCTGGAATCTTTCCTAGCCACTTGATTTGCTGAAGCAATTTTGGTCCGTAGACAGCTACGTTAAACTGCCCCCCCTGCGCAACAAAGTCTGGATCTCCAAATACGTGGTTTTGCTGCTGCAAAAATAAGATTCCTGGGTCCTATGACCAGTTAGGTAGCATATCAGTGATAAATTGATCTTGGTACCCGGTGTGGACATCCGATATGCATGGACTGCCGCATTCAGTCGATAGAGGAATGTAAAGCAATGAATATGAACGCTACGTAGTAGGGAGCTACCTGTAGACGAAAAGAGGTTTCAATGCGTTGCTGACGTATCGTGTTGTAAGTATCTGACGAAGAAAGTTCTTGGGTCCTATATCATTTTGCCGCCAGGCTACCATAAGACCAAGGACGATACTCATGCTGTTTCCCATCATGGAGGTATCAACGAGGACGAAGTGTTGCCTTGACGGCGTCATGATATGGTAATCTGGCAGGCTAAGACGTCCTTTCGAGTGTTCCATACGGGTGATCTCGAGAACTTGTATGGAGTTTGGGGTGATTGAGTGCTTGCCCGTGATGTGGGCACAGTGTGGGTGGAAAAGAAGGGTGGAAAGATATCCTTGAAGTGATCTTTCATCGACGAGAAGGAGCGTTTGGTAATCTGGCTTATCTGTTATGGCCGTTGTTGCTTCTACAAAAGCTATTTTACAACGCAAAGCACCTATTATCTCTCCAGACTATCCATTGAGTTTTGCGAGATATCGTGTTCCGTGCAGGTTGAATGGATGATGTGTTCTGATCATATCCTCATCATCGGAAGGAGTGTGTCTCGCCTTATCGAGAGTTACTATGGAATAATGAAATACAGGCTTTACTTCGCAAATGTCGTTCGACTCGTACTTTCTATCGGTATTCTTCCTACGAGTAGTTGTTGCTTAAGCTACTGCCCTTTCACAATTGTTTTCAACTTGCTATCCTCATCTCCAATTTGGAGCCCTTATTAGGACAAATTCGGTCGCCAAATCTTGACGGCGGTTCGATCGACATCGTGGAACTTCTGCAAGCACCTTGGACCTCCAGTGCAATGGGCCACACACATATGACCATACCAACAGCTGCTAAATTGACAGCCTGAGCCCCGGTCACAAGGTAATAGTCGGGCACGGTATATCAATGCTACCATCTCTTTTGCGTCTACCCCGGCGTCATGAGCGTATTGACAATTTGCTTGGCCACACTTCCCGATAATGACGTAATTATTGCACAGCTATTGTTAATTTGTTCGTCTGAACAGGTTCCTTTCCGCTTCGCCATCAACGGGCCCGAGGTCAGCGTCGACTCGCTCGTTGTTGACGTTGCGTAGGACGATTCTCTTCTTTGGACCCCAAGTCTTTGTAGCTAGCTCTGCGTTATCGCCATCACCGGGCACATCTCGTTGGGACGACGAACCCGGAAAGCTATTAGGAGCTATGCTGGAACCGTGACCAATGACATCATTGCTATGGTGAGCTTTGTTATCCGAGAAGCGGTAGATTGGAGAAGATGAATCGTGACCGTGTATAGTGATAGAGCTTCTGTTAGTTACAGGTGTTTGATGTTGGGCTGGTGATGATATCGACAACCCATCAAAAGCTATGCTTGAGAACTCGTCATCGCTCGCAGGCGGTACAACCTCGGGTGGGTTTCCAGAGGTCAAAGCTTTAATGAGATCCACGGCGTCGAACGCTGATTGCAGACCAGGCTGGACGTGTCCAAGCAAGGAGATCCGAGACGCATCTAGTACATTTCCTCTATAAGGTTCAAGTACTCTTAAAGAGTCTTGGTCGTGCCGGCAGCCGTAAATAATATGTTGACATTGGATGTTGTTGATGAACAGCTTGAAGATCTCTGTCTCAAGCTATTAATGCTTTTTCAACAGCATGGGCCGAAAATTGATATAATTTGGCTTACCCTCAAGCTTGCGACTGCTCGAATGCTCATTTCCAATATTGATAAAATCAAAGAAAGGCTGTCTTTGGGTGAATCCCTGAGCAAAATTTGTGATATCCCACTTTTCGACTTGTTTAGATAACCCCCGAGACTCCTGAAGCAGTGCTTCGATGTTTACGTAGATGCGAGCCAAGATCTTCCAGCCTTTCGATCCACTCCACCCTTGTATGCGCCTGGTGGCTTCGGCAAGGAGGCGGTCCGCTGCTTGACCACCACCACTTGCACCTTTGAGCAGCAGATCTGGCGGGAACTAAGCACAAAAAATGTCAGAGAACCTAACTAGAAGCCCGAATTCATAGTGATTGAAGGCTTACACTATGTGCGTTGCCATCGATAAGGACAAGAACAAAGTTGTTTCTTTGCTGCGGTCGTCTCCGCATCAGCTAGAGGACAAAACAGAGATGGTGATGAGAACTACTAACCATGGATACCTGTGCCTCTCGGACGCTTCGCTCCGCCGCCACAGCTCGAGCCTGCCACTGTCGTAGCTTGTCGACGTTGACGTTATCAATATGTCTAGTTGAATCTTGTTTAAGAGCATCGCTTGAACTACCTCTTGATTGGCTCTCGTAATCCGTACAGTCTGCGAGTTTACAATCAAGGGCCTTTTTCAAGTTGTCATTCTCGCTCAGTAGGTCCTGGGTGCGTTTCTTTCAGTAACGAAGACAGAGCAGTGAGAGATTTGGAACGCTGACATGGACAAGCTCTCTGTGAGCAAAGGCATTCACCTCAAGTGCGAAGACGCGCTCTTGTAGAGCAGCTACTTGAGACATTATGTGAGACGGTTTGGTTGTGAAGCCTTTACGACTCTGTTGATAACTTAATTGGTGGAAATAGTTCTAGGATGAGGTGGAAATTGAGGTGAGGCCGAAATTTCTTGCGCACGTGATTACACACATGGCAACTTTCGTGAGCAGTAAACGACGGAACATGATGTTTACTCACCAGCCCATCGCATAGTACTGTTTACAACTGCATGTGCCTTCTTCGCAGCCGCAACGTGCCAAGGCAGCACATTACTCTCTGGGTCTACAACTCCCCTTACCTTTGCCAACATTGTCAAACCTCTATACATGCCCAGCACGTCCTTGAGCAGTGCCTTGTCAGGCTTTTGCGCGTGTATTATATTTACAGCAAATGCCATCAGCCCATCCTCGTCCCTTGCGCCAGCCCTTTTAATCAAGTAGCCACTCATTGACGCATGACAGCAGTCTGTAGGAACATTTGGGTCGTCAAGACCACGTGCGATGGTTGCCCCCCAGGTTTCGTCCGTGATATCTATGAGTCTCGCCTCAGAATTATGATCGAATACGCCAGTAGTAGGTGTTGGAGCGCTGGTCTGGGCTGTTGTGCCGCCAGGAGTTGACACAAATCCAGTCTGATCGGGCGAAAAGGTACTTGTGAGTGGAGTCGATACAGGCGTTGGGCATGGATTATTAGCGATTGTAGGATTTCTGTCAAGAGTATATGACCTGGGGAAACGCAACGGTGGGTCTGGATCTACAGTAATCAGGGTAGTTGATACAAAAGGATGTCTAGTATCAGAGCACAAGGATAGCCATACTATGATCACTGTTAGATTCACAACTACAGGAGAACAGAACGGAGGCTTACCACGAAGCTCTTCCTTGTTCATGCGACTATCCTTGGCGATAAAAAATCGCCATGAGGAATTGCCAGGTTTCAGGATTTCCATGGTCGTTTCCCACATCTCTCTAGCGATTGCTAAGAACGTTCGCCACGGCTCAAGCTCTTCTTCACCCAAACAATATGCTGCATTCCATTGGAGCGCACCTTGATTATCGGTCCAAGATGCTGTAAGCCAATCTTGGTTATATGACCAAGTATAGGACAAGTGAAAGCACCTGTCGGAATGCAACAGTTCTGTTGAAGGATCTGATGTCAATCTGAAATTGATTGTTTTTGGAACAGCTCGCGCCAGGCGTGTTGCTGGAGCGCAGCGAAACTGCGAGCCTTGTCTGTTACGTTCTACTGAATTAGGCCGACAACGATCATACACCTCCAAGGCCAGCCTTGTGTAGGTCTTTGCTGATGGTAAGGTAATCACTTGGGGTGAAGCGATAAGGTCAAGAGGAACAATTTGGAGAACCAGTCCGCTTACCGGATTTGGCTGCAAGCTCTTCATACAGCTGTCGTACATCTTGAAGAATGCTGCACAAAGCCAGGGGAGGACACTGCGGCTTCGAAATGGATTGACGATATATACCACTGTATTCCTCGCTTCGGCTCCAATTTGCGACAAGTGTCGACCTATGATGTTCCAATTAGCCCGGGAAGGAAGTCAAGGCTTCTCCTGGAAGCTTCTTACCAAGTTTCTCACACGTTATCTTAATTGCTTCAAGTACATCGGTAATCGCATGGCTAGTAATATCGACTGGAACCAACCCTCTCTGGTACTCTGGAAGGAGCGACCCTTGAATATGGGTACCAAGCTTACAGCTCTGGTAAGCATTTCCCATCATAGACAAGAATGCATCAACGCCATCTTGGACGTACTCTTGGGCGGGATAAATGCAGAATGCCGCAATATCTTTGGGATCGGATGCCGGTGCTAGGCCAAGCTCCTCCCAAAATTTAAGAGCTGAGGAGCAAACTTCCACCAATAATCCTGCGCGTCGAACACAGGTAAAAGGCGCTTCGAGCTTGTATACACTCTTCTGAGAAGTGGTCAAGCCCCGTGAGCTCTGTACCATGCTCGGGCGTTTGGGAGCTTGTCGCGCTGGAGAATTGCCATGAAGCTGGTTTTCTGGTCCTAGCCGCGCAAGAGCGGTGTAGCCCTTCAGGTTGCAACATTCGAGTTTAGTAAACAAACATGAAAGAATCTGTGGCAGTGGATCATCAAATCCAGCCTCGACATTAATTCTCCGAAGCTGGAGATCCATCATCGTGTTCGGAGGATATTCGAACAAAATTTCTGGTTGCGAGATAATCTGATCCACCAGTATCTGAGCAATTTGGATGAAAGATTTGTCTTTGCCCGTAAACATCAAAGGATTGGGTCCGCCTTTTGATGACATCACCAGGAGCTGGTCTTCTGTCGGTATAGCACCTGCAGGCAAGAACATATCCAGCAAAGGACAAGACATGCTGGGTGCAGGTTTGGAGTCGTGCACATGCGAGCTTGCTAGAGAAGCCGGAAAATCTGGTGTTGCAGGCTGACTACAACTCCAACCTTCCTCATGTCTGCGCTTACGTGGATTAAGATTATCGGGTTTAGTCGCTGTCCTAAGTTCATCTGAAGCCGGTGAGTCTTTACGGACAATAGATGCCTCGGAGGCCTCATCCCTTTCCGTGTCGTCGAGCTCTGACGAGGAACTTGTAGAGACTCCGGACTCCTGAGACGGGCGACGCTCTGGGCACCGATCAAGCGCCCGTCTACTAGCCTGCAATGCCCCAGCTTCAATTCCGTATTGACGCAAGGGATACCGTGGAAGCCTGATCTGTTGCCCAATTGCCTGGTCAGTATGCCCGGACACACCAGGTGGCTCTAGCGAATCGAATCCAAATCGGCCTTGATTCACATACTTGCTATCAAAGTCCTGGAGCCGGTCTTTGAAAGCCACTGAGTCAAAAGAACTCCTGAGGTACTTTTTGTCCTGACCATCATCCATCTTGACATAATCTTCAATTTGCCTAAATGAATCGCTCATAGAATCGAGCAACTGCATAGGCGAACATATGCTGTTACCCTTCACATCTCCAGATACTCGGAGTTTGCAGGAAGCCCAAAGTTGATTAGACTCATCCAAGGATTCCGGACCTGAAATCTCGATTCAGTCCCGCTTCGAACATGCTCAGGGAAACCATAGTATACCTTGTCGGTCGTGACCAGATGTAGAGCTGACCGCGACCGTTTCCCTGTCTTGTTTTCGCTTATCAGGCAAATTTTCAGCAGCAGCTTCGGTAGTTTTAAGACAACTAGATGCTGCGGCTTGCGAAGCTGTCTCCTCATTTATCCCAAGTATAGGCTTGCTCCTTACTGAAGGTGATACTGTGCCTGGTTCATTACCATCATCTTCACTAGGCTCGTCAAAGAAGCTAAAGTCGGCTTCTGTAAGACCACTAGTGGCAAAAAGCCCGGTCTCCAAATCTCCAAAGAGATCGTCATCTGTAGCTTGGTTGTAACGAGTAGAGGAGGCAACAAATCCAGGAGAGGCTGGAAACTGTGTTTCACCCAAAGCTGAGCCATCATTCCCAGAGTGTAACCCATCATTGTCGTCAGGGCCCCCAGATGTTGTTTGAGGTTCGTGAGTGCCCAATGGGCCAACAACCTCTGCCCGTAGCCCATCTGGTGGTGTCGGATATATTCGACTAGCCTCTTGCGTACTGAGATACTGAGTTACGCGGGTATCAGAGTCAGAATGGGTATCCTGCACATCAGGAGACCTAGCTTCATATGCAAGCCTAGCCTCCAGCTCGCTATCCTTTATTTTCTTCTCCAAAGCGGCTTTTGTAGACTCTTCTCGAGCGTATTTTGCTCTATACCACGCCTCCGCATGCGCTAATGGATCGAGCGACATCTCTTTGGCAAGCTTGCCAATGCACGTTGTGTCATAGTCTTCTACGGGGGCCTTGTTGCTTGTGACAAAGCAAAGGCTTGCTGGCCACAGAACTCGCTCAGACTCTGGCTTGAAATGAGATCGAGCGCCGTCGCCATGCGCAAATACGCTGCGGGATCTCTTTGCTCTCAGGCGAATCCATTTGTCCCCTTGTGGTACATCTATACCTTGCTGAATGAGATGGTGAATAATAGAAGCTCTCATGTCGGCTTCATAAATCGCTCCTGACACCAAGGCTGGGTACTGCTGAGCGGGTTGCGTTGAAATCCTGATCGAGGATTGCAAATCTGCCTCTCCATCATAGGTGTAGATGTCGCCGGATGGCACTAGTATAATATCACTGCCCACGATGACACCAATACTTCCAGACCCAGTTTCAACTTCATTGTATATCCTGCGTAGTTGGCTCCCAAGAGTCGGAGTACCTGCAACAATCAAGGACCCTGATGGCAGTAATTCGATATGCAGAAGGAAAAGGGTTAATCCGTGTACCGCTTCCTGAATCCCAAAACCTCTCGCTTGACTTTCGGACTTTGCCGAAGGAATGGGTCCAATGAAAGAATGCGACCCTATTGGTAACCACTTCCCAGACACGCCAGCTTGGAACAAAATAGACCTTGACACCGCTTCCAGGAACCTTAAATAGATCAGTGAGATAGAATTAAATTGTTGACTAGCCTGCACTGGATTTGTCATAGGTACATCTAGGGGGCTGAAAAGAGCTTTTTTGCCGAGAGCCGTATACTCTCCGAAGGCGTTGCCGTGCATTGGATAAGAATCGATTGAGGGATGCACCAAACGATTAGACGTAATCATAGACTTGGGTGCGGATATATCTGATCTCAAATTGCTCCGCAATTCTGATGGCTGAAGTAGGCCTGAACCGACTTCTTCAAAGGAGAGATTAGATGAAATCTTAACAGCCTCTGAGTTGTACCTACCTATTAAGTTGTACTCGTCTATCATTCGTGAGGTTACCTCCTTCGTAGGGTTACCAGAGGTAGCTGTCCTATTCGCTTCAATCAGGTCGAATAGCCACAGCACAGATTCGCCTGCATCGAGAATCACATGCTGACCCGCAAGCCGCAATTGATTCTCAATGATTTGCAATGATCCGATTCTGTCGTCATTCTGTTCGTAGGCGCATTCCGAGTGAGGCGACTCGCTCTTCTCGCCATTCTGGGAACGAGGAACTGCAAAGCTGGAAAGGCTATACCGTGACCAGCGAATACCTGCAATGCCGTCCTGAAATTTTTTAGAGACTGTTAATCAACTAAAAGGATAAGACTCTTGACTGACTATCTTGTGCACATTTGTCGCGACATTATCCGGGAACTCCATGCCCATTCACTCCAAAACACTTTATGTTGTTAAAGGATAATACAACCACGGGAATCAATTGGATCGCAGGAACTTGTAAACAAAAGGGGCTCATCCTGCCTATCTTCGGGGATATCTAGTACAGCGTCACCACGCTTGGATGACCAGAAGTTTCCGGGCAGTGGCAATACCTGGAACAGAGCGCTGACCGGGAGAATGACCTCCGATGGCTCTTCAATATACCACTCGACAGCTTTTTTCGTAGGTGTATGAAGGCTCAAAGCTGTAAGATATATAGATAGCACGATAGATATACAAAACCCGGTTCATGTCCGCAACAGATATCGCGGTTGCAGGTCAGCTGGCGGAAACGGTGGATCATGGATGCGAACCCTAGCGCCGGCTATAGCCGCAATCATGGCATGGCAGTGGCGCTACAGTAAGGTTGGTAGGCTTTCACTGTTTTTCTTTGGTACCCAAAACACTAGCTGCTACCTTTTCCGATTCCCAAGCTTCAGCCATGAAGCTCAGTAATCAGTCTGCAGTTCCAGTATATACCATATCCGGATCATCTACTGCGCGACCACTTCCAGAATGGCTTGCTAGGAAGCGGAAACGCAGCCTGAAGAACGATCCCGAATATGCCAGCCGCGTTGAGCTCTTACAAGACTTCGAATTCGAAGAGGCGAGCCAATGCGTAAGAGTCAGTGATGACGGCCAATGGGTCATGAGCACAGGTGCGCCTTGCATGCAGCACTGTGAATTGCAATGTCCCACTCAAGCGTTGCAAGACCAAGCGATAGTCTTGAATCTCTACTAATGTTTTAATATAGGTACCTATAAGCCTCAAATACACACTCACTATCTCCCACACCTATCCCTATCCTTCTCTCGGCATACAATCTCCTTGAATACAACATTTCTTCTCCTATCATCCGACTACACCAAATCAATACATCTGCAATCGGACCGATCTATTGAATTGCACACACCCCAAGGATGCCATTATACCACGCGGCTACCTCGCTACGGGAGGGATCTCAAGTACGATAGGCGATCGGCGGAAGCTCTGGTTCCTGCGGTTGGTGTAAATGAAAACGGAAATGGAGAAGTGTTTAGACTGAACTTAGAAGCTGGGAGATATATGCGCGGCTATGAAATTGATGTTGGCGGTGATGACTTTATGTCTGCAGGAGGTGGCGCATTACAAGGAGGCATAGAAGCTGGGAGTGTCAACACTGCAGCGGTTGCAGAAGAAAGCCACAATCTCTTGGCTTTTGGTACATCCTTAGGGACTGTGGAACTCTGGGATCCGCGATCGCGAGGGCGCGTGGGGCTCCTGCACCTATCTTCAAAACCTGACCCGGTGGATGGTAGGCAAGAGATCACGGCTTTAGAATTCGCCCGATCAGGCTTGCAGTTGGCAAGCGGGTCCTCTACAGGCCATATTCACCTTTACGACATTCGATCTCCCATTCCATTGTTAAAAAAGGATCAAGGCTACGGCTATCCGATCCACACACTAATCTTTCTAGAATCCTCTACCTCCACTCGATCGCAGGTGACTGAGGCTAAGATTCTGTCTGCAGACAAGAGAATTATCAAAATCTGGGATACCCAGGACGGTTCGCCATGGACATCTGTCGAGCCCGCTGTGGATCTAAACTCAGTGGCTTGGTGCAAGGACTCCGGCATGCTACTCACCGCAAATGAGGGCAGACAGCAGCACTCGTTTTTTATCCCACGACTGGGACCTGCACCCAAGTGGTGCTCGTTTTTAGACAACTTGGTTGAGGAAATGGCGGAGAACCCCGACGATCCCAATGCTTTTACAAGTCAAACAGCAGGCAATGTTTACGACAATTACAAATTCTTGACTACACAACAGCTCAAATCGCTGAATCTTGCCCACCTTATCGGTACCACAAGTTTGCTTCGACCTTACATGCATGGTTACTTTGTAGCACAGCGGTTGTATGAAGAAGCGAAACTCATAGCAGATCCATTCGTATGGGAGGAAGAGAGGAATAAGAAAGTGAGAGACAAGATCGATGCTGAGCGCGAGAGCAGGATCCGAGGCAACAAGAAAATAACTGCTAAAGTCAACAAACGCTTGGCTGAGAAGATGCTGGAGCGATCAAACAAGAATGAACGAAGGCGGGCAAAGAGAGCACTTGAGAAAGGCGGTGACGATGACATGATAGAAGAACAACCCGTTACGGCGGATGCGCCCGAGAAGGAACCTGGTGGATTACTGGCCGATCCTCGTTTTGCAAATTTATTCAACGATGAAAAATTTGCCATTGATGAGACGTCGAGGGAATTTCAGTCCCTAAACCCAAGCACAATACCGTTCGCCGAAATTGGCGAGAAACATGAGCGCAAGTTTACGGCTGTGGAGGAAGAAGTTCTAGATAAGGTACCAAATTCAAATTCTGACGAATCGAGCTCCGAGGGTGAAAAGCCAGTTGCAAGGACGAATGATAGCGGCCGGATCTCTTCTGCGTCCTACAAGAAGTCTGGCCACCGGTCCCAGCAGCCGCGGTTGCATGTGTCCTCCATGAAGAAACCGCAGCAATCTCGAGATCGGTCATTTGGATCACGGGCTGGTCGAGTCACGGCCTCAAGAGCCAGCACTAGAACTGTAGTTGGTGAGCGAGAGATCACCTTCGCGCCAGAGAAGAAAGGAAAGGTCCGAAAAGTTGAGCGAACTGAGAAGAAGCAGAATAAGGGAAGGAGAAGTGCTAGTGGGAATGTCTTCCGAAGTTTGTAAATACTGTAGCGCGTGATACCCAATGAGATACATCAGTTCAACATCCACTATCATAACCAGTTACCTACCTAGGTACGTAAGTACCTTTCCTTTCCGATGACAGCGGTCGGTGCCCATCGCCATTTAGTCTCCGTTGAGGAATCACGTGCTGTATGCCTTTAAAGAGCGCGGACCGTCGCTTAGAACGGGCCGAGGTCCAATACGCCGGGGCCATTGCGGCATAAAGGATGAAGAACATCGCATTCGAACCACGACGGTCTCATTCAGAAACCCCGTCGCCTGTTTTTGCTTCCTTTTATCAGCTTCTCATTTTCTCAACGGCACAATGGTTGCAGATGCTCTTGTGTACCACCCCACGGTAGCTCACTACCTACGGTTTGTTGCGACCACTGGTAGATCCCCTCCATCCCGTCGCACATCTCGTTTTAGAGAATTCCAATGCTGACACTCTTTATAGTCGGCCGAGACAAGCTTCTACGTACCCTTCAGTACTTCTCCCGGTTCTACGCCTGGTACTTGTACCGAACGAACAATCCTGCTCGCCTGATTGCGCCCTTCGAAGCCATCAAGAAGCAATTCGGATTGACTCGCAAGGCCTTGAGGCTGGGCAAGAATGTCGAACATTTCAAAGCAGCTGCTACAGCGATGGACAGCAAGGGCATGGACCCCATATTGAAGTACTGTGCTGTGGGACGGCAACTAGGATACGCTACGTATCTCAGCTTAGATGCTATTACTTATGTTGTTTTTGGCCTTCACTATGGCGCCATGTGTGACACTAAATCAGATGGAGACTGACTGTTGGGCATAGCTTGACTCCGCGGGTATACGACCGATCGCCAGTGTTAAAAGGTTACAAAAAGAGGCCTACAGGGCATGGTTCGCAGGTCTTATGTTCAGCACCATTGCTGGGTCTTACACACTATGGCAAATACGACAAAGGCAGCAGAACGTTGATAAGAACGAAGGGGAAGGTGTAGTTGAGAGCAAGAAGCTCGTGAAGTAAGATTGGAAAACGGCGACTACGACGACACGAGTGCTAACGACTGTTCGTAGGGAACGTACTTCGACCAATCTCCAGCTTATGTCAGATCTTTGCGACTTGACCATTCCAAGTGCAGCTCTCGGGTATGCCAATCTAGACGATGGACTCGTTGGACTTGCTGGCACAGTGAGCAGTTTGATAGGGGTTTGGAGCGTGTGGAAAAAGACGGCCTAGAGTGAAGAAAAAATCGACCCAGACTCGGAGGTTGCGGGGACTGAAATTAGGTACGGTACGATACACAATGGGCGTTCTGGTTGTTACTCTGCTGTTGACCCTTTACGGGACAGAGAAAGGTTCTCATTATAATTCAGCAATTTGACTGTCGTAGTTCTTGCTAAGTAAGAAAGATCTAGGGACGACTATTGCTAGAGGAATGCGCCAACTTCCGAAGTAGAGCCACAAGACATCGAGTATTGGCTCCTTGAGGCCCTTACCCCTTGTCTGGTGTCTTCCAATAGTTAACCTGAGTTTACACGTTCTCAAGGAGATGGTGTAATGTATCCATTAGAAAGGCACCTTCTCTAATCGGTGATACCGCAGGTCACGTGTATGCTCATAAGAGAAACCCCATCAAGAAGTATCTCTTACTTGATCATCCTACTTGCCTCTCTCTGAAGATTTGCTCCCCTTGTGATTGGCACACAAAGGCTTGATCTCGACTGCATCCGTCTATAGTATGATTGTACACGGACTCTCATTCACCATTTCTAAGTGCACTACAAGATCCGTCTCTCGAGACGTGTCGGCTCCCGCTGTATTCGTTGACATTGTTTTTGGTCCCTTTAAGCCCGTTTCAAGGTCCAGGGTCTTCTCACTAATCCAATAGCTATGGATCCTGTCATGTCTCAACTCTCACCAATAGATCGGGCTGTTCAGTCCCTCACAACGTTTACGGGTACGGAAGTAACGAATGAGGAGTGGCACAGTCAATTCGCTGCCGACATTAACAACGAAGAGTTGACTCAGCCTCCGTATGCTAGCTCCAGGCATGCACCTATAGCAACCGATGTGATCGCTCAACGAGCCCAATCCGAAGAGCTTGCAGCTCATCAAAGCGAGGAACTACTAGAGGATGTGCCCCAACTGGGGCCATCGGCATCAGCGAACCAGCAACCACTTTCCAAGTTCACCCCTTTCGTCCGCCCTTCCTCTTCTAATGAAGGTACATATATGTCATTTGCATTTGGCAAACCTCAACCGAAACAACTTGACTTCAGCCGCAAAGCAAGCCAAAACCCCAAACTTTCCTTACCTACTGTACGACCGGAGCCCGGCGCAAATACCACTGTACTACCGGAGCCTTGCCGCTCTCAAATTATAGAACCTAGGGATACACAGGCCAGTGCAACTCGTGACGTGTTGTCAGTCCCAGCCGAGGCTTTCAGTCGTCCGCCATCCGCGGATGAATCCTCTACACTAGTGGCAACGATGCAGACGACAGAAAGCCCGAAGGTTCAGGAGGGCACGAGCAGTACTCCTTTAAACTCAGCTGCTCACGCGACTACACCTCCCAATCCGCAAGGCTCTCCGGTAACGTCACCGAACACTCTGCAGACTGACCACTGTGAGACAGGTGAACCGTTACGGGATTCCAACAAGCTTATGGTGGCAACTCAACCAATCCCCCCTCGTTCTTCAGCTAAGATCACGAAGCTTCGACGGCGATCAAAGCCTATGGCTGATTCAAATGCCATGAGAGCACCACAGACTGGGGCCACTAAAGATGCTCTCAGCTACGAAGATACGCTGAACGTCCTCTTGATACGTCACAGGAATGAACGGCTTGAGTGGGAGGAAGCACGGGCCGTACTGAAAGCCAAAGACATTGAACTTCAAGATCTCCGGGAAATCAGCAACGCCATTTACCACCAACTGCAACAGGTTCGGCAGCGGGAAAAGTCACAAGAAGCAGAACTGTCTCGATTCCATACAACCATGCCGCAATGGGAAAGTCGAGTGAAAAGGCTCAGTGATTATATTCAATGCCTAAGTAAGGACCATCAAGCGTTGCACGAGGACGCCCGAGATATTCGTAGCCAGCAAGAGACCCTCCAGGCCGACAAGTTAGACATATCCTCAAAGCTCATCGATGTACGTCATACTGTCGAGCAAGACCAAGCCAAAACGAAAAAGGTGCTAGTGGAAGCCCGTCATCACATGGGGATGCTTGAGCAAACGGTTAGCAATCAAGAGATATTGCTTCGAGAAGATGCCAATCTCCTGGATGCAGAGCGTGACAGATGTCAGCGACTGGAAATCGAAATCTCGAAAATGACCACTAGCCACCAGCAGCTATCAGAGCTTTTGGCAGAACATGGCAGGATCACTACGGAGAAGCTAGATGACCTGCTAAGCAAGAGCGAAGAAGTGCAGATTGTTACTCCATCATCGAGTCAGGATCTTGTCAAGCCAGTATTGGACGAAGCTGTTTCTCTACTCAAAGAGCTTCGGGATGCCGATGTGATTAGGCCAGATGACCTTCACAAACTTAATGCTTCTGTTAGATCTTACGCAAAAGAGTACGTACAAATCTTACGGTAATCGGACTACCCTACTAACTCAACCAAGTATAACAAGATCTTTTCAAGGTTGTCAAAAAACCTTGACCTATGCCGGAGCTGGTCAGCAAGATTTCGCATTGGAGTTTCATAAACAGCTTCAGGCTCTAAGCGCCAGCATTGCGACAGAGCATGCCTTAACTGAGCGTCTGACGGACCTGCGGGAGATGAAGGCAACGTTCAGAGAAAGGTTACAATCGACTGAGACCGCCTTGACCGAGGCTCGTCAGCAGATAGTTGCTCTTCAGAACAAAGGTCAGTTACAGCTCCAAAAGATCTCGGTTCTTGAACTTGAGGCGGTTCAACTTCGCGATCAGCCGAAGGAAACCCCACACACTGTCTTCCGCGTTCACGACTTAGAGGCTCAAAACAAGGATCTCCAGGAGCGTGGTGACGCCCTACAAAAGCAGATCGCTGAAACTTCCAAGCAACTACATCAGAAGATCGCGGACGCGACCCAAATGGAAAGTCGACTAAACACCCTTGGGCCTCAACTTGAGGAAGCGCAAGCCGAGAAACTTCTACTGCAAGAGCAGAAGGGGGCTTACGAGAGCCAGTCCCACGCGAATCTCGAGCAGACGAAGATAGAACTGTGCAAAGTTGCTAACCTAGATAAAGCAAAGATTGAGAGCAATCATCAGAACCGACTGCATCAGCTTCAGCAGCAAAAACTTGAAGTAGACACGGAGCTGAAGCAGAAGGTAATGCAACTGGATCAACTGCAAGCTGAGAAAGATGCAGTCGAGGGAAAAGTGAGCCAGATTTCAGCCTCACTAGCTAATTCACAGATAGAAAAGGCGAAAGAGGTTTGTCCGTGCCTCATGGATGTCGATAGCTTTACTAACCTGCTCAAAGATTGAGGCGTCTGCAACTCTTCAATCCAAGCTAAACCAACTCGAGAAAGAAATCGAAGACAAAGACAACCATTTGGGCCATCTCGAGGAGAGGCTGAGGATTGCCGAGAACGAAATCGAAGCCAGAAATGTACGCATCCAGGAACTCGGCCACGTTGAGGAAAAGCTTAGGCTTATCCCCAATGACATTGACGCTAAAAGCGCAAAGGACGCACAACGCCGGAGACTTGCGGCAACCAACCCATTAAGCCTTGCTGTAGATACGCTTCAAGTGTCAAATGTGAAGGATCGAGAGCGTCCTAAGCGCAAGGCAAATCGAGCTGAGAAGCGACTCCCTTCAGTTGTCGAGGATTCCCAACCAAATGATGATCAAACTTCCGCTATTGCCAACCCAGCCTCTGCAATGATCAACAGAATATCTACGCCTTCGCGTTACCACCATGGCCAAGCAATAGGCACAACCCTCATGTCATCGCCTTTAGAGGACCTTGACGATATGCTGGACGATCTAGGAGATTTGGCAGGATTGTTCCCGCCGACACCTGTCCCAGCAGCGCATGCATCAGGCTCTTCGAAAAAACCGACAACCCAAGACATAGCCACCTCACGAGGAGAAACTGGTGAAGAAGTCTCGCCCACAAAAAGGCTTACGGCCTCACGCGACTCTCAATCTACTACCCACATGTCCATCCATTTTTCGCAGTCTGCAAATAGTAGACACAACCTCGCGGCAATAAGCCCCGTGTCTCAAGCGCAACTAGCCGATTTTTCTACACAGGGCTCGAGGCATGATAAACAGGATGCTCATCGTCAGCAGACAACCTCAAGACAATCGTCTCGACGACATAGCATCCTCCAAGAGTCTACAGTGAAGAAACGTTCTGCATCAGCTGCGGGCTTGAGTCCTCCAAATGCGCGTGGCAGAAGTAAGCGCATCAAAGACTTGGGTCCCGTCATTCCGGACTCGCAATCACCTCATGGCTCGCGAGTTCCAGCGCGAAACCACCGACCTGCTAAATTGAACTCTAAGAAAAAGCCTAAAGGTAAGTCCTTCCGGTAACTAACGTTCTTCTCTCACTGTGTGTCTAGAGGACAAGTACAGCCGCCGGTTTTCTCAGGAGCTGAAACAGGACCTATAATGGCAGTGGGTCAGTATCGAGAGTACATTACCTCAATAGAACTCACGGTACGTACCATTTTGACTTACCGCGAGCACTCCCAAACTCACCATCTACGCCAAGCAGCATCTACCTACGCTGCTGCGGGAGGGCTTTTCATCTGCTTTATTTGCCGTGCTAGATTCGCTATGTCTTGTACTCTCGCAGTATACATTTGCTATCGGATATGGCGAAAGTAGTCGCTGCTCAAAGAAACAATATGTGCATAGCCTGCTTTATCTCTACATTGGAATGGCTTAGATAGAAACACACCTACTCGGCAAAATGCCACTGTACTCGCTCTACAATAATCCTGTATCCGATATATCACATTTCTGATCTCCAGCCTTTCGAATAATATGATGCCGTGCTGTAAAAACCGACGTGAAGTCTAAAGCGCCAATATCGTATGTAATTGCTTCTGCGTTGTATCCGTACATTTGATATCATGGGAGCGGAGCCTTCGTGCCGGTGGTTCGACTGAAGCCTGGCTTATCCTCAATTGCACGCCTACCAAGCCAGTATGGAAGCAGCCCGGGACTGTCTCCGACCCCCCTTATCAAACAATCTCCACCTCACTTCCCACCCCTCTTCTGCTCCAAAAACAACACCTGTTTCCTCACTATTCCCACACCAAGTCAGCTGCCGTCTTCCTCTCCCCATGCAGGCTCTGTCCTCGAGAATCTAGGTCGACACACGTACCAACAGGATCGTACTTTAGCATCGACAAAGGCTTGTGGACTCGGGGCCGCACGAGGGTCTTGTAGTATCCGGTCATGGCCATGGACAAGAGGCGCACGGCTATTGTGCGGGATTTGGCTGTTGTGGGGGAGTATTAGCAATGGCAGTGATTGAGCCAGGTGCGGCGGCAGAGAGGCAACGAGGGGGGAATAGACTGAGGGGAACTGGAAATACCTTTCTTTGCCATGATGGCTTAGACTCCTCCACCTGCAATAATGATCACGGCGTCAAAGATTTGTTCGGTGATGGTTGAGCGTAGCGGGATGATGGCTACCATGCGTCTGCGAGTCTTGGAGAACGGCACCCTCTTTGTTTGCCTTAGGCTTGCTACTTGATCTACCAGGGAGATAATACATAGCGTGCGAAAGCAATACGTTAGTTTCTCCACGCTGCTTTAACCATTTAAATACTATGACAGCTCTGAAGACTGTATCTTACTCGATGCTTTTACATCACAATTAATCAATCAATCAATCGAGATGATTCTTTACTTGAGATGAAGCTTTCTTCACCTTTTACGCTTATTCGCAAGCAATTAACTCCAGAGATGTCATAATAAATCGTTGGAGCGGCGTGAAGAATACAGCACTTTGCTCCCGTACGCTAGGGTTTAACTCCCTGGAGGACGAGTATCCCTTAAACCGTCATTAAAGCTGCCATCCCAGGTATACGGCCACCTTACCTGTTAGGGTACTAGGGAGCCCGGGAGATGACTAACCAGGCCAATGAGGATCTGGAGATTAATATTTAGATTTCCTAGTGCGAGGTAGAGGAACTGTGCAGTAAGCAAATATTTTGGTGGGGTGCCTAAATAGGCTTAGCTTCGTTAATCCTGGGATGGCAGCTTTAATGACGGTTTAAGGGATACTCTTAGCATTTAATCCAAGCGCATACCTAACTGTATTACTAGGTGCTACGTACGGTAGCTACCCGAATCCAGATCTTACTGCAGCGTGCAGGATCTATATTTGACATCAGTCTTCTTTCAATGTCTCTCCATTCTGCGCTCCTTCAAGCCGTTAAGGAGGCTGTGCCTCGCACGAGGTCATGAAGCCTTCCACGAGCTTCGATAGAGCCTGAGTTCATTGACCGTAGGCAAAAATGCCGCAGGAAACAGAAGAAAATGATTGGCGCATATTAGCGATAACAGAAGCTACGAATGTTCGACGCGTGGACTATCGCCAAAGAAACCCCTTTGAGGCTACCTGTTGACCCACTGGCCCACACAGCACACAGTGCTTGGCCCTGCCGGCAGCCTGCGGACTCGAAAGCAAAAAACGGCTAGAAAGAAAAGAACAATCTTATGGACCAACAATCGATTACTCTACGCAAGGCACAAATGGATGGTCCGAGAGGTCTGCGGGATATTTCTGATGGTGTGCCTATCCCGGAAGCAAGCTGTCATACTCTCCATAGCAGGGCTTTACTTCTAAGTCTACCTTGCGATGCTAGGCGGACGTATTGCTGCAATAGCGGGTAGGCTGAAGAACACCCATCAATGAGTCGTTTCAACCACGCAAGCATTTCCATCTTTTCTAGGACTACAATTAGACGGCTGTTCCCCAGTGCAATGATGTCCCGGCCATTCACAAGTTTTTTATATCACTGTCAACGCTCTTCGATTAGACACTCTCGGGATGTCCAGAAAGATGTCTCTATTCAATCCATCTATCAGGATTGCTACTGTGGTCAATTTTCTCCTCATCTGTCTCGCCAATGCTCAGAATACTAGCGCCATTTACCTCCCATCTCTCAATAACTCCACACATGTTGGTGTTAGAACATTTCCCTTGGTTGACAAGCATCGACTTGATCCTTTCACCAATTTCACCCAGCACAGAGAGATTATGCTTTCCCTTTACTATCCCGCAGAATACTACCCGTCTGAGCTACACCATGGCCAGCAACCTTCGCCCAGCCCCAATGCACTCACCACAAGGTACATGCCAAACGCTACAGCTGCCATCTACGACGCGAACGTCGCCCAATATGGCGTACCAAACGGATCCTTTGAACGTCTCCATACCCTCTGCCAAACCAACGCTCCTATCTCCACCCGGAAATCGAGCTTCCCGCTGATTCTTTTTTCCCCCGGCTTGGGTAATTCTCGACTTCTCTACACCACTATAGCCCAAGAAGTCGCCCGGAATGGCTACATCGTCGCTTCCATCGACCATCCCTACGACGCCCAGGTCGTTGAGTTCCCAGACGGCAGACTGGTCTTCAACCCAAAATTCAATTTTACCGGAAGCCCCGAGGCCGTTCTCGCGCTGATCAACGAAAACGTCGCAGTCCGCGTGCAAGATGTATCCTTTCTTCTTGACGCACTCAGCTCCCCATCTGCACGGCACCCTTTCGAAATCGACAGCAAAAAAGTTGTCATGTTCGGGCACTCCCTTGGTGGCACCACCGCCGCGTCTGCCATGGTCAATGAGACGCGTATTGCTGGTGGGCTAAACTTCGATGGGGATTTCTACGGCGCCATCGTTGCTAACGGCAGCATTGTCCGTAAGCCCTTCCTTTTGTTCGAAGCAGCCCGACCAGGTGTCCCTCGCCCCAACTGGGACGACGCATGGAACAACCATTTCCAAGGCTGGAAGCTCGACGTGGAGCTCTTCGGAGGCGTGCATGGCAGCTTTGAAGATTTACCGCTTCTGGCGGATATCCTTGGACTCAGGGCTGCGTTGGGCAAGGCAGGGGATGCAGTGTTGGGTACTGTGCCAGGGTTGAGGGGGTTGCAAATCATGAGCGATTATGTGAGCGCTTTTGCGGAGTTTGTGTTCAGTGGAGAGAAGGCGGAGAGGGGGGATTTGGTGGATGGGAAGAATAGTACGAGGTATCCGGAGGTGGGGGTTGTGAGGTTTGCAAGAGGTTGAATGACCATGGGGGGCAAAGCAGAAGCGGATGGAAACCTTTATGAATGGATGTTATCAGTACGCGAGAAGACATTTATAACTACAGCAATACTAGGAGAGGACATCTTGGCATTACCTTCAAAGCATCCCGATACGTATGAATTCTCTCTGCAGGCGAATGGAAATTTCTTGAATGAGTTGACAGTGCTTCGAGGTCAAAAAGCAAGTCTCGCAAAGACAAAAAGTGAGGAAATAACATTTGATACGTCATGTGTTGTGCGTAAAGCCTCAAGACTACCGACTCAAGATTGGAAAACAGGTCTGTGATTCCCGTCTTCAGGCGCTTATTGATATACTACATCAATACTACTACTTACGAAATAGCCTGACCTACGAGTGACCGACCCGTTTTACTATAATAAAACTACTCAGCATCCATCATGACCTTCGACCTAAGACTCAAGATCCCGAAGCTTTTCAGCTACTTTCCTCGAACTTATCGGTAAGACCAACATAATGAAAGAATAACGCTTCAGATATAGGACCGATTGGCAGATCAACAGCAAAGATCTAGCGAAGTAACCAGGCAAGAGGTTTCTGGTGAGGGTATCCACAGTGTTTTAGATGGGTCATTAGGCAAAGTAAGTAACTCTTTCACGAGCGGTATCTAAAATTTCATCCATTCGAGCTCTATGCTGTTTTACTATTAGAGGTGAATGTAAAGTAGTCTCACGAAATGCTACCCTCTCGATGTATGACGGAGTCCTTCCGGCGTGTAGGGCTGTTTGTGATGATCGATACCAGTGAATGCGAAGGGCTCATACGAAACTTCTCCTTCACCATGAGACATGTTTATTTCAGCGGTGTGGAGACATTTTCAATGCCAGAGATGGAAGCGAAGAGGGCACATACCATGCTCCCCTTTTTTCACAAGAGGAGAATGTTTCAGCATATTTTTTCATCTTCGAAACCATTCAATCGACGCTGTTTCCAGTATCAAGAGATGACTGCAAAGAATTCACACTCAATGTTTCCCCTCCATATTCGACGGGTACGCTTCAAAATGCTCCACCATATTCATAAAGCTATTCGAGATCCCGGCTGTCTCAAAATCTAAAGATGAATGCAAATAGTCCACACAAGGTCTTTCCCCTTCATCAGAGTGATGGCATATCTGAGCGGTGTAGCACAACGGCCATTCAAAAACACAATACCCCTCTTGGCGCTCCTCAATGCCGGCCAAACGAGCAATTTACAGGTCGACTGTTACTCTCCTTCTACCTCAATTTCTGGGCATCGCTGGCTGATGAGTTGGGCTGGACCCGTCGAGACCATGCAATCTGAGAATCAGCAAGGCTTTAGGCAAGTAGTAGCGCGGAGAATCGCTGACATTGTCAAACAAACGAAATATAAGCCCAAGGACAGGGACTTTATGAAATCGATGCTGTTATACGAGAGGGTCAGCGCGTCAAATATTACATGGGTCAGAGTCGTTCTGAGACTTCTGGAGACAAACCATAACAATTCGAGCTCAACACTCTCGCAGCTGCTGGCCAGTTTGCCGCCCTCGGTCGAGGCAATCTACGACAGATTTTTGTGTTCTATCCGTATGGACAGGAGATCAATAGCTTGCAAGATGCTTCTGATGATAGCTGGAAGCCGACGTCCATTAAAACCGGAAGAGCTGCGACTCCTCCTTGCAATACGGCCACACCACAAGACCATCGAGGATGTAGAGCGTGCGTGTCAAGTGAAGAGTGAAGTAACTTGGGAGCAACTTCTTGGACCCCTGGTTGAGATTCGCAGTGGCGCAGTGGAACTCATCGATCCAACTGCCAAGCGATATCTGTTGAAACTTGCCGATAAAACAGACAATGATCTGTGCACTTTCTTTGGGATTCGGGAGACGGAGCCGGATCAGGTTTTGGCCGAAGCTTGCATGTCATACCTGCTGCTCGATGACATCGGTAATGCCTTTAATAAGATAGTCGAGACTGATTGCAGCGTATTCTCTATGGCAACGGAAATCGAAGACACAAGCCCTGGTGACTCCAGCAATTCTTGCGACTTACATCGGGATACCATGTCTCACAATAAATCAACTAGAATTACCATCGCCAAGCAAGCACTGCTAGATCGTTACGGTTTATTCGACTATGCCTCAAAATACTGGGCTTCTCACCTATCAGCATTTGGCCATGACGGCGCCGTCACTCTTTTCCCCCTTGCAGAGACTTTGTCTGAAGCAAAAAGCAGTGTCCTGCATTGCTGGCTAAGTAATTATTGGATCGAAACTCATCCTGAGGTTGAATATCCTTATTATGCTGGACCAGTCTTTATCGCATCGTTCTTCGGACATCCGGTTTCTCTCCAGTTATATTTCAAGAAATGTAATATCGACCGTCGAGTACTCGAGAGTGCTTTGTATTGGGCATCTAGCAATGGTCATTATAGCATTGTGATGCTGCTCCTACAGAAAGGCATCGAACCTAATACTGCGGTCAATGAAAAGTTTCCGCAACATGCTGCTGCTGAGTGCGGCCATGTCAACATCCTCAAGTTGTTCCTCACCTACCGGATAGTTGATATAAATGTAATGTATCGAGGGCGCACGCCTATCTCACTTGCCGCAGGGCAGGGGCATGTCGCGGCTGTCGCCCTGCTTATATCCGCTCCCCAAGTTCAGCCAGACCTACCAGACCGCAGTGGCATGACGGCCCTCTCCTGGGCCAGTATCAACAACTTCCCTTTCTGCGCCACCGCTCTTCTGAATAGCCTGAGAGTGCAAGTCTGGCATGCCGATACGTCCGGGCGAACTTCCCTGTCCCTCGCCGCCTCCCGCGGCCATCTCGATCTCGTCAGGCTTTTCCTGCATGCTCGAGGTGGAGGAAAGGACTTGCGAGACCTCTTCGGCCGTACTCCTCTCTCCTACGCCGCCGCCGCTGGCCACACCTCCTGCGTATATCTTCTCCTAAATTACCCGGACGTTGATGCTAAATCACTAGATAAGAATGGTCGTTCCGCGCTTTCTTATGCCTTCGAACATGGCCATGTCGAGATTGTACGCGCCCTACTAACACGCAGCCCCTCATGTGCAGATGTGGCTGATAACGATGGTCGGGCGCCGATGGCATGGGCCACAGACGCACAGCCAGGCGAGCGCGCCGAGGTGGCACGCTTACTACCAATGACTAGACCTAGGAACGCAAATCGGCCCCGAATGCGAAGAGCTCACTCCGATTCATGGCTTGATAAGCCGCAAATGCCTGGATATCCTCAAGGTGACGGTCCAGCATGGGGTTGTAGATGTCAACATGCGAGACCGGGATATTAGCCATAATGAACAACTAAATAAGTAGATGGTGTTGATATATCGAACATGGATAGCTCGGAGAAGACTTGAAGATATTGTAAGAGCGAGAGGAATAAAGCCAATGTTGTGTAGAGCAAACTTGGAAAGTATTTGGAGGCTTCAAGCAGGTGAACGGTCTGCAATAGCGATTACAACGACTGTAACTTCTAGAGCATTGAGACAGCATGATCATTTGAAGTCACTACCCCTTGCACTCGGATGAGAAGATCTGCTCCGTCAAAGAGGGTTTCTTGGCTTCCCAATTTGAAGCTTAAAATTGCGACAGCTCGCTCGTTAAGAATAGGAAAATTAGCAACATTATCTTGGTGAGAAACCACAATTGAGTAAAATATCAAATGACGATTACACTGGATAAATCCCCAAATCAGACATAAAGACGTACGTGGAGACCTTGATGTTTCCAGCCATAGCAGCGTGTTGCATGTTGCAAGACTCCTGTGTCACTAGAATACTCTCTTGTGGATGCTGTCACTGATAGCAACTCCAACGAACTGGGCGTTGTTATAGCCTCACAGCTTAGCGGATGCAGTCCCCCACTCGAAACCCATGTTTTCTTGAGGAGGATTGCGCTTGGATTAATCGGAGAGTATTTTAATAGGCGGAAGAGGAAACATTGTCGGAGTATTGTCAAACTTGGCGACCAGAGAGAGGCATACAATGTGCTTGCATTGTTAGCGTGTGTTTGCATTGCACGGTCCCGGTTCTTGGCACGCCATTTGTCCATCTCGAAGCTTTGGATGAACAACCTTCCCCAAAGGCAACCTTTGCTGTCCGCATTGAGCTGCAAGGCAGAAGGAGTGGAACCCACTCATCATGACGCGTTCCGAGTCTATGACGAGCCTTGACCAGCTCGAAAAAATAAACCAGTATGGTGGAGACGGAGAAGGTTCCCTCTGGGCGGTGGAAAAGAACGACTACAAGAAGCCCAAGCTTCCTCAGGTGTCCAGCGCTCTAGCGACAAAAGCCAGCCTTGTCCGATCGCTGAGAACTAGAAGCATTCAATTGTTTGGCCTGCCAAGCTGCAATCATGCTGTCTGGCTTTCTTGTAATTCTGGCTTGGGCCAGCTTGACCGGTGCAGCATACCTGGACAAAAGACAATCGACTGCAACTGCCGCCAGCAGTACGAGCAAGGTACCCCAGTACTTTCAGACTACTCCCGAGATATATGCTGGTATGGAATAGATAGTCGTTTGGTAGTCAATTCATACTGACCTTTAACTTAGGGCCAACTGCTACTGGTCGAGCCCCTTTCCTCGCCCAGACAAACCCAGCGCCGTTTGGCCCAACGGGCTCCTTTGTCGCCAATAGACCATTGGAAACAGCTCTTCCCATTGCTGGCGATACTACGAATGCCAATATCTTCCAACTGATGGGCCAAATAAGTCCCTACTTCCCAAACCCCAGGTTTGCGGCACTAAGAGATTGCACCAATACACATGACTAAGATTAACAGTGGATTTGGTGTTCAAGAGTACCCTTTACCGACCGGGGCGAACATAAGCCTTGTCAACATGCTCCATCGACATGGAAGCCGATACCCGACCTCTAACTCAGGCGTACAGAAATTCGGAGCGGGCCTGACCCAGTTGATCAAGTCCGGCACCACCAACTTTACTGGCGCACTTTCTTTTTTGAATTCATGGTCTTATCAACTGGGGTGAGGCCACTTTTTCTGTCGTTATTAGTGGCATTCTTGCTAAAGGATATTCAGAAACGAGATACTAGTGCCAATTGGGCGGCAAGAGTAAGTTTCAAAACAATGGTAGAAAACATCGAAATGCTGACGTGTGACTAGGCTTTTCGACTCAGGCGTCCTACATTACTATCAATATGCTCATCTTTACAACACGAGCACCAAGATAATTGCCCGCACCACCACTCAAGACCGCATGTTGAAAAGTGGGGAATATTTCCTCGCTGGGTTCTTTGGCCTTGAATGGACGAACAATGCGACCTTGGAAGTTATCATCGAGGGCGATGGCTTCAACAACAGCTTGGCTGGCTACGACAACTGCAACAATTCAAACACCGCGGTTGCTGCAGGAGGTACTAACGCTAGTATCATCTGGGAGAATAAGTATCTGGCCAATGCAACTGCACGTTTCCAGGCACTGTCCGGAAACTTCAAGTGGAATATATCTGACACTTACAAGTATGTTATTCTATGGTTTCCACGAGCCAAGCCTCGTGAATGCTGATGTAGTGGTCCAGTGCGCAGACACTTTGTCCTTATGAGACTGTAGCGTTTGGGTACTCCGCGTTCTGTGACCTTTTTACCTATGAGGAATGGCAGGGTTTCGAGTATTCTATCGACCTCGATTTTGCAGGAAACAACTATTTCCAAGCCCCGACCGGAAGAGCCGTTGGTATTGGTTATGTTCAGGAGGTCCTCGCTCGCCTACAAAACCATGTCATCACTTCGGCTACTGCGCAAGATAACATTACGCTGGATAACAATACGACGAACCAGACTTTGTATTTTGATTTCTCGCATGACACCAACATTGCTGCGGTTTTGACGGCATTTGGCCTTACGCAGTTTGCACCAACTCTACCTACCTCCGGTAAAGCACATGAACAGTTGCGGTTATAGACTTTGTGGATAATCTTTGTTATAGGTCCTCCGCCAAACCAACAATTGATCGTTTCACACCTCCAACCATTTGGGGCTCGTCTCGATATCGAAGTAATAACCGCGCCACACCCCGTTTCTCCCAACCGTACCACCGCAGCCTATGCGTATACTTCGGGTGGTTCCACGAAATACATTCACTTCATTGTCAACCAGGTGAGTTTCCAAAGTCGTTCCTGACTTCATTAGGGGTTTGAGATGCTAACCGCGTTATAGCGTACCCTTCCTCTGGGGCGCAGTTTTACAGCTTGTGGGAATCGGACCGACGGGTGGTGTGAGCTGGAAACATTTCTAAAGGTTCAAAGCCAGTCACTTGCATCGGCACAATATGATTTTTCATGCAATGGGTGAGGAAATGTTCTCAGTGTTTCAATCTTAGGTGTATTGACTGGCGCTAGGAAATATCCCGCCGTCCCTTATGGGTCGATCACCAACGGCGTCCCTCTACCAACGGCCACCTCTTCCTAATATAAGAAGAGGCTCATACATCAACTGTTATCATTCCATCGTTTCAGGACATTTCCAACATAAGGATTTGGTTTCGCGGTCCCTCCTTATTCCACAAAGAACGCATCTAGTAGCAGAGCTTGTATTTGCCCAGCTTAGAGTAATACGAAATCTACACGATCGAGAGGTGTTCAATACATCGACGTGTCGGTCGTCGTCCTAAGTCCATCCTAATCAGTCAATCAATCCAATCGCTCGAATAGGGTAGGTAGGCACATTAAACTAAGGGTGAGTCAACTGCGAGGAATTAGTCATACGCCAAGCCGCTAAGCCCATCAAGGTTCAGTGCAATCTGTCCTGTCCTGACCAGCACACCATCAACTGCTCTATTCTCTTACGCTCGCCCAGGCCGAGTGCGACTCGACCATTTGCACTATTGACATCAAAGGAGGATCCGTTGTGAGTGAGACTACACCCCATTGACCAATGACTTGTTATCAGCTATCGATAGACTGATTGGACGCTAGTGGGGGGTGGCTGTGTGTAACTTCCGACACGAACTGCTAACACTTGCTACACTTGCTGCGGCGCGCTGAGGCTCCCTTAAGTTACCCTCCTCGCCCCAGGATAGACCTTCTATCATCAGTCCAATGAAACAACGGCGAGTATCCTTTCAAACAGAACATTGGAGTCTGCCCGTTTCATGGCAACAATGGCAACATCCGCGACCATATATGTCTTGCAGGCAAAGTCGCATTGGTCTCGGGTAAGTCTAGCTGCCACGCGGTCCGGCTGCAGGCAGGCAGGCTTTCTTTCTTTCTTTCTTGCATCTCTGGCGTTGCGCATGGCTGCCTATGACTAGACGCTAACTTAGGACTGTCCGATATGTGGAGAAATGGACAGGCATCGATCAAGTCCTATCGGGTCTGCTACTCGTATCACTCACTACCCCGTGATGCCGTCATTGTGCCAGGGTTCCCATTATCGAGTCTCCAACATTTATAACACTCCATGCCTCATCCTATTAATTCATCCCTATACCAACCCTGTTCGAAACATTTTCGTTCCGTTTCTCCATCTCAAACATTTAGAGACTGGTGGTGTGACGTTGTGAGTGGCTTCGAATCCAAATCTATCTCTAACACAACAATTGTCGCTTCTTAACATATATACTCTCCAAGGTGTCTCATCTACTTTACACAATCACCTACCATTATATCAGACCTCAATCCGACCGGGTTACACAGCAACAAAGATCACAGACCGTCACCATGTCCTCTTATCAGCGTCAAGTAGGCTTTGCACCCGCCCCGGCATATTCGCGCCTGCCCAGGGATGACGAGGTTTATGTAATGAAGGCCTTTGCTCGCCATGCCTCTCACTGTTCCTCTTGTGCCCACCCTTACGACGTTCATCGCAGGGGCGGGACCCTCTGCGCTAAAGGCCATCAACGCGCCATTGACGTGGCCCAGTACCTATACAACAAGAGCGGCCAAGCTTACTCCCTTGTTGACCACGAAGGAAATCAACGCATGCAGGTCGAGATCCCTCTTGGCTGTGAAGCCGTTCGCGAACTTTTAAAGGCCATGGAGCGCGGTTTACGTCTTCGTCGAAAAGCCCCAGTTGTCAGCTATGACCAGACCTATCATGTTCCAGCCCGCCACAGCGCGAACTTCGATCACCTCCCACGGCGAGAATCTTTACTATCCCGGAAACCCCGACTCGAGACCGCAGAGCCTCCAGCTTGGTCTCTTAGGCAGCAGCGGCGTGAGAAGCCCTACTACGCGGGTCGGGACAGCCTCTACGAGCAGGACTTGAGGGAAAGAGAGCGCAGATACAAACAGCAGCAGCCGGCTTACTACGGAGTTTCTCCAAGGCAGCCACCGCCAGTGCCACCGAAAGACCCTTACTGGCAAGGTCGAGTACCGTCACGCGCGGGAAGTTATTCAAGTTATTCATCGATGGAATAGGCTCCTGGTGTTGATCCTTGTCCACCAGGATGTGGAGAACACTATGGTTCGTTCAACGATCGTGCATGGTCGCCCGGTTTTGGAGTGACCAGATAACGCGAATGCATCGTCATATGCCACATTTCTTGAGCTGCCTGCAGGTTGCGTCGAAAGTCGTCAGCCCCGCATAAACAGGGCGTAGTCTGATTCTCCCGACAATCTGACGCTAACGCTGCGATTATATGTAGCCGCCTTACAGTCAATCCCAAGGACAAGCAAAGCTTGCATGATAGCAACAATCCGCTTTGAGATGCAACTTGCCACTCGAGGACGAGATCACGCCACAGCAGACTGGTTAGATGGAGCTACTACCAATGAGCAAACCCGCGCAAGCGCATAACCGTATGATAGCAATGTCAGCAATGCAATTTGCAAGAATGTACAAATCTCAACCTCATGTGATCAAAACCCGCCATAGACAAAACGTATCGTGGCGACTGATACGAGCACAATTCGTTCAACCCTCTACACCCAGAATATCCAAAACGCCACCACGAAATGTCTTTGCAACTTCCACCAGCCCTACGTGTTTCCAGATTCGAAACGTGTCGCTAATGCCGCCTACACCACCACCGATCCTTCCTCTAGCCCTAACCGTGTCCAACCCCTCAGCCTCGCAGCTCGAGACATCAAGTATGAAACTCAAGACGCTATCGATAAGACGGGAGATGGGCAATGCATTCCCAATGCGGATCCTTCCGCTGTGGGTTTGATGGTTTCCCACCCGGTAGTATCACGTTGGTCTAAAAATGTCAGAATCAAGACTCTCTGGATATAACCGTGTATTCGATACTGTTCCCATCGACCTCCACCATTTCACTAGCCTTACGCGTTCCCAACACCGTAAGGAAGCACATCGCAGTCACGAAACGATTCTCCAATATGCCTCACACCATCATTTTACCGTCCAGCTTGCGCCATCCAACACCGCGGAACCACCTGCCAGACTTGCGCCTCTACGTCCCGGTAGAGTGAGGATCAAACAAGATCGGACGCTTTACATCATACTGGATCACATCCATCATACCGGACTAGCAAATGTCAATAGAAAACAATCAATTCCTCCAACTCTAACCTAAAGCTCTCTGCAACATACCAGCCTTACACGTCTCCGCATTCCGAATGAATCAAGTGTTTCTCGCAATACTAACCGCTCACCTCTTCCAAGACACCTAACGCTCCGGCTCCTGACTTGTAGCACCAAACCAACCAACATCGCCGAAATCGTTTCAACCGCACCGATTCAAGTCGACGAACTCGCAGCCTCGGCCCGAATATACCAGCAACCCAACGGGAACATACAGCGTAAGCATCCCTTGCTCGCGAAGGTGGATTGTCTTTTTCTAGTCATAGATTAGGCAATCAGCTCTGCGCCCTGTTTGATAGCTTAGGTTCTAATCAAGGATCGATGATGGTACGATTTCCACGTGCTGCACTAGGCTATCAGTCCTGCGCCCCAGCTGCCAGCTTGGGACTATATGATGGATCAAAGATGGTGTAATACGGGTAGGCGTTCAGCTCGGAGTGCATCCATTTCTCTATTAAGGTTGGCGATAGTCGTAGCTCAAGCTGTACTTTACTTACCATAGGTCCAGGCTATCAGCGATCCAAACATTGTAGATGGTGCATGCTAGGAAGAAGAAAGACCACGATAGTCAGCGATAAGACCTATCTCATTGAAGAACGTTATGCTTGACAGGCAAACACCAAATAACCTCTTAAACAAAATTTCGGGTTCCTATGAACTAGCCTCTGAGCATTCCAATATCAATTCCTATCGATATCTTCCATTCATCCAAGTAGCCACGGCGCTTCTTGCCACGTTTGAAGACCTCCAGACTTGCCTTCCCCCACCGTCCCGACCCTTTCCACCCCCCAACATTACACTCCCAAAACCGCCCCCGTCAACCCTTCATACCCCCCCCCCACCCCTTCCATCTCCACTACCCTACGGCCGCCACCCCAGCCTCAGCTTTGCCACCCTGGAAAACCGAGCGTAGAGCCAAGGCGTGCATGAGCGCCCCTAAGAACAGACAGTCGTACCGGTGACTGTCCAACGTGTCTGGGTTTGCATGGCAATATGCCGGCTTCAAGAGTTTCTGAGGGCTTTTGATCATTTTTGAGAGCCGTGTTTCTTTTGGGAGGAAGTCAGTCACTGGGGGACCGGGTGGGTGTAATAGCGACGATAGTATTATAGCGGCTTTTAAAGTCTGGGAAGGCGTTTTTTTTTTACTACCGTTGCCAGCGTTTCGATCTGAGATACGGTATGTTACTTTCACGGAATACGGATGGTGGGTGGGCGTGCTCATGAGGATAAAGGGCTTTCTTTACCTCTTTACCTCTGGGTCTCGGAGAGACATCTCTACGAGCAGCAAGAGAGGTTGAGCGGTCCTATGTTTAGAGCAGCATTTTCATGTTTCAAGAGAGGTTTTGATAGATTAGGATGGAGCTGTTGTGATATAAAATCGAATAAGTGATAATGTGCCCGAGGCTAGGAATACGATGACTGGGGTCGTATCCGTTTTGGCTCTAAATGCAAGACGGACTGTTGTTGTTTTGAAGAGGGGTCCCCAGGACCAGTCAGATCTTGTGCTACCAGAGTCTTGAGACCTTGGCTACGAGTACCAGTAGTAAACCGTCGAGTCCGCTCCCCACTATGCGTCGTCTGCATTTTCGCGGATGGCATTCTTAGAAATCTGCAGGTCAGGTTCAAGGGTTTTCTCAATCATTCTCATGGCTAAGGTTTGAAGTGATCATCATCCATAGGAATAGCTGGGGTGGCTGGTTGGAAAATGTGAGCGAGGATATGATGCCACTTGGTGTGATTTTTACTGATATTGGGTTGGGAGGGAAGGTATCGGGGTTTTGGTGTAGATTCTGGAGTACCCAGGTCTTTTTATCTGGAGCTTTTTTTCCCTTCGAAGTACTCTTGCTGGTGCTTTGCCTGTGCCTGCCTCTGCCAACGATGCATGCACGTTCTCAATCATTGCTGACTTCAAAACCACCACCATGGCTGATCCTAGTACCATGAAATCAACACCCCCAACCTTGAGACCTCCCAGTTCCACACACCCCATGACCTCGAACCGGTAACCTAACAGCTTGAGCACGATTTACCTAGAGAAATTGAAGCTTGTGGAGAAGAAAAAAGAAGCAAGAAGCAGAAAAGCTACGGTTGAAGGAAAGGTGGTGGAATTGTTATCTGGTCCGTTATCAAAGACTACAAGAACCATTGGTGAACTTTACCATGTATCATTAATGACAACAAGTCTTTAACCAGCTTCTAAATCATCTACAAGAATAGACATAGCAAAGAAAAAATCCCCTGTTGGAGCGATGAGAGCACGTCCCAGCAATAATCAAGAATCGAGACGAAAGTCTTCTTGAATGTGATGAAAAGCTTCTGTTGAGAAGGACCTTAAGCGGTTGAGAGACACGAGTGACCTGTGGTAGATTGCAGTAGGGCGGAGTGCACATCTCATGCTAATCGAGATTGGGTTATAGCATTCGTTGAGAGAATAAAGGATCAATGAGATAGAGAAGTGCTGAGTCTTGTTCTTCTTTCCAGAGTCGTATAGAATAGGAAAGCACCAATTTTTGGTCGAGGGTTAGTTGGCCTAGATACTTGTGCCAACATAGATGTTAGTTGAGTTCTGGATCTGGTCTTTCTAGGACTTCAGCTTAAGAGACCGCACAAGCAGCGTCTTCGTGGCTGAAGACGAACCTGCTATGACAGTGATTTTTCTTGCACCAAAACAACGCCCAAATGGTCAATCATATCCTTGAATCATTGAATCTGATAACCCAACCCGATTCGCGGACTTTTCTCCTCGTTCACACCCTGGAGTCTTGGTCTTACTTCTCTATTCTCAAAGTCGGGGACAAACGTACAGAGACAGATGTCATATCTTGGACGGAAGGAAACGACTACAGATGCAGTATGCAGAGTATAGTCCATCAATATCATAATCCTATCGTCCCTCGTAACTCTCCTCGCAGTTCCCAATCCGCATCCAGCCTCCCACGCATCCCAAGCCAAAGAGAACCAACCACTACGCCTTCCTCCACCAGCAGCAAAAACAGCAAACAATCATAACTCGTTGGTATCGTGACAATCCATCACCTAACAGCGGCCCGATATTTCCCCATGCCTCTTTCCCACCCTCATCTCCCTCACCCCTCTGTTTCCCCTTCCCTTCCCTCTCTCCTCACACCTACTTCGCCGGACAGCTCTACTCACACCAAAAACCCGTAAGCCCAATCAACTATTGTAGCAGCAACGCACCTCCCCACTCACGAGCAGTCTCGAACAGACACAGGGACGAGAAGTGGGAGAACGTACCGCGCCGCAGCTTCCGCACGTGGTCGATGCGCCAGGGGTCGCGGCGCCGCATTTGGGGCAGGCGGGGTGGTTGTGCGGGTGCATGATTTGTTTGGGTCGTTGGATGGGATGGATAGGGCTGTATTGGGGACTGCAGAGAGTGTGATTTTTTTGGTTTGATAGGGGCTGGGAGATGGGGTGGTGAGGATGGAGGATGCGGATTGCGGAGGGGAGTCAGGCAGTGAAGGTGGGGTTGCATGTCCTGTGTGAAAGGGGGAGATGTCCTTTGCGTAAGAGAGGTAGAGAGCTCCAGTGATTGCTAAAGCGAAGGCTGCATTTCTTTCATAGTTCTGATACCATGACTTAGAAAAAGTTCAAAGTCAAGTATCTGGTGAAAGATGGCTCTTGTCTTACCCTTTTGATCCATTCTTTGCGCTTGAAAAGAGCATGAATCTTGATAGATTTCTGCAGTAAATCCGGAGACTTTGCTTTCCTCTCTGCTTTACTCCTTCCTCTTCGAATATATATGCTAAACCGGACATAGAGCTTTCGCCGCACGAGCAACACTTCTATGTAATGGAACTTATGAAAAAAGCGGCATCCTTAGGGGTTTCCTCGATAACGAGCATTGAGTTGTCAGCTTTACCTCTGTTCGAGTCGATTACTTCGATGATTGCGTCCGAGTTCTGAGTGTATACACGCAGGCCGACGACACAACTTGCGTTCCAGGGGTCCTCCGAAGGCTCGCGTGTAGTCTTTTTACCTTTCTGAGGTTTCTCTTTATCTAGAGATCTCCCCCGGGCCTTTCTATCTTCGGCGCCTTCTTTTTCTTTCTTTTCCCCCAACAAGGGGTTGCCTTCGGTCATCAAAGCTCTTTCCACTACGCTGGTATGAGATGCAGCACTCAAAGCCTCGTCTTCGCCTTTTCCCGTTCCGTTGAGCTGTGGCTTGGCATGAGCAAGGTCATAGGACAGCCCGATGCGTAACAACTTTTCCCTCCTTACAATCCAATTGGACTTTACGACATCCTCAATCTTGTCTGCATCGTCGGTTCTGGCGGCATATATTTTCATGCGCACTTCGTACGTCCCAGCCTCCAAGTCTAATTCAACGCTAACAGATCGGTGGGCAGCATCTTCCCCACCAGTCGATGTGATATAGTCCGCCTGGTTGCACTCGTATAATCGGAATGATATCCAGAATACGTACTGACCCTCCAGACCCCTGAAGTATTGCTCATCGAGTCGCGAAAGGACAATCACAATCGGAGATGCTTTCGTCAAGATGATTCTGAATATAACATCCTCGTAATGCCCCGCCCAGGGTACTACTAAGCTGGTCCACCGCTGGGTAATATTCCAATCGGCAGTAAATAGTCTCGTCTGGTAGAGTATCTCGAATTTACGAAGGAAATCCTCGAAGCGAATCCAGAATACACCGTCGTCGCCAAAAACATGGCCAAGTTCTTTGATAGCTTCGGCTGTCCATTGACTGGAACCATCGCTCCAAGGTCCGTTCCACTCAGCATGTCCCCAAGGATTCATAATCATCAGAAGGCGTTCTTCGCCATAGCATTCAGCTCTCAGGATTGAGTAGGCATGGTCGCCATAAATGCCGTCTCTGCCCGCATTATACGGATCGTTTAAGGTATGAGTTGCGCAGCCAAATAGAAAGTCATCATTAACTTTGCAAAGGCCTTCCTCCCAGAGCCTATTTTTGCTGAGAACGTCGTTAGTGTAGATCTTCGTTGTCGTACCACCTGTCAGATCTTCAATTCCATTTCTCGTGGACCAAGCCGTCAGCAAATCTTTCATTTTGCCATTCGGACATCTCGCCACTTACCCAATTGATCCACCGGTTATTGCTTCGTAGTCTCCATGAGCCTTAGCGAAAGCCTTCTCAAGTAAAGGCACCCAAGTCTCGTCGGGGTGTGCGCTATGTGCATAAACAAGTGCAATTGAATTGGTTTGGTTTAACTTTCGATACTGCTCAACTGCGTCCATACGCACACGGTTGTCCTCCCAGGCGCTCCTTTGCCCATCACTAAGAGCTTCGTAGTCCGCAGTTCGCAAATAGAGCTTATCATCCACTATTACAGAGATCCATTCCCCATCGCGGAAAAATAGAAAACCATAAATCCCCACTTCTTCATCACGATCGAGGCAAATCCTCTTGATTAAATCTTGTCTGGGTTTGCAGTTACGTATGCTCGATATCGCGGCAACAAACCAGCAAGTTGCACCGCCGCCTTGGTGGATGCTTTTAGCAGTGGTTTCTTCGACAAAGAACTGCGGATTCCCGAATATATCGCCAACCCTTTTGACACAACCAGGGTGTCTTAAACGGTCTGACGAAGAGATAGATCGATTGGAAGGCCTTGAGGGAGAAGGTGACGGTGAGGTACTCTTTCTGGCAAACAGTTCATTTGTGGATTCGTACTTGTCGTCGAGATCGAAGTCTATGTCGCTGAACTTTTTATTCTTCCGCCTGCACTCCTTGACGATCTGGGTAATCTTTGCATTGCACGTCGTCTTCGCTACGTCATATGATGCTTTGACGCTCGTTGTACTAGTAGTTCCCTTCCAGACTTGCTGTTCGAACGTTTGGGAAGATGCATTGCGAGGAAGGATTGCTAAGGCTGTAGCGTGTGAGCATGATATCTGGTCGTCTGTGAGTCCTTAACACAATCGCGAAAGAAATTCAAGGAATGCAAGATGGAGGCTGGGTGGTTTTTGATCCACTCATCATAAAGTGCATCACCCACGACAGTGAAGGACGTGTGAGGTTTCTTGAGTAGTAATACGCAAATAGCAAAGTCTCAGGGGAAAGAACCCGAAGTAGAAGTATAAGAAATTGATTAGGTGAGACTTACCTTTGAGCGGAGACTCCGTGGGTGGTAGTTTTGTTCTCCAAAAGTCATTAATAAGTTCCTGAGATGACAGACTTTTTGTCGACGACATATTGATTTGATCTCTTGTAGGTGTGAGAGAGGATCAACGATGACAACCTACAGAATTTGCGATAATTCCCCAAGTCTAATATACTGAAAGACACCAATGGCTCAGCCGCATCGTATTTATTTCTTCAGCTCTCTAGGCAACCAGGCAGCCTTCAGGCGGCGCTGCACGCAGCCGCATCATTTCCTCAAGAGCTCATTATGTCGTACTGTACAGTCGAGGTTGTGCGTAAATGCCGGGCCGAACCTGCAGTATTGTGCTACTGCCTGGAATGAGGCTGCGCTCCTGGTGGCATTAGATACGAGAACATTAGTAGTATTCTTTCAAAAACCTCGAGACTTGCGATCAATTTGATTTACTGTGTTTGGAGCGAGGAAGCTCCAATGGTTTCGAGTTTACTGCGGAAGATTCCAAAACCAAAACAAAATCAAACACCAATATGGATCCAACTTTTTGGGATTGACATTGTTGGCTGTCACATGATACGCTAAATACAGCACCCATTTCTTAAGTCCCAGCTACAGTCTAAAAGAGGAGAGGCTCGTCTACAATCAAATCTAGTTTCTCTGATCCCTAAAGTCGTCCATGAATTTCTCGTGAAAATCCGTAATCCTCGACACCCATTCCGTACCCGGAGCCAAGAACGTCGTTCTAAAGTGTAGCGTTCCTTCTTTCTGCCCGAAGCCGCATCCAGGAACCACGCAAATACCCGTGGTTTCAAGAAGGCGGAAGCAGTAGAATTCATCTGGTTCACGGCCCTCTTTCTTGGCCTGCTCAATCGCCTTCCTTGGGATGGTGATTGACGGGAAGAGGTACATTGAGCCCTATAAGAGTGTCAGTGATTACACTCTTAGCAACAATGCGAAACTCGAGTGTACCTGTGGACTCTGGCACTCGACGCCCTCCATCTGCTTGAAGGCGTCGTAGAGTGCCGTCGCTCTCTTCTGGAGGCCCTGGGAAATGCTGTTGTATTCTTCCTTATATAAGGGATAGCTTGGATCTCCTTCTTTCGGTGGGTTGACTTGCATCTCGACCAAACACTGTCCAATGACAGGTGGGCAGAGCATTATACTGACAAATTTGTAGATTTGGGCTGCTACCTCAGGATCGAAGCCAACAAGCTCGAAGTAGCCTCCACGGTGGCCGCACTCGCCCACCATGCCCTTGGAGATACTGTTCAGAGATGCGACTTCCAGGTTGTCGTACTTTTTTGGAACTTCCTTCTGTAGATCACGTAGGCCCTTCTTAAAGGAGGTGAATTTTCCAATGAAGACATTAGTTTGATAAACTTCATCGGCCAGGACCACGAGCTTCTCTTCTGCAGCGAATTCCAACACACTGCGAACATCGTCGGCAGATAAACTTGCACCAGTGGGGTTTCCAGGATTAATAACAACAATGGCTCTGACGTCGGTTCCTTCTGACCGAGCCTTCCTGTAGGCATCGCGGACAGCGTTGATATCGGTTCCCCATGCCTTGCCCTCGTCCAAGTAGTAGGGCACACAACGTGCGTTCAATACTGCAAGGGTGGCAGTATAAAGAGGGTACTGGGGTATGGGGACGAGTATCCCAGTTTCAGGCTTTGCACAAATGACATTCATCAGTGTGTTGACCCCGGATGACGCACCAGCACTCAAGAATATCGATCCAGAGTCTGCTGGGTAGCCGTCCCGGTTTTCAATATATCTAGCTACACTTCCTCTTATCCCTGGTACGCCCTGACTCTGACTGTAGGCCCCAACACTGTGCACTTCGCTCAACAGCCATTTCGCCCTTCCAATCACATCCTGTTTGTAGCCAAATGCGCTCTTCAAGGCTTCCTCATTTTCCAGCAACGGGGGATATTCCAATATGCTCAGCACCTGACGAAAGAACGTTATGGGCTTCTGATCGAGCTGCTGTGGGTTGCCAATGTTGGCGGAGATAACCTTATCGAATGGCAACGGTTCCTCGGGCGGGGTTGGAGGATGCCCTTTCTGAAGCTGAGCCCTGTATTTCTCTGAGCGGGTTGCCAGTTCTCCACGCACAGCATATTTTGCTTCTTTGACATGAGGATTGATGTTGTCAATGTTCAGGCTTCGTAATCTTGAAGTGGAGGACATGGTGCGTATGGATGGGTTGGGATGGTTACCAGGGCGGAAGCAGACAGCTATTGGCGTCAGTTAGTCGGTATGATACCACGGAACGCATTGGTGACAGAAATCTTAAGCGGATATAGACTTCAACTCCAAAAAGCAGGAACGGGACGCCAGTGAGCTTTACCTTGCCTTGAGCCCTGATGAATAGTCTTAAAGGTAGGTGAAAGCGTAGAAAATCTACAGCAGAGGCTCAAAAGGAGCGAGTCTGCTCTGAAGTAAATATTCGATGAGGACATCGCAGACACAGCGGTCAACCGGGCGCCTGGAGCGTTGATCCTTTTAGCGCCCTTGATAGGCCCTGATTTGTTTTTCAGACACGTCTTCACACCGCACGGGACCGTTGGTAGAGGGATTTGTTATCAGCAAGAAAAAGCAAGATGTTTATTACAGAGGATTTCCGGACATGAAGTCCAGTCGGATTGTGGATCTCCACGTAAAGCTTTGGCTTCCCATTGCCGAGACCCACATCTGCTCGATTACGCTTCAAACGCTCTTCTAGCCGTTTTCTAAGAGCAGATGTCAAGCTCGGCGAGTATTGGATAGTATGTGGGCTGGGGGTAGTGGGGATTTGGAGTATTTGGAATTGCATATGGAAATGCGAGGTTGATGGAATGGCAAGTCGCTAGGAGCTGCCTCAACAAAGTAAACGGGCAATTGTGTCTCACAGCATTGGTGCTTTCATTGCTCTGATATCATTGAGCTGTGTGGCTGCCAAGCTTGACATGAGTTATAACCCTACTCTCGAGTCTAGCCAGCCGATGAAGAGGTCTCTAGGCGAATGTACTCCACCATACGAATGAGTCAATATTGCCAAGAACAAGCTCTATTACTTTTGATAATACTTGGGCACTAGCTTGCTATCTATTAGTATGGTACATGCTCATGCTCGACTCGACCTCACCCCCTTTCACTTCCCCTCAACCTGACCGCCTGCCCGTACTTCTGCAACTTTGTGATCAACCCATCACCTTGCTTAACCACATCAGTGTACTGCTTGTTCTTGTCATCGGGACGATTCGTCTCGATGATCCCGTTGACACGGTCGATGGTGCAAGGAATGCGATCTGCGGCGATGAATTTTGCTAAGTCGCTAGCCAAAGAGGTCGCGATTAGCCAGATTGCTTGAAAAGTAAACGTAGGCAGGAGTGAGCATACCGGTCTAAGAAATCAACAGTGATACCAAAATCGTTCGCCATGCTGGAAAGTCCCACCACCCTGTAGCTCTGCAACAGCTGCTGGTATCCCCTCAAACGCATCTCGCGCACGAACCACCCTCTATGTTCATATAGATATCTATCTTGGCTCAGAAAGTTCTCCTCCACAGCCGCTAACGCAAGGAAGAAAGCCTGGTAATTGCAGACATAAAAGCTCCTGACAAGGCCTGCCAGTGGCGTAAAGTCGACGGGAGCTTCGACTTCCGCCGGACCATCGCTCGAGGATCCTAGAGTGGTGAGGTTCACGGCAGCTGGTGCAGGTGTGGGTGTAGCTGAAGAAACATCTTTCATGTCTTCATCGCCGGCCGCAGGACCGGCCGAAAGGGCACCGGAGAGAGCAGCAAGCTTCTCCTCTCCGTCACCCAGGATAGCTTTAATCTCGGGAGCATCGAATACTTTGGCTTTAAAGTCAACGCGCTTCAGGGATATTGAGCCGGCAAGAACAGAATAGACCACGAGGGAGGAGTAGGAGCAAAGTTCGTAGCTCGTAAATGTAGAGAGACTGTCAAGGAGGAGAGGAGCGGCAAGGTTGTATGAGCGTGTAGTGAGTAGGTGTAGGCCCTGGTAAGCCTTGAGACGATTTCGACGATCCCAATCACCGCCACTCTCCACGAGGGCCTTTGCACGGTCGATACTCTTTTTCACAAAGACTTTGTCACCAAAGAAGATGCCGATGCGGATGATTGCGAGGACGATATCGATTTTGGTGCCTAGTACGCCGGTTTTCTCGAAGAGAGCTTCGTAGGATGAGATGGCTTGTTCCTACATAAATAGTGAGTTGTGGAAAACAGCTCGAGCTAGCTCATGTACTCATACCTTGTCGCAAACTCTCGCCCAGAACTCTGCCCTCTTCCCTTTCGCAGCTTGCACCTCTGTGTCACCAGCTTTCTCCGCGGCCTCTTCCTCCTCCTTCTGGAAGGTCTCCAACTCCTTCTCGTTATCCGCCGTTAGCTTTTCATACAGCTCCTCGTTCCAGGGAAACGAGACCCCCTTTCTGCCAGCCATTATACTTGAAGCTCCATTAGGCCTTCTTGACCCAGACATTCTCCGTGCTGATCCCTCCCCTGTGGCATTCAATACACCGTCATTCGGATGTGCCAGGTGGCGGTATAGAGATGCCATTTTGTGCTCTGAGATAGCATCCTGAAGCTTTTTGAGAGATATCTGCCGTGACGTTTCCGGAGCCGAGGGATTTGTAAGGGTGAAAATGTCTTGTGAAAGTGAGAGATTGGGGTACTTGGCGAATTGCGGGTCTGAACCCATGGCGGCGGAGCCTGTGGCGGTGGGCGCAAACGTATATATGATTCCTCAAGGTCTCGTAGGATAAATTGTCGTAAAAGCTGGTGATGTAGTGTAAAGTAGTTCTTGAGTAGCTCAGGTTGAGGTTGAGATGGTTGAACATCAACAAGCTCCGCAAGCTAGCCTGCAGGGATTAGGAGCTCAACCTTCAGTACATGACTCCATATATGACTTCCCGTGGTACAACTTTTTTGCATCAAACGAACTAGAGGTTTCAATTGACGCCTTAATAATTCTCAACATACAAAAAGGCCTTTGGAAGGGAGTCGTGGTTTTCTTATTAATTAAAGCTTAACCTTTGTTCACCAATCCGACCTCCGCCCCTCAAGCTTCTAATTGAGGCCTGAACTAAAGGGTTCACCACCTGATATAAGGCTTCTTTCTTGAGATGTCCGAAAAGACCTCTTCACTACCGAAGGGGTCCTCACTCTCCGTTGACAAAGCTACCAAAGCAGTCTCGGAAATCAAGCAACCGCAGTCATCTAGCGGGAAAGAAACAGAAGTAGTCTCAGCAGGAAAGAAACGGCCTCGGCCTTCTGAGGACGAAGATGCTGGGGTGGCTCCGCCAGAAACGAAGCGGCCCCGACCCTCCGAGGACGAAGGCGCTCTATCCCGCCCTCGCAAACGCCCCGGAGGTGCCTCTCGCATCGCCACAGCAGACAAAGAAGCAGTTATCCAGCGGCAACACCAACGAGAGGAAGAAGCTAGGAGAGCTGCCGTCACACGAGGCGTGCAAGATGTAGTACGGCAACATTACAACGCAGTACCCCAGCGGGGGAGGGATTGGCGAAAGACGGATAGTCGGATCAAAGGGCTACGGGCTTTCAATAATTGGGTTAAGAGCACAATCATTCACAAGTTCTCCCCTAGCGACGGTGGGGATCAACAGCCATTGCGGGTTTTGGATATTGGGTGTGGCAAGGGAGGGGACTTGGGAAAATGGCAACAAGCGCCTCAGCCGGTTGAGCTCTACGTAGGGATTGATCCTGCGGAGGTTTCAATCGATCAAGCTCGAGAAAGATTTGCAGAGATGAGGAGTCGAGGTGGGGGCAGGGGTGGCAGAGGAGGGTTTCGAGGGGGAAGACCACAGAGGACTTTTGACGCCGAGTTCGTTGCCCGAGATGCGTTTGGACAGTCTATCGGAAACATTCCAATAATACGAGACGTCGGGTTTGATCCAGCGGGTGGATCAAGGTGGGGGGGAGGTGGCTTCGACGTGGTGTCTATGATGTTTTGTATGCATTACGCTTTCGAAAGCGAAGCAAAGACACGAGGGATGCTGCAGAATGTTGCTGGTAGCCTCAAGAAGGGAGGACGGTTTCTGGGCACGATACCGAACTCTGATGTAATACGGGCAAGAGTCGAGGAATTCCACAAAAAGCAAGAAATGATGTCCAAGGAACAGTTCAACGGCGAAAGTAAACATGAGTCTGAGCCCAAATCCCCAAAGAACAAAGACTCGAAGCCAGCATCCGACACCAAAGCTACAGAAGACGACGCCCCCAACCCGCCTCCCCAAATAAAACCCGAAAAAGACAGCGAAGACGACGTAGCAAACTGGGGCAACAGCATCTACCGCGTCCGCTTCCCCGGCCCAACCCCCGAAGACGGCGTCTTCCGGCCTCCGTTTGGTTGGAAATACAATTACTTCATGGAAGAAGCCGTCGAAGTCCCCGAGTACGTCGTGCCATGGGAGGCTTTTCGAGCGTATGTCCTCCATCGTCCCACTTGCCCCTATCTCTCTCCCTCCATGCAACGACGTTGACCATGACTAACACACACGACGGAAAACAGCCTAGCCGAAAACTCCAACCTCGAACTCCAATACCGCAAACCCTTCCCCGACGTCTACAAAGAAGAAAAAGACAGCCCCGTCTTCGGTCCGCTAAGCGAGCGTATGGGTGTTCGTGAGCGAGGAGGGGCCGGGGAGCTGCTGGTCAGCGACGAGGAAATGGAGGCGTGTGCGTTCTATCATGCGTTTTGCTTCTACAAGGTCTGAAACCACCAATTCTATCTATTATTCAATCGGGTGCTGCTGGGATTTTGGTGAGAATTGTCGGGAAGCGCGGATGGATGTGAGGATACTGTAAAGCCGTTGGCCGTTTACTATCAGAAACGCGGGGCAGAGCCAACCCAATTCCAGCCTGAGGTTCCCCGCATATCGCTCTGCTGCCCTGATTTGCGAATCCTCATCCACATTTCCATTGATGAGAACTAATCCACAGTTGTGTTTGTTTGTTTATAGTACTTGTTGACTGACAGATTTGGACTGCCGTGGTTGGGAAAGTATTTCAGGGTGTTTGCTGAGTGACTGACTGAGGGAGGGGAGGGGTTGATACGCCTACTAGCAAGCACGTGCAGAACTTTGATTGTGGAGGCAATTGAGGTGAGCGATTCCGAAGCGAAGGAACAGTTTGTACGATATGATCTGAAGTTCGTTCTGTTGGTCTTTGGCCAACCAGGTTCCTGCCGCTTGAGATTTCACCCTCGGAGACTCTGGATCCCCGGGTGTACAGAAGTTGACATTAAGTAGGTTCCCAGCAGCAGAAGAAGTCACTCGGTCTCACACAAACAGCGCCAGATCAAGCAATCCTGCCCGTGCCATCCACCTCAACCCAGCTTGTAACCCAAACATGTCCTCAACCACCTCCCGCGCCGTCGACACCGCCAAATCCGCCTCCACCAACACAAAAACCGCCATGAAAGACTCCTCCGCCTCCTCCCTCCTCCACCACCCCTACACCCGCACCCTCCTCCCCTTCGTCAACGGCGGCCTCGCTGGCATGACCGCCACCACCGCCATCCAGCCCATCGACATGGTAAAAGTGCGCCTGCAGCTCGCGGGCGAAGGCGGCAAGACCGCTGCGCGACCCTCGCCGCTGCAGGTGACGCGGGAGATTATCGCGAGCGGGAAGGTGGGGGATCTGTACACGGGGCTGAGCGCGGGGCTGTTGCGGCAGGCGGTGTATACGACGGCGCGGCTGGGGTTTTTCGACACGTTCATGACGGCGCTGAAGACGCGGGCGGAGAGCAAAGGCGCGGGGATCGGGTTCAAGGAGAGGGCGGCGGCGGGGTTGACAGCGGGCGGGTTGGCGGCGATGGTGGGGAATCCGGCGGATTTGGCGCTGATACGGATGCAGAGCGATGGGCTGAAACCCAAGGACCAGCGGGCGAATTATAGGAGTGTGGTGGATGCGTTGAGCCGGATCGCCAAGGGCGAGGGGGTGTATGCGCTGTGGGCTGGGGCGGCGCCGACGGTGGTGAGGGCGATGGCGTTGAATTTCGGGCAGCTGGCGTTCTTCTCCGAGGCCAAGACGCAATTGAAGAGTAAGACGCAGCTGTCGCCGCACGCGCAGACGCTGACGGCGAGTGCGGTTGCCGGCTTCTTTGCGAGTTTCTTCAGCTTGCCGTTTGATTTTGTCAAGACGAGGTTGCAGCGGCAGCAGAAGCGGCCGGACGGGACGGTGCCGTACAAAGGCATGGGGGATTGTTTCAGGAAGGTCGCCAAGGATGAGGGGATTCTGAGGTTTTATAGGGGGTTTGGGACGTATTATGTCCGGATTGCGCCGCACGCGTGAGTGTTCCACTCCGGCTGCCATCTCATCCGAGGAGATGCCGAGATATTCTTCTGCTGGCATCGTGGTTGAAGCTCATGCTGACGAGGTTGCAACAGCATGATCACCCTCATCGTCGCGGACTACCTGGGTTTCGTCACAAGCTGATCTGCTGGTGACTGGGGAACAAAGGCGCGGTGTCGGTCTTGGGTTTTGGAGGCTGGGATGGGTGGTGTCTGGCTTATGGCGTACGCAGGACCAACAATACAACAGTCTACTGGGGCTGGCGGAAGATCATGGCGAACGTGTTGCTTGGAATCTTTGGCGTTTCTGGATCGTTCACTCGACATGACTGCTTCCCGCACATGATCAGCCGCTGGCGTTATTGTTCCATTCCCGTTAGCTATTTAGCACCTGTGTTGGCATTAGGCTTCGCAGCCGACGCGATATACATAAAATCTTACTACTTCTCTCGATTGGAGTATGCAGAGTCTTGATGAACATTTTCTATGCATCAGCTAGACAGAGAATCAATTGTCTTCTCCAAAGCAGGCGGCTCCTGGCCGTACTGCTTACTCCTCTTCATCTTCAGCATCCACGTCTTCTAGGTCAACAATCTCCGAAGCAGCTGTTGACGGAGGCCACTCGTCCTCCCTGGCAAGCGTGTGTACCTGCGAATTGGGTACCATGGAGACCTCTCGATCCCTAATCGAACTAGCCAACTTCTCGGCCTTGATCTTTGGGATAGCGGATCTGGCTCGAGCAGCAGCATTGGATGGATATCCACCCTCGTTGTCGCTACTGATTGGCTCTGCTCGGCGTGTCTGGGTTCCTCGCGGTAGAGATGAAATATCTACGTCCTCGTCAGACTCGCCCTCCTCCATCGCTTCCGCAGCTTGAAGGCGTTTGATTCGGCGGACTAGCACCGCGTCGTTTTGAAGGTCGGAAGCGGTGAGCATCTACAGTTCCTGATTAGCTTGGATCTCTATACAAGATCGATTAGGGAGTAATGGAACGCACCACATTGCATTCGGGACACTTCATCGCTCGTTGTCCGTCTTGAGCTCCGCGTCGACCGCTGCCTCCAATTCGAACCTCGCTGAGCTTGAGCATACCCAAGATCGCGGAACGCTCGAAGCTATGGGGACATTTTGTGCTGGACAAAGGGTCGACCATTGTCAGGAGGGTAATGGGACACTTGAGGCTTTTCTTTTCGGAAGCGATGGCGATATCTTCATCGTCGTCATTTTCGGCCGCTGCTTGTCCATCTGCGCCATCAGCATCTCCATCAAGCGTATCTTGAGAATCGGGGAACCAAGTGGAAGCGTTTGGCATAGGCGGAGCGTCGTCCTCGGGATGACGAGCATCGTGAATGACCTTTCTAAACCCAATATAGTCGTTGTTTAAGGCGTAGCTAGAATGCGAGATTAGTGGATCTCTGACCTATATAATAAGCACCTTCACATACCGATTATGCATCGACAACCCCTCATACGTATAGTTATCCTCGGCCACCTTTTTCTTCCACAAAATAGCAGGTCCATCGCCAAGCACTTGACTCGCGGGAACCTCGTCTCCACTCTCTTCGCTTTCATCATCGTCAGACTCGGCTCCGCGCTTCCGTCCTTTTTGCCTGAACTGGCTCGCGCCGAGAGTACTCTGAGTCGGCGCAACAGCACTCCTGCCAGCCGTGATGTTCGCATCCAGCTCTTTCAAAGCACCCTCAACTCCGTCCACCGCAGCTTTCGCGTCAATTATCATCCGCATGCTTTGCTCCATCCGACCGGTCATCTCTTTCACTTCGTGTTTCATTCTTTCGACGTTGCTGTCATCATCGTCGTCGTCTGCGGCCCCCTGCGCTCTTCGCCTTGCTTGTCGCTTTTGGTGGCCGGCGGCTTTCTGTTGATAACGATCATTGAGCTCGCCCGCATTATTGCACAGAAGACCATTGGCATGTTTCAGCCGGTGGTGGAGCCCATCGAGGCGGTGGGTGTTGGGAAGGTTGTGAAGAGCGCGTTGAGCAGCATCGTTGAGCTTGTTGGCTGGAGGCTGATATGGCGGCAGCAGCGTAGGCCCTCGACTTGGCTGACTGGCCGTGTTTGAACGTCGCGTTCTCCCGGATGATGCCATGATTACGCTGGTATTCTCAAGTACTTATACTCCTTTGTTCGTTCTCAAGCCCACGATCACAGCATAGACGCGAGAGTAGAGCGTGACAAAATTAGCCTCATTAAACTACTGTAAAGCAGGCTAGGCAGCCCGAGGTCGGAATCAAAAGTCGTTGCCAACCAAATTAAGCGATCTCACCAAAAACCGTACCTACCTTATGTGAAAAGAGGGCCTTGATTCGATCAGCATACATCTTATTATAACTTCAAGCTTTCACTAGATACATGAGAGTGCTTTGTGATGCTGTAGATATTTAAATATTTAGATATCCAAAGGTTGATGTGTTTTTGGATGGTAAAGGTAGTTAATTTCGGTGGGCAACGACTTTTGACTCCGACCCTCGGTCCGGCCATTATTCTATCCGTGCCCCACCCTAAGCTCATCCTTCACTTCAAGGATGAGCTTAGGGTGGGGCACGGATATCAAACCTTCGAGAAAGAACCATCACATGGCAAGTACGGAAGTACACTGTCCCGGGGTTTCAGAGAGCCTAGAATGAATTGATCAACCAATAAATGACTACATTACATCAGTCTTTGATCATTATAAATGATATGTAGTACAACGCAGTTCCGCCCAGGCTGATCGATTGCCCCCCTCCGAAGAGTGGCTCAGCGTTTGGGACTTGCTGTTTCGCCAATTGATCTAGTTGTTGCGGTCGGATGAAAGATCATCGGGATCATGGGGGGATGGAAAGATACGAGTACATACAGTACTGTAACTGCAAAGCGGGAACCCCAAGGTAATTTAATCGCCGAAGTACGAGCTTATCCACATACAGGCAAGATCACGGATCACGAGTCAGTGCGACGTCCCGCTTCTCATGGTGGATTCATGTCAAAAATTCAAAAGAGATGCATGCTCGACTACCTCCGTATACAGTAGAGGACACCATTCGTACTCTAGGATGTGGAGCAGCATTGGCCGTCTAACCTTGCTGGTAAACAAACCCCCCCCAAAAGCTGAAGCCCGAGGATTGACGAGGTTGATTCGACGTTGAGCGCAAAGCTGGAAAATCTTGTGATCAAAGCGTTTGCTGCTGAAAAGATCAGCCTCGTGGGATTCCTATCCTCAGTCTCTCCAAGCGTCGGTTCATCACATGCCGAAAGGACGTTTCGACGTCCCACTAAAGGATTGAAGGAAGACATGCTAAAGGCATTCAGTCTTGCAGCATCCGACCGAAGTAGACTGGCAAAAGTAGAGCAAACAACAAAATATCTGCAGTGTCGCTTTCGCTGTCGAATCTCGGTCCCTGCGTCGGCTGAAATTTCTCGATCGAAACGTCAAACGAGATTGATAAGCAAGGATTGGCTTCCCGAACGAATGGCCAAGACTACCAAGGTAGTAAGGCGTTACGAAAAGAGGTGCCTAGTTGGCTAAGGGAGACCCTTGTGAGTTGTGCGTCCTCTTTCAAAGGGGGGGAACTTAAAACCCCCGCTTTACGCAGTACTGCCTGCTTCGATCGTGACGATTGGGACGACGAGTACAGATTACATGCAGGGAGTAGCATAGTTCTAGTAGTAGTAGTACGTCGCACAATAAAAGTGCGGACCCACTTTACCCGATCAGGTCTAAAAGGTGTGTGCGCAGTAAGCTGGGTCGAGGAGGAGCAGCAATGGTGCAACACCTGTGATCGGTGCTTGCTGCCGAGTCGTTTTAAGCATCTGATGTTGGCTTTGAACTCCAATCTTACCTTTAATTACCCTTAAGTTGCGAGCAAACCCCCGGAAAATAAAAAGGGGAAAAGCGGCCGGTTGCCTCAGGATCTCGGACGTGTTTTTGCAACTAAGCCCCTTCAGGTTAGCCTCGCTAGAACTTTTCGGGTAAGCGGCGGCAGCTAAGTCCATTTGGGTTAGCCCCTTTGCTTACTACGTAAGTCATCCATAGGGTCGCTAACCCAAAGGGGCTTAGCTGCAGAAACACGTCTGGGGTCCCGAGGCAACAGCTAGTCGGCGTTGCGGTCGGCTTACCAAGTGGATACTACCTACCTAGTACAGGATCATCAAGTCTGTTCCAACAGCCACTAAGATGTCGCTGAAGCCCTGCTAGCGGGCCGTCTAGACCACGACTAAGGTATTCCGTACCGTACTTCGTGATATAAGATACCTTAGCGCCGCTTGGCACTTGGAATATGGGGTGATCAATGGGGTGAGTGCTGAGCATTCCGCAGTGTCGCCCTATGCAACACAGCGATGCATGCAGTGAATCCTTCCAAATCTCTCTGGACACGCATGGGTAGGTGGATAATAAGTATGCCCTGTATGCCCTGTCCACACACCCTCCAACAGCCCGCCACTCGACACTTAAAGTTCTTGGTCGCACCTTTTTTCCTTCCCCTTCTCTTCCCCCATCTCCCCCCTCCTCCCCCCAAACCTCCTCCTCCTCCATCAACCTGTAAAAGTATCTTGTCTTCAAGCTTGACAATCTCACAACATGGCCGATATTTCGGAGAAAGGCGACTTGACGCAGACCGAAAAGTATGGACCCCGCGCCCTCGAGTCTTTGGACAAGGCTGTAGAGCAGAGATTAACGGTTTCGCTTAGGTCTTCCGATCAATATGAACAGACTGTCGAGACCGAGAGGGCTCGTCAGCATTCGGTCAACTTGAACAGAAACGTCACCGCCAGGTATGTCGAGCAGAGGCATCTTGCTCCCTTCATCCATGTTGATCTTCTCCCTGTAGAATCCAGAATCCTCTTGCCGGTATTCCCCGTCATACTCTTCTCAGCAATGTAGAGCAATTCGCCAACGATGCTGGCATGACCGAGCATATCCCGCTTTTGAAGAAAGGTGCTCTCGTCGCCCAGGACCCACCGGCCTTTGAACAAATCGATGAGCTGGACGACGTCGAGCGCGATGCTTTGCGCAACGAGGTCCTCCACAAATGGCGGCAACCAGTTGCCTTGTACTTCACCGTCATCCTTTGCTCGGTCGGTGCTGCTGTCCAAGGTTGGGACCAGACTGGTTCGAACGGTGCCAATCTATCATGGCCTGTTGCTTTTGGTGTCCCCGACACTCCCGTAGTAAAAAACGTGCGGGTGCCGGGTGTGGATTATGCCAGAAACAGCTGGATCGTGGGTGTTGTCAATGCTGGGCCGTATCTTGGATCTGCTTTCATGTCAGTACCCTTCTTCCAACTAAATGCTCTCACCTAATGTTGATGTAGCGGTTGCTGGTGCTCTGACCCTCTCAACAACTACTTCGGACGTCGTGGGACCATATTCTTCTCCGCCGTCTTCTGCTTTTTATCCGTCATTGGTTCAGCAGTCACTCAATCGTGGCCACAGCTTTTCGTAACCCGTCTGCTCCTCGGAATCGGTATGGGTGCCAAAGCCTCAACCGTCCCCATCTATGCTGCCGAAAACTGCCCTGCTGCTATTCGAGGGGGTCTGGTCATGAGTTGGCAGATGTGGACCGCGTTCGGGATTTTCCTCGGCTTTAGCGCCAACTTGGCTGTCTATAATACTGGAAACATCTCATGGCGTCTTCAACTAGGATCTGCGTTCATCCCTGCAGTACCGCTTCTTGTCGGCGTATACTTTTGCCCAGAATCACCACGTTGGTATATCAAGAAACACCGATACGCGAAAGCTTTTCAGTCACTCTGCCGTCTTCGAAACACACCTCTCCAGGCCGCTCGCGATCTTTACTACATTCATGCTCAAATCCAGGAGGAAGCTGACATCATCGGTAAGAGCAACTACGTGGGCCGCTTCATCGAACTCTTCACCATTCCCCGTGTCCGACGTGCAACGCTCGCTTCGTTTGTTGTCATGTTGGCGCAGCAGATGTGCGGTATCAACATCATCGCTTTTTACTCGTCAACAGTGTTCAAGCTAGCCAATGCCAGAGATCTGCAGGCTCTTCTTGCGTCCTGGGGATTCGGTCTCGTCAACTTTACGTTTGCCTGGCCAGCCATTTGGACAATTGACACCTGGGGTCGCCGAACGCTCCTGCTCTTCACTTTCCCGCAGATGGCTTGGACCTTGCTTGCCGCCGGTCTTTCTTTTATTATCAACGAAAACAGCCCAGCTCACCTCGGCTTGATTGCATTCTTCATCTTCCTGTTCGCGGCCTTTTACTCGCCTGGTGAGGGTCCAGTCCCTTTTACTTACTCGGCCGAAGTCTTCCCTCTATCTCATCGTGAGGTCGGTATGAGTTGGGCGGTAGCAACCTGCTTGTTTTGGGCCGCCGTTCTCTCCATCACCTTCCCTCGGCTCCTGATCGCCTTCCACCCCGTCGGAGCCTTCTGTTTTTACGCAGGCTTGAACGTCACCGCTCTTGTCTTGATCTTCCTCTTCGTGCCAGAGACCAAACAGCGCACCCTGGAGGAACTTGACTACGTGTTTGCCGTGCCCACCCGTACGCACGTCCACTATCAAGTGACCAAGGCGCTGCCGTGGTGGATCAAGCGCTACGTCCTGTTCCAGAAGGGCGCCAAGCTCGAACCTTTGTACAAATTCGATGGTGCTGTTGCCGCGGACCAGGCGATTGCTGTCAAAGGCTTGTAGGATGGTTTAGCCATCACCAGCTTCGAAATCTTTGCTTTCTTTCCGATATTTTACCATGGCTTACATTATGACGATAGTCTGTGCGGATATCCTAGTGGGTAAGGCATCGATGCCGGATCCGATAGCTGTAAGCAGTCAATCACCAGGACTGCTTTCAGATTTTAGAAGAGGAATAAAATTGAACAAGCTCTGGTGCCTAGTGATGTCACAACTTGAACCTGCAAGATCATTTCCAGTACTTAGTGACGTCACATCTTATATCATGTTCACAAAATACCCATCACAGCAAAGTGCCCTCTCCCACCAACGAACCGAGGCAAAATGCTCGGTTTACTAATTACTGGGTAGCATGAACCGTCCGAATTTCTCTCTTACAGCCTCCTCCTTTCATACCATCTTTCTCCTCTACCCACTCTCTTCCACCTCCCACACCCCCGCGTATCTCCCCCTCTGAAATTGAAGCCCTTCACCAACTCACTCCTCACCGCCTATCGCCCCTCACTCGCCGCCATCAAAAAGCAAACCCTTGCAAAGTCCGATATCGAACAGGGAATTTCGAAATGGCAGGTCTGCACCAACAGCACCCATTGCTGCGCTCATGCTGCGTTGACGAAGGCTAGGCAGGCAGGCTTGATACGAAGGGAGTAAAGTTCTGAAGTCCTTGGTGTACGGAGGACGGTAGAAAGAGCGGGACGGGGATGGGATGGGATATGCTGCGCTCATGCCTTGGAGGTGGGGGAACGATGAGTGGGTAGGGAGGTGGAGGGGGGGGTGTAATGGCTGGGTAGCTAGATTACGGATTTGCTTTATGCGAAGCGGGTGGAGGTATTGGTACCTGCAATGGTATCAGGTATCTCTCTCTCTTGCCCAACCACGATATGCCCTATCTCCATCATCATCATCATCATCATCATCATCATCACCACCAAATTATCCCCGCCACGAAGTTTTCGGGAACCAGGAACAACGACTGAGCTCAGTTATGTCAGGCTGGCTGCTGGGTGGGTGGGCGGGGGGCGGGAATAAGTTGTTTGGGAAGAAGTTGTTTGGGAAGTTGAGATTGAGTTGGTGGTGGTGGAGGAGGTTGAGGAGGTGAGGAGTTTGTTTTTCATGTGGGTTGAGTATCTAAATGCTTAGATGGACTTAGCTTTGTGGTTTCAAGCTACGAATTTCTTAGGGTTACCTCAGGAAGCGTTGCAACATATTCGCTTTTTATCTGAACAGCTAATTTCCTCCCCCAATATCTTGATACATCCATCCTCCCCCCCCGATTCTCTTTCGGCTATCGAGATTCACCTTGGCCAACTGGATAGGATGAGGGCGGAGATGGAGGATTGGGAAGAATAGCGTAGGCCGCGAGAGTGCAGAGGGGGTTAGGCTAGACAGCGCAAGCGAGGCAGGGATTCGGGACGGAGAAAGCTCGGAGAAAGCGTTTTTGGGTCCAAGGAGGCGGTGGAGAGATGCCGGGTCCACTTCAAGTGACGAGATCCCCATAGCACCTTTTCTGGGCTCAATGGAAATCTCTGGTGTCTGGAACAGGGTCTACTGGCACCGGTGCTCAAAGAGCGCAGAGGCGGTGCAGAGGATCGCTGATCTGGGATGAAGAGAGGGAAAATCTGCGATTTGAATCCTTCAAGTCCTCATTGTGTGTGGGGGGGTTGATATCCATGGGGGTGTAGAGTGGAGAGGAATCT
>JAABVA010000250.1_pt1 | contig 70636 bp, 78 predicted proteins | sample 5560331 | NCBI WGS metagenome assembly JAABVA01 (sample SAMN12812661, study PRJNA571458) | rock metagenome | isolation source: Antarctica rocks | place: Antarctica: Victoria Land, Mt New Zealand sud | collected 2016-01-07
TATGGCCCTCATGCAGCAGGGCAACGCGCTGCTGCGAACCAACCTCGACAAGCTGCGCGCCCTCCAAGCCCAAATAGGCACCGCACGGTCGTAAACACACCCGCCCCGGCCTCAAACCTGGCCGGGGTGGATCGACGCTCTGAGCCGCCGCATTCAAGCACAGTGCCGCGGTGGCCTGATCTGGCTCCGTTTGGACCGCAGCCAAAATCCGGGAAATCGATTGAACCGGGCATTGCATCGCGAACGCATCATGGGAACAGTGAGCGTCCCAACCCGGAGCCAGCGCGATGCCCCACGCCACCACTGACGACGCTGTGCAGCTCTATTACGAAGAGACCGGGTCCGGCGCGCCGATCATCTTCGTGCACGAGTTTGCCGGCGACCTGCGGAGCTGGGAGCCGCAAATGCGGCATTTCGGCCAGCGCTGGCGCGCCATCGCCTTCAACGCCCGCGGCTATCCGCTCTCCGACGTGCCAGAAAGCGCAGCGCAATACTCGCAGGATCGCGCGGCGGACGATATCGCCGCCGTGCTCGACCATCTCGAAATCGACCGCGCCCATGTCGTCGGGTTGTCGATGGGCGGGTTCGCCACGCTGCATTTCGGCTTCCGCCATCCGCAGCGTGCCCTGTCGCTGGTGGTGGGCGGCTGCGGCTATGGCGCCGAACCGGTCCGGGCCGCGCAGTTCAAAGCCGAGGCCGCGAACATCGCCGAGACCCTCAAACGGGACGGCATGGCGGCGTTCGCGGCGCGCTATGCCTATGGCCCAACCCGCGTCCAGTTCGAGAACAAGGACCCGCGCGGCTTTGCCGAGTTTGCCCGCCACCTCGCCGAGCACAGCGCGCTCGGGTCCGCCAACACCCAGCTCGGTGTCCAGGGCGCGCGGCCATCGCTATACGAGATGCAGGAGCGGATGCGGGCGCTCACGGTGCCGACGTTGGTGCTGACGGGTGACGAGGACTGGCCATGCCTGCAGCCGGCGTTGCTGATGAAGCAGGTGATCCCGTCCGCCGCGCTGTCGGTAATGCCCAATTGCGGTCACACGATCAACATTGAGGACCCCCAACAGTTTAATGCGCTGGTTGGGCAGTTCCTGGCGCAGGTGGAATGCGGACGCTGGCCGACGCGGGACCCACGGACGCTGGCGCCGTCCATCACCGGGATGGCGCCGGGACCCTAGCTTGAGGCAGCCGGAACTCGGGCAAAGACTACCTCGTTGGCGCCGGGTTGCTGACAGGCTGAGAGCGGCCAAACGCGCAGCAGCACGAAATGCCTGATCGCGGCCTCCGCCGGCAGCCGGAACCCATGCAGCAACAGGATCACGACGGCCATGGCTCCAATGACGGGCCACAGCCGCACCTTCGCCGGCGGGGCGCCCGCCATCGCGACCAGGACAGTGGCGCTGAGAACCCCGACGATACCCGCGATCGCAACCTCCAGCGGGGTATGGGCATGCAGCACCAGGCGTGTCATGCCGAAGACGACCGCGAACCCGGCCGAGATCGGGACCGTCCAGCGCCAATCCCCGCCTCGCCAGCGCACGATCAATCCACAGACCCCGCCAAATGCCGACGCGGCAGCGGCGGTGTGCCCGCTTGGACTGAGCAGCCCGTCGGTAATGAGGTATCCACAAGCTAGGCAAGCGAGCTTGAGCAGGAGCATCATGCCCCACGTGCACGCGATGGCGCCGCTCCAAACCAGCGCACCGCGGCGCCAGCCCGCAAAGTACAGGCCGGCCGCAACGGCGCAAACCAGCGGGATCATGACGGCTTGATCGGCAAAGTTGGTAACGAAAAACGCCAAATGCACCAGTGCGACAACCCTTCACGCTTGCCCTCATCCCGCCGCGCTGAGGTTTTGGTGTATGCGCTCAGGAGGCGGCAGAGCCGTTGCGCCAGCGACCGCACGCCTATAGTCGCGCAGCGCCGATCGAGCAACTTCAGCATGATTGACGCTGCCTGGCATCGTGTCCTAACGATCCCCGCCATCCGGTTCATGCTGTGATGACCCACCTCGTGGTGATACCAACTTACAATAGCGGCCCGCGCCTGCTAGATACGGTGCAGGCGGCGCGCGCGGCGTGGGACCCGGTCTGGGTGGTGGTGGACGGCAGCACGGACGGATCGGATGCGGCCTTGACCGGGGCGCGGCCGTGGCGCGTGATCCGCCGAGCTCACAATGGCGGCAAGGGCGCTGCGGTGTTCGACGCGCTGCACCTGGCCGCACCGGCCGGGTTCACGCACGCGCTGGTGATGGACGCCGACGGGCAGCACCCAGCGGCGCAGATTCCGGCCTTCATGGCCGCGAGCCGGGCGCGGCCTGAGGCGATGGTGCTGGGCGTTCCGCAGTTCGGCACAGACGCCCCGGCGCTTCGGGTCGGCGGCCGCCGTATCTCGAACTGGTTCGCGCAGCTCGAGACCGGCTGGGCCGGCATCGGGGACAGCCTGTTTGGTTTCCGGGTTTATCCGATCGGCGAGCTGCTGCCGATCATGGAACGGTCGGGCTGGATGCGCCGCTTCGACTTCGATCCCGAGGCGGCGGTGCGGCTGAGCTGGGCCGGGGTGCCTGCGGTCAACCTCCCGGCGCCGGTGCGCTATTTCCGGCCCGAGGAGGGCGGGGTATCGCATTTCCGCTATGGGCGGGACAACCTGCTGCTTGCCGCGATGCACGCGCGGCTGGTTGCAGGCGCGCTGGCCCGGCTGCCGAAGCTGGCTTGGCGACGAACTCCATGAGAGCTCGTTGCGAGCGTGGCAAATCCTGACGGTATCTGCCACAGGTCAGCGTTCGTGCGCCCAGTCTGGACGGGTGCTGCCTTACTAGCAGCTCAGAGAAATGGATAGTTTGTTAATCCCTTCCTGCCGATCCTGGAACCCGCTGTTAAGCGGCTGCCGATCTTTGATCCGTAGTTCCTGCCGGAGTGCCTGCGACGCCGCCGACCCATACGTGGAAGCCGACCAGTGACGGCTACATATTTGACATATCGGGTTATGCAGACGGCTCCGCCTTCGTGCCGGACGACACACTCTTGATCAGTGCAGGCTTCGTAAGCGCCCAGCCTTTGCCGGGCTATGCGTTGTTTCCATTGCGGACCGGCAATCTCATTTTCGCCGACACGGGCGGCAGCAACGAGGCTTCACCTTTCGCAACATGCAGCTCGATGCCCGCTCCAGCCTCATCGAGACCGGCCGGCAGCGGCTTTCCGGCTTTCTGGAAGGCCTGTTCGTCAATGATGGCTTGGTTCAGGTCGGCACAGCGGCCGCTCCGGGCAATATGTTCGCCTATGAAACCTCAAACGGCGGGACCTCAGCGCAATTCACCTTCGTAGGCAACTACACTGAAAGCGATTTCACCTTGCCAGTGAAGTAGGTAGGGTCGGTTGGAAGATCACCACGACCTTGACGGCGAACGCCACCCCGGCGTTCAGCTTCCAGAACACCGTCACGCAGGCCATGGGCCAGCAATACACCGGTCCGGTCAACTATTTGCAATCACAATACATCTGGGCCAAGCCGGACAGCGTCAACATCGAAACCCACTTGCGGAAAGTATTCCTGCAAGGCGGCGGCAACGACGCGCTCGCGGCCAGCGCGGGCAGCAACGTGCTAGACGGCGGCTTCGGCTCCAACTTCCTGGTCGGCGCCACACGGGTGCCACGATCCATGCGGCGTTCGCCGGCGCCGGCACAGCGATCAACGGGTCGGTCACCTTCGCCGGCCTCCGCCTCGCCGACGCGCAGATCAAGCTCAGCCTCACCCCGGGCAGCGTCAGCGGCCGCAGCTACCTTTACGCTACAACGGCTAGATTTAGCGCCGCAACGCGCCGAGCCCGTCCGCGTTAGCCCCCCGGCAACAAGGAACCCGCCCATGACCGACAAGACCAAGACCGAACACGCCGACCGCACCGTGGGCGGCCCCGGCAGCAGCCACCAGAACGCCGACAAGCCAGAGACCCACCACCACCGCGCGCGCGAGCGGGACCAGCAGAAGGGCAGCAACGACTCCGGCGACCACCAGGGCAAGCCCGATGGCGGCGAGCGCCCCTCCGGCCGCCACGGCCCCGAGGCGCCGCGCCATCCCAAGGACTAGGGCCGAATAACATGGCCAGGTAACATGGACTGGACGGCGGCCGACAACCGCCGGACAGTGCCGACCATGAAACGCCCCACGCATGACGGCCTGCCCCAGCCGCTGCGTGGCTGGGCGGTCGCCACCAGCGTCATCGCCGTCGGCATGGCGTCGCTCGACACCTCCATCGCGAACACGGCGCTGCCGACCATTGCCGGCGACCTGAACGCCACCGCCGCCGCCTCGGTCTGGGTGGTGAACGCCTACCAGCTCACCTTGGTCGCCACGCTGCTGCCGTTTGCCGCCCTTGGCGAGATCTACGGCTTTCGGCGCGTCTATACCTGGGGCGTTGCGCTGTTCGCCGTCGCCTCGCTGTTCTGCGCCCTGAGCTGGTCACTGCCGACGCTCACCGCGGCCCGGGTGCTGCAAGGCCTTGGTGCCAGCGGCATCATGAGCGTGAACACGGCGCTGATCCGGTTCATCTATCCATCCAACCAACTCGGCCGCGGCGTCGGCTTCAACGCGCTGGTGGTCGCCGTTTTCACAGCGCTCGGCCCCACCATCGCCGCCGCCATCCTCTCCGTCGCGTCCTGGCAGTGGCTGTTCGCGGTCAACGTGCCGGCCGGCCTGCTCGCAATCGCGCTGGCCCTCCGTGCGCTGCCCGACACGCCGCGCGCGGGGCACCGGTTCGACCTGCCCAGCGCCGTGCTGAACGCCGTCACCTTCGGATCGCTCATTTTCTGTATCGGCGAGGTGGCCCATAGCGCATCGCCGACCGTCGAGGCCGCAGCCGGCGTGCTGGCGCTGGTCGCTGGCTTTTTCCTGGTGCGTCGGCAGCTCTCGCTTGCGGTCCCGCTGCTGCCAATCGACCTCTACCGCCGGCCGATGTTCGCGCTGTCCTCGGCCACCTCCATGTGCTCGTTTGCCGCCCAGGGCCTAGCCTACGTCTCGCTGCCCTTTTTGTTCCAGACCGTGATGGGGCGGAGTGCGGTCGAGACCGGGCTGCTGCTCACGCCTTGGCCGGTGGCGACAGCGATCATGGCGCCGATCGCCGGACCGCTCTCCGACCGGCATCCGCCCGCTATCCTGGGCGGCATCGGCATGGCCATCCTCTGCTTCGGCCTCGTGCTGATGGCCACCCTGCCGGCGGACGCCGGGCAGGCCGGCATCGCCTGCCGCATGCTGGTGTGCGGGACCGGGTTCGGCTTCTTCCAATCGCCCAACCTGAAGGCGATCATGTCCAGCGCGCCCCCGGACCGCAGCGGCGGCGCCAGCGGCATCGTCGCCACGTCCCGCCTGCTGGGCCAATCGGTCGGCGCGGCGCTCGTGGCGCTGTGCTTCGGCATCTCCATGCAGTCCGGCCCGACCCTGGCGCTCACCCTAGGCGCCTGCTTCGCTGGCACAGCGGGCGTACTCAGCTTTTCCAGGCTGATCGCCAAGGCGTCCTGATCGCCCGGCGGGATCACCCCCATGCGGATTGCACTCTCCAACCTGGCAATGCGCCGCCGAGCTGTGCCGTGATCGCGTCCGCCTTGCGCCGAACCAAGTCGCCCAGCAGCGGGATACGCTCGTCGGGGATGCGCGCCATCGGTCCCGATAGCGATACGGCCGCGACTGGATCGGCGTTCTCGTTAAAGATGACCGCGGCTATGCAGCGCAGCCCGACCACGTGCTCCTCGTCGTCGATCGCATAGCCGCGCTCACGAGCCTGCCCGAGATCGCTGCGCAGCGCCGCGGTGGTGTTGATGGTCTTGATGGTGACGCGGGACAGGCCCTGGCGGTGCAGGATCTTGGCCAGCTCGCTATCCGGCATGGCGGAGAGCAGCGCCTTGCCGACGCTGGAGCAGTGCAGCGGCACCCGTCCGCCGGGCCGGGCAAACGCCCGCATCATCTGCCGACACTCGACCTGCGACAGGTAGATCGCCTCCGCCTGGTCCTCGACGGCGAGATTCACCGTCTCCTCGCTCTCTTCCATCAGGGCGCGCATATGCGGCCGGGCGGTGGCCACCAGGCTGCGGGTCTTCAGGAAGGCGCTGCCGGCCACGAAGGCCTGCACGCCGACCGACCAGAGCCGCCGCTCGGGGTCGAAGTGCACATACCGCTCCTGCTCCAGCGTGGTGAGCAGCCGGTGCGCCGTGGAGGGCGACAGGCCGACCTGCTGCGCCACCTCGGTCAGGGTCACGCCCTCGTTGGAGGCAGCAAGGCCGTTGATGATCGCGAGCGCACGCACGAGGGATTGCACTTGGTCGGAGCGTGCGGCTGGCGGCTTGGCCGCTGACGCTAGTTTTCGTGGCATTCGCATTCCAGCATTGCTCCACACCCATGGAAGGTAAATCTCGGAAACTTACAACCCGTTGTTTGCAAACATCAAATACCGCCTCCTCCCACATCGCGGAAAAGCGCCCGCAAGTACGCGGATTACCGTGGCGTCCCAAGCGGGATTGCGCGACGCTTGAAACCAATCACTCAGACGGGGAGCAAACGATGGCCAGGATGAAAGCAATCGACGCGGCAGTGCTGGTGCTCGAGCGGGAGGGCGTCAATACCGCCTTCGGCGTGCCCGGCGCCGCCATCAACCCACTCTATGCGGCGCTCAAGGTGCGGGGCAGCATCCGCCATATCCTGGCCCGCCACGTCGAGGGCGCGTCGCACATGGCCGACGGCTACACCCGGGCGAAGGCCGGCAACATCGGCGTGTGCATCGGCACTTCGGGGCCGGCCGGCACCGACATGATCACCGGGCTTTATACTGCATTGGCCGACAGCGTCCCGATCCTGTGCATCACCGGCCAGGCGCCGCGCGCCAAGATGTACAAGGAGGATTTCCAGGCCGTCGACATCGAGACGATCGCCAAGGGCGTCACCAAGTGGTCGGTCTGCGTGCGTGAGCCCGCCTTGGTGCCGATGGTGTTCCAGCAGGCGTTCCATGTCATGCGCAGCGGGCGGCCCGGCCCGGTGCTGATCGACCTGCCGGTCGACGTGCAGATGGCCGAGATCGAGTTCGACGGCGACACCTACGAGCCGCTGCCGGTCTATAAGCCCGCTGCCTCCCGCCGCCAGGCCGAGCGCGCCATGGCCATGCTGAACGCCTCCGAGCGGCCGCTGATCGTCGCTGGCGGCGGCATCATCAACGCCGACGCATGCGGCCTGCTGGTCGAGTTCGCCGAGCTCGTCGGCGTGCCGGTGATCCCGACGCTCATGGGCTGGGGCAGCATCCCGGACGACCACGCGCTGATGGCCGGCATGGTCGGCCTGCAGACCAGCCACCGCTATGGCAATGCGACGTTCCTTGAGAGCGACTTCGTACTCGGCGTCGGCAACCGCTGGGCCAACCGGCACACCGGGTCGGTCGAGGTCTATACCCGCGGCCGCAAGTTCGTGCACGTGGACATCGAGCCGACGCAGATCGGCCGGGTGTTCGGACCGGACTTCGGCATCGTGTCGGATGCGAAGGCGGCGTTGGCGACATTCATAGAGGTGGCGCGCGAGATGAAGGCAGCGGGGACGCTGCGCGACCGCACGGAGTGGGCCGCCGCCTGCGCGCACCGGAAGGCGAGCATGCTGCGCAAGTCGCATTTCGACAGCGTGCCGCTGAAGCCACAGCGGGTTTACCAGGAAATGAACGAGATCCTGGACCGCGACACCTGTTATGTCACCACGATCGGCCTGTCGCAGATTGCCGGGGCGCAGTTCTTACGGGTGTACAAGCCGCGCAACTGGATCAATTGCGGCCAGGCCGGGCCGCTCGGCTGGACGTTGCCGGCGGCGCTGGGCGTACGTGCCGCGGACCCGGACCGCAATATCGTGGCGCTGTCCGGAGACTACGACTTCCAGTTCATGATCGAGGAACTCGCCGTCGGGGCGCAGCACAAGCTACCCTATCTGCATATCGTGGTGAACAACTCCTACCTCGGGCTGATCCGGCAGGCGCAGCGCGGCTTCCAGATGGATTTCGAGGTCAGCCTGGCATTCGACAACATCAACGCCGGGCCGGACGGCGACGCGATACGCGGATATGGCGTGGACCACGTCGCGGTGGCCGAAGGCCTGGGCTGTAAGGCGATCCGGGTGAAGAGCCCCAACGAGTTCAAGGACGCGTTCGCCCGCGCCCACGCGCTTATGGCCGAACACCAGGTGCCCGTCGTGCTGGAGTTCATCCTGGAGAAGGTGACCAACATTTCGATGGGCACCGAGGTCGACAGCGTAAACGAGTTCGAGGACATCCTATGCCTCGACCCGTCGCTCTCGATCCGCGGCAGCCAGGACATGAGGGCCGAGCCGCCGGCGAAGGTGCTCGAACCCGCCGCACGCTGAGGCATCCATACACCGTCATCAACACTCCGCATTTGGTCGGCGTCGGGCTTGACGCCGCCGCTTTATGCCATTGTAACCGTTAAAGGATAGTCAAAGAAGCAGCGCGACCGCGCCAACAAGACTGGGAGAGAACCATGTTCCATCAACTGCTGACGCCGGTCGCCGGCAGCCTGCCGTTATCGTTCGTGGTCGCAGCGCTGCCGATCGTGACCGTGCTGGTGATGCTCGGGGTGCTGCGCCGCCCGGCGTGGCAGGCGTCGCTCGGCGGCCTCGTCGTCGGGCTGCTGGTCGCCGTCCTGGTCTGGCAGTTCCCGATTGGCCTGGCGCTCGACAGCGTCGCGGCCGGCGCGGTGTTCGCGCTGTGGCCGGTCATGTGGATCGTGTTCAACGCGCTGCTGCTTTATAATATCGCCGTCGTCTCCGGCCGCTTCGACGCCTTTCGCGATTGGGTGCTCGAGCATCTGCCCGATGACCGCCGCATCGTGCTCGTCGTCATCGGCTTTTGCTTCGGCTGTCTGCTCGAAGGCATTTCCGGCTTTGGCACCCCGGTCGCGATCACCAGCGCGCTGCTGATCCTGGTCGGCTACCCGCCGCTGGAGGCATTGACCTTCACCCTTATCTTCAACACGGCCCCTGTCGCCTTCGGCGCGCTCGGCGCACCGGTCACGGTGCTCGGCCAGGTCACCGGGCTGCCCGCCGCCCAGCTAGGCGCCATGATCGGGCGGCAGCTTCCGTTCCTCGCCATGCTGCTGCCATTCTACGTGATGGCGATCTATGGCGGCATGCGCTCGGTGCGCGCGTTGTGGCCGGTGCTGCTGGTCGCCGGCGGCAGCTTCGCCGTCGGGCAGTTCGTGTCGTCCAACTACCTCGACTACGCCCTGACCGACGTGCTCTCGTCGCTGACTGCACTGGCTGCGACGTTGGGCTTCCTGCGCGTTTGGACGCCCGTGCCGGACGCCGAGTTCACCATGCGCTCCGTCCCTGTTGCCGCGCGAGCGGTGGGCGCCGACGTCGTGCAGGGACGCACGGCGGGCACGGTGCCAGGCTGGCAGGGCTGGGTTCCGTGGATCGTGGTCTCGGTGGTCGTGATCGTCTGGACCCACTTCAAGATCTTCGCCATTGGCCAGCAGGCCTTCCCCTGGCCCGGCCTGCACAACGAGGTGCTGATCACGCTATATAAAGATAAGCCCTACGCCGCGGTCTGGACATTCCAGCCGCTGGCAACGGGCACGGCGATCCTGCTCTCGGCAGTAGTCACGGCTGGCCTGGTCGGCGTCGGCCCCGGCCGCTTCGTCGATTGCATCGGCCAGACCTGGCGGCAGAGCCGCATCGCAATCCTTACGGTGGCGCTGATCGTAGGCCTGGCCTATTTGATGAACTACTCCGGGCTGAACTACACGCTGGGCCTGGGCGTCGCCTCCGTCGGCATCTTCTTCCCGCTGCTGTCGCCGTTCCTGGGTTGGGTGGCGGTGTTCCTGTCCGGCAGCGATACCTCCGGCAACGCGCTGTTCGGCAACCTGCAGGTGGTCGCGGCGAACCAGCTAGGCCTCAACCCGGTGCTGATCGCGGCCACCAACTCGTCTGGCGGCGTGATGGGCAAGATGATCTCGCCGCAGAACATCGCCACCGGCGTCTCAGTTACCTCGCTCAAGGGCCAAGAGGGCGTCGTGTTCGCCCGCACCTTCAAGCACAGCATCGCGCTGACCTTCGTGCTGGGCTTACTCGTGGTGCTGCAGCAATATGTGGTACCCTGGATGATCCCGTAGGCGCCATAGTTACGGCCCCTGCTTCTTCCCTGAGAAAGCCGGGGACAAGGGCTAAGGGCGCCCTCTTACAATCCAGGGGGCAGTCTCATGTCAGTGGGGCTCTTTCATGGCCGCTTCGAATGGCAAACGAACATGCGAGGCTGACGTTCAGGCAACAGGACTTCGTCTCAACCGTGCGTAGATGGACGGAGCGCCGAAGAAATACCATGTGGCCAAACCGACGTCACAGATTGCACAGCCGATCGACGAGTCGGGAAGGAAACGAACGATTGGGCTGCCGTAAAGGTGGTGTACGATTTCCCATGTCGTGTGCATGAGCCACGCGACTCCGATGCACCAATAGCGTCTCAGCCCCAAGAATGCGAGGCAGGTGATGGCTATGCAGAATCCAAACTCCCATTCAGGTAAGCAGCACCCGCGCCGGCGATCAGGATTGCGCTAAGGTTTTAGCGGTCGGGTTCCTTGAACAAAGAGCAACCAGTAATGACGAACAGGGCTACAATCAAAGGCGAGATCATCTGCGCGACGTTAATGGGCATTATCCAACTTCCCGCAGCATTTTCTCAATCGAGGTCAAGCGCGCCCTAACGTCAGCAATCTCCGCTTTGGTGGTAATGAGCGACTCATTCATGGCTGACTGAGCGGTTGTCGCCTTTCTGCCATTCGCCGAAACGTGTCGTCGCTAGCGAGACGCAACCGCCCTTGCCGTGCACCCGACATGTACTTCATGCCGAACACGAGGAGTATGGTTGCGAGGACGAGGATGGTTAGAACAAGGAAGTTATGCGTATGCTCTAACATAGTCCTACTCCGAACTTCCTGGGTTAACGTTCTTTATCGTCAGGGATTTCACGGCGTTCGCAATGATCAACGGGAAAATTCATGGAGAAATTCCGTGACCTCGAAGTAGTTCAGGGCCTTTCTGTCGATCGATAGCTCTAGCTGACTGCGGACAAGCCCTGCTTCCTGTAATTTTTGTAGATGAAGGTGCAGGAGGGGGCGGCTTAGCCCTACGTCGCGCGCGAGCTGGCTGACGTAATTGCGACCCTCTAACTGCAAGGAAGCGATGATGCGCAAGCGATGTACGTTCGCCAGCGCTCCCAATACCGTCAGCATGTGATCGCCCGTCATGCAAATCAGCATGCTAAATTTTCCTTACACATGTGAGAAAGTTCTGACGCATGAAACTTGATTGTCGATGCTGTGCGCATGTGCTGTTCGCTTGAAGTCGGACGCGGTCCTCTAACAAGGCTGCAATCATCTGTAAGGCCAATTTTTCCATCGAACCTCACCTGCGGTAATAATCCTCAATCCAGCCCTCTCCGGAGGAAGGAGCGGAACGCCAAGTAGCCTTTTCTTAGACCCCGAGACCGCTACCTTTAGATTGGTCTGTATCTTGCAGCCCCACCTGCGCCCGGATGTGCGATGGGTCGGCAGAAAGGAGCGAGGGCTTTGGAACAACTGGACGCTGATACGCGGCTCAATCCGGCGGACGACGCGGCAGTCCTGCTCTCGCTGGTCCACGAGAGCCGTGCTCGCGCTATTCAGGACCCGTTCGGCAACCCGGTGCTAGCCGCCGCCCTCGCCATCAGCCGTCAGTTGGATGAGGGCCGCGTAGATGAGGTGCAGCTTGCAGCCCTCGTGGCGTTCCTGCGCGATGCAGCGGCTGACGACCGTGCGGAGCGGCTTGCAGATTACGTGGGCGGCACCGACCCGGCCGGCTCGCGCGCCGCCCTGACCCGGCTTGCCGAGCGCCTCGTCCGCCCGAACCCCGATGACACCCCGCTGCCGCTCCGCGAGGTCCGCGCCTTGTTCGAGCGCACCCGCTATGCTTGCGTCTTCACGGCGCACCCCACCTTCGCCGTCGCCCCCGAGGTCTATTCGATCATTGCCGCAACCGCGAGCGGCGAGCCTGCCGACAGCTACCCACCCTCGCACCGCCCGCCAAAACCGACGCTCGAGGAAGAGTTCGACGCCTCCAACATCGCCATCTCGCACGGGCGCGACGCGCTCGACACGCTCTGCGGCGCTATGCTGGACGCCGCCAGCGCCGCCTTTCCACAGGCCTGGACCGGCCTCAACCCGGCGCCTGTCGTGCTCGCCTCCTGGGTCGGCCTCGACACCGACGGACGCACCGACATCGGCTGGTGGGACAGCCTGCGCCTGCGCCTGCGCATGAAGCGCCTCGGCCTCGCACGGCTCGCGGCCGGCCTCGCCGACATCCCGAACACCGCCACCCTCAACGCCCGCCTGAACGAGGCGCTCGCGACGGTGGATGCGCAGCTTGCCCTCGCCCCCAGCGGCCCCGACCCGGCCATGGTCGAGCCGTTCGCCCGCGCGCTGGTCGAGGGCCGGGACCGCGCGCTGCTCTCGCCGGAGCCGCTGCTGCCGCTGTTCACCGCCGCGATCGCCGGGGCGGACCGCGCGACGCAGCGCCGCCTGTGCATCGCCCGCGCCGGCGCCACGGCGCACGGCCTATGCCTCGCGCACGCGCACTTCCGGCTGAACGCGACGCAGGTGCACAACGCCGCCCGCCTCCGCCTCGGGCTCGACGACCCGCCGGCGGATCGCTCGCGCCGCCGCACGCTGCTGGCCGGCATGGACGACGCGCTCGACACCGTGCGGACGCAACCCGTCGACTTCGGCGCCCTGCTCGCCGAGCAGTCCTCGGCGATGCGGCTGATGATGCTGGTGGCGCAGATCGCCAAGCACGTCGACCGGCATACCCCGGCGCGTTTCCTGATCGCCGAGACCCGCAGCGGCTATACCCTGCTGGCGGCGCTCTGGCTGGCGCGGCTGTGCGGCGTCGAGCGCCACATCGAGATCAGCCCGCTGTTCGAGACCGCGGACGCCCTAGAGGAGGGCGTGCGCGTGCTGGACGAGGCGCTGCGCTCGCCGCACTACCGCGCCTATGTGCGCGACCTCGGCCGGGTCTGCCTGCAGTTCGGCTATTCGGATTCGGGGCGCTACCTTGGGCAGCTTGCCGGCAGCTACTTGGTGGAGAAGCTCAAGCTCCGCCTCGTGGACGCGCTCGGGCGGCACGGCCTCGGCGACGTCGAGGTCGTGCTGTTCGACACCCACGGCGAGAGCATCGGCCGCGGCGCGCATCCCGGGTCGCTCGCCGACCGGTTCGCCTACCTGTCGCCGCCTGCCGCGCGGGTGGCCCTGTCCACGGGAGGCCTGCTGATCCGTGAAGAGAGCAGCTTCCAGGGCGGCGACGGCTATTTGCTGTTCGGCACCCCGGCGCTGGCGCTCGCAACCGTCGCCCGGGTGGCCGAGCACGCGTTCCAGCCGCCGCCCACGCAGCCCGACATCGTCTATGTCGAGAGCGACTACGCCGCCGGGTTCTTCGCCACGGCGTCGAACGCGATGCAGGAGCTGGTGGAGGACCCAGGCTATGCCGCCCTGCTCGGCGCATTCGGCCCGGCGCTGCTCGACACCACGGGCTCCCGGCCCAGCGCGCGCCAGAACGACGCGGGCGGTCCCGCCGTCATCCGCCACCCGCGCGAGCTGCGGGCCATCCCGAACAACGCCATCCTGCAGCAGCTCGGCTGGTGCGCAAACGTGATGCACGGGATCGGCGCGGCGGCAGCGCGGGACCCCGAGCTGTTTGCCGAGCTGCGGCAGGCCAGCCCGCGTTTCCGGCGTGCACTGGAGCTTGTGGAGCACGCGGCCCGGCACTCCGACCTCGACGTGCTGCGCGCGACGGTCTCGGTGCTTGACCCTGGCTCATGGCTGGACCGGGCCGCGCATGCGCGGCTGCCGGGCCGGGCGGTGCAGCTTGCCGAGGTGGCGGAGGCGCTGGTGAGCCTGGGGCTGTGGATGCCGATGCAGGCGACGATGCGCCAGGCGCAGGCCGACCAGGTGCGGCTGCGCCGGGCCTGGCCGGAGCTGCCGCACATGACCGACCGCGAAACGCTGCTGCACGCGCTGCGGCTCGCGATCATCGGGCGGCTCTGGCTGTTGGCGGTGCAGGTGCCGGATTTCTCGCCGCGCCATAGCGCAACTCCGGAGGGAGTGCGCGCGCGGCTGCTGCGGCTGGACGTCGTCGCGACGCTCGACCTTTTGGCCGAGGTGTTCCCGCGCGAGAGCGGGGCGGCGGCCGAGCGCGACTTTGGCGAGCCTGCCGGCCCCGGCGCGAGCGTTTCATACGCCGGCGAGCACGACAGGATCTTCGAGCCGATGCGTCGGCTGTTCGGCCTGACCCGCGAAATCACGGCTGCGCTATCGCATGAGGTCGGTGCATTCGGGTAGGTTGCCTCAAGCGTAGATAGCTCGATGCAGGAGTATTGAGCGAATGAATTTCGACAAGATGGCCCAATCCGTCGCCCGTGCCGCGGGGCGCCCGGCGGCGTTCATCACTGCTGTGGCGCTGGTCGTGGTCTGGGCGGCTTGCGGGCCGGTATTTGGTTTTACCAATACCTGGCAGTTGGTGATCAACACCGGAACCACGATCATCACCTTTCTAATGGTGTTCCTGATCCAGAGCACCCAGAACCGCGACACAGATGCACTGCAGGTCAAGATCGACGAGCTAATTCGGGTGACGGAAGGAGCTCGGCTGGCGCTACTGAACCTCGAGGAGATGAAGGCGGCAGATTTAGATAAGATAAAGGCCGGGTTTGTTGAGCTCGGGCGCAAGCATGAGCTGACGGATTAGATATTCGTATGCGGCCCGGGTATCCGTTTGCACCTGTGTGGATGCAATGCATGCAAAGTGACGGCGCGCGACGCGCTTCCTTCCTCTAGTCTCATACAATTGCCCCATCACACTCAAATCGTCGACGGAGAAGCTTAGGGGTGAAACCATGGGCTTGAATGGCGTGCAATCGCTTCGGAGCCGTAAGGTCAAGTCGTAGTAGTCGTCGCGAAATGCGCGCTGCTCCGGCATTGGCTAGTCTCCAAGAAGATTGCCGATTTTGGCGCCCTGCCACAGAAGGTTGCCATTCTTGAGATCAAATGTGCAGGCATCCTTCGCTTCCAGCTGCAGGCTGACGCTGCGAAGCGTGCTCGTCGTCTCAGGCGAGGCAACAAGGCCGGCGCGGTAGTCGGCCTGCGACTTGCCGGCGTTGAACGTCGACTCCGCCAAGTCTATGTCCGCTGTATGATGCAGTCCGTTTCCCTCGGAAGAAGAAATGGCGGGCACGGCACCCGCTATGCTGTCACTCTGGCTGCGGCGAGAGAAGGCTGGGTTGCGCAATTTTCGGTTGCCGGGAAGCTCTATCTCGGGACAAACTACAACGATGACGCCGACAAAGGCGCGATTGCAACGGGAGGCGACGACGCGACGCTTGCTAATTTTGGCCGTAATCGGCCTCATATCCCGTGCTCATGCGCAGGACGCGCCTGATGGTGGCAAGCTGTTCGCCCGGCAATGCGGCACCTGCCACTCCCTCGCAGCGGGCGAAACTCGCCAAGGCCCCAACCTCGCCGGCGTATATGGCCGCAAGGCCGGCACCGTGCCGGACTTCAAGTATTCCCCCGGCTTCGCCGATGCGGACTGGACATGGGACGAGGCGCATCTCGACCCCTACCTCACCAATCCGCAGGCGGTCATCAAGGGCGGCGTCATGGGCTATCGCCAGGCCAAGCCCGAGATACGCGGGGCGATCATCGCCTACCTGAAGGAGCAGCACTGAATGGCCAAGCCGATCCACTCGATGATCCGCGTGCTCGACGAGGGCCGGGCCGTCGCGTTCTACCGGGCCGCCATGGGACTCGAGATCGTGGACCGCTATCCGTTCGACAGCTTCACCCTGATCTACATGCGTGATGCGGAAAGCAGCTTCGAGGTCGAGCTGACGGTGAACCACGACCGGACCGAGCCCTACAACCTCGGGGACGGCTATGGGCACCTCGCCGTAGCGGTCGACGACCTCGATGCGGCGCGGACGAAGATGGCGGTGGCCGGCGCGGCGCCCGGGCCGATCCGCGAGTTGGAGCGGGAGGGTACGCTGCTTGGACGCTTCTTTTTCGTCAAGGACCCGGATGGCTATAGCATCGAGGTGCTGCAGCGACACGGCCGTTTCGGCTGATTAGAACAGAAACCACGGAGGAACCACCCCATGAGAGAGATCGACCGCCGCTCGCAATTCAGCCGGCGCAACTTCCTGCGCACCACCGGCGTCGCCGTCCCAGCGGCCATCGTCGCCGGCGCCAGCATCAGCGTCGACGCCGCCTGGGCGCAGGGCGCCAAGGCCATCGCCCCGCACGACATGGCGACGCTGGTGAAGGCCGCGCGCGACATCTTCCCGCACGACCATATCGGCGACGTGTTCTACGTCCGCGCCGTCACGCCATGGGACGCCAAGGCCGGCAAGGACGACGCGATGAAGGCCATGATCGCCGAGGGCGTCGCGCGCCTCGACCAGGACGCGCAGGAACGCAACGGCAGCAAGTACATGGCCGTCGCCTGGGAGGCGGACCGGGTCGCGCTGTTGCGGGGCGTCGAGCACACCAAGTTCTTCCGCACCCTGCGGGCCGACCTCGTGGTGTCCTTGTATAACCAGCCGGAGATCTGGCCGAAGTTCGGCTATGAGGGCTCCTCCGCCGAGCATGGCGGCTACCTGGCCCGCGGCTTCAACGACATCAACTGGCTGCCGACGGCTTAGGGGAGCGGGCACATGGCACAATTCGATCTGAACGACGACGGCGTCGTCGTCATCGTCGGCTCCGGCGCCGGCGGCGGCACGCTCGGCAACGAACTGGCGCAGAAGGGCATCAAGGTGGTGATCCTCGAGGCCGGGGACCGCTACGAGACCTCGGACTTCGTCAACGACGAGTGGGAGAGCTTCACCCAGCTCGCCTGGAAGGACATGCGGACCACGTCGGGCACCTGGCGCGTCGGCAAGGACTTTCCGAACCTGCCGTCCTGGATCGTCAAGGCGGTGGGCGGCTCCACGGTACATTGGGCCGGTGCATCGCTACGGTTCGAGGAGCACGAGTTCAAGACCCGCACGACCTACGGGGCCATACCGGGCGCCAACCTGCTGGACTGGCCGATTACCCTTGCCGAGCTCGCGCCCTATTACGAGAAGGCCGAGTATAAGATGGGCGTGACTCGCACCAACGGCATTCCGGGGCTGCCGGGCAACAACAATTTCCGCGTCCTGGAAGCCGGCGCCAAGAAGATCGGCTACAAGGAGGTGCATACCGGGCGGATGGCGATCAACAGCCAGCCGCGCGACGGCCGCGGCGCCTGCCAGCAGATCGGCTTTTGCTTCCAGGGCTGCAAGTCCGGCGCGAAGTGGTCGACGCTGTACACCGAGATCCCCAAGGGCGAGGACACCGGCAAGCTTGAGGTCCGGCCCAACAGCCACGTGGTGAAGATCGAGCACGACCCGCAAGGCAAGGTGACCGGTGTCGTCTATGCCAGCCCGGACGGCGCGCTGCACAAGCAGAAGGCGCGCGTGGTCGCGGTGGCCGGCAACTCGATCGAGAGCCCGCGCCTATTGCTGAACAGCGCCTCCAGCATGTTCCCGGACGGCCTCGCCAACAGCAGCGGGCAGGTCGGCCGCAACTACATGCGGCACATGACCGGCAACGTTTACGGCATCTTCGATAAGCCGGTGCACATGTATCGCGGCACCACCATGGCCGGCATCATCCGCGACGAGTCGCGCCATGACACCAGCCGCGGCTTCGTCGGCGGCTACGAGATGGAGACGGTCTCGCTCGGCGTGCCGTTCATGGCGGCGTTCATGGACCCCGGCGCGTGGGGCCGCAGCTTCACTAGCGCCATAGACGACTACAGCAACATGGCCGGCATGTGGCTGATCGGCGAGGACATGGCGCGGGAGACCAACCGCATCACCCTCGACCCGGTGGTGAAGGACAAGCTGGGCCTGCCGGTCCCGAACGTGCATTTCGACGACCATCCCAACGACGTCGCGATGCGGGCGCATGCGGTGCAGCAGGGCTCGGCAGTATATTCCGCCGTGGGCGCCACCCGGCTAATCCCCACGCCGCCGTATCCGAGCACGCACAACATGGGCACCAACCGGATGAGCGAGAAGCCCAGGGATGGCGTGATCAACAAGTTCGGCCAGACGCACGACATCAAGAACCTGTTCGTGTCGGACGGCAGCCAGTTCACCAGCGGTGCCGCCTGCAACCCAACACTCACTATCGTGTCGCTGGCGATCCGTCAGGCCGACACCATGGCGCGGATGATGGAGCAGCGGGAGATCTAAGGACACCTCGCGACGTTGCGACCCAGGGCGGCGTAGGCTGCCCTGGGTCATCGCGTTCGAGCTACTTGCGGACGCCGCTATCCGGTGCCGTGGTATTGCCCGGTACCGGGGTAAGTGGTGTCTCAGTCTTGCCCAGCGCATTCTGGCCCGCGGCGTCCCGCAAGGCGCGGTCGCCAGCAGTCTCGGCGGTGGGCGTGCCGGGAGGCGCCTTGCCCTGAGGCGTGGTGGGCGCCGTCACGCTAGCGCCGACACCGCCACCCCCGCCGCTGCCTGCCGCAGGTACCTGCGCGTAGGATGCCAGTGGCCTCAGCGCCAACAGGCTCAGCACTGGCGCGGCCAAAATCAGTGTTCGCATCGTTTCCTCCTTGCATGCTGTTTCGAAGAGTAACGGCTATCGAGCATTGCAGTTCGGCTCGAAACATCAGGAAGGCTCAGGCAACCTCCAATCTTTAATCGGGCGTGATTAGATTGCGTCCTATTGGATCTTGGCCTAAGGTAACATCTCTCCATCATTATAGAGGAACGTCCATGATCAAGAAGCTTGCCGGTCTCGCTCTCGCAACCTCCCTCTCCACTAGTGCCGCTTGGGCGCAGGAGGCTCCGATGACTATCACTCGCGGCACGATCAGCAGCGTCACCGCCCAGACACTGGAGACGAAGGGCCGCAATGGCCAAACGGTCCCGGTTGCGCTGACGGAAAAGACCAAGATGCTGGTTGCGAACACGGCGACCCTGGCGGACGTGAAGCCAAACTCCTATGTCGGAATTGCTGCCGCGCCGCTGCCGGACGGCACGCTCAAGGCGCTCGAAGTCACCATCATCGACGAAGCCCTGCGCGGCCTGGGCGATGGCCACTATGGCTGGGACCTTACGGGCGGCAACACCATGACCAACGGCGCCGTCGGCAGCGTGCAGACCACCAATGGGCGCACCATGGTCATCGACTACAAGGGCGGCAGCAAGACGGTCGTCGTGCCGGATGACGTGCCTGTCGTGACCATCAAGCCCGCCGACCTCGCCGTGCTGCAGCCCGGCGCCCGCGTCGTGGTGTTCAGCCCCAAGGGCGCCGCGAGCGTGACCGCCGACGCCATCATCGCCGGGGCAAACGGCACCGTGCCGCCGATGTAAAGGAACAAGAGAAGCATGAGCGCCGCCCAGCCTGCCCGAGTCGCCGTGACCGTCATCCACCCGCTCGTGGTGCGCGTCACGCATTGGCTCAATGCCGTCGCGATCGTGTGCATGATCATGAGCGGCTGGCAGATCTACAATGCCAGCCCTCTCTTTGGCTTTGTCTTCCCACACTGGGCGACGCTGGGCGGCTGGCTGGGCGGCGCCATCGCCTGGCACCTCGCGGCCATGTGGCTGCTGGTGGCGAGCGGCCTGGTCTATTTCGCCTATGGCATCGTCGGCCGGCACTTCATGCGCAGCTTCCTCCCGATCGGCCCAAGCGCGGTCTGGCGGGACCTCAAGGAGGCGCTGGCGTTCCGTCTCGTCCACAAGCTCGGCGCCTACAACGCGGTGCAGCGGCTGTTCTACATCGTTGTGCTGCTGCTCGCCGTGCTGGCCGTGCTCTCCGGGCTCGGCTTGTGGAAGCCCGTGCAGTTTCAGGGCATGGTCGGCCTGATGGGGGGTTACGAAGTCGTCCGCCGCATCCATTTCGTCGCCATGGCGGGGATCGTCGGTTTCCTGGTCGTGCATCTGGCGCTGGTGGCGATCGTTCCCAGCACGTTGCGGGCGATGATCACCGGCCGCGCCCGGGTCGAGGTCAGCCCGACGGAGTTGCAGTCATGACTGATAGCAAGGTTTCGGCGCCCAAGCTGGTGCAGGTCGAGCGCCGGATGCTGCTGCGCTCCGGCCTGTCGCTCGGCGCGCTCACGATGCTGACCGGCTGCAACCTCAGCGACGGGGATGCGGTGGACAAGGCATTGTGGGCGGTGTCGCGGTTCAACGACCGGGTGCAGGCGTGGCTGTTCGACCCGAACCGCCTCGCACCCACCTTCACCACTGCCGAGATTACCGACCCGTTCCCGTTCAACGCCTACTACCCCGAGGACAACACACCCGAGGTGGACGGTGACACCTGGAAGCTTGAGGTCTCCGGTCTGGTGCAGGACAAGGCGCCCTGGACCATGGCGAAGCTGCGCGCCATGCCGCAGGCGAGCCAGATCACCCGGCACATCTGCATCGAGGGCTGGAGCGCCATCGGCGAGTGGTCCGGCGTGCCGCTGCGCAGCTTTCTCAAGCGGGTCGGGGCGGACACCCGGGCGCAGTATGTCGGGTTCAAATGCGCCGACCGGTACTACAGCAGCATCGACATGGCGACGGCGCTGCATCCCCAGACGATTCTCGCCACTGACTTCCGCGGCGCGCCCTTGCCGGACAAGTATGGGTTTCCCTTGAAGCTGCGGGTTCCCACCAAGCTGGGCTTCAAGAACCCGAAGCATATCACCGCGATTTATGTCACCAATGACAATCCCGGCGGATGGTGGGAAGATCAGGGTTACAACTGGTTCAGCGGATCATAGGTGGCATGGCGGCAGCAGCGCGGGAACGGTCCTCAGTCGGCACTGGGGCAGGAAACGACAACCTCGACCTCGAGGCCCAGCTCTGCTTCGCGCTGTATTCGGCGACGCTGGCACTCGGCAAGGCCTATGCTCCGATCCTTGCCGAGTTGCGGCTGACCTATCCGCAGTATCTCGTCATGCTCGTGCTGTGGCAGGAGGACGGCCTGACCGTCCGCGCGCTCGGCGAGCGGCTCCATCTCAACTCCGGCACATTGACGCCCATGCTGAAGCGGATGGAGCAGGCCGGCCTCGTTCGCCGCACCCGTGACAAGCAGGATGAGCGCCTGGTCCGCACCGAGCTGACCGAAGCCGGGCGCGGCCTGCGGGCGCGGGCGCTGCATGTGCCGTGCAAGATTGCGGAGATCATGGGATTTTCGGTCGACCGGCTGATCAAGCTCAAGGACGAACTGCAGGAGATCCGCCAATCGCTGGAGGCGGCCGGAGCCGCCTCCAGCGATTGAGCGCCGCTAAGAAAGCCCAAGCCTCTCCGAAGCCATGTTGGCGCCCTTGACCCGCTGCGTGATCTTTTGGAATGCGATGTCCCGGGCAACGTCGGGCGAGCCATGCTTCGGCTTTACATCGACGCTGAACGGCGAGAAGCCGCAGTCGTCGGTGGCGCCCAGCCGCTCCTTTGGGATGTGTTTCGCCGCCGTCAGCAGCGCGTCGCACACCTCCTCCGCCGTCTCGACCCGCGGGTTCTGCGGGTTGATCACGCCGACGAAGCAGACCTGCGGCACCCCGTCGGCGTCCGCCCGGCTATGCTCGCCGACCAGCTTATAGACGCGCTCCTTGTCATGCTCGCTCGAGAGCTGCATCAGGAAATAGCCGGCGTTCATCTTGAACATGCTCGGCAGCAGCTCGGCGTAGTCCACGTCGGCGCTGTGCGTCGCGTCGCAGTCGCCGCCGGGGCAGGTGTGGACGCCGATGTTCTTGCGCTCGACCGCGGTGAACCGGTTGATGACACGGTTATTGAGCTCGATGAAGTGCTCCAGCATGCCGCGGCCGGTCCAAGGATTGCTGGGGTCGTTGCGGCAGGCGAGCCGGCCCTCGGTGAAATCGATCGACACCCGGGCGGCGCCGGCGGCGAAGCACTTGCGGATGTCCTTCTCGCACTCATCGCACAGGTCGGCAAGGAACTGCTCGCGGGAATAGCCTGCCACCTCGCCATCGAGCGGATACAGCAAGGCCAGCATCGACGGCGCGATCACCGCCTGCTTGAGCGGCTTATGCGCCATCGGGATCGCCTTCGCGAGGTAGTCGGCGGCGAAGGTCTTATAGCGGAACGGCCCATTCTTCAGGCGCGGCAGCTGGCGATGGTGGCCGTCCGTGAAGATGGCAAAGTACTGCCCATCCGCCGCCAGGTTGTCCGACATCCCGGTCCCGGCCAGCGTATCGGTCAGCGGATAGGTGGCAAAGCTCGACGCCCGCTGCTCGCCGTCCGACACGATCGGCGAGCCCGTCGCCTCCATCCGGGTGATCGAGTCCAAGCAAGCCGCGTCCTGTTCGGCCGTCAGTTGCTGCTTGGTGATCGTCCCAGCGTCAAACTCTTTGATTGCGGCTTGCAGCTTGACCGGGCGCGGCAGGGAACCGACCGGCTCCATTGGGATTGGCATTGCAGTATCCTCTCCATTATTGGTCAAGGTTCTCAGAACCGGAGCCTTGTTCTGTATCAAGTTGCCTGCCCGGCACGACATTGGCAATAGTCTTGCTGCCGGATGATCGGATCCTGGACTACCCGCGCCACACCACCACGCGCGCTGCCCCCTGGGTGCGGTCGTCCACCGGGTCCGGGCGCGGCAGCCCATCGTTCCGGCCGATCTCGGCCACGATCAGGGCGTCTGGCGCGATCCACCCGGCCGCCTGCAGGGCAACGAGCGCCGGGCCAACCAAGTCCTGGCCATAGGGCGGATCGAGGAACAGCAACCCGCAGGCCTGGCCCACTGGAGGACGGCGTGCGTCGGCCGGCAGGATCGTGCACCGTCCCTCCGCTCGGCAGGCCGCTATATTGGCCCGAAGCACGCCCAGTGCCGCACGGCCGCTCTCAATGAACGTGGAGTGGGCGGCCCCGCGGGACAGCGCCTCAAGCCCCAACGCGCCGGTGCCGGCAAAGACGTCCAGCACCCGAGCGCCCTCGATCGCGCCACGGCCGGCCCAGGGCGCATGCATCAACCGGTCGAACAGCGCCTGCCGCACCCGGTCGGCGGTCGGACGGGTAGTATCACTAGGCGGCGCAGCCAACGCGCGGCCACGCCAGGCGCCGGCGACGATGCGCACGGATCAGGCCCGGCCCGGCTTCGGCGTATCCGGCCCCGCGACCTCCGACAACTGCTCGCGCAACACCTTGCCGGTGATCTCGTCCGCGGCACCCCGATCGAGGTTGCCAAGCTGGAACGGCCCATAGGCGACGCGGATCAGCCTTGTGACCTGCAGGCCCAGATGCGCCATCACCTTGCGGACCTCGCGGTTGCGGCCCTCCTTCAGCGCGATGCTCAACCAAGCGTTGGTCCCGGTGCGGGCGTCGAGCATCGCCTCGATCGGGCCATAGCGCACGCCCTCCACCACGACGCCGCGGGCCAGGCCGCCCAGCGCCTTGTTGTCGATCGCCCCATAGACGCGGACGCGGTAGCGCCGGATCCAGCCATTGGCCGGCAGCTCCAGCCGCCGGGCCAGCGCCCCGTCGTTGGTCAGCAGCAGCAGGCCCTCGCTGTTCAAGTCCAGCCGGCCGACGCTCACCACCCGGGGCAGGCCGGGCGGCAGCTTGTCGAACACGGTCGGCCGGCCCTGCGGGTCGCGATGGGTGGTCACCAGGCCCTCGGGCTTGTGGTAGCGCCAGAGGCGGGTCCGGTCGGGCGCATCGACCACGGCGCCCCGCACCTGCACGATGTCCGCCGGATCGATGAAGGTGGCAGGATGCGTCACCACGGCCCCGTTCACCGCCACGACGCCGTCCGCCAGCAGCTTCTCTGCGTCCCGCCGGCTGGCGACGCCGGCGCGGGCGAGCCACTTGGCGATGCGCTCGCCGCGGCCCGGCCCGGCCTCCGCCGTCTCCTCCCCGCTCATCCGCCGGCGGCCGCGACCAGGGCGTCGAGGATGCGCTTGTCACCGGGGTCGATCAGGAACTCCGGGTGCCACTGCACGCCGAGGCAGAAGCCGTAGCGCGCGTCTTCGACCCCCTCGATCACGCCGTCCGGCGCCGTCGCGTTCACCGCGGCAAAGCGCCCCATATCCCGCACGGCCTGATGGTGGGCGGAGTTCACCTGCATGGTCGAGGCGCCCACGACCCGGTGCAGCAGCGTGCCTGGCACGATCTCGATGGTGTGGCCCGGCTGGTCGCGCGGGTTGGGCTGCTCGTGCTCCAGCGCGTCCGGCACGCTGTCCGGGATATGCTGCATCAGCGATCCCCCCAGCGCCACGATCAGCAGCTGTTCACCGCCGCAGATGCCGAGCACCGGCATGTCGCGGGCCAGCGCGCCGCGCACCAGGGCCAGCTCGGAGGTGGTGCGGGTCTCCTTCAGCGTGACGGTCGCGTGCCGTTCGCTGTCGCCATACAGCGCCGGGTCGACGTCGAACGCGCCTCCGGTGACAACCAGGGCGTCGATGCGGTCGAGGTAGGCGGCGGCAAGGCCGGGGTCGTGCGGCAGCGCTACCGGCAGGCCACCGCTGCGGGCAATAGCCTGGGTATAGTTGGCGCGAAGGGCATACCAGGGATATTTCGAGTAGCCGCCGGGCTGCTCCGCATCCAGGGTCACGCCGATGAGGGGTCTAATGCACGCGGTCATGGCGGGTGACTAGACCCGCTTGGGGATCGGGAGCAAGCAGGCCGGATGACCCCTATGGACGCGGCGCTCTTGGAGGCTCGGGCGGCGGCGGCGCGCAACGAGGTGCCGGTGGGCGCCGTGGTGCTAGGCCCGGATGGCAAGGTGCTGGCGCGCGCCGGCAACCGGGTGGAGGCGGACACGGACGCCAGCGCGCATGCCGAGCTGTTGGTGTTGCGCGAGGCGGCACGGCGGCTGGGCACGCCGCGGCTGGTTGGCTGCGATCTGGTGGTGACGCTGGAGCCCTGCCCGATGTGCGCCGCCGCTTTGGCGCATTTTCGCATTCGGCGCTTGGTGTTCGGCGCCTATGACCCGAAGGGCGGCGGGGTGGAGCATGGGCCGCGCATCCTTAGCGCGCCGGGCTGCCTGCATCGGCCGGAGGTGGTGGGCGGCGTGCAGGAGACCGAGTGCGCGGCGCTGCTGCGGACGTTTTTCCATGGGCTGCGAGCCTAGACGGAGGAACCCGCATTCGAGGCATTGGTGCACGGTGGCGGACTGGCGATCGAACGCGTGCCGACGCTGCGCCTCCCGGTCCCGTTAGCGCTGCCTTGAGCACTGCCCTGCCTCAAGCACTCCCAAGCAAATTCATGCGGGGACGCGCCGCCGACTACTTATTGCGGCAAGGCATTTCTCCAGCGGCGATCAGCGCACCGGTAATCGCCACCATGCGGCGGCCCTGGTGGCGGGCCGCGTCGAGGTCCTCGTCTCGGGGCATGCGGTTCTCCGCGCCGCCGATCGCCGAGGCGCCGTAGGGCGATCCCGCCTCCAGCATCGCTTCGTCGGTGTAGCCCGTCGGCAGGACGACCATGCCCAAGTGCGCCATCGGGGCGTAGAGAGACAGCGTCACCACTTCCGACCCGCCATGCGGCCATGAAGCGCTCGCGAAGGCGCCGCCCACCTTACCGGCCAGCGCGCCGCTCTTCCATTGCGGGCCGAGCTGGTCGAGGAAGTTCTTCAGCTCCGTCGCCATGCTGCCGAAATAGCACGGCGTGCCGAACAGGATGGCGTCGGCCCACTCCGCGTCGTCCTTGGTGGGCGCGTCATAAAGCGCGTTCTGTCGCCGTGCGCTCTCCAGCCAGCCTTTGGACTGAGCCATGGCATCCTCATCCGCCACCTCTCGCGCCCGGCGCAGGCGCACCTCTGCCCCGGCCTCCCGCGCGGCGTCCGCGGCAGCGAGGGCGAGCGCCTCGACCGTGCCGGTGCGGGAATAGAATGCAATAAGCAGGCGGGTTGGACTGGACACTGTGGGCTCCACGCTTTCACTGCCCGAAGCAGCAGCATCCGCATAGATGTTGTCACGCCAGGGTTTGTAACCGGCAACAGCGTCATCGTGCAGATCGGCCGGACAGGAAGCGGCCGGTCGGCGCAGTGCGATACGACGGATGCTGTTGATCTGGCGTGGACGTTGCCCGCCGTCACGGCTTACGGATGCAGGCCGACATCCGACCGGTATGATCCCTCTGTCCAAGGCACCAGCTCTACAGCCTGATAGGCCACAGCCCGCGCCGCCGCCAGGTCGGCGCCGGTGCCGCAGATCGTCAGCACCCGGCCGGCATCGGCCAGCAAGTGCCCGCTATCGAAGCGCGTGCCAGCCTGGAACACCAGCGCGCCGGGCACGGCCGCCGCAGCGCTAAGGTCGCCGACGTCTGAGCCGAGCTCTGGCGCCGCCGGATAGCCCGGCGCCGTCATGACCACTGCAACCGACGCGCCCGTGCGCCAGCGCAGGTCAAACCGGCCAAGCTCGCCATCGCAGGCCGCCAGCAACGCCGGCAGCAGGTCGCTGCGCAGCAGGGGCAGCAGCGCCTGGCACTCCGGGTCGCCAAGCCGCACGTTGTATTCGATAAGCTTGGCGCCCCCTGGTGTCAGCATCAGCCCGGCGAACAGGATGCCGCGGAACGGCGTGCCGCGCCGGGCCATCTCGGCCAAGGCAGGGCGGATGAACCCGTCCATCGCGGGGCCAGGATCGAAGCCCGGCACCGGGGACAGCGCGCCCATGCCGCCGGTGTTCGGCCCAGTGTCGCCATCCCCGGCCCGCTTATAGTCCCGCGCCGCGCCCAGGAACACCGCATCCGTGCCGTCGCACAGCGCGAATAGGCTGACCTCCTCGCCGGCCAGGCACTCTTCGATCACCACGCAGGCACCACTGTCGCCGAACGAGCGGTCGCGCATCATCATGCCGACCGCCGCTTCGGCCTCCTCGACCGTGGCGGCCACGACAACGCCCTTGCCCGAGGCCAAGCCGTCGGCCTTCACCACGATCGGCGCGCCCCGGCGGCGGATGAAGGCACAGGCCTCGTCCGCGTCGGTGAACCGCTCCCACAGCGCGGTCGGGATGCTGGCATCGTCGCAAAGCTGCTTGGTGAAGGCCTTGCTGCCTTCCAGCCGCGCGGCCGCGGCGGTCGGGCCGATGCAGCGGATGCCGGCCTGCGCCATGGCGTCCACGAGCCCGGCGACCAGCGGACCCTCGGGACCCGGCACCACGAGGTCGACCTCGTTCTCACGGGCGAACTGCACCAGCCGCTCGGTATGCATGGCGGCGATGCCGAGGTTTTCCGCCACCAGCGCCGTGCCCGGGTTGCCCGGCGTCACCCACAGCTTGGACAGCAGCGGCGACGCCGACAGCGCCCATGCCAGGGCATGCTCCCGCCCGCCCGAGCCGATAACTAGAACCCGCATCCTGGCCCCCGCTTCAAACTGCCCCGCTTCGCACAGCCCCGCTTCGCACGACGTTGCCTGTAGCATAGGTTCGGCGCATGGACGATCTGAAGGCCGCCCCGAGCAATATCCCGGAATACACCGTGTCGGAGATCTCCGGCGCGGTGAAGCGCACTCTGGAGGGCGCGTTCGGCCGCGTCCGCGTGCGGGGGGAGATCACCGAGTTTAAGCGTTACCCATCCGGGCACATGTATTTTTCGCTGAAGGACGAGGGCGGCAAGATCAGCGGCGTCGTGTGGAAGGGCACCGTGTCGCGCCTGGGCCTGGTCCCCGAGAACGGCGTGGAGGTCATCGCGACCGGCCGCGTATCGTCCTACGGCGAGCGCAGTTCCTACCAATTGATCGTCGAGCGCATGGACTATGCCGGCGCCGGCGCCCTGCTCGCCCGGATTGAGGCATTGCGCGCCCGCCTGGTGGCGGAGGGGCTGTTCGACGCGGACCGCAAGCGCCGCATCCCGTTGCTGCCCGGCGTCGTCGGGGTCGTGACCTCGGCCCAGGGCGCGGTGCTGCAGGACATCAAGACCACGATCCTGCGCCGATTCCCGCGCCCGATCCTGGTCTGGCCGGTGCCGGTACAGGGCGAGGGCGCCGCCGCCCGCATCGCCGCCGCCATCGCCGGCTTCGACCGTATTGCACCGGGAGGAGTCATTCCCCGGCCCGACGTGCTGATCGTCGCGCGCGGCGGCGGCAGCCTAGAGAATCTGATGGCCTTCAACGACGAGGCCGTGGTCCGCGCCGCCTGCGCCTGCCGCATCCCACTGATCTCCGCTGTGGGGCACGAGACCGACCATACGCTGATCGACCTCGCCGCCGACCGCCGGGCACCGACGCCGACCGCAGCGGCCGAGCTGGCCGTGCCGATGCGGGCCGAACTGTTGGCCAATGTCGCACAGGAGGCGGCGCGGCTCTCGGCCGGGCTGCACCGGATGACACAGGAGCGGCGGCTGCGGCTGGGCCAGGCGGAGCGTGGCCTACCCGACCTACCGAGCCTGCTGGGCGGCGCGCGGCAGCGTCTCGATGACCGCGCGCAACGCCTGGCAATGGCATTGCCGAACCTGCTGGCCGCGCGCCGGGCTGCATTGGTGCGGGCGGAGCGCGGCATCCCGGACCTGCCCGGCATGGTGCGCGCGGCGCACCACGCGATCGAGGCGCGCAGCCTGCGCCTTGTGTTGGCGCTGCCGAATCTGGTGCGGGCTCGCCGGGCGGCGCTGGTGCAGGTCGAGCTGCGGACGCCCAATCCCCAAAGCGTTGCGGCGGCGCGTCGGGCCGCTGTGGCATTGGCGGCAGCCCGGCTGGACGGGGCGTTGCGGCAGACCGCAACGCGGCAGCAGGGGCGCGCCGTGGCTGTTATGGGGCGGCTTTCGCCCGCGCCGTTGCAGGCGGATCTGCGCGAGTCGCGCGCGCGGCTGGCCGGTATGTCGGCGCGGCTTGACTCCGTTTCGATCCAGGCCGTGCTGGCGCGCGGCTATGCATTGGTGCTGGACACGGAGGGCCAGGTGGTCACGTCGGCGGCCCGGGTCGTTCCCGGCGGGCGACTGCGGCTGCGATTCGGCGATGGGGAGGCTGGCGCGACCGCGGACGGCATGGCCCGGACGGGGCAGGGAACGCTGCCGATCTGAACATAATCGGCGACCCTGCTTTACTTCTTTGCAGCGAAGGCCCATGTGAGGCGTGGCGCTTTTCGTGTTGGGCCAGCCAGTTTTAGGTTCTTGCCTGTCGTCCCCCGTTTCCGGGGTCCGCGGCTTTTCCGGTGCTCCCTAATGTAAAAGTAATTCGGCCTGCACCGTGCGGGCCGCCGTGTCTATGGAGAGCATACTATGGCAGTTGGAACGGTTAAGTGGTTCAACGCGCAAAAGGGTTTTGGCTTCATCCAGCCGGATGACGGCAGCAAGGACGTATTCGTGCACATCTCTGCAGTCGAGCGCGCCGGCATGGGTTCGTTGAACGAGGGCCAAAAGCTCAGCTTCGAGCTCGAGCGCGGCCAACAGGGCAAGACCTCCGCGGTCAACCTGCAAGCCGCATAACTCTAAAACCTTAGAACTGCCCTTGTGGCAGTGGCCGGAGGCGACCTGTATGGCAGCCCATAAGTTTGCCTTCGGCCAGAAAGTGGAGTTCTCCCCCAGCGCATTCGATGGCAATGCGCCGAGGGGAAGCTACACGGTGGTGCGGCAGATGCCGAGTGAAACCCGGGATCTGCAGTATCGCATAAAGAATTCCCGAGACGGCCATGAGCGCGTGGTGCGCGAAAGCCAGCTCGGCCAAAGCTGAAGCGCAGTCGTTTCCTCACCCTGCGCCGCCCTTCGACCATTTTGCGCTGCGAGGAAGTTCAATGGTTTTTAAGCCCAACTACAATATGCAGCGGGCCGAACGGAACCGCGCAAAGCAGGCCAAGAAAGACGAGAAGTTGCGGGAAAAAGAAGAGACCGCTGCCCGGCGTAAGGCCGAGCTCGAGTCGGGCGTCGAGCCATCGTCGGCCGAGGGCACCAGCTCCGGAGGCACGGATGGCGCCTAAAAAGAAGATCGAGACCAGCTTCGTCGCCTTCGACGTCACCTATGTCGACGGCACCCGCAGCAGCAACCGCCGTGTGCCCAGCACGGCGCTGGTCGGCCTTGACGGCGACCTGCCAGCCCAGGGCATCATCGAGCAGCAGGACGCAACGATCGGCGCCGCCTCGGGTAAGGCCCGCCCGGCGATCAAGTCGCTTGAGCGTTCGCCGCTGCCCGAAGTCGTGAAGATTCCGGTGAAGGCTAGGTACTAGCCTTCGGCCAACGCTGGTGTAGCCAGAGCCAGCTTTCCGGCTTCGCCCGTATCCAGCGCTCCATCGTGTCGTTCACCATCTGGGTCAATGCGGCGACATCTGCCTTGCGGTCGTTGCTGCTCGGTAGCTCGAGCGGCGGCTCGCACATCACCCGGAACCGCGCAGGGGCAAGCCGCTCGACATAGGCCGGGATGACGGGGCAGCGGAGGCGCAGGGCCAATGCGGCCAGTGCCGGTGCGGTCATGGCGGGGCGGCCAAAGAACCGGGCTTTGATCCCGTCGTTCATTTTCTGGTCCATGAGCATCGCCAACCGGCCGCCGCGCGACAGATGCGCGAGCGATTGCCGGGCGCCGGCCGCACCCTTGGGGAACAGGTGCATATCCGCCCGGGCCGCTTGGCGCCGCAGGTCCAGGATCAGGGCATCGATCTGCTTGTTCTCCGCTGGACGATAAAACAGCGATACCGGTAGGCCATGCGCCGCGGCAGCGACTGGCAGCACCTCCCAGTTGCCGATATGGCCGCTGAAGAAGATCGCCGGGCCACCCTGTTCCGCGAGCCAACGAAGCGTGTCGTCGCCAACAATCTCCCACCCCGGACCGCTTTTCGTCTCGTGCAAGCTGGCAATGTGCGGCAGTTCACCGACCGTGCGACCCAGGTTCTCCCACACTCCGCGCACGACCCGGCGTCGTGCAGCCGCGTCGAGCTCCGGCAACGCCACGCGCAGGTTGGCTTCGGCGATGCGCGAGACTGGCAATAGCGGGCCTATGGCGCGGGACAGTGTGCCAAACAAGTTGCTGGATGCCACCGGGCCAAGAATGCGCAACAGGCGCAACGCCGCGCGTGCCATGAACGCCTCGGCTTTGTGGGCCAGGCTCATGGCACGACCTCGGCCAATAGGCGTTCTAGCGCGGCAGGATCGTCCCATTGCAGCGAGACGCCGACTACCCGGACCAGGCGTCGCGCCGCAACCGGCAGGCGGACCGCATCCTTTGGCGTGGTGACCGGTGTGGCGCCGAGCTCCGTGGCACGGGTCAACACGCGGTCGAGCTCTGCATTTGTAAAACGGTGGTGATCGGGAAAGTCCATGCACCCGGCCAGCGTGGCGCCGCCCTGACGCAGGGTGGCGTAGAACTTCGACGGGCGGGCGATGCCGGAAAATGCCAGCAATCGAGCCCCCGCCAAAGCCATGTCGGACCGCAAAGTCGCCGTCAATACAAGCAGCTCCGGCGGCAAGGCAGCGCGCACCCGCGCCGTATCGGGCCCAATCAGCACCGCCGCACGGCACCGCGCGGCGGCCGTGGCCACGCTCTCACGCAATGGTCCGGCCGGCATGACCCGGCCATTGCCGAACCCTGCGGTGCCGTCCACCACCAGCAGCGCGGCATCCTGCAGCAGCGTTGGGTTCTGCAGGCCATCATCCAACAACAGCGCCCCTGCCCCCGCCGCCACGGCCGCCCGGGCGCTCGCGCCGCGATCAGCCCCAACCCAGGTCGGCGCGACAGCCGCAAGCAGCAGCGGCTCGTCGCCCACCAAGGCCGCATCGTGCGCGGCTGGGTCGACCCGCAACACGCCACGCGACCGGCCGCCATAGCCACGGGTCAGGATATGCACCGCCACGCCGCGCGCCGTCAGCCGCCGTGCGAGATCGAGTGCTACCGTGGTCTTGCCGGCCCCGCCCACACCCGCATTGCCGCAGCACAGCACCGGCACCGGCGCGTCCCAGCCCGGCCGGGACATGCGTCGAGCCGTCAGCTCCGCGACAGCCGCGCCCGCGGGGCCAAGCAGCCGGGCCATGACGCCATCGCGCTGCCAAAAAGCGGGAGGCCTCATCCGTGCCGCACCAATGAGAGCAACGCCGCTGCAGTCCGCTCTGGCAAGCCCGCCGCTCCCTGGGCCGCAGCGCACGCCGCAGCGCCGGCGGCGCGCCTTCCGGCAGGGTCGCGCAACATGGCGTCCACCCAATTTGCCAACGCGGCGGCATCCTCAACCCGGGTCAGCGCGCCGGCCGCCTCCAAGGCCTGCACCGAATCGGAAAAATTCGCGGTATGCGGCCCGACCGCGATGGCGCAGCCCAGGCGCGCCGGCTCAAGCGGGTTCTGTCCGCCCTGCCCGATCAAGCTGCGGCCCACGAAGGCGAGCGGCGCCAGGCGATACAGCAGGCCAAGCTCCCCAAGCGTATCCGAAACCCAGATGCCCCGGGTCCCAGGATCCTGCCCGGCTGCGCGCCGGGGAGCATCGAGCGCCGCCGCCACCGCCGCCCCACGCTCCGGATGCCGTGGCGCCACGATCGTCAGCAGGGTTGGATGCACGGCAACAAGGCTGCGATGCACCTGCCCGGCCACATCCTCCTCGCCGGGATGCGTGCTGGACGCAAGCCACACCGGGCGGTTCCCGATCAGCGCGCGCAGCCGGGCGAGCTCGGCCGGGTCGGCCGGGAGCGGCGGCGCAGCGAGCTTCAGGTTTCCCGGCGCGTCCACATGACGCGCGCCGAGCAGGCGCAAATGGGCCGCGTCGGCCTCCGACTGCGCCTGAACCCGGTCGAATGCCCCGACTATCTGCCGCGCAAAGCCCGGCACGCGCTGCCAGCCACGCAGGCTGCGGGCCGACATGCGGGCATTCAACAGCATCATTGGGATGCCGCGCGCTCGGCAGCCCTCGATCAGGTTGGGCCACAGTTCGCTTTCCACGAACCCTGCCGTATCCGGCTGCCAATGGTCCAGGAACCGTGCCACCCAGGCCGGCACATCGAGAGGCACGAACCGGTGCAGCACACGGTGCAGCTCCAGCTCCGGCAGCCGGGCAGCCAGGAGGGCGGCGGACGTGACGGTGCCGGTCGTGATCAGAATCGACGCGTCCGGCGCCTGGGCACGCAGGACGGCAAGCACCGGAAGGATGGATTGGCTCTCACCCACGCTCGCCGCGTGCAGCCAGACCAGGCGTCCAGCGGGACGGAGGGTCGGGTCGATCCCCTCGCGCTCCGGCAAACGGGAGGCAATCTCCTTGCCGCGGGCCACGCGCCGCCGCAGCATCGTCCGTAGGCTTGGGGCCGCCAAGGTTGTGCCACCGTGCCACAGCCCGGCGATCAAGCCGCGCACAGCATCCTGGCCTCGTCCGCGGCCTCGGTGAGAGCAGCGGCGATCATCGGCAGGCTATCGCCCCAATGGTCCCTTGATACATGGATCGGCGCGCCGCAGACCAGCACGCCGCGGCCGAATGGCAGGGGCAGGATCATGCGGTCCCAGGTCGGCAATACCCGGCGGCGGGTGGACTGCGCCGCGCAGGGCAGCACCGGCACTCCGGCCAGCGCCGCCAACTGCGCGACACCGGGCGCGATCTGCCGCGGCGGGCCACGGGGGCCGTCCGGGGTAATGACCACCTGATCGCCCGCGGCCAGCGTCGCCAGCAACGCGCGCAGGCCGGACGCGCCGCCCTTCTGCGCCCCGCCCTTCGCTGACGACCCGTGCACAAGGTCCAGGCCGAAGCCGCGCATCATGTCGCCGATCAGCCGGCCATCCTGGTGGCGGCTGACTAATACATGCATGCGTCCGCGCCGCCCCTGCGCCGCGGCGCGTTGCCGGACCGCGTGGGTCCACAACGCCGGCATCAGCGGCAGGCATTCGTGCCAGAAGGCGAACACGGCCGGAGTCCCATATAGGTAGCGGCCCAGTTCCACCCCATGCAGCGACCAGCGCGTGGTACGGAGTGCAAACCGCAGATAGGCGCCGAGCGCCTGCGTGCCCAGCGCCAGAGCACGCGGATGGCGAAGCAGTTGCTTGATCATGACAGGCGGCGGGCGGGCATGGCGCGGCGGTAGCATGCGGCCTACATCGCCGCAAACACCGGTCGGCTCAGGAACCGGGGCCGACCACCACGAGGTTGGCGAGGAATGCGTCGGCGCAGGCTCGCCAGGAGAAGCGTTCGGCATGGCTGCGGCACGCCGCCCGGTCTCCGGCCAAGGCGCGCATCGCTGCCGCCCGCAAATCATGGTCCAATGCGCCCACGCCAGGGGCCGCGCCCTCCAGGATGTCGGCGGGCCCAGTTACCGGATGGGCCGCGATCGGGGTTCCGGAGGCGAGGCTCTCGAGCAGCACCAGCCCGAAGGTGTCGGTGAGCGACGGGAACACGAACACGTCCGCCTCGGCATAGGCCTGCGCCAGCGCCGCCCCGTGCCGCTCGCCAACGAAGTGCGCCGCCGGATGATCCCGGGCCAGCGCGGGGCGCTGCGGCCCGTCGCCTACCACGAGCTTCGTGCCAGGAAGGTCGAGCGAGAGGAATTCGCTCAGGTTCTTCTCGACCGCAACCCGGCCGACATACAGGAACACCGGGCGGGGATAGGAGCTCTCGACCGATAGGGCGGGCTGGAAACGCGCGAGGTCGACGCCGCGCGTCCAGGGGCGCACGTTGCGGAATCCGCGCCCGGCCAGCTCGCGCCGCAGGCTGGCAGTCGCGACCATCATCGCCGAGCCCGCATTATGGAACCAGCGCAGCCAGGCGTAGGTCAGCGTGAGCGGCAGGCGCGTCCGGGCGTGCAGATACTCTGGAAAACGCGTGTGGAACGACGTGGTGAACGCCATTCCGCGCCGCAGCGCCCAGCGCCGGGCGGCGTGGCCGAGCGGACCCTCGGTCGCTATGTGCAGCGCATCGGGGCGGAACGCGTCGATCATGGCGCGCAGCCGACATCCGGGCGCCAGAGCCACCCGGATGCTGGCATAGGTCGGCAACGCCACAGTACGGAAACGGTCGGGCCCGATGACATCCACGACATGGCCGAGGGCGGTTACCTCAGCTGCCACCATAGACAGGGTGCGCACCACCCCGTTCACCTGGGGGTGCCAGGCGTCCGAGACGATCAGGATACGCATGGCATCGCAGAGGCGGTCAGGCAGCCTCCGCCAATACAGGCTCAAGCGGCTCGAAGAACGACAGGCCGTTCATGGCGGCCCAGTCGATCAACTCCAGCCGGCCGTCGTGATGCTCGACGAGGGCGGTGCAGCTTTCCACCCAGTCGCCGTCGTTCAGATACAGCACGCCATTTACCGTGCGCATCTCGGCGTGGTGGATATGGCCGCAGACCACGCCGTCAAAGCCGCGCCGCCCGGCCTCGTCCGCGAGCGCTGTCTCGAACAGGTCGATGGCCTTCACGGCGCCCTTCACCTGGCGCTTCAGCCACTGCGACAGCGACCAATAGGGATAGCCCATCCGGCGCCGCAGCGAGTTGAACCAGCGGTTCACCACCAGCGACGTCACATAGGCGCCGTCGCCGAGGATGGCCAGGAAACGGGCGTAGCGGACCACGCTATCGAACTCGTCGCCATGGATGACGAGCAGCTTCTTGCCATCCGCCGTCACATGCGTGGCCTCGTTGCGCAGCGCGATGCCGGCAACCTCCAGCGTGTTGGGATCGAGCGCGGTCGGCAGCCAGGCGCGGAACATCTCGTCATGGTTGCCCGGGATATAGGTGACGGCTGCGCCATTGCGTGCATGGCGCAGGATCAAGCGGACGACCTTGTCGTGGTTCGCGTCCCAATACCAGGATTTCCGCAGGCGCCAGCCGTCCACGATGTCGCCGACAAGAAATAAGTGCTGGCACGACATCCGGCCTAAGAAATCGGCCAGGAAATCGCAGCGGCAACCACGGGTTCCCAAATGCGTGTCCGAGATGAACACGGCTCGATATTGGTGAGTAATTGGCGTAGAGAAGATTGCGTTCATGCGACCGACTGGACCTCGCGTCGTATTCGGGACAACTCTGCCTCGCATGGGCCTATGGGGTTGTGGTGTCGAACTTGCACGTGAAGTTTTGATGATGCAGTATCGCTGACCCGTTTTGTGATGCCCAGAATGCAAAAGGGCCGCCGGAATGACCCGGCGGCCCCTGAATGCACACGACTTTTCCTAACTTATCGCGCCTGCTGGATCGCCGACAGCAGCCACCGCCCACCAGGGGCGCGAACGAAGGTCCACAACTCCGTCGCCATGCTGCGCAGCGCCATGTCGCCGTCCACCACGCGCCCAGCCGAGTCGCGGGTCACGTCCAATGAGGAGAAGCGCATTGCAACCGTCGCGTACTCACGGCTGCCCTCCGACCACGCCTCGGACAGGTCGCCCTGTTCGAGCTTCACATGCGTAACGGTGTTGCGCACGCCGCGGCTCGCCTGCTCCGCCAATTGCTCGCCGAAGTAGCCGACCATCTCCGGCGTGGCGAGACCGCGCAACGTGTTCAGGTCCTGTGCCGACCATGCAGCCTGGATCTCATGCAGCATGCGGTCGTAGATTTCGTAGTCCGGCTTGCCGATCTGAACCGCTGCAGCCGGACGAGCCGCGCCAAGCGTCGCATTCGGCATCGGGCCAGGCTGCTGCATCCGTGCGACGCTGGGGCCGGCCGCCATCGCCGGCTGGCGGCGCATGAACATGCGATACAGCCAGCGCCCTGCAAAAAACAGCAGCGCTGCCTGCAACAGCAGCCCAATAAAGCCCAGCCCGCCCATGCCACCGGAGCCGCCGAACAGGCCGCCGCCGAACAGCATGCTGCCCAGGCCGACGCCCAATAGTCCGCCAAGCAGGCCGGACCCGAATGCCGAGCGTCCGCCAAACGCGGGCGCCATGGGCGCCGGAGCGCCGTAACCCGGGCCAGGAGCCGGCCGCGCGGTCATGCTGCGCTCCATCGGCGCTGCGGTGAACGGCGAGGTGTTGGTCGAGGGCGGCGCCGTAAAGGTGCGCCCGCCGCGGCTGCCGAACGAGCTTCCGCCACCGACCCGCGCGTCGGCGAGCGAGGGCGCGAATGCCAAGGCAGCGACCGCTACAGCGGCGATGATAGAGGAGGAACGACGCATTTGATCAGAGTCTCCAATTAGCCTCGTAGGATATAGTCCGTTTCAGAGCTGAAAATAGGGGTGCCCGCAGCCGCGTTGACAAGCCCCGGCCAGCCAGCCCAGCCTACCCATATCGCTATTAAACAACGGTTAAGTGGAAAGATGCGCTACTCGATCGCGGCCGGGCTTGGACTCTGCGCACTGCTCTTGTCGGGCCCTGCCACGGCGCGGCTCACCCAGCTTACTATTCTGTCGCAGGAGCCTTTTGCCGACGGCGCGAGCTTTGGTGATGCCGGGCCGTATGTCCGTATCCGTGCCGTGGCGCACGGAGAGCTCGATCCCAAGGACCCCGCCAATACCGGCATTGCCCTGCTGAGCCAGGCGCCCCGCAACGCAAAGGGCATGGTCGATTACGACACGGATGTGTTCATCCTGCGCCCCACCGACCGGGCGCGTGGCGACGGCGTGCTGCTCTACGACGTCACCAATCGTGGCAACAAGCTGCTGATGGGCTGGATCAACGACGCGCCGGAACCGCCGAACGGCAACGTCAACGACCCGCGCACCCTGGCCGATGCCGGCAACGGCTTCACCTTTCGCCGTGGCGACACGATGGTCTGGTCCGGCTGGCAGCCGGAGGTGACCGGCGCCAACAACGGCATGGCGATCCGGGTCCCGGTGGCGACGCAGGACGGCCCGGGAAACGACAAGCTGGGGATCGTGCAGCGCATCCGGCACGGATTCCTCGCCGGCACCCGCAGCACAGACCCAATGCAGCGCATCCGCCTGCCCTACCCCGTCGCCAACACCGATACGGCGCGCCTCACGGTCCGCAGCCGTGAGGCGGACCCGCCGACGCTGCTCGGCCCCGCGGATTTCACCTGGGTCGACAGCAGCGCCATCCAGCTCATGCCGTTCGGCGCCACACCGACGCCGCGCCGCATCTATGAGCTGACCTATGAGGCCACGCGGCCCACCGTCGACGGCATCGGCTTCGCCGCCACGCGCGACCTGATCAGCCATCTTCGGGCCGAGCCGGCAATCCAGCGCACCCTGGCGATCGGTGTCTCGCTCAGCGGCAGGTTCCTCCGCCACTTCCTCGAGCTCGGCATGAACCGGGACGAGGCCGGGCGGCGAGTGTTCGACGGCGCGCTGCCGCACATCTCCGGTGCCGGCAAGGTGTTCGCAAACGAACCCTTCGCCATGCCGTTCCGCACCGCGACCCAGCACGAGGACCGGTTCTATCCCGAGGTTTGGCCGCCGTTCGGGTATAGGCCCGGCTCCAGCCTGCTGCATGGAGACGGCAGCGATCCCCTGATTATCGAGAGCAACACCTCGACCGAATACTGGCAGAAAGGGGCTTCGCTGGTGCACACGGACGCTGCTGGCGAGGATGTCGCGTTGCCGCCCGGCGTGCGCATGATGCTGGTCGCCGGCACGCAGCACGGTGGCCACGCCGGCAGCCAGGACACGCCGGGCAATTGCGCCAATCCGCGCAATCCCAACAGCGCCGGCCCGGCGTTGCGCGCCATGCTGTCCAACCTCGACGCCTGGGTCCACGCCGGCATCGCCCCGCCCGACAGCATGGTGCCCCGCCGCGGCGACAAGACCGGGGTTCCCGCCGCAACGGTGCGCATGCCCGCCGTTCCAGGCGTGACCTGGGTGCCAGGTGACAACCCGATCGGCCTATCCGTGGATTGGACCAACCCGCCCGATGCTCCGGTATCGCCGTTTCCCACGATCGTCGCAGCCGTTGATCCCGACGGCAACGAGGTCGCCGGCTTGCGGCTGCCGCATCTGGCGGTTCCGCTCGGGACCTATACCGGAACAAACGTCTATAAGGACTTTCCATCCGAACTGTGCGACCGCGACGGCACGTTTACCCCTTTCGCGCGCACCCGCACCGAACGCGAGCGGACCGGCGACCCTCGCTTGTCGCTCGAAGAACGCTACGGCACCCGCGATGGGTATGTGGCGAAGGTGAGGGCCGTAGCGAATGCCCTCGTCGGCGCCCGGCTTCTGTTAACGGAGGACGCAGCGCGTTATATAGCGGCCGCGGCGGCGAACGACCGATTCTGACGCTTGACGGGCTTAAAACAAAGCTGCCCCAACCATCATTCCTTCCGCTCGATCGCCAGCGCAATGCCCTGACCGCCGCCAATGCACATCGTCACCAGCCCATAACGCCCCCCGACGCGGGCCAACTCATAGGCGGCCTTGATCACTAGGATCGCCCCGGTCGCGCCAATAGGATGCCCAAGCGCAATCCCACCGCCATTGGGGTTGGCCTTGGCCGGATCGAACTTCAGCTCGCGCGACACGGCGCAGGCTTGGGCGGCGAAGGCCTCGTTCGACTCGATCACATCGAAATCGCCAATGCTGAGCCCCGTCCGCACCAGCAGGCGGCGCACCGCCGGCACCGGGCCAATGCCCATCTCCGACGGCTCAACGCCGGCATGGGCGTAGCCGACGATGCGCGCCAACGTGTTGCGACCCTCCCGCTGGGCAAGCTCCTCCTCCATCAGCACCACTGCCGCCGCGCCGTCGTTGATGCCCGACGAGTTCCCCGCCGTCACCGAGCCATCCTTGCGGAACGCCGGGCGCAGGCCGGCGAGCGTCGCCGCCGTGGTCTCGGGCTTCGGATGCTCGTCCGTGTCGAACTGGGCGGTCGCACGCCCGCGCTTCACTTCGACCGGCAGGATCTGCTCGCGGAACCGCCCGGCCTCGATCGCCGCACCGGTGCGGCGCTGGCTCTCTAACGCAAAGGCGTCCTGGTCCTCGCGCCCGATCTGCCAGCGTTGCGCGACGTTCTCCGCGGTGATGCCCATGATGCCGTTGCCGAATGGGTCCGTTAGGGCTCCGGTCAGTTGGTCCACCGCCGCGATGTTGCCCATTTTCTGGCCAAAGCGCCCGGCCTGCAGCATATGCGGCGCCCGGCTCATGCACTCGGCGCCGCCGGCCACGGCCACGTCGATGTCGCCCAGCATGATCATCTGCGCGGCGGAGACGATCGCCTGCACGCCGCTGCCGCACAGCCGGTTTAGGGTCAGGGCCGGCGCATCCTTCGGCGCGCCGCCCTCGATGCCGGCGACGCGCGCGAGATAGGCGTCCTTCGGCTCGGTGGCGATGACGTTGCCGAACACGACGTGCTCGACACGGTCACCGGGCAGGCCAGAGCGGCGCAGCGCCTCGGCCACGCACAGCGCGCCGAGCTGAGTCGGGGAGTGTCCGGACAGCGCGCCGCCGAATGTGCCGATGGCCGTCCGCACGCCACTGGCGATCACGACGTTGCGCGGGTTCATGTGGCGAACTCCGAGGCCATGTTGCCCATCCCGATCATCAGATTATCATTCATTTTAGCTTCCTCCCCTGCCGCAGCTTCGCCCACAATAGGTCCGGGCGGCAAGACCCGGCCCAGCAAGCGCCACCACGCCCACCCACCGGAAACGCCTGCCCGCACCATGATCGAACGCCGCCAAGCCTTCTATGCCCGCGAGCCCGCGTTGGACGTGGCCGAGTTCCGGCGCGTGCTGGTGGAGTCCGGCCTCGGGTCAGTCCGGCCCATCGGGGACGAGGCCCGGCTGGCAGGAATGCTTTCGGCTGCCGGCCTGATCCTGACGGCGCGATTGGGGCTTCCAGACGGGCCCCTGGTCGGTGTTGCGCGCTGCATCACCGATTTCACTTGGTGCTGCTATGTATCCGAACTGGCGGTGTGCGCATCGGCCCAGGGGATTGGCATCGGAAAAGGCCTGCTGGACGAGGCGCGTCGTCAACTCGGGCCGTCCGTCAGCATCGTCCTCGTGTCCGTAGCCGACGCCGTCCGTTTCTACGAGCGCATCGGCATGGCCCGGATCCCCGACGCCTTCTGGTATCGACGGAAAGAGTGATGAAGGCGTCACATGCCTGAGCACCGGCCACCCCTGGGCTAGCCCGTATGGTCGTCGGTCGCCGGGACTCGCTCCACGCTGGACCGGTACCCAGCGATGCCGTAGTTCCTAAGGACCTTGCCGCCCGTCGCTCCTCCCCAACACTGTCGCGCGCAAGGGAACTAGGAAACCGGCCATCACGAAATGATGGCTGCAACAAAGGCGGTACGTAGAGACCATGGCAGACGGGATCATCGACCAGAATGCGGCCGCGGCGATCCTCGCCCGGCTCGATCGCCTGCCGGCGACGCGGCACGTCTGGCGGCTCGTCACCCTGCTCTCGCTCGGCGGCATGTTCGAGTTCTACGACCTGTTCATGACCGCCTACGTCATCCCGGGCCTGGTCAAGGCCGGGTTGCTGGCCAACGTCGCGGTCGGCATCTTCACCGGGCCGGCGCTGTTTGTGGCCGCGACCTTCACCGGCCTATTCATCGGCACCTTCGTCCTCGGCTTCGTCGCCGACAAATACGGACGGCGGGCGATATTCACCTACTCGCTGTTGTTCTACTGCACCGCCACCCTGGTCATGGCCTTCCAGGACAGCGGTCTGTCGGTCTGCCTATGGCGGCTTATCGCCGGCATCGGCCTTGGCGTCGAGCTGGTGACGATCGACACCTACATCGCCGAGCTGGTGCCGAAACACGTGCGCGGGCGCGCCTTCGCCTACAACCAGGCCATCCAGTTCGCCGTCGTGCCGATCGTAGCCTTCCTCGCCTACATGCTGGTGCCGATCGCACCTTTCGGCTTCGACGGCTGGCGCTGGGTGGTCGTGATCGGGTCGTTCGGCGCGCTGTTCGTCTGGTTCCTGCGCCGCGGCGTGCCAGAGAGCCCGCGCTGGCTGCTCCAGCAAGGGCGCGTCGCCGAGGCGCAGGCTGTCACCGCCGCGATCGAGGCCGAGGTGCGCAAAGACCTGGGCGGCGCGCGGATGCCGGAGCCGGCGTCGCACGCCGTCGAGCGCCCGGAGGCGATGGGCCGCTTCGCCGAGATCTGGCAGCCCCCTTACCGCGCGCGGACCATCATGCTGATGGTGTTCCAGTTCTTCCAGACCTTCGGCTTCTACGGCTTTGCCGCCTGGGTGCCGACGCTCATCACCCAGCAGACTGGCATCAACCTCGGCGCCAGCCTGCTGTATTCGTTCATCATCGCGATCGCAAACCCGTTCGGTCCATTGCTGGCGATGAGCTTCGCCGACAGATACGAACGGAAATGGCAACTGGTTGGGGCGGCCTGCGGCGTCGGCGTGTTCGGGGTGCTGTTCTCGTTCCAGAGCACCCTGGCGCTGCTCATCCTGTGCGGCGTGCTGATCACCCTGTGCAACAACGTGCTGTCCAACACCTTCCACGGCTACCAGACCGAGCTGTTCCCCACCCGCATACGGGCGCGGGCGGTGGGGTTCACCTACTCGTTCAGCCGGATCAGCGCGGTGTTCGCGAGCTTCATCATCGGCTTCTTCCTGCAGAGCGCCGGGACTAAGGGCGTGTTCGGACTGATTGCCTTCGCTATGCTCATGGTCGTGCTATCGATCGGCATCTTCGGCCCGCGCACCCGCGACCTCGAGCTGGAGCAAATCTCGAACTGACGTCCCTAACTCGCCGGCCTGACGGTATTGCCCAGCAGCTCCTCGGCGATAGCGAACTTGTCGTTCACCACGAGCACAGTCGCCACCGCTAGCCGCCCGATCCGGGCGCGGACGGGCCCTCGGGCAGGCGGCCCCGGAGAGGGCCGTTGCCACGGTCATCCACGACTTCCCTCAATACGCAGCGGCAGCGTCACAACGAACGACGCTCCGCCGCCGGGTGCATCGCCAATGCTGACGGTGCCCTGCATCGCCGCAACGAACTGACCGACAATCCACAGCCCGACCCCGAAACCGCTGTACTGTTCGTTCTGGCCGACCACGCGCTCGAAGCGCTCCACCAGCCGCGCTCGGTCATGGGCCGGCACACCGGCACCGTAGTCGCGGACCTCGATGCACACTTGGTCGCCGACGATTTCGGCGGTCACCTCGACTGGCGTGCGGTCGCCGTATTTCAGGGCATTGGAAATCAGGTTGTCGATGATCTGCTCCGTAGCCAGGCGGTCCAGCTCGACGGGCAGGGTTTTGGGGACCGCCAGCGTAATCGCGACGCCGGCGTGCCGGGCTGCCGAGGCAAACTCGTTGGCGACATTATGCAGCAGTTCTGCAAGGTCGAATGCCTGCAGATCGGGTTGAAATCCGCCGCGGGTGAGCCTCGATACCCCAAGCATGACCGTCGCGCGCTTCAAGTAGCGATGGATGCTATGCTGGACGCGCTCCAGCCGCTGTTCGAGCTGTTCTTGCGAGTAACGGCCCATTTTGACCGCGGCCAGCAAGAGATCGACTTGGCCGAGGATTGGTGTCATCGGATTGCGCAGCTCATGGGCAGCGATGGCCATGAATGCATCGCGTGCGGCCACGGCATCGGCCAATTCGGCAATCCGCCGATGCAGCTCGCCATCCCCGGCTGAGACGGCATCATTCATGAGAGGTAACGGCACCGCGGGTAGGATCATGAAGGCGGGAACCTACCTTGTTGGAAATTATGTGATGTATGATAGCGCAAACACTGACAGCAGCCCGCGTATATCGCAAGCAACGATGAGGTAATGAAGTTAATTTAGCGCGGCGCAACAAAAACGTTTAAGGGAACCAATGTGTGACTGAACTGAATTTAATGCTTGTAGCCAACGATCTAGAAAGAATTTCTAGAAGCCATCATTAAAAACTAAGCTGTAATCCAATTAAGAAACGAACTTATACCCATCTCCAATCGTGGGCTAATATTAGCGTCTACCTATTTGAGACTAGCAGGACAATCAAAACCTCTACGTATTGCCATGATGTTCACAAATAAGTGTTGATTATAGACGCTTAACGCCCCAATCCCAGGCAGCAACGCACCTTTGGGCAGGTGCGGCGCCTCCTTAGTTCCGGCGCCACAGCTCCTCGCTGAGCAGGGTCGCAAACCCGAGCCACATCGTAAGCGGCACCGTCATGGCAGCTGCCGGCCGGTCCACCTCGCGGGCAGCCGCCGCCGTTCCGAGCGCCGCAGCCAGCATGGACGCCGACGCGACCGTGCTCGAGCCGAGCTGTTTCCGGCGGAAAAACAGCCACGGATACCCGGCAAGCCCAATCAAGGTCAGCACCCATGAGCCGACCGCCGCGGACCGTGCCTCGGTGCGTGGCGCCCGTAGCAGCCTATAGCCAGCTCCCGCAAGCAGCAGCTCCAAAGTGCCCCATGCCGCGCCGATCAGAGGACCCGGCGGCGTGTAGGACGGTTTATCAAGGCTGGCATACCAAAGCGCCGTCATCGGGCGCTGCGGACCGTTCCGCGCCCCGAGCACCGCAGCCGCCAACACGCTGCCCACCGCCACCACTGCAGCTGATTGTTTGTTCATCACGCGCTCCATCGATCGGCCGATGCAGCCTTTAACTGGAAAAGCCATGGGATGTTCCCCAGGCCCTTCTACGCCGCCTCCTCTTCGATCACCTCGGCCTCTTCCTGCTCCAGCGCCGCTCGCTTGTCGGGACTCAGGCCGAAGCGCGCAGCAACGTCCGGGGCGTAGCGCAAGAGGTCCGGACGCAGGCGGTTCAGCGCGAGATCCTTCACTTTGCTCTCCAGCATGACGTCGAACTCGAGGCCGGCCGCGAGCCGCATGAAGGCCACAAACTCGAATGGGCTGCAAAAGTCCGCGTGCCCGGTCCATACCGGGGCGACCGCGATCTTCTTCAGCTTGCCTGTCTTGCGGTCGCGCCGCTTCAGCTCGCGCATTCCGTTGTTCGGAGTGGAAAAGTGCAGCTTTGGCCGCACGCCCCGGGGCCAGGTGGCCAACACGGCCTCCAAAGTGGGGCGCAGCTCCAGCCCCTCCGGGTTCAGGCACCAGAAGTGCTGATGGTCGAAGATCAGCCGCACCCCAGTCTGCTCATGGATCCATAGGACATCGGCGGCGCTGAACCGGATGTCGTCGTGCTCCAGCACCAGGCGGCGGCGCACCGGCTCGGGCAGCGTCGGCCAGACCCGCGCCCAGCGCTCACGGCTGGCGATCCGGTCGCCGTAGTGCCCACCGACATGGATCACCATGACCGCCTCCGGCCCAAGCTCCATGCGGTCCAGCATCTCGGCCTGGCTTGCGAGGTCCCAGGCGCTTTTCCGCACCAGCTCCGCGTCGGGGCTGTTCAGCACCACATACTGCGAGGGATGGAACGATAGGCGGATGCCGAGCCGCCGGGCCTTTGCGCCGATGGCCGCAAGCTCCGTGGCGCTCTCGGCGACCATGCCGTGGAACTGCGGCATGTCCGGATGGGTGGCATAGGGCGCGAGGTCGGACGACATCCGGTACATGCGGATATCGTGCCTGTCCAAGTGGTCGAGGATGGTATCCAGGTACTCCAGGCTGGTGCGCAGGTGCGGACTGCTTTGCCAGCGCCGGGTGTCGTTGCTTTTAAGGTCGGGCCTGGCAGTGACCTTGACGGGGAAACCGAGCTTGAGCGGGGTCATGGCGCCACCTGCATCTCGGGGCCGAAGCCCAGCCCGGTGACGAACTCGTTCCAGGACGGGGGCCGCAACGCCCCGCCGGTGGCTTGCTGGTGGCCATTGCCGTAGTTCTCGTCGGCGCCATCGGGGGCGTGATCGCGCAGGAACGCCACCAGACCCTGCCCGGTCGCGCTGCGCACGGCGAAGTGGACCCAGCCGCGCCGGTATCCGGTGTTGGCGACCATGACGATGTTGTCCTTCAGCCGGCTTCTCCAGGACTGGGCAACCAAGGGATGGATCTGGCACGGCGAATGCAGGCGGATCAGCGCGACGGGTTTGCTGATCTTCGGCGGTATGCGCCGGGCGGCCTCCAGCGCCTGCTTCACCTCCTCGCGCGCTGCGGCCAGGAGCGCGGTTTAGGCGTGCTCGCCCGAGATCACCGCCTTGGGCCCATCCGCCTTCATCAGCAGCGCCAGCGCCGGGCCGGCGTCGCCCAGCCCGGCGCGTCGTGGCGCGTTGAGCAACGACACCGCCTCTCGCAGGGCCGTGGCCCCATAACGCTTGCGCGCCTCGGCCAAAGCGGGGAACGGCGCCTTATCGCCGAGGTCGCCGATGATGCCGATGGCGGCCAGCCAGAGCAGGTCGTCCGCCGGACCCAGCCCGGCAACGCACCAGTATGCCAACAGGCTCGTCGTCGGCGTGGGCTCCGCACCGAAGCCGGTGATGACGGTGGCGCCGCCGGCGTCCCCGGTCGGCACGTGATGGTCGATCACCACCGTCGGCGTGCCGGGCCGGACCGCTTTGGCGCGCAGCCCCAGGTCGGCGACAATCAGGCCTGCGGGCGACTGTGCAGCGAGCTCCGCGGCCATGTCATCCGACCACGGGTTCTCGCCGCGGCCTAGCACGCGTATGCCGGGCCCATGGCCGGCCCGCGTCAGCGCCCGCGCCAGCAGCGTGCCGGCCGACAGCCCGTCCGCGTCGTTATGGGTGAGAATAAGCGGCGCGCCGGGGCCGAACCCCGCGACGGCTTGCGCGAAGTCGCATCCGATCCGTGACATGTCCATGCCGACGTTAACCCGGCTGGCCCATCGGCGTTTCCTTAGTCTATGTTTCGCTCAAATCGAAGCCATGATCACTAAATTCGCCCATGACCAGCTCGTGTCTTTTAAAACATTGTAACCTTCTCTAATCGCGATGGGATGGAAATGAACTTACAAGCCCGGCGTTCGCCTGCGTCCTTGCGCTGGTGGCAATTGGTGTTCGGCGTCGTGTGCATGATGCTGATCGCTAACCTGCAGTACGGCTGGACGCTGTTCGTGCAGCCGATCCGCCTGGCGCGCGGCTGGACGGTCGCCGAGATCCAGTGGTCGTTCAGCATCTTCATCGCTCTCGAAACTTGGCTGACGCCGGCGGGCGGCTGGCTGGTGGACATGCTGGGGGCGCGCCGCGGGCCGAAGCTGGTCGTAGCCGGCGGCGGCGTGCTGGTCGGCGTCGCTTGGGTCATCAACGCCTATGCCGAGTCGCTTTGGATGCTCTATCTCGGTGCGGTGGTCTCTGGCGTGGGTGCGGGCTTCATCTATGCGACCTGCGTCGGCAACGCGGTGAAGTGGTTTCCGGACCGGCGCGGGCTGGCGGTGGGACTGACCGCCGCCGGATTCGGCGCTGGGGCGGCCGTCACCGTCATCCCGATCAAGGCCATGATCGAGGCCAGCGGCTACCAGCACACCTTCCTCGTCTTCGGCATCGCCCAGGGCGCCATCCTCGTCGTCGTCGCCTGGCTGCTGCGCGCGCCCGAACCCAACGAGGCATTGCCGCCGTCGCCATCCCGCAAGCTGCCACAATCGCTGCGCAGCTACGCACCGCGGGAGATGCTGCGGAGCCCGGTGTTCTGGCTGCTATACGTCATGTTCGTCATGGTGTCGTCGAGCGGCCTGATGGCGACCGCGCAGCTGGCGCTGATCGCATCTGACTTCGGCATCTCGGGCACGATGCTGTTCCTGGGGGCCTCGACCCTGGCCGTGGCGCTCGTGATCGACAATGTCATGAACGGCCTGGCCCGGCCGTTCTTCGGCTGGGTGTCCGACCATATCGGCCGCGAGCCGACGATGGTGATCGCATTCACCATCGGCGGTTTTGCCTATCTGCTGCTGGGGTCGTTCGGCAGCAACCCGTGGCTGTTCGTGCTGTTCGCCGGGCTGATCTTCTTCACCTGGGGCGAGATCTTCAGCCTGTTCCCGTCCACCTGCACCGACGCGTTCGGGCCGAAGTACGCGACGGTGAACGCCAGCCTGCTCTACACAGCCAAGGGTACGTCGGCCCTGCTGGTGCCGTTCGCCAACATTATCCAAACGGCGACCGGCAGCTGGTATGCCGTGTTCCTCGTGGCCGCACTGATGAACTTCGTCGTCGTCGCGGTGGCGCTCGGCGTGTTGCGGCCCTTGCGATACGCGCAGGCCAAAGCCGCGAGCGAGGGCTTGGCCGCGGGCAGACCGGCCGAGTAGCAGACGGCCCGGGCCATAGTGCCGTCTCAAAATAGTCGTAAAGCTGATCCACGTCTGTGGAATGAGTCGTTCAGGCCGTGTGCCGTTCTCCTGCGTGATTGGCGTCCTTTTGTTGGCCGGCTGTGCCGCGGCCCCGCCACCTGGGGTAAGCCCGGACCTTTTATCCGCGAAGGCCGGCGCCGACCCGGCACGCAGCCTCGAGCTGATGCGCCAGCAGGGGGAGCGGTTCGCACACATGCCGTTCCTGGCCGGTAACAGGGTCAAGCTGCTGGTCGACGGACCCGCATCGTTCGCCGCATTGGCAGAGGCGATCCGGTCGGCCCGCACCCGGGTCGACATGGAGAGCTATGAGTTCGACGACGTCGCGGGCGGCGAGTTCTCCGATATCCTGCTGGCGGCGCGGCAGCGCGGGGTCGAGGTGAACCTTATCTATGATGCCTGGGGCGCCAGCACGACCTCGGCAGCGCTGTTCGAACGGCTGCGCCGGGGTAGAGTCCGCGTGCTGGAGTACAACCCGCTGCAGCCGAACAACCGGGTGCCGGTCCAGGTGAACGCGCGCGATCACCGCAAGCTGCTCTGCGTGGACGGCGCGGTCGCGATAACGGGCGGCGTCAACATCAGCCGGGTGTATGAAAACCCGCCAGGAAGCGAACCGGCCAACCCGCGGGGCGAGACATGGCGGGACACGGACGTGCGGATCGAGGGTCCCGTAGTGGCGCAGTTCGAGCATTTTTTCATGGAGACCTGGCGCGGGCAGAAGGGCCCGGACCTCGCCGAACCGCCGCCTGCGCCGCATGCCGGCCAGGGCGGTACCTTGGTCCAGGCGATCGACGGGGCGCCGGAGGACGGAAAACCGTTGATCTACCGCACGCTGCTTGCGGCCATCACGCTGGCTCAAACGTCTGTGCACCTCACGACCGGATTCTTCGTGCCGACGCCAGACCTGACGCGCGCGCTGGAGGCGGCGGCGCGTCGGGGCGTGGACGTGCAGGTGATCATGCCGGGCCACAGCACCAGCGACGCCGCGGTGGCAGCAGGGCGGTCGAAGTACGGCGACCTGCTGGAGGCCGGAGTGAAGCTGCACGAATTCCAGGGCCGGGTGCTGCATGCGAAGACGGCGGTGATCGACGGCGCCTGGTCGGCGGTCGGCTCGTCCAACCTCGACTGGCGCAGCACGATCTGGAACAACGAGATCGACGCGATTATCCTCGGCCCCGAGTTTGGCGGGCAGATGGAGGCGGTGTTCCAGGCCGACGTCGCGACGTCGAAGACGATCGGCCTTGCGGATTGGCGGCGGCGTGGCCTGGGCGAGCGAGTCCGGGAGCTAAGGGCGAAGCTGATGGAGGAACTTCTTTAAGTTAGGCCGTTCCCTTCACTCCGACATGAACTTTGCGAAGCCGCTCTTCCAGTCGGGGTGCCAGCGCGAGAGCGGGGGACGGTCCTGCGTGATGTCCTGCGCGGCCCACAGGATGCGCTTGTCGTCCATCGCGCGCGTCACGTCGTTGTCCTCGCACAGGATATAGAACCGTCCGCGCGCCATGCCGTCGAGCAGCACGTCGATGACCTGGCCAGGCATCCACGCGCCGGCCGGCTTCTCCGAGGTGCGAACCCGGGTGAAGCCGGTGAAGGTGAAGCCCGGCACCAATAGGTGCGCCGTGACCTGGCATCCCTCTATGTTGCGCAGGTCGTGGGCGAGCGCCTCGGTCACGGCCTTGATGCCCGCCTTCGATACATTATAGGCCGTGTCGCCCGGCGGGCAGGTGATGCCCTGCTTCGACCCGGTATTGACGATGGCGCACGGCGTGCCCTGCGCGGCCATGGCCGGCGTGAACACCTGCACGCCGTGGACGACGCCCCATAGATTGGTCCCGATGATCTCATGCCAGCGGGCGGTGGGTGCGGACAGAGCGCCGCCGCCCTCGCGCCCGGCGTTGTTCAACAACACGCCGACCTCGCCGAACCGCCCATAAGCCTGTTCCTTCAAGCGCTGGACGTCCTCTAGCCGGCTCACGTCGGTCGGCACGCCAAAGACCTCCGTCCGGTCCGAAAGTGACGACACGGCTGCCTCCAGCCCCGCCGCGTCGACGTCCGCCAAAAGCAGCTTGAGGCCCAACGTCGCGAACCGCTCCGCTGCCGCGAGGCCGATGCCGCTTGCAGCCCCGGTAATGACGGCGACGCGTCCGCTGGCAATCGCAGGGTGCTGCATGATGTCAATCCTTCTAAATAGCCGCAATGGTACATTGCCAGCGCGCCGCGCAGTGGGGCAAGCTTCGCTGGCACACGCGGCGGCGCCACGACCGTCCGGGCACTGGGAGACTACGCCATGGACGACCAAGCGATCCCACCCACCAACCGCCGTAACCTATTGCTCGCAGCCGCCGCCTCTGCCGCAGGGGCGTCGATGCTGGCCGGCATGGGACCGGCGCTCGCGGCCGAGATGGGCCGGTCCGAGAAGCCGCTGAAGGCCGCATTCTCCAACGCCGGGTTGCAGGCAACCTGGTGCGCCCAGGGCAAGGCCGCCGCCGAGTATTGGGGCAAGCTGTTCAACGTGGACGTGACCTGGTTCGATGGCGAGCTGAACGCCACCCGGCAGCGCGGCGCCATCGACAACATGGCCTCGCAGAAATGGGACTTCGTCGCCATCCAGGCCTTTGGCATCGGCACCCTCGCCGCCCCGGTGCGCAAGATGATCGACGCCGGCGTGCCGGTCATCGACATGGACACGCTCATCGCCCCGCTCGACCAGGTCAACGTTCACTCGTTCCTCGCCCCCGACAACGAGTTCATGGGCAGCTCCGTGACCCAGGCGCTGATGGAGGCGATCGGCGGCCAGGGCACCGTCATCATGACCCAGGGCGCGCTGGGCCACACCGGGGCGCAGGGCCGCGCGCGCGGGTTCGAGACGGTGATGAAGCAATTCCCCAGGGTCGAGGTGCTCGACACGACGCCGGGCGACTGGGACGTGACCAAGGTGGCGCGCATCTGGGACACGCACCTGACCAAGTATCCCAAGATCAGTGCCGCGTATTTCCACAACGACGACATGGCGCTGGCCGCCTACAATGTCATGAAGTCGCGCGGGCGGACGGATATCAAGATCGGCGGCTGCGACGCGATGCCGCCCGCCCTGGCCGCGGTCGCCGACGGCCGCATGCACGCGACGGTGCGCAACCCGTCCTGCCGCATCCACGGCGGGGCCATCATGGCCGGGGTGGCGGCCGTGGTGCTGGGCGAGAAGGGCGGCGAGGGCGGCATTCCCAAGACCGTCGTGACCGACGGCCCCGTCGTCACCAAGGCCAATGCGCCCGGCATGGCCTGGATGGAAAAGTATTTCCTGATCTAGCGGATGGTCGCGGTGGGCAGCCCCCTGCTGGAGCTGCGCGGCATCTCCAAGCGGTTCGCTGGCGTTGCGGCGCTTTCGGGCGTGGACTTCGCCCTGCGGGCGGGCGAGGTGCACGGCCTGGTCGGCGAGAACGGCGCGGGCAAAAGTACGCTCATGAAGATCATCGCCGGCGTGCACGCGGAGTATGACGGCGAGATGCGGCTGGATGGCCGAGCCGTCCATTTCCGGTCCGCCCGGGACGCGCGCGACGCCGGCATCGGCATGGTGCACCAGGAGCTCTCGACCGTGCCCGAGCTGTCGGTCGCCGAGAACGTGCTCCTGGGCACGCAGCCGACCCGCCTCGGCATCGTGTCGTGGCGGCGCATGCGGGCACAGGCGCAGCAGCAGCTCGACGCGTTCGGCATCGACGTGGACCCGCGCGCGCCGGTCGGTTCGCTGCCGCTCGGGTTGCAGCAGATGGTCGAGCTGGCGCGCGTCCTGCTGTCCGGCGCGCGCATCATTATCCTCGACGAGCCGACTTCGGCCCTGTCGCCGCCCGAGGTGGAGCGGCTGTTCGCCCTGCTGGCCCGGCTGCGCACCACCGGGCGCAGCACCGTGTTCATCTCGCATTTCCTCGACGACGTGCTGCGCGTGTCGGACCAGGTCACGGTGTTCCGCAACGGCCGCCGCGTCGACGACGCGCCGGCGCAAACGGTCGACAAGCCATGGCTGATCGAGCGCATGGTCGGCGCCGGGCATGAACGCCTGGGCGAAAGCCACGCCGGCCAGATCAGGCTCGAGCCCCGGTCGGAGGCGCCCGTGGTGCTGCAGGCCGAGCGGCTGACGGTGCCTGGGCTGTTCGAGGACGTGTCGCTCGAGGTCCGTGCTGGCGAAATCCTGGGCATCTACGGCTTCATGGGCTCGGGCCAGCTCGAACTGGCGCGGGCGCTGTCGGGCAAGCTGCGGCTGGGCGGCGGCATTGTGCGGGTGGATGGGCGCTTGGCCACCCTGCGCGGCGGCACTCCGGCGGCCAAGCGGGCGGGGATCGCTTTCGTCCCCGAGAGCCGCCGGGCAATGCTGTTCGCGCTGGAGCCAGTGTTCCGCAACATGAGCATCGCCATCCTGGAGCGGATCGGCCGCATCCTGCTGCGTCCCGCGGAGGAGCGGCGCATCGCCGCCGGCCACGTGCAGGCGCTCGGCATCCGTCCGCCGCTCGTGGACCGGCCCGTGGGCCAACTCTCCGGCGGCAACCAGCAGAAGGTTGCGCTGGCCCGCTGGCTGACCCACCTGCCGCGCGTGCTGCTGCTGAGCGAGCCGACGCGCGGCATGGATGTCGCCGCCAAGGACGACGTGGTGCGCATCGTGCGCGGCCTGCGCGGCGCGGGCATCGGCATCGTCGTGGTCTCGTCCGAGCCGGAAACCGTGCTCTCGCTCGCCGACCGCATGCTGGTGATGCGGCGCGGCGCCGTCGCCCGTGAATTTGCGGGCGAGGCGGTGAGCAAGGACCGTCTGCTCGCCGCCGCATGAACGAGGCGCCGATGACCGCATCCGTTGCCGCCCCACGGCCGTCCATCTGGGAGATTTTGCGCGGGCAGCTCCGCAACCTCGCGCCACTGGTCACGCTCGTGGCGCTGGTCGCGCTGTTCAGCAGCCTCAGCGCCTCGTTCGCGACGCTCGCCAACCTGAGCAACGTGCTGCAGCAGGTCTCGATCACCGCCATCATCGCGGTAGGCCTGACCTTTGTCATCCTATGCGCCGAGATCGACCTCAGCGTCGCCAACGTCGCCAACGCCACTGGGATCCTGGTCGCCTATTTCACCGTACAGGACGCCAGCGTCAACATCGCCAACCTGCCGCTGCCCGGCGCGCTGGCGATCGCGGGCGGCCTGGCCGGCTGCCTGGCGCTGGGCGCCATCACCGCGTTCGGCGTCACCCGCATCGGCATCCCGTCCTTCATCATGACACTGGCGATGCTGCAGATCGGCAACGGCATCTGCGCGCTGCTGGTGCGCGGACAGATCGCCTACAGCGTGCCGCCGGTGCTCATAACACTCGGCAGCGGCTCGATCGGCCCGGTGCCCTGGATTGTCGCGGTGGCGGCGCTGGTGCTGCTGGTCGGCCATCTGGTGCTGACCTACACACGGTTTGGCCGCTACGTTTACATGGTCGGCGGCAACCGCGAGGCGGCCGAGCACTCCGGCGTCGGCGTGAAGGCGATCGTGGGCGCGGCGCTGCTGGTGTCGGCGCTATGCTCGGGTGTCGCCGGGATGCTGGGCGTGGCCTATTTCGGCAGCGCCCAGCAGAACCAGTTCGACAATTATCTGCTCGACGCCATCTCGGCCGTAGTGGTCGGCGGCACCAGCCTGTTCGGCGGCCAGGGCGGCATCGGCAACACGGTGGTGGGCCTGCTGGTGCTGGGCGTGCTGAACAACGGGCTCGACCACGTGCGCATGGACAGCTTCCTCAAAATCCTGATCCGCGGCCTCGTCCTGTTGCTGGCGTTGGTGGTGAACGTCTATGCCCAGCGCCTGCGCACCCAGCGCCGCAGCGCCGCCTGATCGGCCGTCCGTCAGTTCTTCGCCTTCTCCGGCACCATCATCAGCAGGGCGCTCTCGATCGCCCGCTGCAGCGACTGCGCCGCGGGGATGCTCATCCGCAGGTGGGCGTTGATCACGCGATCGATGGTGACGCCGCCGCCGGTCGAGTGCGGCAGGATGCGCTGGGATTCGAGGGTGATCCTGACCAGGCCCTCGAAGTGCCCGAACGCGGAGGCCCGCTCGAAATAGAGGAACGGCGCCTGGGCGCTGCCCGCGTCGGAGATGATCACCTCGGGGGCTTTTGCAGCGGGCTGGAATACTTTGTCGGTCTTGGTGGCCATGGCAACGAAATCCTTCTCTGCGCTACAAAATGCAAAAGCCCTGTTCTCAGCCGCCCATCGCCTTGCGGCGCCATAGCTCCCACGGTCGGCCGATCAGGCCGTCATTGGTCGCGGCCGCCTTTGCCGCCTCCTCATCGCTCAGGAAGGTGACGGGCCCCAGCCGCTGCGCCTCGGCCTGCAGGCGGGCGTTCACCTCGGTATAGACTGCGCGGAACACCGCCTGCCTGGTGCCGGCGCCGACAACCACCGCGCCGTGGCCGCGCATCAACACGACCGGATGCTGTCCCAACGTGGCGGCCAGCGCACGGCCGAGCGCGCCGTTGCGCACCAGCATGTCGGTCGCCGGGCCAGCGGTGTCCCTGATCTCGAACACCGGGACGCCGCCGCCCAGGAAGCCGCTCAGGTGATAGACCGGGCGCAGCGCTGCCCCGGCCACGCCGAACGGGATTACGCCGGGCGAGTGGTTGTGCACGACGGACTGCACGTCCGGCCGGGCGCGCAGGATCTCGCTGTGGATGAAGCGCTCGAGATAGGGACTGCGGCCCTGCAAGTCGACCGGGTTGCCGTCCAGGTCGAATTCCATGATGTCGGCCGCCGTCACCAGGGCCGGCGCCATGCTGCGGGACAGCAGGAAGCGGTTCGGGTCCTTGTCATGCCGAACGCTGACATGGCCGAAGCCGTCCACTACGCCCTGGTCGGCCAGGATGCGGTTGGCAATCACCAAGTCCTCCAGCAGCGCCGGGTCGGGCGCGCCGGCCGACGCCGGGGCAGGCTGCGCAAGGGCCGGGCTGGCCAACGCCGCAGCGGCACCCGCGAGCAGGAAGCGGCGACCCAGCGCGTGGGAGCCACAAAAGCACGTCCGCATCGCCCGCTCCTTTTCAGACCCATACCCGGTCGCCTACCCGGATGGCACCCGGCGCCTGCACGGCACAATAGACGCCGACCTTATTGTCGAACCGCTGAACGATGGTGCGCAGCACGCCGGCGTCCCGGTCGGCGGTGTTGGGGTCGATGGCGACCATGGCGCAGCGCGGAATGGGCCAGTCCACCGACACGCCGGCCGGGTCCGGCCCGTCGCCGAACGCGAGGCTGCGGCCCAGCCAATCCCGCTCGGTGGCGGCAGGGTCGTCGGGGCGGATCACGACGTTGGAGCGAAACCGGTCCAGCCCCACAGGCGCGCCGTGCGCCCGGCTGATGGTGTCGGCCGTGGTGGTCGTGATGACCGAGACCGGCATGGCGTCGAATGCCCCGCGCCCGAGCCGCAACAGCCGCACCGGGGTGTCGGCGGCCTCGGCCAAGTGGGCGGCAAGGGCCGGGTCGGCGATGTCGTGCTCCGTACCGTCCGGGGCATTGACGCGGACGCGGGCGTGCCGAGGGTCCCAAGGGTCGGAGTAGCAGGCGGAGTGCAGCACCAATTCCGGCACGGTCCGCCCAGTTAGCCAGGGGAAGTCGGACGTATCAGTGGCCCTGCAGAAGGCGTATTGGCGGTCCCCGTGCAGCCCAGTCCAGTACAGCTCGGCAGAGTCCAACCGCTCCGCCCGCATGGACTTCACGGGATACCGCTGGATAGCGACGACCGTCCCGACCGCCGCCCTACTGATGCCTGGCCTCATCGCCCAACAGCGTTTCAGGCCCGGCTTAGGTTGCCTAACGGTTCAGGGCGCCAGGTCGGCAGCGTCGCAGGGCGCAGCGATGACGGCCTCGGCCGGCAGCTTGCCATCCGAGTATTGCTCCAAGCGGGAGCGGAATTGCCTGTATTCATCACTGGCCTGCTGCGCGTGGCAGGTCGTCGGCATGCCGTCCAACTGCATCGGCAGGCCGCCGTGGTCCTCGATCATGCTGTCCATCATGTCCCGCGCCTTGGCCTGCTGTGCGCGGATACGCTGCCGGAAGCGGGACTGCGCCGCGGGCGAGAAGGGACAATTGGCGAACTTCTCGACCAGGGCGCGACGGAATGTGCGTCCGCCCAGCGAATCCCCGCACGCGTCGAGCGAGTAGGACGAGACGGCGAATGCGCGTTCGAATGCGTCCGGACGATCGAGCGCCGATGCTCCGGGGCTGGATTGCGCGAAAACGGGTCCGGAGAGCAACAGCAACGCTATGACGAGGGCAGCACGCTTCATTGATAGGCTTCCAAATACTGTGCGAGCGTCGTGATGTCGTCGTCGCTCAGGCCCGACGCCGCCTCGGTCATGGCCGCGACGCCAGTGCTGGGCCGGGCATTCGACCGATAGTCGGTGAGCGCCTTCGCCAGATAGTCCGCGTGCTGATGCGCGATCGCCGGAGCGGCCTGCTTGCCGGCGAAGGTATCAGCATGGCAGGCGGCGCAGCGGTGCTGCTCGGCTAGTTGCTGTCCCGCCTGGCGCAGCGCCGGATCGATTGTGTTGACGGATGGCGGCCCGGCGGGCAACGAGGCGAAGTAGGCGCCAAGGTTGCGTACGTCCTCGTCCGTCAGGTCGGCGGCCATCGGCCCCATGATCTCGTTCGCCCGGCGGCCCGACCGGAAGAATACGAGCTGCCATTGCAGGTACTTGTCCGTCTGCCCGGCGAGCGACGGTATGGCCGGATTGTCCGACACGCCCTCCGCGCCATGGCAGGCCTGGCAGGCCTCAGCGCGATCTCGGCCGGCGGTGACATCAGCTGCCGACCCTGGGACGGCTGTTAAACAAATTCCCGCCGCGAGCAGGGCCGCTATCATTCGCATTCTAGTATCCGTGTTGCTTCGAAAACAGCCCGCCCGCCCCATGTCCGGGACGGGCGGTTCCACTTAACTACTTGGCGTAGCTGATCCAGTAAATGGCGCCGGCCCAGTCGTCCGCCACCAGCAACGACCCGTCCTTGGCCTGCAGGACGTCGGTTGGACGGCCGGAGTAGTCCTGATCGCCCGTCAGCCAGCCCTGGGCGAACACCTCTTGGTGGGCGTTCTTGCCATCCGCATCGACGACCACGCGGTCGATGCGCGCGCCCTGGTACTTGTGCCGGTTCCAGGACCCATGTTCGGCAATGAAGATGTTGTTCTGGTATTCCGCCGGGAACTGGCTCCCGGTGTAGAACTTCATCCCCAACGGCGCCACGTGCGCGCCCAGCTTAACCACAGGCGGCGTGAATTCATCGCACGAATGCCCACGCGCGAACTTTGGGTCGGGCAGGTCGCCCTGGTGGCAATACGGATAGCCGAAGTGCTGGCCAATCTTGGTGATGTGGTTCAGCTTGTCGCTCGGCACGTCGTCGCTCATCCAATCGCGCGCGTTCTCGGTGAACCAGTAGTCCCCCGTGCGCGGGTCGATGTCGCCGCCGACGCTGTTGCGCACGCCTAGGGCGACGATCTCCGCCAAACCTGTCTTCGGGTCCACATGCCGGATCTGCGACACGCTGGTGGGCGGGATGCCGACGTTGAACGGAGGCCCGAACGGAAGATACATGCTTCCAGCCTTGTCGGCGACGATGTACTTCCAGCCATGCGCGACGTAGGGGGGGCATGTCGTCGTAGGCGACGACCGGGGCCGGCATGTGATCTAGGTTCGCCTCAACGTTGTCGTAGCGCAGCAGCTTGTCGATCGCGATCACATAGAGCGAGCCGTCGCGCACAGCGAGGCCGGTGGGCATGTTAAGGCCCTTCAGGATCGTCTTCACGGTATGCTTGCCGTCCTCGTCCGTCACCGCATACACGTTAGTTGCCTGGTAGGACCCAACGAACAGGGTGCCGTTGTCGCCCCAGGCCATCTGCCGCGCCTCGGGCAGGCCAGACGCGTAGACCTCGATCTTAAAGCCTGGCGGCAGCTTGACCTTCTTCAGGTTGTCCTGCAGCTCGGCAAGCGGCGTCGGCGTGGCTGGGCCGACTGGCGGAGCCAAACCCTTCTGGGCGGCCGTTTCGTCGCCAAGGAACCAGTCCGGTGGCGGATGCTGCCAGAAGCTGGGCTTGCTGCTGTCATAGCTCTTGACGTCGGCGGCCTGGGCTGGGCTGCAGATCGTAGCCGCCGCAAAAACAACCGGCGCCAATACAGTAGTATAACGCATTAATGACTTTAGGTTCACAGGCATCTCTCCATCCCTCTGCTGGGGCTTTATAACCCCATCGCAGTTTAGAAAGTACAACACCTGGGCACAGCCGCAAGTAGTGCATCCGCGCATAACCGGCCGAAGCCAAAGCGTTCACTAGTTCGTGATTGCAGGAAAAGTGGCGCATCGGCTTGCGTAGAAGTGGTCCGCACGAAGGCAAGGAGCAGGTGCTACCACTCCTCATTCACCTCGTGAAGCCAGTAAGCCCGAACAGGATGACCACCGACCACGATGACTCGATTGTCATCGGCAGCGGACCTGGGGGTGCAGCGTTGGCGCAGCGGCTGGCTCCTACAGGCAAGCGCATTTTGATGCTGGAGCGCGGCGGCTATCCGTTGCGGCCGTGCAGCAACTGGGATGCGAAAACCGTGTTCGTCGACGGTGCCTACCGGGCCACTCGGTCTCGACGCGCGGCCCCGAGCGCCTGCCCGCGCGCAACGGCGGCGTCACCGCCTTCAAGTTCCGCGACCCCGATGGCCATCCGCTGGAGCTGATCCAGTTCCCGCCGGGCCAGGGCCGCCCGGTGTGGCAGCACGCCGGCGGGAACGGCCTGAGTTCAGGGCCGTTCCTTGGCATCGACCACAGCGCGATGACTGTGGCGGCGACGCCGCGCAGCCTGCGGTTCTACCGGCGGCTCGGCGTCCGGGTGACGGCGCGCTCGCTGAACGACAGCCCAGCGCAGTCCAGGCTCGACGGCGTGCCCGGCGCGCGGGTCCTGGTTACCGGGCTGCGCTTTTCGGCCCCGGCCAGTCCCGGGCTGGAACTGCTGTGCTACACGCCGCCGGGCCGCCCGGCACCGGTCGTAGGGGCGAATGCAGCGGTGACGGACTGGGTCAAGCTATCCGGTCGCCGCGCCGCGGTACGCCGCGATCCGGACGGGCACATCATGCTGCTGGCTGGGGAACACTAGGCCTGGCGGAAAGTTCAGACGGCACCGCGCAGCGCAACGCCATCCCGGAGACGCCGATGTCCGACCAGTCCGGCCCCAAGCCCCGCATCCTTTATTGGCACCTCTGGACCGACGCGAACGGGGTCAGCCACCAGCAGCGCTGCGCGCTGACCGAGTTCGAGCTGAAGCGCGTGGGCGACGCTGCCCCGCAATGGAACAACAAGCATCCGCGTATGGAGTCGACCATGGTCGTCACCGTGCAGCCCGTCGGCTGGGTCGGCGAGTCGCATGAGAACCCGGCGCCGCAGTGGATCGTCGTGCTGTCGGGCCGCTGGTGGATCGAGAGCATGGACGGCATCCGGATCGAGCAGGGGTCCGGCGAGCTCTCATTGGGCGAGGACCAGGGCTGCACGACGAGGGACGGCCGCAAGGGCCACCGCGCCGGCACCATTGGCGACGAGCCGGTGGTGCTGATGACGGTGCAGCTGCACACGGCGCGGCAGCGCACGCCGTGCTACGCGAGGTAGCATGTCTGCGTTCGACATCGACGACCCGCTGTTCCGCAGCCTCGTGCTGCCGAACGCGCCGCTGGTGAGGCTGGGCGAAGGTTTTGCCTGGCTGGACGGACCGATCTGGTTCGCCGACCAGGACTGCCTGCTGGTCAGCGACCTGCCCGCCGACCGCATCCTGCGCTGGAGCGAAGGCGGGGGCGTGTCCGTTTTCCGCCAGCCCTCCGGCTTTGCCAACGGCCACACGCGGGACCGGCAGAGACGGCTAATCGGGTGCTCGCACCGCGACCGCTGCATCACGCGGACGGAGCTGGGTGGAGCCGAGCAGCCTTAAGGTCTGCCGTTGTCTAAACCCGGCCAGCGATACGGACCGGCAGCGTCTCATACCCCTTAACGAAGCTGGAATAGACCCGGCGCGGCTCGCCTATCACCTCGATGGCCGGGAAGCGCGCCAGGATCTCTTCCCAGACCACGCGCAGTTGCATCTCAGCCAGGCGCTCGCCAACGCAGCGGTGGATGCCAAATCCGAACGACAGATGCTTCTTGGGCTTGTCGCGGTCGATGATGAAGCGGTTTGCGTCCGGGATCGCCGTCTCGTCGCGGTTGCCGGATACATACCACATGATCACGCGGTCCCCGGCCCGTATCTGCTGCCCGCCGAGCATCGTGTCCCGCGTCGCGGTGCGCCGCATGTGCGCGAGCGGCGTCTGCCAGCGGATGATCTCGGGCACCATGCTCGCGACCAGCGATGGATTGGCACGCAGCTTCGCATACTGGTCCGGGTTCTCGTTCAGCGCGACCAGGCCGCCGGTGATCGAGTTGCGCGTGGTGTCGTTGCCGCCCACGATCAGCAGGATCAGGTTGCCGAGAAACTCGCGCGGATCCATCTGCCGGGTCGTGTCGGCGTGGGCCAGCATCGAAACGAGGTCCGCCTTCGGGGCGGCGTTCACCCGCTCGTTCCAGAGCCGGGTAAAATAGCCCAGGCACTCCATCAGCTCGCCCTGGCGCTCCGCCTCGGTGCCGAAGGTGTCCAAGTCCGGATGCACGGTCGCGATGTCGGACCAGCGGGTCAGCTTGCGGCGGTCCTCCCAGGGAAAGTCGAACAGGATCGCCAGCATCTGCGTCGTCAGCTCGATCGAGACACGGTCCACCCAGTCGAAGGTTTCGCCGATCGGCAGCCTGTCCAGGACCTCGGCCGCCCGGCTGCGGATCGACGCCTCCATCGCGGCCATATTGGCGGGGGTGAACATCGGGCTCACGACGGCACGTTGCTGATCGTGCTTGGGCGGGTCCATCGCGATGAACATCGGCAACGGAAAATCCTTGCGCTGGTCCCGCACGGTGATGCCGCCAAGGCTCCAATCCGAGGAGAACACCTCGTGGTTGGCCTCAACCGCAAGAATGTCCTTGTATTTGGTGACTGACCAATACGAGCCAAATATACTTTCGGCGGTGTAGTGCACCGGCGCCTCGGCGCGCAGCCGCTCGAAACAGGACCACATCGTATTGGTTTGAAATAGTTTCGCATCGGCAGGATCAAGCTGCGTCAAAGGCAGGCTATAGGCCTCCTCGGCGCTATAGCTCCGTTCGGTTTGCACGCCCGTTTGCACAACAGTGTCCATGACGGTTCCCGCGATGTTGTTGTAATCCTGGGATCATGCGGCTTTTGGCGCCGATCGTCACGCGCATTCGTCAGTTGGTGGTCTGGCATCCCGCCTGGTCCACCCAGCCCTGGCCGCTCCCTGCCGCAGCGTGGACGTCGAACAACAGGCGCAGCAGGCGATGGTCCGCCGAGACCACCGCCTCCGCCGACGACGGGGTGCTGCGGTCCAGGGCCGGATGCCGCAGTTTCATGCGCCAGTGCCCCGCAACCCCGGTCGGCCCCACCGATGCGTCCAACCGCGCGTCCCGCTTCCAGCCCGGCATGAACACCGGGATCGTCCAACCCGCAGTCGGCAGCCAGCGCGACCAGTAGAACGCCAGGGCATAGGGCGTCCGAAGCTGCGGCGGCATGGCGGCGCGGCCCAGGTCGAGGTCCGGCCGCCGCTCCGGCCCGGCGGCGGGATAGTCCGGGAGCCAGGCCTGGCCGAAGGCACCGGGCGACCAGTGCGCGACGAAGGCGGGATGCCGGCGGCGGAATTCCGACAGCGTCTTGGACTGCACCCGGCTCGCCGCCAGACCGTCCGGCGTGCGGACGAACACGTCCCACTGCTGGCGCTTGACCTGGCCATCGACGCTATAGCGGTTGTTCACCGCCACCGACTGCAGCTCCCCGGCCCGCCAGGTGCTGATCTCCTCGACCAGATACTGTATGGCCCAAAACCACCCAGGCTCGGCGTCGAGGCGGGCGGTCACGTCGACGGTGGTCAGGCCGTTCGCCTCCGTGACCTCGGTTCGCACCGCGGCGCGGCCGGAGTGGCTGGTCTTGCCGTTGAACAGGCACACCTCCGCTGCCTGCGCGGCCGGCAGGCACCAGAGCGTCGCGATCAGCCCGGCCACGCCCGCCCGCAAAGCGTTATCCGCCCAGCAAATGCAGCACGATCTCCCGCCGGTGCGGGTTGCGGCGATGCTCGAACAGATAGAGCCCCTGCCAGGTGCCGAGCACCGGCCGTCCATCGTCGACGGGAATGGTGAGCTGCGTCGCAGTCAGCATCGTGCGCAGGTGCGCCGGCATATCGTCCGGCCCCTCGGCGCCATGGACATACCGCTGCGGGTCCTCGGGCACGAGCGCCTCGAAGTAGCGGGCAATGTCCTCGCGCACGGTCGGGTCGGCGTTCTCCTGCACAGTAAGCGAGGCGGAGGTGTGGCGGCACCACAGCGTGAGCAGCCCAGTGCCGATGCCCTGGTCCGAGACCCAGGCCAGGACCGGCCGGGTGATCTCAACAAGGCCCTTGCCGCGCGTCTCGACGCTCAAGTGGTGTATCGCCTGCCTCACTTCGGGCCGGATGGTGCAAGTAGCCATGGTGCAGGCGACAATGGTCGCTCCCTGAAGAGGATATCGGGTCGATCTCGGCTACTGCCGCACCGAAAGCAATATGCCCCTAGCAGCCCCCCTCGCAAGCTCGCTCTTTTGAGTGCCAGGAGGGCTGCAGCCAGCCGTCGCGATTATTACGGCGCGGTCAGGTCCGTTATGAAACGCTCGAGGTCACGCTCGAGCAAGTTCTCGTTCTGCTGCCCATTATAGACGGCGATGCAGCCGGCGGTGCACGCCGGGTCGCTGGCGATCGGCCCAAGCGGCACAAAGATGTTGCCCGTCCTGGCGTCCGCAGCGACAGAGTGGGCGCTGGCGTCGGTCGGTATGTTCGTCACGAACGTGTTGGTGAGCGCATCGATCACGCCGAGGGACGGGCCGCCTGCCGCCGCCGGGTTGTTGCGGGCTGCGATGTAAACCTTGCCGTCGCCCCTGTTGTACCAGATCTGGTCCGCCCCCGAGACCTGCGGAAATTCCCCGAGTAGCGAGCCGTCACGGGCGCTGATGATCTGCGAGTTGTTGGTCAGCGAGCAACCGACCAGCAGCTTCCCCCCGGGGGCTAGATCGAGCCCGGTGCCGTTGCAGCCCGTCACCGGGAACCGGCCGACCTCCTTGAGTTGGCGTGGGTCCACGATAGAAATGGCGCCGTTGTTCGGATCGGCGCCGATCTGGGTCAGGTTCACGTAGAACAAGCCATTTGCCGGATCGTAGACCGACGCCTCGACACCATCCGAGTCACCATAGACTATATAGACTATATGGGCAAGGACGCGGTGGTCGTTCGGCAGGGTCGAAATGAGCGTGACATAGGGCGGCGTCGCAGCGTTGTTCGCGACAAGCATAACGTTGTCGTGCGGATCGTAGAACATCTCGTCCGCCCGCTTGTCGATGTCACCGTTTTCGCCGTCGAGCGCAGTCGAGATCGTGTCGGTGACCTTCTGTGAGACGACGTCCACAACCTTGACAGTGCTGTCGCCGTCGCCGACCCAGACCTCGCCAGCGCCGACCGTCGCCACGCCGTCCGGGCCCGACACGGCATTGCTGGTCAGGCCCGTCGCCGGGTCCTTCCGCACGCCTACGAAGCCGCCGACCTGTGCGATGACGGTATTGGTGCGGGTGTCGACGATGTCCAGGGCGGCATTGGAGCGGTCGGCAAGGTAGTAGAGCGGCAGGGTTGGATCGACGAAGCTGATATCGAACACCGATAGCGGCTTGCCTGGAACATGAATCGTGGCGACGCGTGAGTATTTAGTGTTCTCATTATGTCGCAGCAGACTTTGCAACAGCCCATCCAGGGTTTGGTCTGCGGCCCGTGCGGCGCCGGCTGTGAAACCCAGGGCCATGAACGAGGCGGTTGCGGCAGCGAGCCACCGCTTGCCCTTGGTATAGACATTCGTCGACATTTGCGTTTTCTCCCGATTATTATCGTTCGTTGTCAATGACCAACCGTCCAAAAGGCTGTCGACCCACAAGAAGGCCGACCTGGACGGGCCAAACTTGGCTGTAATCCAGCGTGAACGTCAATCCTTAGCGTCGTTCCACTTAGTCTTGTCTCGCAACCATGAGTTACTATGCCCCATGCATCTCATTCCTGATCCAGGACCTGAAATGGATGCCGCGCCGCATCGGCAGCAAGGCGTATGACAGTGCGGCGCAGCACCCGTGCGCCTTCTGCCATCTCGACCGCGACCCTCACCGCCACGACGGGCGCCGTGGTGTCCAACCCCGTGAGCTCGGTAGGGTCGGCCGAAATTTCATGGGCATCCGCGCTCGCGAGCCGCACAATTGCATCGGCGACCGTAAGATCGGGATCGCCGGTCTGATGGATCGAAAGGTAGGGAGCCAGGCGCGCCACGAGCTCGGGCGTCATGCCGCGTACCAAGCCCAGCTCGTCGACGCTCTCAAAGTCGCTGTTCGGTGGAGCATAGCCCAGCCCAGCCGCGCGATACTCCGGCGCCTTCGCACCCAGCTTGCGCGGCCGGGTTGTCGCGGTGCGCCAGTCCAAGATGGCGTCGGCGAGCGCCGCCGCTTGCCGCCGATCGGTTCCCAACCGGTTCAGCAAGGCCGCGAGCAGCGCTGGGGACGCCTGGTTCAACCCGATCTTCGCCGCCTCGCTCCGGATCTCCACGCGGGCGAGCCCGCCGACCACTGGAAGGACATGGGTAGTGCCATCCGCGGGCCATCCAGCGGGCGAGCCATCGAGGACGTGAAAGATGCTTTCCTGCAACACGCCATCCGCTGCGGCCTCCGCCACCGCGGCGGCGCGTAGGTTACCCGCGCGTTGCGCGTCCAGCCGCCCCGACGCGGCGAGCTGCGTGCCGAGCAGCGCCAGCAGCGCCGTCCACCACAGGACGATCAACAGCGCAAAGCCGTGGTCGCCCGGCATTCGCTTACCTTGTTCAGCCATTCGGCCGCTCGCGTGTGCGGCCGCGCTGGATCGCCATGATGATTGGGGGCCAATGACGCGGATCGCCCGGTCCGAACAGAAGCTGAATGCGGATCAAGGCCGGCAGGTCCGTCCGGCTCCATGATCGGAGCCAACCGGAGCGGTCCGGCGAGAGATAGCTGACCTCCAGCCGGTCGATCCCCTGCAGCAGGACCTCCTCGGCCGGAGCGGGACGGGGCACGATGCGCTCGGCGTGCAGGTGGGGAGACCAGCGCAGCACCAGACGGTGTGCGGCATCGGACGCCACGAGTGCATCCACCCGGGACGGAAGGCCGTCGCCGACCGATGCCGTCGTCAAGCAAGCAAAGCCCGCGGGATCGCCGACGAGCCCGGGTTTCCGATCGTCGGCTGGCAGCGCGATGTTCTCCACGATTCGCCGCAGCGCGCGGTCGACCGGTTCCAAGTCCTGGTATTCCGCCGCCGCCCTGGACTGTGCGCCGAGCGCGGCCAGGCCGAGCCGAGTGCCCCCGGCCAGTCCCGACACTATCAAACCCAAGATGAGGAGAACCACCAGCACCTCGAGCAGGGTGAACCCGGCGCTGCGCTTCCCCGAACCATCCTCTGCTGCAACAGCCGTCACGCGACCGGGCCCAGCCGGGCGCTATCGAGCTGAACGGCGCGGCTGCGGTCGGCTTCGGTCCACGAGACCGTGACCGTGATGCGATAGAGGGTGATCGCGGTATGCGGGACGGCGCTGAATCGGCGTGCGGGCTGGGCGGTGCCGGCCGCCGCGACGCGGACGCGCCAGTGAAAGCCGCCGCCCTCGTCGCCCTGCCGGTCGCTGTCGGCCAGGGGCGAGGCGGAAAGGGCCGCCAGATGCGACTGCGCCCGTGCCACTGCCTCGTCATATCGGCCCGCCACGCGGGACGACGTGACGGCGCCCGTCGTGGCGCGCACGAGCGCCATGATCGCCATCGCCGCAATCAGGAAAGCGATCAGCGCCTCGATCAGCGTGAACCCACGATCCGTGGCGTCGCGGACCCAGCTTCCTGTTGCAGGGGTGCAGGCGCCAGGTCGGTTCGCCACTGCGTCCTCCGGACTCGATGAACCCGTCCAAGCCCGCCTCATGCGTCAGCCTATGCCGCAGGTATGCACATGAGGAGTAACGGATCGGTGAACGACGTCACGCTTTGTGTTGCATGACCGCATCGCCCGATGTTTGTTGAACGCGACACGGCATGCGCAAGGAGCGGCGATGGCGGTCGAGGGCGTGGTCGCGGCGGTGTCGATGCGGGAGGCCCTAGTTGTATTGGGCGCTGCTGCCATCGTCATCCCGTTGTTCCATCGGCTGCGCATCAGCGCGGTCCTGGGCTTCATGCTGGTCGGCATGGCCGTCGGCCCGTCAGGACTGGGCGCGCTTGCCGCCGCCATGCCGTGGCTTTCGCTGGTCACCATCGCCGACCGCGGGCAGATTACGCCGTTCGCCGAGTTCGGCGTCGTCCTGCTGCTGTTCATGATCGGGCTGGAGCTGTCGTTCGAGCGCATCCGCACCATGCGCCGGCTGGTGTTTGGCCTGGGCTCGCTGCAACTGGCAGGCTGCACCCTGGCCGTCGCCGGCGCGAGCGTCCTGATGCACATTCCGCCCGTCGCAGCCGGAGTGGTGGCGCTCGCCCTCGCGATGTCGTCGACCGCGGTCGTGACCCAGGTGCTGGCGGAGGAGCGGCGGATGACCGGCCTAGTCGGGCGCGTGAGCTTTGCCGTGCTGCTGTTTCAGGACCTGACGCTCGTGCCCGTGCTGTTCGGCCTGGGCGCGCTCGGACCCGGCAGCGCCGGATGGGCACAGTTCGGGCTCGCCGTCGGCAAGGCCATTGCGGTCGTCGTCGGCCTGGTGCTGGGGGGCCGGCTGGCGCTCCGCCCGTTGTTCCGTGGCGTCGCGCGGACGCGCAGCCCAGAGCTGTTCATGGCCGCCTGCCTGTTGGTTGTGCTAGGCACTGGGCTGGCGGCGCAGGCGGCCGGGCTGTCGATGGCGCTCGGCGCGCTGATCGCCGGGCTGCTGCTGGCCGAGACCGAATATCGCCGGCAGATCGAGGTCACGGTGGAGCCGTTCAAGGGACTGCTGCTGGGCGTGTTCCTGATCTCGATCGGCATGAGCCTCGACCTCGGCCGCGTCGTGCGCGATCCGGCCGTCGTCCTCGGCGCGGCCCTCGGGCTAGTGGCGATCAAGGCCGTGGTCACGGCGGCTCTGGCCCGCAGCTTCGGCCTGCGCCTCCGCGTCGGCGGCCCGGCCGGGCTGCTGCTCGGACCCGGCGGCGAGTTCAGCTTCGTCATCCTGGCCGTGGCCCAGGCCTCCGGCCTGATCGGCGCCGAGCTGGGCGGTTTCGCATTCATCGTGGCGGCGCTGACGATGGCCGCCATCCCGCTGCTGTCCAAGCTCGGCACGACGCTCGCGGGCCGCCGGGCGGTCGCGGTCCGACCCGACCTGCTGCCACCTCAAGCCCCGGAGCATGGGCCTCCGCGGGTGATCATTGCCGGTGCGGGCCGGGTCGGACGCACCGTCGCCGGGCTGCTGGAGGTGCACGGGCTGCCCTATGTCGCGATCGACAGCGACGCCGACCGCGTGGCGGCCCTGCGGCAGGATGGCAAGCCAGCATACTACGGCGACGTCACCCGGCCCGAACTGCTGGAGCGGATCGGGCTGGCCGAGGCGCGCGCCCTCGTGGTGACGATCGACGACCGGGCGCGCGCCGACGCCCTCGTGGCGACCGCCCGCGCCGCCCGGCCGGACCTGCTGATCGTCGCCCGCGCCCGGGATGCGCGCCACGCCGCCCGGCTCTATGGCCTGGGCGCGTCGGATGCGGTGCCTGAGACGATCGAGGCCAGCCTGCAGCTTTCCGAAGCCGTGCTGGTGGACCTCGGCGTTTCGATGGGACCGATTATCGTGTCGATCCACGAACGCCGCGCCGCGTTCCAGAACGAGATCAAGGCGATGGTGCCCCACGCCGTCGTCGTGCCGCGCGGCCAGGTCCGGCTGAGGCGGGGTTGACGCGCTGCAGGTTGTCGTATCCCCGGAATAGGCGTCGGCACGGCCGCGAGCTTGTTGAGGTTCTGCTGCGTGATGGCGTCGAAGCGCAGGCATTCACCCAGGCGCTGCAAGCGCCAGAGCGCCGCTATGGGGCCTGGCATCGCAAGCCGGCCGTAGAGGCTTTCGGCGGCTTTGCCGATTTCCATGGCGGTGTGAGCGTGTTCCCCAATCGCAATTCGATTGTTATGGCTCAGGCCACAATCGGACTTCGATCCCAAATTTCGCGACTAGGCACGCTGAACATGAAGCATTGACGTGAGAATGCCGCATTTTTTGACGTTCGCGGTTGCGTTCTGAAGCACAGGCGGTAAGTCAGCGCTGTCATTGAGAGCGTGATCTCAAAACCCATCTGGAAGTAAATATCAGCGGCATCACACATGATATTAGCAGATATACCTACGAAGACTAAACAAAGATGATGCAAAGCCCGGTTGTAGTCTGACGAAACCGTAGTAGATGGATTTTGCTTTAGCCTGACCAAGGCTTACATGTTGCGCAGGGCATACCCGAGCAGCACAAGCCCTGCGATCAACATTGCACCCCCGGCATATTCGAGTTGCGTTGCGATGGATGGCCGGGAAACCGCTGCCCAGGCGAAGGCCGTGCCTGCGGAAACAAACGCAAAAATCGTGAGAATATACATCAACGCCGCCTTTTCTAACCAAGGCCTTGGCGCATCCAGTTCAACGCCAGCCTAACCCAATCCCTGTAGCAATCCTGAATGAATTACTTAGAAAGGCAAACAATGTCCCTGCGTGAGCTCACTTCCATGCTTTTGAAAAGTGCTGTGCCAATCACGTTGGCTTTTAGCCCCGCATCAGCACAAGCGCACGTGAAGTGGTTTTGCGCCTTCGACGTGGCGGGATCGCCGGTCGGACTGGAAAATGTCATCTGTCAAGACCTCGAACAGCTCGTTGCGCTTTCAACGGTTATGCTCCTGCTTGGCTTCGTTGTTGAGGGCTCGCCGCTTGGCTTTGCCCTCCTGCGCGCCCTAGACCGGACAACAAGCCTGCTGCGCCGCCATACCGAGATCGTGGTCCGCCTCGTCGCCGCAGGGTTCTTCGTGTCATTGTGGGGAATGAAAAACGTGCTGCTGACCCCGGAACTCACGACCGAGATGGGCTTCGTGCCATGGCTGCAACTCGCCATCGCGGCGGCCATGGTGTCGCGCCGAACCTTGCCATTGGCAGCGTTTGGCATCGTCACGCTCTTCAGCATGGCATTGGGCCAGTATGGCTTGTTCCATCTCATGGACTATCCCGTATTCGTCGGGCTTGCCGTCTATCTCGCCTGCATCGGCCTGCGGCGCTCCCCATACGGCCTCCGCCCGCTCGACCTGCTGCGCTGGTCGGCGGCGGTGACGCTGATGTGGGCGGCTATTGAAAAATGGGCCTACCCGCAATGGACATTCCCGGTCTTCGCCACGCACCCCGGCGTGAGCCTCGGCTTTGACGTCGCGTTCTACATGCGAGCAGCCGGCGCGGTGGAATTCGCTCTCGCCTTTGCCCTGCTCGGGCCTCCGCTCGTCCGGCGTACCGCGGCGGTCATTCTTGCCGCAACGTTCATCAGCGCCATCAGAGAGTTCGGGATGATCGATGCGATCGGGCATTCCTGCATAATCGCCGTAATGCTTGCAATCCTGGCAGACGATGCCCGGGCGCAGGTTCGCCGCCGCGCAATGCTGCTCGCCCCCGTTGGCTACTTGGCGACGTTAGCGGGGTTCCTTATGGCCTACTATGGCCTTCACGCGGCGCTGTTCGGCACGATGGTGGGCTGAGCCTCGATGGCCTTCAGGTGCGGTAGTATCGAAGGTCATTGACCGCCAGCAGAGGTTTAGCTGCGCCGACCAGCTATGGCAGAGTTGACGTGCCTTAAGCTACTGCGTCACCGGGGCAGGCGCCGCAAGGGTCGGCCCGGCGTTTGCCGGGGCTTGCACCTGCGCCACCTTCAGCGTCATGGATACGAGGTTGTAATAGCCCAGCAGCGCAACCAGCTCGGTCACGCCCTACTCGCCAAAGCGCTTCACCGCACCGGCATACACCACGTCGCTGACCTGCTTCTGCCGTTGCAACTGAGTCGTAAAATCATACACCAGGGCCTCGTCGACGGTCATGTTTGCCGGGCGGCGGCCCTCTTGCAAGTCCTTGGCAACGGCAGGCTCGAGCCCGGCCTTGATCGCCAGCGGAGAGTGCGCGAACCACTCGAACCCGGATTTCCACTCGACCGCCGTAATCAGAATGGCGAATTCATTGAGGTTGTGCGGAACCGTGGTGTTGAACCGCAAGTACTCACCCACGCGCTGCAGCCGGTTGCCGAGGTCCGGGCTGCGCAGCCACATGTTGAACGGACCCTCGATCGAGTGGCGCGGCCCCGCCATGATCGCGTCGTACATCATTTTCTGCTCGGCCGACATCTGGCCCGGCGTCAGTTCCGGCATGCGGGCCTGCGCTGCAGCGGTCCCCGGCGAAGACGCGATCAGACAGGCTGCTAAACACAATACCGTTCATTTAGGCATTCAGGCGCCCTATATCACTGGTTGGGCTTTCTAGGATCGACAGCGATGGCGGGTGTTCCTGCCGGCCTTCCGGCCGGCGTTCGTGTCAGCGACCACATCAGCCTTG